>Ga0302325_10005848_pt1 | contig 27829 bp, 42 predicted proteins | sample Palsa_T0_2_FD_201948 | JGI IMG/M metagenome (GOLD analysis project Ga0302325, IMG submission 201948) | Peat permafrost microbial communities from Stordalen Mire near Abisko, Sweden - Palsa_T0_2 | ecosystem: Environmental > Terrestrial > Soil > Palsa > Peat permafrost | place: Sweden: Abisko... | reverse complement strand
ACTGGGATCACGAAGTTCTGCAATGCATGTTTTGTCTGTTTGGTATTTCTGTTTCTGTAACTCCCCGAAAAGTGCAAAGTTGACTGTAGAATGATAATGGGTATCCTTTTGTGCACGGTACGACACTGAGGGCGCTGGATGGGAACATTGCGATTCGAATTGCGCAGTTTTTGGTCAATTTGTATTCTAATAAACGGCCTGGATTTACACAGTTGAAAGCGGACTACAAGACTGCACTGGATACTGTGTGTAAAGCCATTGATCACCCGTCTTTGTCATCAAAACAAGGTATTTTTATGTCCCAGACAGGGTTAATTGCAGCGCTGGCGTTTGAAGTGAATGCAGGGGCTTGCGATAGTTATCTTCGTGAATATATTGATCCTTTGAAGTTCCTTACTTGCGTCAAGGGTAATCTCACGTTGACTTCAATACCCTTGAACTCAGATGGTCTAGACATTGAAGGTATCCCTCCTCGTACAAAATCTAACTCAGATTTGTACCATATGCAAGGACATATTCACCTCAATCAATTCCGAAATCGCATCAAAAGCAATCGGAGTGGCGGAGAGGACGATCTTACCCTTGCTATTGAGCACTTTCGGGTTCTACCCTTCAAATACAAATCTAACTTCATAGAAAGATCTTCTGTTTCATCCGGATAGATGGGATACGTGGTATGCGCTCGCACAGACTTACACACTCGAATCCGAGAATGCTTTGGCATGGGCCGCAGACCGCATCGAGAAGGATCGGAAGACAATTGCTCGATACCAACGAGTATTTCACCTCCTCTCATATCACTAACTCTAGAAATCGATCTTATGCTTCATGATGGCGGTGAGTTGCTTCGTAAGAGGTGAATATTCTCTCAAAGATGAAAGACCCCGTACTCTCGCCGCCCCCATGTACTTCGAATTTGGCTGGCAATTATATAACTCTGTACTTTCTTTTGTTTGGGATGTGCTGATTCAGTGTCGCCCCCCGATGGAGATGGCTGCGTTTGCCAATGATACGTATAAGATCAGTAGTGGTGATCAAGGATTATATGTGCGACATCGATCTAAGTTGACGATGTCGCAGGTCCTCGGATTTGCCGCTCAGTGTTTCAACTCCTCTTTTACTTGGGGCCATCAAGATTGGCGGTATTATTCTTTATAAAATTGGCTAACCTCAAAGATGTTCATACATGCTTGGGAAATGTTGCAGCAAATTACGACACTCGCCGACGGTATATCATTATTTGAGTTTTGTAACGGTAGCTTGTGTTGAATTGGTATAAAAATGCTGTGGAGAGTGCACCGGAACGGTCTAATCAGGGCACGGGAGAATTGATCCTGGATCCTCATTACAAAATCATTTCTGCTGCTCTGAAGTACGTGCTGAAATCTAAACTCTCGGTATGTTCTCGAAATCCGAAAACGCTCATTTTCAGGTGGAAGACGCGATGCCGTATATTTTATCGACTTCATATTGTCCTCGAGTCACTGACATCTCATTCGTGGATCACAACTCTTTCATTGACCTGGTCCTGACAACGTTCCGAAACATCAAAAGCGCAGACAAAAAACACTGGCATCACAGACCGATTTACCGGGTATATGTTTCCTTTGATATTACTTACATTGCAGATTGCGCATCTTCTGGAAGTTGCACGACGAGATCCTGTTGGGGCGAGGGCTGAGATGGATAATATCGTCGGCGGAGCAACGAAAGTTAAAGCCCTGGTCAGTATCTGGCGACCAGAGTTTGAGAGGTAGACTCACATAATGCTGTGCAACTCACAACAGATCCGGACGACATTTCGTGTATGCGTTCAAATACGTCATGTATTATATCCATCTATTGGACGTGTTGCGAGATCGTGAAACGCTCCGACTTATTGCCCCCAAGATTCGCAAGGCGACAAGTTCGATTGTCAATCACAGCAAAGTGTGGGAATACCTGTGTACGACATATCTTCGAGTATCCCCCCTTTCTAGATCTTACTGAGAATAGTTACTGCGCGAACATTGGGGAATCATGCCTAATCTGGACTCATATCCTCAAGACGAATTCAATGCCATTGCCGAACGTGTGGAGATGCATTATATGCCAGTAGAACATGTCTCCGTCGAGGTGAAGATCCTTCGCGACGTTGTCTCCCTGCGAAAACTTAACAACAATCTTATATCTGTGTCATGGATGGACGATTTCCTTGTCGACTGTTATATGAAGATATACAAACTTGTTCGGCAGGATGGAAGACGACCCGAAACAGCCATATCAATTGATATGACGTCGAGGGAAGCTTCGGTGAATGGAGAAGGTGAGGAGTCTTCTAGTCGACGACCGTCTCGTGTGTCCAGAAAGGAGATCTTACAAAAGGTGTTTGCGTTGTGCAAACCACCACCCGCTCCTGCAAAGACTGTACTTACACATTGTAATATTTCTGATGTGACAGGGGAGAGGTGGGAAATCCACTGTCGAGGAAAGAGTTGCATTCGACGAAGAGGGAATGTCAGTAAGATCAGGCTCGCCACAACCGTCTGGTCTTCCATCTCCCGAAGCGATGGACATAGATCCACCCGTTCCATCAGATCAGCTCGGGCCAATGTAGATAAAGATTCGAATACTGTAATTATATCTATAGAAGCGACTTTTGCCGCTCTTCTGAATCTAAAGAAATGGCTCAAGATTAATCTCCACTGCACTTCCAGGATAATTGATATCGAAATTAGCAAGGACTTCTGGGTGTAGAATTCCAAAAGAACCAATTTGGATGACTTCTCCTTTTGATGTGCGGTATTTGACGATTGCGCTGCGGCCAGGGAAGAAGGTAGGTTCATCGTGTCCCTCAATCCAGTATCCCTCCCCATTATCTTGTTGAGAAACAAGCTTTACGTCCAGAATTTGCATGACACTGCTGTTAGTCTGGGTCTGAGGGCATAATACCGATCAAGAAGACCATGTACGATTTCAAATCCCGCTGTTTTATTGATCCATACTCCTCCCCATCGACGTTCGTTCCTTGCTTGTCTCTCCCGTGTGTCATCCTGTAAAGCAACATCGCTGACCTCGAAAACGCCAATAGGCAATCCCATAGCCTTATTTTCCCGGATTGTCTTCAATATACCAGGCAGCAGAGTTGTTCGTACAACTTGATACTCAATTGTCTTTGGATTCGCAAGAACAACAGCTTTCTTGTCATCTTTCCTGCGAAGCCATCCGTAATTCTCATCATGAGAACACAGAATGAGACTCATGACTTCTGTCCACCCTGCTAGAGCAACTTCCTTCCGTACGATGTCCGAAAGTTTGTTCATTGGAAGGGGTGCACCAACGGTTGCACTACGAAGGAAGGGTGGACGAGGTAGGGCGTTGTATCCATGTGCTATGGCGACATCTTCCATGAGATCGCACTGGTGGAGGATATCGCTTCGAGTGATGGGGATTTTGATATCGAGGAGATCTTTGTCTTTTGAAGAAGGGCTTGCGAAGATGCACATTTTCTCAAGAAGAGCGGCGAGTTCGTTCGGTAACATGCCTAGACCAGTGCATGCGTTGATGTAGGATACCTCGGCGGTCATTGAACGAGGCGCGACATTGGGACAAAGTCGTGAGCAATGATTGTGTTCGGAATAGATTTGAACAGGTTCCACACTAGAGTTAGGTGAGAGCTATGAGGAATATACGTGAAAGGCTCAGAGCAATACATAGAGAACATGGCCACCATAATGTTAATTACGATCTCTAATTTCGTCTGATCTGTTGCAGTGCAGTCAATGAAAACATCTGTCGTATCAAGTGTGATTTTAGTGAGGTCGCTATTAATGATGGGAGGAAGACTCAACACATGACGATCCGAGTCCAAGAAAACAGGATACCCAGGCGCATCCCGAATGATATGCAAGAACTTTCCAATATGTTTATCATTCTATATTAGCAATGAACTGCTCTGGTGCTTACCTCGTAGAACTCCATTAGTTCTCTGCCGTTCATTTCTTTCGTCTGGTTGAGGGGGGTGAATTTGATATCTTCTGGCTTTGGCGCTTCATATGTGAACGGTCCCTTGACTTTGGACATGTCATGCGTTCCAATCGCCACGAGAGTCCGATTCCGAGCAAGATTGGCGTGCAGTTTATCTTGAAGTGCGATGAACGATTGATATCTTCGTTCCGTGAATTTAATTCCCCGAAGAATCGCGGCTGCAGCATACGGTCTAATTCCCATAGTCTACAAATTAGCCTCGCACCAAGGAAATCAGTACATTTGGGTTGATAGTGAGAGTTTCCAGTTTAGCAGGCTTGGAGAGCTTGTATTCTGGGATTTTCTGTTTCCCCTGGAAAATCGCGATGGCCTGAGCAATTCCCTCGAAACATAGCATATCGTACCTACCAAATTACTCCTGATTTACAATGCGCTACCTGTTCGCAGCAACTTCTATCTTCAGCACAGGTCGTTCCGCCACGCCATTGACGATAACAGGATTCTCTGTCGTCTACACAAATGTCAGCGTGGGTTCAGGGGACACGGAATTACATCCTCATCCAGCTCAAGCCCGAATTCAAAGCATAACTGGTCGAACTCTTCAGTTGTGAAGTCCTGGTTGAGATACTCAAAGAGATCTTGCTTGTCCACAGAAATGGTGGGCATCCTGCTCTGCCTTGCGCTCGCTGTTGCTGCCGCTGTTGACTCACGAAAAAGAAAAACGAGCAGTTTTGGGGAAATGGGGATAAAGCCTCAGATCCGTCAGGGCAGCCGGGGATGATCCGTTGCCCTGGAAACACAAACTCTATTCGTCATGGCAAAGCCAGTTCCGTTGAGTGTCACTGCTGCCAATACACAATGCCGCGAAGAAAGAGAGTAGAAGAGGAAGAGGTGGACGAAACACAACAGAAGAAACAGAAATCTCCAGAAACACGACGTTCAACGAGGAACGTGTCGCGTGAACAGCCGCTCAGCCCAACGAACGACACCAATGGAATAGCGACAAGGGGTAAGGCCGCAAAGACCGTAAAGACTGAGGAACCGATCGCGATATCCGATTCCTCAGACTTATCGGATCCTCCTTCAGAAATCACCTCTCCAGCTCCCCCAGCTCCTGTTAAGTCTGTAACGAAAGGAAAGAAACCCGTCACCAAGAATTCTTCCCAAGTCAAGAAGCCGACGTCTAAGGAACATGAGGAAGCTCTCAATCTGTTCATCCGAGACGACTCTGACGATGAACTAAGCGATACGCCCTCTGATTCAAAGCCAATAGAAGGAGTTACGGAACAAAGCAGCGACTCTGACGAGGAGGATTGGGAAGATGTCGATTTATCGCACAGGAAGCATGTTTCCCTGGACGACTTGAATGAGACGGAAGTACCAGCCGGACTCGAGGTGACCCTAGAGCGAACACAGCAATCAATGCGTATCAAGTGCTCCGTTCAACTTACGCTCGATCTAATAATAGGAATAAAGCATCAAGCGCGGCTGAGCGGAAAATCAGACTGCATACTCATTTACTTCACGTTCAATGTCTGCTTTATCACGGCGCGATCCGGAATAAATGGATTAATGACCCAGAGCTACAGGTACCAGTCACCCGAAAATGTTCTAATAACAGCACGAATTGCTCTCACGAGTACCTGATCTAACGAAAGCATGGAAGAAATATACTTCTGGCGAACCAAATACAGATATATTCATCGGATTACTCCAGAAAACATCAGATCGTTTCCGGTCGTTGTATACATTGGCCAAACCCGGGTTGCGCAAAGTAGGCTATCGCGATCTTTCTATGATCGACAAAGAAAACGAAGCAAAGGTATTGATCTGGTCTTTCGATATTAAACCGCTAGTATTTCGACAACTTTGAGCAGTTTAAGGACATCGATGAGTTCCGAGCCGCTGCCAAGGAACTCAAAGGAAGCAGAGATTTCGGCGCACAGCTATTTACAGCATTATTACGGGCATTAGGTCTTGAGGCAAGGTTAATATTCTCGCTTCAACCTCTGGGATTTAATTTCGGGAAACAGGAGGATGCACATAGATTAAATCGCAAGAGAGACGATTTGAGCAAAGATTTGCCTGATGAACAATCCAGCGCAGCAGAAACGCCAAACCCCACTCCAAAGAAACGGAAACGGAAACAAATGGAGACTGAGGAGAGCGATGAAGAGGAGGAAGATCTCGGGTTACCAAAGGTGAAAGGTAAAAAAGGTATTCCACACCCGAATGAAGTTGAGAGTAGCTTCCGGTCCCGATTCGGACCTCAAATTCCCGATATTCTGGTCCGAAGTATACGTCGAAGGAAGCTGGATCCCCGTCGACGCATTTGTTTTGAATACAATTGCTCAAACCCCCAAAGAAATCGAGCAATTCGAGCCCAAAGGAAAAGCAGCCGAGGAAAAGAAACTTGTAATGGGCTACGTAGTGGCGTACGAAGCTGGTACCCTCCAACATCTCCGTCCAAGAACAAATACTAACATTGAGATCGGTATGCAAAAGACGTAACCGTCAGATACGTGAAAAATTATCCTGGTAAAGCCAAGAGATGGAGGGTTCGCGAGTTCAGTATTCGAAGCGCACAAGGTCAGATGATCATGTATGACTGGTTCAAACGCACTCTTGGCATTTTCCGAAGAACCGAGAAAAGTGTAAGACACTACCGCCCCCTTGGTTGTGTAGAGGCTAATTGGCAGGATCGAGATGAGATTGAGGATGCAGAACTGACGGTGAAACCACCAGCGCCAAAGGAAATCAATACCGATTCATTATCATACTATAAAAACCATCCAAAGTACGTTTTGGAGCGCCATCTGAGGAGAGAAGAAGCCCTACGACCGGGGAGTAAACCTGTGCGGACGTTCACGAGCGGCAAGGGCGAGAAAGCGAGAGAAGAGGTGGTATATAACAGGAAGGACATATATATCTGTCGAACCGTTGAGAATTGGTACAAAGAGGGCAAGAGGGTCAAGGTATCATCCTCTCTCGACCCTTTCATTCGCTTTTTGGTCGTCAGAGGTAACAGGTAGGAGGGCGAAACGCCAATGAAACAAGTCAAAGCTCGACCGATGACTTTGGCTAGGAAACGAGAACATGAACTTGCTATGGCAGAGAATGACGATCAACCTGTCATGGAAGGACTATACGCTGCCCATCAAGTAGAAATGTATCGTCCTCCTCCAATTGAAGACGGTGTCATCCCTAAAAACGCATACGGCAATATCGACTTATTCGTCGATAGCATGTTACCCGAAGGTGCGGTACATTTACCATGTACATCCAGATCCCGGGGTATTTTGACCGTAGATCGTGGAATTGCAAAAGTCGCCAAGAAGCTGGGGATCGATTATTCAGAGGCAATTGTAGGTTTCACATGTGGCATGGGTGTTGATATTAGACCGGGTTTGAGTTCAAGAAGCAAAGGGCCATACCTGTTGTTACAGGAGCTGTTGTTGCTGTTGAAAACGAGGAGATGGTGCTTGATGCTTGGAGAGCAGATGAGGCTATCCGAGTGGAGAAGGAGGCGACTAAAAAGCAAAAGGAAGTTTTAGCGAGGTGGAAAAAGTTTTTCGTTGGGTTGCGGATAAGGAAACGGATTGGAATAGTATATGGGGATGATGCCCCAAGTCACTGAATTTAAACTAGCATATCATGAAATGATATCCGAGCAGCTGGACGCGATCCTGCAAGTCGTTTATGCAAGCCAAACCAGTGGATTCAATACCATTCCCATGGATGATCTCAGATTGATTTTGCGAATACGTTGCATCAGGCCTAGCCATCTGTCTCGTACGTATGTAATATGGACGTCATGATTAGATTAATACTACGAACGCCTTACTCCCAAATTAACGCGAAGATCAGGGGCGTTCCCAGCAGATCCCCTGATTGTTGATAAACCCACGATAGTCGTGAGACTCGAGATCAGACTAAAGATTATTTGCGCTACCGAAGGATACTGATACCCTGTCCTATGATCCTATGAGATAGCCGTAACGTTGACGGTACTGTGTTTGCATGGGTTCGCCCCATACCTCGCCACATAGGCGAAATAGCTCCTCCAAGAGGAGCTTAAGACAGTTGTAACTGTCGGCGTCGAATTGTTGAACCAGTTGTTGATTTACTCTGTTTATGACCCCTTCCACCTCTCCTAACCGTTCATCTGCCGCGTGGCGACAGGCGTTTGCGAGGGCTGGGTCACTAAACCGATTGATTGTTTTACTAGTATTCGTGAGGGTTTGGATCCGGAACCTCAAATCTGGCGGGATGGTGACCACCGCGCGTAGTGGAAGGTGAGGTAATGCCGGCTGGAGGTTTGGAGGAACCTGGTATTCAGGCGCTGCTGACAGTGACTGCCCTTGAACATGAAAATAATTATAATCCATTTGACGGCAGCTGGCGTGAGATTTCAACAAAGAGGGCTCACAAACAGTTAAAGTAGAGATGTTCGGATGGTTCGCAAACCAGATTCTTACTTTGAGGTGTGATGGTGTAAATCGAAGGCGGTGGAAGAAGCCCAAGGAGTGTGGAAATATAGTGTGCTGGGGTGGTGGACGCCCAATGATAAATACGATCATATCGACCGGTCCTTTTAATTTTAGGCGCACATGCCTCCGGATTATGCAGCCGATAATCTCTCTCCCTGCGCCATCCCTTGGTTCATGAAATTGCAGCTCCTAATGACTCATTCTGACGGCAATTATTCCCAGCGCATTTCTTGCGGTTTATGCAAGATATCATTACAATTCCAGCCTCCCGATACCCAACGACCTGATAATCCATGAATGCCGCTAGGTATGCACTGCCCGCAACTGCCTAGGAGAGTGCCTTGCATTAATGGAGGGATTGTATTGGTTCGGTCTCTCTTCATCTCTGAGATTGCGACGGCCCTCGTTAAATTTTCGTGGTGATGTCTGACTAAGGGACAAGTACGAACCCGCGAAAATAGAATGCCAACCACTTCGTGCTACCAAATCGCATTGAGGGTCTCCGACAACTTTAAAACACGCTCCAAATACCTTTCTCGCTCAAAGGCCATTCCGAAAATGGAAATGACTCTGGCATAGTCATATCGCCGGCGGTCTCGCTTTATCCTCCCGGAGGAAACTTCATCTCCCCGATCAGGGGTATTCGTTCTCTCACTGAAGAGACTGGAGAAGATAAGAGCCGAGCGGAAAGCGATGTAAAGACTGTGCATCGTCAAAACAAAACTCCCCCCTGCTAAGGAAGCGAACAGTGCCCTTAGGCGGCAGCTCTCAAGGCCAGAATCCTCCTAATCAACGTCAAAGGGTATACATCTGCCAGCTAATCTCTATCTGTGAGAGACAGCTAACGTAAACGGCTCGCTATACCGGGAGGTCAGAGAGTTATCCTCTTCTCCCAAGGCTCGCTGTTGGGCTAGATACCTTCCCTGATCCCAATCAGAGCCGGTTTCTTCTAGAATTGCGATGCGGATTTTTAGGAGCCCTCTGTGCAATGGTCTTTGGCTATCCTTAGGGGGTGAGAAGGCATGCGCCAGGCTACAACATATCATAAACGGACCTCGATAACTCTGAGGTGTGGGGGGGGAAAGGGGGAAATTGGCTGATCAATCGACGGTGGGGTTTTGTATCTGCAACTATGATTCCCTGAACCTTATTTCCTTGGTCTACTATTCTTTGGCCGAGAGGTTAGCGAACCGTATTCGCCCGCTAATCTAAAACCAATGTTGGAACGGAAACGGAAACGACCTAACCCTCCTCTAGGTCATCAATAAAACAAAGCTCGGCTCAATATGCGATCCGTGCTGAGGGATCAGAGCAAGTACTCAGCCTCGAATCCAATGCAGGGCGGATCATCAAACACTAATAAGGTATAATTGATTACCAACGCTTATTCGAGCCGGAAGCTGCATCTTCTCCCCACCCTTAAATATACTAGTCACATACTTGGGATATTGAGGAGCGGCCTTTGTCCTGTGCCAGCCGCGGTAACAGACCGACTATCCCTAGCGGCGGCCGAGCCGGGAACGCAGATGCCACGCAGCGATTTCGAAATGCTGTCAATCCCCAAATCGAAACCGAGACTCCGCCATGCATTGACGTCCTCCCAACTGGTCAACAACCCGTTACTCTCCGCGAACACAAGCCATTCCTTCACTATTGGCAAAAACCTGTTTGCTTCAAACAGAGTGACTGGTAAGGTTTGCTTGGTGCACTTTAGCAAAACCCGGATATCATCGATGTCGCGTTGCAATCGCTTCACCTCGAGGTAGTCGATAGCTCGGGGATTGAATCGCAAAAGTCTTTGCCTCATGAGCAGACGTGGTTGGAGGATAGGTACAGCCCGATCGTGTTCTGGATAGTTTAGACTGCGATAACTGAAGGTTGCATCCGAAGTGCCGTGGAGTACGGTGCGGGCTGCGGAATTTCGCGGAGGAATCAAGGCATTCGTGTAATCTCCTGGACCGTCTCCAGTAGTCGAGAATTGCATTGCTATCCCCTTATTCCCTCTGATCACAACAATTTGTTGGCGTGTCGCTGTGACCGCGAGATACTCTGGAAAGTCCCACGCGAGGTTGCCCAATCTTTGGACGTCATTTTTATCGATCAGGACCTCTAGATCGTAGATCTGATAGTCAAAGCCGCTGTGTAATTGGGCCGCGAAACTACCAACGCAAGCATATGCAAAGGCAGCCCGATGAGAGATCTGGTCGAAAATATAAGCTGCGGCGCGCATGTCATCGAATGTGGGAGACCGGATGTACTCGTACGACTCGTATGGCTGTTTAGGAGGGGCCCTTATAGGCTGGATGACTGCAGGTTCTCGCTGAGAAGATTCGCTGATACCCATTCCAGTCGAAAACTACGAGGTCAGATCAAATTTCCAGAAGCGAACTAACATCAGGTTTGAAGTGGTAAGACTCTTTCTTTGCCGGAGATTTCAGATATATATGCTGAAGAGACGATGCCTGGGTAATACTAGTACTAGTATTCATTCCAAGACACTTTTCGCTATGTTTCCCCAGTCGTTTTTAGACTTGCTTTGTCTAATTCCTTATTCATCAAGATACTTTGCCCCAAAGGTTTCCAAAGGTTTGGTTCCCAACAATTGCTTCGCTTTTCGGAATAAAAAATGCTCTTGAAGAGGATATCAACCTTAAGACGATGGATGGTCTTGTGACTCCGAAACTTGGATCAAGACATATCTAATTTTCGACGTATCTGACCTAACCGGTCTCACGGTCCATTCAACGAAAGCAAGCCACAAGGCTATATCCGAATTGTGTTATGAAGTAAAACTATATCGATCGTTACTATCGGGTTCGCCAAAGTGAAATAAGGCGTCTAGTCAGTCAGTAACAACGCCCCACAGTCGCAACCTTTTCATTTAACGAGCGGCCCAAATGCCAGTCACTCTTCGTACCGGGGATTGAACCAGGTCTTGTACAGTACCAATCCTCCTTGTGTAACTGAGAAACCTTCTTTCTCGTATTGCCGCTGGCCTTTGATTCGTTAGCCCGTGATTTTCGTCGTTGAGATCGGCCATTTAGGTTGATTGCGGAGTTAAGGTTTAGTAGGAACTACCTCCCCCACTTAATACAGAACGAAAGATCCAGGAATTGACGAATGGCGTTAATATAGTCCACTTAAACTTATATATATGGTAGGTCATATGACGGATAACAAAGACAATGGGAGAATTCGGAAGAGAAACGACGGAATGACCGCAGCCGCTAATAGGCTAAGTATTATGGCTAGTCAGGGCCTAGCGGAGTCTCCGACCGTCTTCGTTATCTGAGCGCTGCTCGGGATATAATTCCAGAGCAAGCCTCGTGGGATGGGAGACTAGATTCCGTCGCCCTCGTATGTATCCGTCTTTTCAAGTTCTTGTTATCCGCAAAAGATGCCGCTCCACATGGCGGACGCAAGCCCTTGTTGTTCCCGTCCCGCTGCAGCATTTTGAACCCCCTCATGTTTCAGTTTGTCGAGTCCGACCAGATTTAAAGAACCCTTTGCCGGGACAAGTTCATCGGCGATGAGATCTTCTTCAGGAGGCCGAGGTTCTTCCATTTCTGCAAGATCGGATACAATTCTGTCGAGAAAGCCGAGGCTTACATATTGATCAAACGTTGGGATAAGTCCGTAGAGATTTTCGAACAAAGCTGCACTTCAAGGTGAAGAGCTCGCAAACACCCTCTAATGCACAGTAAAAGCGATCCGAGGCCCGTGCAGACCAACGACGATGGCCAATCATTTCACCTGCGGTGCGTTAAGGTTTGATGAGGATCTGTGGGGCGACGATCCATAGGCCATTAGATATCATGCTGCATATGCAGACTTATGTAAAAGCAACGTGTCGTTTCCAGTTCGCTAATGACGAAAGAAGAGAAGGAAGCGCAAAGACTCTTTTGGCGTCCAGGCGCCGATCTGATCAGCATGCGAACGCGACCAAATGACACATCTATCCCGTAAATAATTACGTGTGCGATTCCCAGTCAGTTGCACCATAGCAGTTCCAAGCCCGAGGACGCGGCATTCTTGCGACCGGCGCTTTAAACTCAAGGCAAAACCGGCTCGCGCACCACAAAGCAAGATAATAGGCTCGCTTATTACTCATGACCTTTTGTTGGATGTCCCACATTTGCCTGTGCTTGGCCCATCTCAAAAGGTACTAGCCACGGAGAATGCGTGAAAAGCGGACTGGGCGCCGTCGGCATTGTGTGAGTTGTGGTGGTGGTCTTGGTCGGGATTGTCACAAGTCTCAACGTAATACACAATGGGCTCCGCCAACACGTTAAATTTTCGCTCTGGTGGCTGATTTTTTTTCTCTGCGGGCCGGGTTTCGCCCCTTTTCCGAAACACACAGACAGACAGAGAAGTCAGTCAGTTAGCCTCCCAACCACCTCCTCCTCCACGCCTGCCACCACCACAGAGGGAGCAGAGCAACCAGACTAACCTGCTCTGCCATTCAGCCTCTTTCTTTGTCCCTTCCCTTCGTCCCGCATCCGATCGGTCCTTTCGTTCCTCTCGTCCCACACGCACGCCCTCCTGCCCTGTCGGTCAGCCCTCCCATTATCTTGCGTGTGATCTCCCGTCGACCTTTTCACTAAGAACTCGACCCACGAGAAACCTTCTTCGGTGAGGCCTTTTTCCCTCGCCTGCATCCAAAAATCAGCAGAGTCACGCACATCGCTCCCCCACCAGCGGCGCACGTATTTATATGCTCTGTCTGCGCACCGTCGCCCTTTTTCTTCACTTCTAGAATCACCACTCCATCGCGAGCGGGTCAGCCGGCTATCCTTGAAGGTGAACTACAATCCCTTCAAGCTTGCGGTACAGCCTCCACCTTCCCTTCCAACCAACCTACCTACGTACTAACCTGCTATCAGGCTCCTCCTCCGATCGGATCTTGATCGCGCAATATTATGCCCGGCGACGTCCTGCGCTACAACCCCTACGTCAACATGGCTCCTCAATATGATTCATCCCTTCGCCCTGTCGGCTTCCGGCCCCATCGCTTTGTGTCCGCCGCGACCCAGCTCCAGCATCATCAACAGCGTCACAACTCGCCTGCATACTTCCACACCAGTCGCGTCCCTGTCGGCGGTTACCAGACGATGCCGAATGCACCAGGGTATCCCCTGGATGGGAGATCCCACTCATCTCGTGGATGGGATTTCTCATCCCCGATTCCAAGCGGATACGCCTATTTCACACCACCTGCGTCGTTGTCTCACTTGACGGGTGTACCGGGTGCTCCCTCCGCTGCACTGGTCGCCCCGCAGCGATTTCCTCTTGCGCCTCTGCCTGTGTCCGCGGCGCCGCCTGGTCTCCCAGACAGTCGAATCTTGCCGTATGGCCAGCCTTCTCGCGGCTTCTGGGTGGATCAGTTTGCGTCTGTAGATGTCCATCGTCTCGAACCACTTCCTCAGGACTGGCATCCATTTGTTGAGGCGCCCTCAGAGCAGCCTCCCCAAACTGGTGTGACCGGCGGTGTGATGGCGGTTCTCGATTACGACCTCAAGATTATGGCCGAGTTTGTCGCGAAGGTCAGTTGCAACTTCATCAACCTGCCCAAACCGTGGCCTGCACTCACCGGGTTTGTCGAAAAGGTTCTGAATCAGACGCGACTTCCTTCCAGCACCATCATCCTCGCACTCACCTATCTCAAAAAGCGACTTTCGTACGAAGTTCCTTTGTTTGAAGGGGATCCAATGGCGCCGCTCATCCCTACTGGGAAACTCAACGAGTATCTCACAATGTCGTTGGTGTTGGCAAACAAATTTCTCGATGATAATACCTTCACCAACAGTAGTTGGTCGGATATCAGCGGGATGTCACGCCGCGAAATCAACGTGTTGGAGCGGGACTGGTTGAAGAACATGGACTACTCGCTCCATGTAAATCCCGTGGAGCAAAAGGGTTGGACGACTTGGCGCAAGGCATGGGAGACATGGCAATTCGAAACCACCGGCAAGGGAGGTCCACCTCTTTTGAGCCCTGTATTGTCAAGGAGCAACTCTTCGATATCGTCACCACAATGTAACGATACCCAGACACCTCCGCCGCCTTTTCCGTCGACAGCTGGCTGGGCGCCCAAGAAGATGTTGCAGAGTACTGCGTATCTGACTCCGCCAATTTCTCCAACCTTCGAAGCGTCCGTTGATGCAGACTTCTTCAGCCCTATCACGCCGCCATCTCATCATCCATGGCCGCCTCAGTCGAAAGCCCGGTACAATGCAAGCCAGTCGCAGTGGCAAGCGCTACCCACCGCACGCAATGTCCCCCTGACGGCCTTTCCACAAGCCCCTGTGATCCAAAAGCAGTTTTATTCTCAGCAGTCATCGAAATGCCGGGATGTGGAATATTCAACAGTTGGCACTTGGTGCGAATGCTCGGCATGTCTCAGTATCGGCCATTTGGACCAAAATTACGTCCAACCCAACTGGTTTGGTATGGCTGGTTAAGGAACGGCTATACCCTTCGACTTTCGTGACGGCGACGTGACGACAACGGCCACCCATTTAGCGACGTTCATTCGCATCACTCGCATTGCAGCATTGCATGCCACTCAACTCGAGTCACTCGTTCACACACCTTAAAAAAATTCATCTGCACATCATGTTCGAAACAGGTTTCTCTCAGTCATAGACTATATTCGTGCTGCCATTATTACATTGGCTCCTTCCTTTCAGCGACTTCGACTTCCAGTATTATAATTCTTTACTACTCTTTTATTGCACAATCGGGATGAGATTGGCGGGGGAACAAGGAAATCAACAAAGGTGGGGAAATTGGGAGTTTAATTCGGGTTTTTTTTCGACTACTACTTTTTTATTGCTGTTTCTTTCTCAGACTATATTTTATATCGGGATTGGACTGTGGGTTTTAACTACCTGTTTTTGCTACGAATGTATTCGGGGACTTTTATGGAGGGAATGAAGATGTGGGGGATGGGAATCGGAATGATTGATCATAGCTATGATCTGAGAAAAACATCAAAAAACAGTTACTGTAGCGGTGGATATAGTAAATTCATCCAAATAAAACAAACTTGCCTGCATCTGACTGCGCCGCTTAAGTTCATATACTTAAGAGCAAGCTCATGAGCAATAAATCAACTGATATTGTCCCTTATGCTATTACCTGCCTATGAACATCATACAGAAATAAAAACCCATCATCGTCCAGGACCACGACTTGAGGATCCGGCCACACCAGAAGCAGAACTCGATCTCCTCCCAATCGGTGTTCCTAGATTCCACGAGTCGTTATCCTCGATACTCCCCATACTCATTTCACTGCTTTCGCGGACCATATCCATCCCACCCCACAGGCCCTTGCCATCATCACTTTCCTCCTCCTCCGCCTCATCGACTTCCATTGTCGTTCCTGGCTCGGGACGGGGTTTCTTTTTGAGATCTCGCAAGGCTTGGGCAGCTGCTTGTTCTCTTGCCCGGGCACGCGCCGCGGTCTTCTCAGCGACCATCTCCGCGGGCTCGAAGGAGAATACTTCCATTGAAGTATGGCCGCTGCGACTTGACATCACCACGGCTCGTTCTTCGCTGAAGCCAACGCGCCAGACCGAGTCGGCCGCGGCAGTCATGTCTCTGATGTAGGCGCCCGTACGGAGATCCCAGATCTACAGAAGTCAATATCATCAGAAGGCAGGGGATACTTTGACGTAACCGTCCGAACCGCCGGTAACAATGATTTTATCGTCGAATTGGAGGGATGTCACGCTGTTATCGTGAGCGGCCATTCGAGTGACACATCGTAATTTCTCGAGATCCCATACTCTGACGCTTCCATCGGATCCGCCGGTTACGAGGGTATTGCCTCGCATTTGAATTTGTCCAACGAGGGAAGTGTGGCCCATTAATACTGCTTTCTCTGCTCCGGTTTTACCGTCCCAGATACGAACAGAACTATCGAGGGATCCGGTTGCGATATTGATTCCATCGAAGGCAATGGCGTAAATTTGGCTTTGATGGCCAGTCAAGGTCTTCAATTTGACTCCTCGAGAGATGCTCCAGATCTAAAGTAAGCATAGTCCACGAGAAAAGTTACAATAGCAGTATAGTCATAACTTCCACTGACGACGAGATCGCCGTGCACAGCAAGACAACGGACGCTAGACGAGTGTCCTACAAGCACTTTCGTTGAAACACCCTTCTCGAGATCCCAGACACGTAGAGTTGTATCTCTAGATCCTGAAACCACGGTCTTATATCCCGCGAATTGGATACATCGTACAGTCGAAGTATGTCCTCTTAGGATCTGTTCACATTTCCTACCATCAGCCTTGATAATCAAGCCATGTACCCAGTCGTCAAATCCCAAAGACGCATATCTCGATCACATCCCCCGCTAACGAGATGATCGTCTCCTACAACAACCATTGCCCAGACTCCCGTCTCATGACCCGCCAAAGTCATGAGAAATCGTCCATCTTCGTCGAACACGCGAATATTGGAATTATCGAGACCGACGATGATGTACTTGTCAGACATACACAGCGTCGTTACAACGCCGTGATCATTGGTGATGTAGCGAGCCAATACAGTCCCGCCTAGACGCCAATTCTTTTCTAGAATGTATCGTTGGCGGAAATGTGATTTATAGGAGCGAGGAACAGGGCGGCGGACATGAGTCGGAGCGTTACCAGGGGCAATATTAGTGGGAGATGAGAAAATAGCTCGTTCCGTGGCGGGGGTAATGACTGGTGCGGATGCAGATGAGGGGGATGTTGATGACTGGGAGGGAGTAACGATACTTAATCGTCGATATCCTTTGTTTTCTACCATTAATTTTAACTTTGAAGAGAGACATACGGCAGAGTCGTTTCCATGTCAAGTCATCGTTGACAAGTAAATACCAGTGCCTTGAGACTTGGGACGCCCTTGCCAAGGTTACCGGATCATCAACGTGTGATAATATCTAGGATTAGAAAAACATGCAAAGGACGTACTCTCAGTCCAACCTCCATGGGTAACATCTTGAGGAAGTCGACCTTCAACCGTGGCCGTACAAATGCATTCACAAACCTCAACTCCTCGGTCTCGCTGATGTTTAGTATCTCTGCCAGAAACCTTTGTCGCTCAGCCGTTCCCAGCCTAATAAAATGCCGTCGTACACTTCGTAAGAACTCGTCCTCATCGACGTGCGCAGCCTGCCAGCTTGGCAACACAAGCGGAGCATCTTCTCGTGGGATGGGCGAGGGTGCAGGCGTGGGAGGTGAAGCGGGTAAATTCAAGGCATTACTCAAGGATCGCGTGCGAGGAGCCTCTACTCGGATTATGCCGTCGTCGTCGTGGACTTCTGTGTTGTCTGTTTGGATGGGCGTGAGGATGTTGAAGGGCGGCGAGTCGGGTGCCACGGGGCCCACGATGGAGGCTGAGGGAGTCGGATGGTGCAGCGTGAGAATCGGCTTGTTGTCGTGTGTGGATGCCAGTATCGAAGTGGATGAGGAGGATGACTCGGGATTTGAGCGAGGTGACGGCGTCCGCGGCGGTCTGGAGCCAGACGGTCGGGGACTGAAGTAGTTTTGCTGCGGTGGAAAGGTGGGCCGGTCCTTGGAGAGACGTCGGCCAAGTGCTGCTGCTGCTGCAGAAGACGAGGACGCGGCAGGCGTTGGGATTGGCATATGCAGCTCAGGAGGATCGCGCGGAGCCATGTTGGCCTGTGTCCTTGGCTTCAGTGTCCGAAAGCGGTATCAAAGTCGTCCCGGAGCCGCAGCGCTAAACTCGCCGATAACGATCAATGTTGATAAATATAGAAGGCTGGCTGGCTGGTTGGTGTGTTACGTGCGTTTACCGCAGACCGCTCAACGATGCACGATGCAATAATCAGGTATGTAACACCGGAATTCCTCCCACGGAATCCGAATTGGAATTGGGATAGGCGCCCGATTGAGTGTCCCTGGGAAATCAAACAAAGCAAGGCCGGAAACGATTGCAGCGTGGATATCAAAGGGACCCGGAAAGCGTGATGTCGTCGTCTAGTGCATTGGACAGTGGAACAGGGCGATTGTCCGCAAGATGTGCGCCGAGTCCCACCTTAAAACGTGAGTGTATAGGCGCAAAGGCATTTCATTCGCTCAGAAAGCCGGTTCTGACTTCGACGGGGCCTCCTTTCCTCCTGGCCAATTTCCCCAAATTAAACCACAGAGCTTAAGGTGTCACTCGTCGCTCAGATACACCCGCCAGACCTTGCAGATCAATCCCGTCTCTTAAAATAGACGCTCGAATCTCAGTTATCAATGCTACCTCACTGCGGATACTTGCATGTACGAAGTAGAAGTATACAACGTGGATCGGGGATCGGTGTTGCTCTTTGCGTGACATAGTGACACCTCGGCGGATACACGCAGGAAGATGCACAGAATATCCAAAATCCACGTTGCATTATTATATGCTCTACCTGCAACCCCCCCTCTACATGCTATTCTTCCTTTACATGCAAACTACCACCAAGCCAACCCGACTGTTATGCAACGCTATACTATCAAGTATACAAAAACCAGCAACAGAAAAAGCTATCCCCGGAATTCCTACTCCATCATTACACCGTCCGCATCGCTCCGTTTCCCCCAACTCCCCATCGCATCTGTCAACTCATCGACCCCATCTCCAGTAGCATTCTCTTCATTCCCGCCCAAAATAACCCATTCCTTGGCAAACGCTTCCCACTCCACAGGCGGAGTCATCATAATATCCCCAAGAGTACTCGCAGCCATGAACGATTTCCTCTTTTCATCCGCCGTGAAGTTATACCACAAGGCCCTCCTCGCTACGATCAGCTAGCCCATGAGAAGCCCAGATCTCACCTCTGACTTCCGCTTCCAGATCGAAATAAACCTGCGTAATATGCCTGACTCCTCTCTCCAACTCGCCTGAATAATTCTGTTTTCCCAAGTCACACATCGACACCAGGATATCCTTCACACTCCCACAAAGCATCTCCATATCCATCAGACTAGAGTCCAACTCATTCATAACCCGATCGATATTCTCCTTGAGCGAAACACTCATTCTATGCGCCAGCGACAACCGCGGAAGCAACAGGACATGATCGTAGTCTACGTTCCTGGAACTAGAGTGGGACATATTCGAACCGGCCAACATGTCGAGACGGACGGACAAGTGGGACAGCAGATTGGCTTGGGAATTGCTCTCTTGACGCAGACGGTGGTAGTAGCGCACCAGGTTATCTACCCTGTGAAGACTGCTGTACAGGAACTTTGTGGTCTCGGGGGTCAGGGGACGGGGGGGCGAGACGGGTGTCTGGGGGATGGGTGGGAAGGGATCCATCAGAAGGAGCAGCGACGACGACGACATAGAGAGACGGATGCAGGATACAGGGACCGCTGTCAACGAGGGTCTATGACAGCGCAAGGTTGGTTGTGCGGCGATGATGACGGCTCAGGAGAGAACAGGTCACCCGGCTCGCAGACTAGTCCGTGAAATGCGCCACAAGCTGAGACCAAGAAGTCAGGTGACATCCCGACAATCGTCCCTTAAACGGCGCACCATCTCAGCAGATATCGGGTATAATATCTCTCTAGGAAACCGAAACTTTGTCAATAAACTAAGTATGTTAGTGCATATTATTCATACATTACAAAGGTTTTTGACCTAGATGATTGACCCCCGTGAGATGAGATGAGATCCCCTTATATGCGGGGTCCCAGGTCCGGCCACTTGATAGGTCACCTTAATTGATCCGGGGTAACGCAGAACACCGCGAGCCTCCCCGTCATGACGACAATCACCAACATCGAGTTCTTCCGCATCCCTCCACGCTGGCTGTTCGTCCGCATTGAAATTTCCTCCGGCCTCGTCGGCTGGGGCGAAAGCACTCTCGAAGGCCACACCGAAGCCGTCGAGGGATGTCTCACGCATTTCACCGCCCGCCTCCTAGGCTATGACTCGAATCGCATAGAAGATATATGGCAGATGTTGTATAGAGGGGTATTTTATCGGGGTGGGCCTGTTCTCATGAGTGCTTTAAGTGGGATTGACATTGCGCTCTGGGATTTAAAAGGTACGTCCCACGCCCGTCAGCGTCCATGCGGGGATTGCCCATGGACCCAGTCAATGTACTACGATTGATTGATTTCAGGGAAGAGACTAGGTGTGCCGGTCTGGGAATTATTAGGAGGAAAAGTGAGAGAGAAAATAAAAGTATACGCCTGGATCGGAGGAGACCGACCCTCTGAAGTCGAAATCGCCGCCAAAGCACGTCTAGCGCAAAACTTCCAGGCCGTCAAAATGAATGCCACAGGTCAGCCTATCCACCATCTCTTTGAATTGCATTAACAGCAGAGGATCTCGGCTGGCTCGACTCCCCCTCTGCCCTTGACCCGACTCTGGAGCGAGTAAAAATAATAAAATCCCTAGGTATGGACGTCGCAATTGATTTCCACGGCCGTGTCCACCGTCCGATGTCCAAACAACTGGCCAAAGCACTGGAACCATTCCACCCCATGTTCATCGAAGAACCTCTTCTCTCGGACCATCCGAGTGAGATTTCTCGCTTGGCAGCCCAGACAAGTATCCCCATTGCCCTGGGAGAACGTCTCTTCAGCAGATGGGATTTCCGCCCCCTTCTCGAGTCAGGGGCAGTCGATATAATCCAGCCCGACATCTCACACTGCGGCGGAATTTCTGAACTTAAACGGATTGCAGCGATGGCGGAGACGTATGATATTGCGGTCGCACCACATAGTCCGCTTGGACCGATTGCGTTGGCTGCGTGTCTTCAGATCGGGAGTTGTACCGCCAATCATGTCATTCAGGAGATGAGTTTGAATATCCATTATAATGTCGGGGGGTACGATTTATTGACTTATGTGAAGAATACGGAGGTCTTTGAGGTCCTTGAGGGGGGGTGGGTGAAAGTCCCTGAGGGAAGTGGGATTGGTGTCGAGATTGATGAGGAGATGGTGAGACGTGTTGCCAGGGAGCATACTGAGGCTTGGAGGAGTGTCATTTGGAGAGGAGAGAATGGAGAGTTGAGAGAATGGTAGTTGGACTATAAGGGACCGAGAGGTCAGATTATCTGATATTTGACTGTATTATACTTGAAGTGGCGTCCTTATGTGTATATACGATACCCAAAAATGTATTTAATGAAAGTCCCTTAACTCCACCCCCCTCAACTCTCGCCTTTCTTCGCCTTGGAACCATCCGGTTCTACTTTCTCCCCGTCGTCTATACTCTTCGGCAACACTGAATCCGATGAAAACACCGAGATATTCGATTCCCCGTCATCAGGCACCCTCGGCAATTCCCTATCAAGATAAACGCGATTCAAACGCGGCGATCGAGAGGCATATGACAAATGCACAATACTGGAAACCTCCGAAAACGCCGGCGTATCCATTCTAAATACTTTCGGTCTAGAACGGATGGATCTGCCGACGGTCTTTGTCTTTCGATAACTTTCGAAGGAGAAATCTCTCCATCCAAGCCACCATTGCCTGGAAGTTAGCTTTGATTGTTGTGGAGGGAACTTTCTGGATACTTCAAAGATGAATAGTTGTATACCGAGGACGGAGAGGATTAAATCTGATGTCCACATAGCGTGTAAATCGACTAGTTTCATGGCGAGCGTCTCACATTGCTGGGTTGAACCGAGCATAAGGACACAGTTGAACCATTCCACGAATGCACTAGGACCTTGAGTCGCTTTTAGCATGCGTAACCACGTAATCGCAGCCTATTGTCAGCTTCACCATTTAAGCTTATGGAAGTAAACACAAGGGATATACAGTATTCGTGAAGACCATTAAGACTGTCGTATGGAGAATTCCTCGCCAGTTGAGAATTAAGACTTGTTTGAGCGCCCCTCGTTGTCGTATCTGACCACTTGATCCTGCTAAATCTGACGAGTTAGAATGACAATGAGGGGTAGGACGGTTCATTAGACCCTCAGTATCCCCACTGCTTCCACTGCGTGGGGTATTCGGAGCATCTTTCGGATCAAGAGACGGCACATTCGGCGAAACAAGCATCGAACTCCGTCGAAATATCTATAATCAGCACCTCCTCTCTGATATGACAAATTATTACCAAAACTGCCTTGACCAAAAATGATATCTGAGCCAGAAATGCCGGAATAGTGTACACCTCAAGTCAGCCCCTACTCAGCATAAGTGGGATACAATAGACGGCACCACAAACAACCCAATTTGTAAACTCGGCCTAGGTCCACAATTCCCACTAAATTCATATACCACACTCTTACTCCCAATTGTCCCAACCGCGAAACAAAGCGGCACTCCCCAACAGACAGCATTGATCCCCGCCCTCCATCTGATACTATTCAAGCTCCTCTGATAGGTGATCAGAGCCAACACCGTGTATGCCCTCATACTAGCCCACAGTATACTGGAATGGATTCCAAACGCCAGAATAAACGCTTGGACTCCGCAGCGGGGGTTATGGAAGGTTGCGCCCTGGATGGAGTTTTGACAGAATGTAGGGGAGTAGGATTGGAACATTGTGAATGTTCTGGCGCTGGTTAGGGTGAAGAGGGAGAGGGCGACGGAGATCTTTTGCATGTTTGCTTTTGAGGGGCGCGGGAGGACAAGGTAAGATAGGAGGACAAGGGAGATGCAGAGCAGGGAGGTCAATGCTAATACATCGACTGTCTGATACTTCGATATGAAGGACGGGAACATTGTTTCTGGAGTCAATACTTGATTGTACATGGTGTGGCGGTACCTTGAAAGGGGCATGGAACACAGCATCCAGCAAGACAGAAGCTTCGACTTGAATAGTCTAGAGTCTGTATGAATCCAGAAGGTTGAATAAGAAACCCACTTGGACAAGTTTGCAAAGTACTGTTCGACATCCCTTGACTGTTGTCGTGGTTAGTTCGTGAACCATTCAACAATTGACAATCTCACGACAGCGGCAAAGCTCAGAGTATATTTGAGACTAGTAGGTTGCCGCCACTGCATGCCTCCAATGTTACATCTTTGCTAACTTTTTGCGAAACTCAACTGGCCGCGTTCTGAGGATGAAACATACGTTGCATACCACAGGACTTGCTTGGATGACGTAGATAGCCTAGCAAGTCTGTGCAGCCATGTGCTTGAGATTATCTTTGCCCCAGCAATGGAACACATTGAGTGCCGCTTCGAGACTGTCAGCTGATTTATTATAGTGACTCGAGGTGATGCGTACGGTGTCAAGAGGGGCGGACACATGTGCGAAGATAATTCCCTTCAGATGAAACATTGGAGGTTTAAATTTTAGTATCGCGTGATATCTCAAACAGAACTCGGAGTGCGTTAGATGCAAGAGAGAGATAGTGAGCTCACCCACGCTGGAGAATATAATGCGTTTGATATGTTCACCAAAAAAGGAAGACTCTTCGCCGATTATAAGAGAATCGCACGGGCGCGCACCAAGTTGGACACGAAACGTCTGATCCTTGCTGGATGCCTGGCTTGATTCATCCCACGCATGACAGAAATCTTGCTGTAGGATCCTGCGAGCTTTACAGCGCTGAATTCTTGCTCTGTAGGCCGTTTGGTATCTTGTTCACTAGTCAGCGAACCTATCCATGAAATAGCTGCAAAAAGCCCCAAAAATGCTGCCCCTTAAAAGCTTGAACGAATAAGGAAGGCTGCTGACCAATCTGGGTGACGCGGAACTCGAAGTCGATCCCAATTTTGTGCGCTACGATTCAACACAACATCAACCTGCGAAGAACAGTTACGCCGCGAAAGTAGAATGGCAAGTATATTACTCAGATCATCCAAGTTTTGTGTTTTCCATCCTGTGGTTGACGCCTTCAAAAACTCGTTGCTTTCGGTATAGTCTTTGAGAGATATCATGACGGGATTTCTAGAGCTTCGCTTTCAATTCCGACTCCGCCTCTGCCTCCTTTTGAACCGGTCCCGACGGACGTGGGTTGCGGCGGAGTCAGTTGTAACTTGTGGCCCTTGTGGGAAGTTCCCTCGGAGAGGGTTAGGTGTTTCTAGTGTGTGGTTAATATAGCATAAATTTTAAAACCTACCAGCTACGGCCATATCTCCTAGAACACACTGGATCCCGTTCGATCTCCAAAGTTAAGCTGGGAAGAGCCCCCTTAGTACTCTAGTCGGTGACGATACGGGAATCGGCGGGTGCTGTAGTTTTTTGAATTTTTTGACCTTTTTTGTCGGTCTTATCAACATTTAATGAAGTTTCTCATCGTCGCCTTATCTTCCCGCATTCTTTTTGATCTACTCCACGTAGGGCTGGCCGGACCAATTCGACGGTATTTTGGTCGGTCTAATTGAATTCGACCGTCGTGTTATTTATCTTTACCTCAGCAAAGTAAGCTATTTAGGTCTAGGTTGAGTGAAATAACCAGCAACCAATGTAAATTTCAGGGTAAGTTTCTTTTGGCTCTATTTATCTTAACCCTATCATATGTCTGAATGATTACCCTATTTTCTCAATTAGACGAGCGAATTACCACCTTATCAGACCGAGAACGTTTCGACGAGCGAGAACCCACCCCTAACTCCACGAACGGACCCGAGAGCATGTGCTCGGATACGAAGCCCGCACCTGTCAGTGCTGTCATCGGACGCCATCTTCTTTCTGCGAGCTCCGAAAAAGCAACATAAAAGGACGCATTCAAGAATCATCAGATCTGACTCGAGGATCTACGATTCGCTCATGATGCCCGACCTCACTCCGTTCTGCAACAGAGAAGATGGGAACACTGCTCCAGGGAGATCAGCGCCGGGTCCAGGAATAAAGATTGTCCGAAGAAGCAGAGACGCATTAACGGGTTGCGGACCGATATATTTCTTCCGCGAGATATGGAAGACGTCAAAAGAGATCCGGCGGTTTGGCGCAAACGTTACGACTTCCAGGAGGGAACCTAAATGACGTGTGGGCGGTCAATTGCAATTGCATTACCATCGTTTGATGCACATCTTGGCATCTTGGCATCTGCAGTGGTTGGCAAAGTCAATCGGCGCTTGGATCCTCTAATGCGCATCTCGCATGATCGCAGGGGCTAAAAATTCCTAATACGGAAGTTGTTTCTTTTTATACACTCTTGAAATGCTCACGCGGAGCACTATCTATCCCTTGTCCCAACAAATATTGAAAGATCTAATTTTAGAAGATCTATATATCCTATCCTATCTCCTCGAGTCCCCTCTACCTCTCCTTCATCTCCTGTCTCTCGTTCTATCACATCGACATCTACTTTCGTTCGAGTCGCTCGTGGATCCGATTTCTCCTCATCTACCTCCAACATTCCATCTGATACCCGCTTCCTGTTCCTAATTGAAGATGGTTCTTATTCCACGCGGATACCAAATCAAAGAGATTGTCACCACGCTCGCTGCTTCCCTTCCGCAAAACGTGACAAATGGGAACTCCTGTCTCGGCACCGACGTTGCGCCTCAGTATAGTCAATACTTGACCAATAATCCCATGCCAGATGGATACCCTTGGGGCAATCGTACTGCTCGCCAATCCAACCCCTACAAGGATATGCCCAAAACGGGGGTTACTCGCTATTACGACTTCACTATTGACCAGATGACGCTCGCTCCAGATGGCTATTGTATCTCCTCTAGTAGATGTTTCTTACTGGTAGCTCATCCGATGCTTGTCATTAATGGCGCATTTCCGGGACCTACCATTGAGGCCAATTGGGGAGATACTATCCAAGTCACTGTTCACAATAATCTCAATGAAGGGACTTCTCTCCATTGGCATGGTCTTCTTCAACAAAATACTGTATGTCCCCCTGAGTGGATATATCTGATGAAAGTCTTACATGGATGGTGTTCCCGCAGTTCAACAATGCCCGATTGCCCCTGGCAAGACTTACACCTACCGTTTCCTTGCAGACCTCTACGGAACATCCTGGTACCATTCACACTATAGTCAACAATACACGGTTGGTATCAACGGCGCAATGATTATCCATGGACCGAAGAACTATGACTACGATATCGATCTGGGTCCAATCCTCCTGCAAGACCATTACCACAAAGAGTACTTTGAACTCGTCCAGGAAACCATGACCCCGGGTTCGAGCCCAGGAGTTTCTATCGGTGCAGGAACATCTGACAACAATCTCATCAACGGAAAAAATAACTTCAACTGTTCCTCTGTCCAAACAACAAACCCTTGCATCAGTAACGCTGGAATCTCAAAATTCAATTTCCAGCAGGGCAAGTGGCATCGACTCCGCCTTATCAATGCTGGTGCTGAAGGACTACAACATTTCAGCATCGATGGTCATGAGATGGAGATTATTGCAGCCGATTTCGTACCTATGGTTAAAAGCACGCACCAAGTGGTCTCAATGCATATTGGCCAACGTATGGATGTATTGGTTTATGGGTCCGGTCAACCTGGCGAAAGTTACTGGATGAGATCTACTATCCAGGCATGCAGTGGAGCAGCTAATCCGGTGGCGCTTGCTGCGGTTTTGTATCCCGGTGCCAACCAAGGGGACCCTCCTACAACGCAAGCATGGCCAGATACCCTTATTCCGTGTCAGGACCTCGATGCCTCTTTCCTTACGCCATTCTACCCAGAAACACCGCAACCTCCAGCGGAATCTCATAGTTATGAAATCACCTTCGGTCCAAACGCGACTGGCAACTGGTTATGGCACGTCAACAACGTCTCCTATCGTGGTTATTACGATGTTCCCACTCTGCTCATGACCAAAGCCGTCAGGAACACCATGCAACCGTACCCCTTTGAGCCTTTTTACAACGCCTACGTCGTCAATCCGGCCAACGACACATCTCAAACTGTCCTTTGGCATTTTCAGAACACTGTCGCCGTTGCGCATCCAATTCATTTCCATGGTCACAATATGTATCTCCTAGCTCAGGGAACCGGTGTTTGGAATGGTACGGTCACGTCGAATCCAAATCCGCCAAGAAGAGATGTGTATGTTCTTCCCGCACTGGGACACCTTGTGTTTTCGTACAATGCGACTAATCCGGGAGTTTGGCCCATGCATTGTCATATTGCGTTCCATGTCAGTGCCGGGTTCTTCCTCCAGACCGTTGAACAAAGTGGTTGGATCCAGCAGTATATGAATATTCCCGCGTCAGCCGCCCAGCAATGTAGAGAATGGTGGCAATACAGCGGACATAATATCGTACCTCTTCGATCCCCTTCAGTGCTAAATAGCAGGTCCCCGAGATTGATTCTGGATTATAAGGTCGGGTCCACCAGTTGCTTGTCGAGTATTTGATTCTTATTTTCTTTGGTGTCTTGGGTCGAATTTTGCCTTTTGGAATAGATAGATTGCTGCTGGTGATACAAAATCTTTTGGATACATCATAAATCCTTCATCCGATGAAGTAGCTTTGGGGCATATTTTTTATA
>Ga0302325_10005847_pt1 | contig 27834 bp, 28 predicted proteins | sample Palsa_T0_2_FD_201948 | JGI IMG/M metagenome (GOLD analysis project Ga0302325, IMG submission 201948) | Peat permafrost microbial communities from Stordalen Mire near Abisko, Sweden - Palsa_T0_2 | ecosystem: Environmental > Terrestrial > Soil > Palsa > Peat permafrost | place: Sweden: Abisko... | reverse complement strand
GCGTGCCGGAATCGCCCCAATGTTCGTCCTCCATTTCCTTTCCATTGGCGTTGATCCACGTCACATCTCTGACGTTGAGTTCTTCTACATATTCCCCGTCTAAGAAACGGTCGCGGCGCAGAATCGGATATTTGCGCCGTAAGCCAATCACTTTTTGAGCAAAGGCTGTTAAACACTTACCCTTTTCCTGGATGTCCCAGTTGAGCCAACTAATCTCGTTGTCCTGGCAGTAGGCGTTGTTGTTGCCGCCTTGGGTGCGGCCGAACTCATCTCCGGCCAACAGCATCGGTGTCCCCTGCGAAAGCATCAAGGTCGCCAGCATATTACGAATCTGCCGCTCGCGTAGGATGTAAACATTGGGATCGTCCGTGGGTCCTTCTGCTCCACAGTTCCACGAACGATTATTCGAATTGCCATCCTTATTATCTTCGCCGTTGGCCTCATTATGTTTCTCGTTATAACTCACCACGTCGTTCAACGTAAAGCCGTCGTGCGCGGTTACAAAATTGATGGAAGACCAAGGCCGGCGTCCTTCACGGTTGAAGATGTCGCCCGAGGCGCAGAGCTTGGGAGTCAGCTCAGATGCGGAAGCTTCCCCTCGCCAGAAGTCGCGGACTGTATCGCGGAACTTATCGTTCCATTCAGCCCACCCAGGTGGAAAGCCACCCACTTGGTATCCGCCCGGTCCGCAATCCCAAGGTTCCGCTATCAGCTTCACAGTGCCTAAAAGAGGATCTTGGCAACACGCTTTCAAGAATCCGCTGCGGTTGTCAAAGCCATTCGGCTCGCGCGCTAAGATCGTCCCCAAATCGAATCGGAAACCGTCGATGTTAGCAAGCTGCACCCAATAACGGAGACTGTCGGTCACCATTTGCAGCACTCTCGGATGACTGACATTGAGTGTGTTACCCGTTCCGGTGTCGTTGATGTAGTGGCGGCTATCGTCGGGAAGCAACCGGTAATAGCTGGCGTTGTCAATGCCTTTGAATGACAATGTCGGGCCAAACTCGTTTCCTTCCGCAGTGTGGTTGTAGACTACGTCGAGAATAACTTCCAGGCCGGCTTGGTGGAACTGAGCCACCATTTCCTTGAACTCGGCTAAACTGTCGTCTTGCGCGAAAGCGTAACGGGGATCGGGCGCGAAGAAGCCGATGCTGTTGTAGCCCCAGTAATTGTGAAGTCCTTTATCCAGCAGCCCCTTGTCTTCGATAAAGGTGTGTATGGGCATCAGCTCTACCGAGGTCACGCCCAAGCTCTTGATGTAGTCGATCACTGCTTTAGTGCCGAGTCCCGCATAAGTGCCGCGAAGCTTCTCTGGAACGGCTGGGTGGAGCTTTGTGTAACCTCGCACATGCAGTTCATAAATGACAGTATCGTTGAATCGGGCGAGGCCTCGCGCTCTTGATCCAGTCCAGTCAAAACTCGGGTCCACAACCGTGCACTTAGGCATACACGGCGCGCTATCGCGTTCGTCAAATGTCAGATCGTCGGCGGATTCCATCTTATAGCCAAACACGGCCGGGTCCCAGTTGAGGTAACCCACGTGTGCGCACGCGTAAGGATCGAGCAGGAGCTTGTTGGGATTGAACCGGTGTCCGTTCTCCGGCTCATACGGACCGTGAACGCGAAAGCCGTAGACGTCACCAGGAGAAACCTCCGATAAATAGCCATGCCAAATTTGATCTGTATACTCAGGCAACGTAACGCGTTTTAACTCTTTCTGCCCGGTAGGATCAAACAGACACACCTCGACTTTCGTCGCATGTCCCGAGAAGACGGCAAAGTTTGTACCCTTGCCGTCCCAACAGGCTCCCATAGGATAGGGCGAGCCCTCCTTGACAGCGTTCGTGACGCTCATGGCCTTGATAGTCCTCCTTTGTGAGCAACCAGTGCCGCAGATCCCCAGCCGACCCATAAATAAGAGTGGGCGCCGTGAGAAAAGGTTACGGAAAGCCGCTAATAGCTCATATACACAGTGTATTCTCAGCCATGATGTTTTGTCTTGCACCGTGCAAAAAAGTACCGCACTCTGCGCTATGAAATAAGCTTTCCCCTTCGGATTCAGGCGATTACTGAAAGGTCCTTTGCGTGCTGCTATCGAATGTGAGAAAGGAAAATATACAAATGCGCTATTTGCTGGCCTGGGCTCTCGGAGTTCCCGGCGTCATCGTTGTTCTTTGGTTCTTGGTCAGTCATCACTAGCAACAGCTCTCGAAATAGAGGAAAGGAATTTCAACGTGGCAAACAAAAAACAGCAGTGTTCGGTATTTATCGGGGCATTAATCAGGCAGAGAGGGCGGTGGATTATATAGCGCCTCGGGATTCTCATACGACGATATTTCTGTTCTGTTGCCGGACAGCCAAAGTTCGGAGCAGTTCGCGCACGAAAAGCACACGAAGGCTCCAGAAGGAACCGCCACCGGCGTAACGGCGGGAGGTGCAATCGGTGGAACGCTCGGCTTACTGGCAGGTGTAGGCGGGTTAGCCATTCCGGGGCTCGGTCCATTCATTGCGGCTGGACCCATTATGGCGGCCCTCGCCGGTTTAGGTGTGGGCGGCGCTGTTGGCGGTCTGATTGGCGCTCTAGTCGGTATGGGGATTCCCGAGTACGAGGCGAAGCGCTACGAAGGAAGAGTTAGGCAGGGCGGAATTTTGTTGTCTGTCCACTGCGAGACGTCCGAAGAGATCTCCAATGCCAAGAAATTGTTGAAGACAACCGAAGCTGAGGACATTTCTTCGGCCGGTGAAGAGGCCGTGGCTCCGCAAACCGGCTACACCACGGCTGCTTCAAACAGATTTTAACGGATTGACCCTTGAGTTGGCTGCCGCACCAGTTCTACCCGGTGCGGCTTTTTTGTTTGCCGCGCTGAGCCGGCGCTACCGTGACGCAGCCATTGCCTCTTCCGACGTCAGCTTCATAAGTGGCGGCGATAATTTAGTCAGCATCTTATCGGCGTTTTCTTCTTCCGCTAGTGTCTGCGATAGCAATTTCGCGACTTTGTTCTCTCCTAACTGCTCCGCAAATGTGCGCAGATTTCCGTAACCGGAGATCTCATAGTGCTCTACCTTTTGAGCGGCGACAATGAGGGCGAGATCCGCGATGCTGTCCTCCTTGCTCTTTCCCTCATCGATCGTTTCCTTTCCCTCGCCTACCAGGCCCAGCATGGCTTTGCAGGGTTTCGCCTTGGCTTTGGCGCCCAATAGCTCGAACGCTTGCTTAAGCCGTTCGACGTGGCCTTTCGTTTCCTCCAGGTGCTCTTGGAACGCGGTTTTTAGTTTGGGCTCATGAGCGGCCTTGGCCATCTTCGGAAGCGCCGCGACAAGTTGATTTTCCGCGTGAAGGAGATCTTGCATCTCTTCAATCAATAAATCTTTCAGAACCGGCATTCAGTACTCCTCACTTGATGGATCGTCAGGTGTATAAAGCTGTTTCGCTAGAAGATCAACGAGATCGCTCCGGGAAACGTTCCAGGACGAAGGCGTAGCGAGAGCGCGTCCCGTTGTAGACTGTGCGTATGATGAAGGTTATCTACCGTTGTGCGACCATTTTCCTGGTGATTTGGATTGCGAAGAGGTTCGCGGAAGAAGTAAAGCGTCGGACGGCGATCCGGCAACTGAATCGAAGAATCGACGAAATGTCGCTGGAATCGTTCCCTTCGAGCGACCCTCCGTCCTCTTGGGCCGGCTCTGAAAGCTAGGCCTCGATTCACGGCGCGAACGCGTAACCGGGTTTAAGTTGGCAGCGGTAGAGTCTATTGCCTGCGGCTGGAGTTTCAACGCCGCAGGTAGCCCACGTCAAAATTAATTCCGGCCCAATCGGAAACACTATTTCTTGCCCATCGAGGTTTACCTCTATGCTAAGTCCCTCCGAGCCCTGGGGCAATCCGAAATTCATGGTTTGGCCCACGATGAAGGGATAGGAATGGTGGACTTTGTCAGTCAGCACGTTGCGCGAAATGTCGGCTTCCACTACGAAATCCGTGGTATCCGACCAATTTAGAACTTTAATCCGTATTTGACCGCTTCGAGGAGAAAGATGATCGGACTCAACTTTCGTGAATGGGCACGGCCCGGCGACGCACGATACGCTCACATTTTGGAACTCGTTGCCCTCCGGAGCATCAAGAGAAATCAAGTTTGCGGCCGCCTTCCATTTGCCGTCGGGCGAGCATGGCTGCCGTTTGTCACAGGGAATGTTCCCGATATTCGTTATCTCAAACTGTTTGGCGAGACTGCCGGCGCTCACCGTGGATTGATCCTTAGAGAGATAGCGAATTCTCACATCCTTGATGCGGGTTATCTTCTCGATAGCTCTCTCGGAACTTGTTTTCCCTTTGGTACTTCGGCCAAGCGGTTGCATCCGGACGATGTTTAAACGATTTGCGGTGCGTGGCACCGCCAGTTCGACCGGCTTGTAGCCGGCGTACTCAAACTTGAGACTGATTCGCCGGCGAATAGGAACACCTTGCCGAATTTTCAGTTCAAAGAAACCGGAGGAGTCGGATTTTCCGCGCACAGTGAGCGAGCCGTCCACCGCTGTGATCTCCACGTTTGCTAGCGGCGTTTGGTTCCTGGGGTCGTCGTCTTGTCTAAGAACAGCGCCCGTCAAAGTCACGGAGGCTAAAGGGTTGGGCAGAGGGCCAACCTTCAGCAAAGTTGCGGCAAGGATCGCCAGGCACAAAGCGGCGACTCCCATCACGATCCCTAAGACGAGCTTTTGTTTTGCCGCCATCCGACACTATATTATGAGACGTTGCCATCTCGAATGAGTAGCTTGGATCCGTTGAACGCTCGATCTTCCCGCACATGGGAACAACGCCAACTTTCGCGCCGTGATCTCTTCCAACGGACAGCGGAGATAGTCTCCCTGCACTTGGCGGGAGGAACTGCGTGGCCCGGTAGCGCCACAGTGCCACCCGCTCTCCCGCCCGAGGACGATGCGTTTCTGGAGGTATTGGAACGAGCGAATTTTCAGTTTTTCTCGGAACAGGCTGATCCGGACAGCGGTCTGGTAAAAGATAGGTGTCATGTGCGCTCCAGCGATACCAGTATCGTTGCGAGTATCGCGTCAACCGGCTTCGGCTTGACGGCAATCTGCATTGGCCGGGAACGCGGTTATGTTTCGCTCGCGGACGCGCAAAGTCGTGTTCTCAAAACGCTGCGATTTCTTTGGGAGAAAATGCCGAATCATCGCGGCTTTTTTTACCATTTCGCCAATATCAAAACCGGCGAGCGCATTTGGGATTCGGAAGTCTCTTCTATCGACACAGCAATGTTGGTCTGCGGCGTTCTCACCTGCCGCGAATACTTCAGGAATGGTCAGATCACAGGGCTCGCTGATGCGATCCTCAACCGCATCGAATGGACATGGCTTTCGGAAGACACCGCTCTGCTGCAACATGGATGGACGCCCGGCTCGGGATTTCTGCCCTATCGCTGGGATTACTATAGCGAGCTAATGATGATGTACCTTCTGGGCATCGGATCGTCTTCTCACCCACTGCCGGCCGAGGCTTGGAACGCTTGGAAGCGAGTCACTTTCGATTACGAAGGGCTTCGCTATATCGGCTCCTATGCACCCTTGTTTACTCATCAATACTCCCAGGCTTGGTTCGATCTACGCGCTAAACACGATAACTACGCCAACTATTTTCAAAACTCCAGCATAGCCACTGAAGTTCATCGCCGCTTTTGTATTGAACTTGGCAGACGATTCCCGGTTTACAGTGACGATCTGTGGGGTATCACCGCCTCCGATTCCGAGCATGGGTACGTAGCGTGGGGTGGGCCGCCTGAAATGGGTCCCATTGACGGCTCTGTGGTGCCAAGCGCCGCGGGAGGATCGCTCCCCTTTCTTCCCACAGCCACTCTTCGAGTCTTAAAGAACATGAAGAATCGGTATGGCGACCGTTGCTGGTGCCGCTACGGTTTTGTGAACGCCTTTAATCCGCTAAAAAATTGGTACGATACAGACGTTATCGGTATCGACACCGGAATTACCATGACCATGGCCGAAAACCTCCGTTCGGGCTTCGTCTGGCGGGTTTTTATGAGAAGCAGGGAGGCTCAAAGGGGTCTCGCCCGAGCGGGATTTAAACCCGATTCGCCGGCTAAGTGATTCGCTATTTGCTTCCTTCGAGCAGCACCCGAATTTTAGGACCAAACTCCATGAATTGCTCCAAGCTTGAGGGTTTGTGGAAGTACTCGCTGGCACCCAATTCCATGGCTCGCTTCCGGTCCGCTTGAGTGTTCGATGAGCTAATGATGAGCACCTTCACCTCTTTACACTTGGGACTTAACCGAATCCGCTCCAGTACGGCTTCGCCACTGACCTTGGGCAAATTCAAATCCAACAAAATCAGGTCCGGACAATGACGGACCAAATCGCTATCAAGCTGTTCTAAAAAAGCGATGGCTTCAGCGCCATCTCGCACAATGAAGAGATTACAGTCGATATTCGCTTCTGTGAACGCCTCTTCGACGAGATCGGCATCCGCTGGGTTATCCTCTACTAAAAGTACGTGCATTCTCTTAGCGCTCATTCGTTGCTGCGTGGCAGAGTGAAGAAGAACGTTGAGCCGCGGCCGGGCTCGGATTCAACCCAAATACGCCCTCCATATTGCTCGACAACCTTCTGACATATGGCAAGGCCGATCCCCGTGCCGGGATATTCGGACCGGTTGTGAAGCCGCTTAAATATTCCAAAAATTTGGTTTTGAAACTCTTTGGGAATTCCAATGCCGTTATCTTGCAGCGAGAAGCGCCAGTAGTCTCCTTCTTCGTCGGCGGAGATCTTCAGGCGAGGCCTTCTTTCACTCCGGTATTTCAGCGCATTTGAGATGAGGTTTTGAAGCAAATGCACCAGAGGCACCGAGTTCGCCTGCACGGCCGGTAGATCGGTCGTGAGGATTTCAGCGGCGGTTTCTTCAATCGAGGTCGCTAGATTCTTCTTGGCCGTCTCGACCACCTCATTCATGCTCACTGATTCTGAGGCGTCGGAGGTCTTCGTCGCTTGCGAGTACGCCAGCAGATCGCTGATCAACATTTCCATTCGATGCGCGCCCTCAATACAGTAGCCAAGGTATTGAGAAGCTTTTCCGTCCAGTTTGCCGGCAAACTTCTTTTCCAGTAATTGGCTGTAAACGGCTACCTGCCGGAGCGGTTCTTTAAGATCGTGACTGGCGGAATAGGCGAATTGCTCCAAATCGGAATTAGCCCGGCGCAGCTCGATGTTAGATTGCCGCAAACGTTCATCGTTCTTTTTTCGTTCGGTGATGTCTTCGGCGATGAAACTAAAGCGGGCTCTCCCGGCCGAGTTGAACCCTAAGAAATTCACACAGGCGCTGAACCAGCAATCGCCGTCTGGCCGCGGATACTCGTATTCAAATCGAACCGAACGGCTCTCGGCTTGGCTCTCCCGATAGCGCTGTAACCAGAAAGCGGTGATCGCGGCGGGAACGCCGAGCTCTGCCGCAGTTCGGTTTCGGATCTCTCGCTCAGGAGCGCCAAAGAATGCGGCGGTCGTGGCATTGCTGTATACCTGGATGATGTCGTCGCCTTCAATTTCAGCGACTCCCATCAGGAAAGGACAACTGTCATAGAAGCTCTGCAGAGTCCCCTGTGTTTCTCTTAGCGCTTGTTCCGCTTCTTTTCTCCGCCGGCTCATGGAGAGGTGAGCTCCCACTCGCGCCAGAAGTTCGCGTGCGGTAAAAGGCTTGATCAAATAATCGTCGGCGCCCGCGCCAAGGCCTTCCACGCGGCTTTCTTCGCCCGCGCGAGCGGATAGCAGAATGACCGGAATCGTTGCAGTGGTAGAACGGGCACGCAATTCCGCGAGGAGCTGGAAGCCGTCAAGGCCGGGCATCATAACATCGCTCAGAATGAGGTCGGGAGGGTCGGCAAGGGCGACCCTCAAGGCATCGTCGCCGTTTGAGGCGGTAACCACTCTATATTGCCGGTCAAGCAGCCGTGAGACATATTCTCTGACATCGGCGTTGTCATCAGCCAGTAGCACTCGTTCTACCTGGCTATCTGGTACGTCGGCCAAACGCGAAGAAACGTGAGAGGACTGACTGGAATTCTTCTCGGCAGAAACGGTAGAACCCTCCGGGAGCCATCGCAATGCTTCCGTCACGAACGAATTCGATTGGCTTGTGCTCCTGACCGCATCTGTCTTATGTTTCACCTTCTCTTTCGGTAGATGCTCAGTTCCCTCGGGAACAACAACTGTAAATGTACTGCCTCTGCCCAACTCACTCGTTACCGTAATGGAGCCGCCATGCATTTTGACTAGTTCCTGCACAAGCGCCAATCCAATGCCGGTGCCTTCAATAGTGCGGCCTTCAGCCTCGACTCCCCTGTGAAAGCGCTCGAAAATGTGGGGCAACTCCGCTTTAGCGATGCCAATGCCGGTATCTTGCACGGTCAACACCGCACTTTGCGGCCCAGGTCCTAACCTGACCGTTACGCTTCCTTCGAAAGTGAACTTCAATGCGTTTGATAGAAGATTGAGTACTATCTTCTCCCACATCTCCCGGTCGATATAGACGGGCTGAAGGAGCGCTTGGCACTCCACTTTAAAAGTGAGTCCGGCGCGCTGCATAGCGGATCGGAAATTGGACGCTAGCTCAGTTGTGTAGTGAGCCAAATCAGTCGGCTTATAAGTGGCCTGCATCCGCCCCGCCTCAATTCGAGAAAAATCGAGCAGAGTATTGACAAGCTTCTGAAGCCGTAACCCATTGCGATGGACCAACTCGAGCAGGTCGCGTTCTTCTGGTTCTCTTCGCTCTGGATGATTCGCAAGAAGCTCTTCAATAGGGCTTAGCATTAATGTGAGAGGCGTTCGGAGTTCGTGGCTAACATTGGAAAAGAACGTGGTTTTCGCCCGGTCGATTTCAGCGAGTGCTTCGGCGCGCCGGCGTTCAGCTTCATAGGCTCGCGCGTTACCAAGCCCTGCAGCCAGTTGACCCGAAAGCAAGGTAATGAAACCGCTGTAGGCAGAATCATAGCGTCTATAAGGATTGGCGCCGACAATAAACACCCCAGCCGGTTCGTCTTGCCCCTGCTGCTTGATGGGAACGATCGCCGCCTGTTCCACGGGCTTATTCCAATCGCCTGCCGGAAGGGGACCAATTCTGGATTGCTCGGCCAAATCTTCAATCAGCCGGGACGACGGGTGAAGACGCATCTGCTCGACCGGCCACGGCGGATTGGAATCCCGGCCGATCCACGCGGGTGCGAGCGGATGACCCGCCGCAATACCGCTGGAGAAGGCTAACCGGGCATTTCCGGAGTCCTCAAACAAGTAAGTCAGCGTGAATGGCAAATCTTTTTTATTTAAATCGAGCTGCTCGCTGACGGCCTGCAAAACCTGATCTTCGGTGTTGGTGCTCGCCAGCGCCGAAGACACCTCCCGCAGAGTCTGAACACGCCTCTCGCCGATAAGTCGGTCGGTTTCTTCCGTTACCACGCAAAGTAGCCCGTTGATCCGGCTGTCGTCGTCCAACAGGGGGCTATAGGAAAAGGTGTGGTACGTTTCCTCCGGAAATCCGCTTCGTTCCAGGAATAGAAGCAGACCCTCGTCATAAGTAGCTTGACCCGTTGTGAGTACCGCCTCAACGCGCGGTCCAATGTCAGGCCAAATCTCCGCCCAAACCGTATTCGCGCGTTGGCCGAGAGCCCAAGGGTGCTTGATCCCGAGCGTCGGCCCGTATGCGTCGTTATACAGCATGGTAAGCTCGGATCCCCAAGCCATCCACATCGCATAACGGGATGAAAGGAGTATGTTGACCACCGTACGAAGGCTCTGAGGCCATCGTTCGATTGGTCCCAGGGGAGTTTTTGCCCAGTCGAACGCTCGAATGCGCTGCTCCATCTCCCTAACGCGTGCGGGAGCAACCACTCTCTCCGTATCCCGCAAAGGCTCGGTGTTCATGGCGATCCAAAACGCACTTCGACTATTATTGCAAAGAGATTTTGAGTCTGTCGGCGCTCGAAACGGCACTTGCTGGGTTGACTACATCCGAGGCCTCAATGTTTCCGGCCGGCCGGCAGCGATGGGTCACCCTTGGAAACATTCTCCTGGAGTGATAGTTCGCGAAACGTTCTGAAAACCAGCCTGTCTAAAGACAAGAGGTATCAAGTTTATGCCAAAAGATTCACACAAAAAAGCTGCTGAACATCATGAGAACGCCGCCAAGTCTCATAAGACAGCGGCGGAGCATCATGAGAAGGGCCGCCACGATGAGGCGATGAAGCATTCGAAGACAGCGCATGATCATTCAGCGAAGGCTCATGACGCGTCCACGGAGGCGCACAACGCCACCACCGAGGAGGCTAGCAAGGTCGGCAGTTCTAAGAAGTAGTGTGAAAGCGGGGCGGGCAGGAGCTCCGCCCTGTCTTAGCTACATTGAGCTGATTCGAATATAGCGCTTGATGTCCGGAAGTGAAGAAACCAGTGCGGCAATGGCCAGAACTAACGCTAAACCACCCAAAAGACTTTTGAACTTCATAGTTATACCTTTTCCAATTCCCTTTCAATCAAAGATTCAACTACCATTGCGGCTTGTACTACTGCGTCTCTGACCTCCTCTGTCAAGCCCATGAGACCGCTCTCATCTCCCAGATCTCCGGGTTCGCAGCCTACCAACAGAATGCGACCCAATTTGCCGCCCATCGCCTTCACCGTTCGCAACACTTGAACCGGGTCCATCGAGTGTGCGTCAGTCGCTTGCCCCGCCAAATCTCCCAGGTTCTCCAAGTCCGGCTCAATAGTATAAAGCGTGCCCGGCTTGCCACCCCGCGCGACCACGTCCACCAGAATTGTCAATTCGGGAGCATCCAGCAGAGCGTAAGTCAGATCCAGCCCGCGGATTCCGAAGTCAACCAAGCGAACGTCCTGCGACCCAAGCCGTCCGGCCAGAACTTTCGCTACCTCGCAGCCGAAGGCGTCATCGCCCTGAAAAATGTTGCCAATACACGCCACCAGAATACTCACAACAACTCCACCTCTTCGGGTCCGAAAAAGAAACGATGGCCAATCTGCCGCGCCACGCCAAATTCGCGGCCAGGGTCATCCTCCACCGTAACTGCCAGGTGAAGGTTATTTTCGAAATCGCTTTCCACGGATTCGATAATCGCAATCTTTCCGTCGAGGGCGATATCAAATATGTCCGCCTTCTTGCGTGGACGCAGGCGCACACGATCTCCCTCCCGAAAGTTTAGCTTCGATGCGTTTCGCAAACTGCGAATCGCTCCATGCATTTTTGCGAATGCCTCAGGAGGTAGTTTCTCCGTGCGTTCTAGAATGCCGCGCGCGCGCTCGTCCCCGGCGGAAACTTCCTTTTTCTCTTCTTCGCTCAAGGTCAGAACTCTCAGCGTAAGGATCTCGTCGATTTCAGTGCCATCAAAGAGATCGCCGGCGCTCTCGGGAGCTATTTGCGGGTAATCGTAGAGAATGATCGGGGACGAAAACATCAGGGTTCGTTCGCCCTCGCGTCCTGCCAGCACGGGCCAAGTCCCGATGTTGCGGCACGCGGCTGCTGCGACGCGGTATTCCTCCGGCGGATCCAGCAGCGACAGAAACGCCCCTCCGCGAACGCCCAGGAGCGTGTGAGTAGAAGCCATCGAGCGGTCTGCTCCCGAGCCCTCGGTTAAATTCTCAATCCGTACCTGCAAACGAAATACCGTTTCACTCACGCGGGACGATGTGACTTCCAGTTTGCCCTTGATGGGTGGAAAAGAAAGAACACGGTATTCGCCTTCCGAGTCGAGCCGCAAGCTGGAAACCTCTATATCCCGTTCAATCTCCTCCTGAAGAAAGCGCACTTTCACGTCAATGACCGTTTCTCCATCGCCTTCCACCAGACATTCGGTCTGCATAACATTGCTGTCCGGGCCGCCCGCCGGGCCAATCGTTCCAAAGTGCCAGCGCTGCTGATTCTTAACGGAAGATTTCCGGTATGGATACAGCATGAAGCCCTCATAGAGCACCGCGTTTGCAATCTTCTCAAGCGGTTCGAAGTTCACGACGCGGCCTCCTTTTCAATCGGCAAAAGGCTGTCAATGGCCTCTTCCCAAGTGGCTATCCCTTGTCGCGTTTTGTATCCGTGGAGACGGTCAAACGCATCGCGCCGCAACCTAAGCCACGCGCTGTTTGGATAATAGTGGTCCATCATCTCGCGCCAGATGTGGGCAGACAGCCTAAACCTCGCTTCTTTATCCCAGCCGATCTGATCGATTTGCAGCGTGCCATTCGCTGCGGCATAAAAAACCGTCCCGCTGAATTGAAAACAAAGAGGTACGTCTTCGTCCTGGAGGGCGTGGAAATACTTTGCGGCGGCTACGTTAAAATCGAACGTGCAGGGCACTGCCAAGTCAGTTGCGATCGCGCCGGAAAACGCCGGCACGTTAGCGGAAACATGAGTCCACAGTAGAGAACGCACCGTCTGACTCCAACGGTCGGGCTCTCCGAATAAATCCCGCAGGCCGTCCCGCTCCTGTGCCACGTAATGCCGCCGAGCCGCTTCAATCAAAATTTGGCAGCGCAAAGCAATGCTCTGGATGGCTTGTTGCGAATCCGGGTTGGCCACCTGCAAGCGAAACGCAATAGTAGGCGCCGCCGCGAATGGTTGTGCTTGCGCATTCTCCACGCTAAACATTAGCGCAGGCATTCATCTCCCTTTCGCCGCAACTCATCGAAAAAGCGGCCGATCTCTCCCCAGACCACCGCACCGCCGGAAAGGCCGCGCCAGTGCAATCTGATTAAGCCTACCAGCTTATAGCACTCGTCAATGGGGACGATGAAATAATGGCGCGCCGCGCCCACGCGATTCACCAGCAGCGCTTCCACATCGGGTTGCAAGTCTCGCAACTCCGGATTTGCCTCGCAAATTTCCTCCCACGCATTCAGACGCAGCAGCGACTCGGCCGCTCCTGCCGGACCAGGATACTGCGCAACCACTTTCATCAATGGGGTGACATAGGAGAAGAACGCGAGAGAAATGGGAATCATAAGATCGTCCCATTGTGCGTCGCTCAACACAAAATTCTCCAGAGTCTTCACGCGGCGCGGAATCGTCCGGTAAACAGTGCTATAGAGGATCTCACAAGACTCGCAGGCGCAACGGATCAGTCGCGACGCTGGATCGAAAGTGTGCCCATGCTCTTTCCCCAACGCTGCGCCACAGGTATCGCAGCGCTCTTCCGGCTCGCGCGGCCGGATTAGAGTGCGGAGCGCGGCGATAGGCGCCTGGGCCATTTTTACGCAATCCTTGGTAAAGCTAAACCGAGCGAGGCGATGGGGACAAAATCGTTCGAAGGGGCTTGGGAGGCCTCGTCTATCACAAGCTCCACCAAGTCAGGGGCGGCGTCTCGGACCAGAGCCTCCACCGAATCCCTCAAACCGCAGCCACTCCCGGTGAGGCGCACATGCACTGTCCCTTCGAAAACACTCACCAACTCTGCGTTCGCGTGAGCTTTGGACAAGGCGCGGTGTGCTCTCGTCTCCAAATCGTCCGGGTGCAAATCGTGGAGCAACAAAAGACTGGAGACCAATTCGTCGGCGGCAAATTTTCGAATTACCGCCTTTCCGGCATCACCCGTTTCAAAGACAATATCCATCATTCGCTCCAGTCCAGCCCCCTGGAGTTCGAGAATCGCCGCTAGCAGGGCGCGCGCCGCGTCGCGGTTCTTTTGATCCGGCACCTCATCCAGTTGGCGTACTAACTCGTCGATTCGCCGGAACAGGCCCTCAGAGGCTTTCCCCATAAAGGCTTAGCGGCCTTGCACGCCGAACATGGGAGAGTGATGCGTCTCCAGTGTTTTCCCTTGACCTAGATACATGTGAACGCCGCAGGGCAAACAAGGATCGAAACTGCGCACGGCTCGCATGATATCGATGCCCTTGAAATTCTCCGGACCGTTCTCCTCGAAGATCGGCGTATTTTGAACAGCGTCTTCGTAGGGCCCGGGTGTACCGTAGATATCGCGCGGATTTGCGTTCCACGGAGTAGGAGGATAGGGATGATAGTTGGCGATTTTGCCTTCGCGGATCACCACGTGATGCGAAAGCACGCCGCGCACGGCCTCATGGAAGCCACAGCCGATGGCTTCGTCGGGCACCTCGAAATCCCTGAATGTTTTGGTGTTTCCCTTATGCAACTCGCGCATTGCCTGCTCGGCAAAGTAAAGCGCGGCGGCTGCCGAGTATGCCTGGAAATAGGTGCGCGCGCGGTCACGTTCAATCGCATTGCTCCACTTTGGAATCTTCCATTCGAACTCAACTTCGGGCTTGCCGGCCGTCTTGGGCAGATAGATTTTAACGCTTTTGCCGGTCGCCTTAATGTAACCGATGTCGACAATTCCAGCCAGCGCGGTGGCCCAGAAGCGAGCAATCGGCCCACCACCGGTATCCAAGGCAAGGTAATCTCCCGTGCGATTGTCGAACCAACGGGGAGACATCACCCAGGAGTAGTTACCTTTGAAATTGCGCCTTTGCGGACGCGGCGTAGTGGTTTGATTCCACGGATGGTTTCGGTCAACGGGATTGCCGAGAGGGTCTTTCTTCACGAACATTTCTCCCTGCTCCCAACCCTCGTAATAAGAGCTGCCCAACAGGATGCGAATGCCAAGATTAATATCGACAAGGTTCTTGGTGACTAGTTCACCATCCACCACCACGCCCGGTGTAACATACATGGCGTGGCCCCACTTATCCATGTTTTTATAAGTGTAGTCGCAAACCTCCGGGTTCTGGAACGAACCCCAGCAGCCGAGCAGAATGCGCCGCTGCCCAACTTTTTCATACCCGGGCAGCGCTTCATAGAAAAAGTCGAATAGATCGTCATGCAGGGGGACCACCTTCTTCATGAACTCGACATACTTCATCAAGCGGACCATGTAATCCGTAAATAGTTGAACTGTGGGAACTGTGCCGACGCCTCCCGGATAAAGGGTGGAGGGATGCACGTGCCGCCCCTCCATCAGACAGAACATCTCGCGAGTCATGCGGCTCATCTGCAAAGTTTCGAGATAGAAGGCGCCCGTGAAAGGATTCAGCGCCCGCATAATGTCGGCAATAGTCTTGTAGCCGTGCGCTTCGGCATTGGGCGACATGGTCTGTTCGGCTTTCGCCAATACGCCCGGATTCGTTTCCTTCACCATTTGTTCGCAGAAATCGACACCAACCAAGTTGTCCTGATATAGGTTGTGATCGAACATGTATTCCGCGGCTTCACCGAGATTGGTGATCCATTCCGCCATGCTGGGAGGCCGGACACCGAAAGCCATGTTTTGCGCATAGCAAGCACAGGTAGCGTGATTGTCGCCACAGATGCCGCAGATCCGGCTGGTGATGAAATGCGCATCCCGCGGATCTTTGCCCTTCATGAAAATGCTGTATCCTCTGAAGATCGACGAGGTGCTGTGACACTCAGCAACTTGGCGATTGGCAAAATCGATCTTGGTATAGATACCTAAACTGCCGACGATCCTGGTAATGGGATCCCAATTCATTTCGACGAGGCGGCGTTGGGAAACGTCTTTCGAGACTGCGGGGTCTGTGACTGTTGCCATTGATAACTCCTAAACGCGACTAGAAAGCCTTTGGCCGATAACCGGTGGTCAGGCGGTTACCCGGATGCCGCCACTTTGGTTCTTTGTTCACGGTCGAATTAGTAATACTCCGGAGCGACCTGATAGCCGCCCCATAAACTCCGATGGCGGCGGCGGAAAGCCTCGCCCCAGGGGGTTCATCCATAAAGGGCATGAATTTGTCGGGAAATCCGGGCATGGTGCAACCGATACAAATACCGCCGACGTTCGGACAACCACCGATGCCGTTCATCCATCCGCGCTTGGGGACGTTGCAATTGACCACCGGCCCCCAACATCCGACTTTCACCAGGCATTTCGGCGAATTGTAATCGGCTGCGAAATCGCCCTGCTCGTAATAAGCCGCACGATCACATCCTTCGTGGACAGTAGCGCCGAATAGCCATTTCGGTCTAAGTTGATCGTCGAGAGGAATCATCGGAGCGAGGCCAGCCAATTGATAAAGGAGATAGAGGATCGTCTCCATGAAGTTATCAGGCTGTACGGGGCATCCAGGAACATTAACAATGGGGAGACCAGCTTTAGATTTCCACCCCCAGCCGAGATAATCAGCGAGACCCATGCATCCGGTCGGATTGCCCTCCATGGCGTGAATACCGCCGTAGGTCGCACACGTCCCCGCGCCGACGATAGCTGTAGCTTTGGGAGCCAAGCGGTCTATCCACTCACAAGTGGTGATCGGCTGGCCGGAGTCGGGATCGTTGCCGAGGGCTGCCCAATATCCTTCTCTTTTGATTTTCTCGTTGGGAATCGATCCCTCCACCACGAGAACAAACGGTTCCAGCTTCCCTTCCCAGGCTTGATACCAGTACTTCATGAAATCGTCCCCAACTTCATAGGCAAGCACCGGATTGTGCAAATGCACTTTGGGAAGGCCGGGAATCGCGCCTAAGAGGACGTCTTCCACGCTTGGCTGGGTGGCGGCAGTGATGGAGATGGTATCTCCATCGCAGCCCAAGCCCGCCGTGATCCAAAGGACGTGTATCTCTTTAACATCCGGTGCCCGTTGCGTGGACCGACCGTAAGGGACGACTTCTGCAGGCATGGCAGTACCTCTACGGTAAAAAGTCTAAGTCTTTGACCCGGAGCGAGTCAAGTAGTAGAAGTTACATTTTGTCACTTTGCCCTGTGACTCCCTTTTTGGCGGCCTTCACTGCGCCGCCGGAGCGTAGGGCTGGCATTCTTGCCAGCAGGCCACCTTTCAGGTGGCCTTGACTGCTCTTCCGTCGCGGGAAACTTTCAAAGACAGCAGAGCGTCTTCAAGCTGAGGCTCCATCGGCTTTCCCCGTTCCGACCCCAGGTGGAAGTTTTTTCAATTTGAATCAATACAGGTCTCTTTGTGGATTGCTCTTCCTTATTCCGGCTGTCATCTCTCTTGCTCAGCCGGTAGACGTTCTGACGAACCGTTATGACTCGCTTCGGACCGGCTCGAACCTGCGGGAAACGGTTCTGACTACCCGCAATGTTTCAGCGGGGACGTTCGGGAAGCTATTTGAGCGGGAAGTGGATGGCGATGTATACGCTCAGCCACTCGTCAAGACGGCTGTTTCGATTCCCGGCGCGGGAACACACAACGTTGTTTACATTGCCACGGTAAACAATAGTCTCTTTGCATTCGATGCCGATTCGCCGGGTGCGCAGAAAGCGCTTTGGTGCCACTCACACGAAGTATTCGGCGATCCAGTGCCGAAGGACGAAGTCACTGACCTGTCGCCGGACGAAAAATATCTCAATTTTGCGACGACCATCGGGATCGTCGCCACTCCCGTCATTGATGCAAAAAGCAACACCATCTACGTAGTTGCCAATTCCAAAAAGGGCAACGATTACAGTTTTCACGTCCATGCCTTCGACATCGCGACGGGGCGCGAAAAGACGGAAATGAATAGTCCCATGACTGTGGCCGCTTCGGCGCTCGGCAACGGGGCGGGGAATGTCGATGGCCGCATTGTTTTTCAGCCTCGGAAAATGTTAAACCGTCCAGGGTTGCTTCTTGTGGGCGGCGTTTTGTATCTCGCCTTTACGTCGCATCTCGATGGCGAGCCAAAGTTCGATTATCACGGTTGGATTATGGCCTATGATACACGGACGCTGAAGCAAATTTCAGTCTTATGCACGACGCCGGATGGGATTCAAGGAGGAATCTGGCAGAGCGGCGCCGGGCTGGCGGCGGAAGAGCGCGAAGGGACCTACCCACTGCTCTATGCAGTCATTGCGAACGGTAGTAGCATCGGAAGAAATTATGGCGAGAGCATTGCCCAACTTTATCCGGGGCCGCTGCTCAGCGTGAAGCAAACTTTCCTTCCCTCAGATCATGCGTATCTGAACGACCATGACTTGGACCTATCTACCGGCCCATTACTTCTTCCTGCGCTTCCCTTCCTGGTGGCTTGCAGCAAAGCGGGTGATTGTTATTTGGTTGACCGCGCGGATATGCACTTGGCGCAAAAATTTACCGCCGGCATGAACAGCTATGGGGGCGACCTGCCGTCGAACATCCATGGAACGCCGGTGGCTTGGTGGGATTCGAACAATCTTTTGCATCTGTACGTTTGGGGCGAAGAGGATTTCCCCCGCGCGTTCGCATTTGACGGTGAAAAGTTTCAGCCATCGGGCAAGGGCAATGTGCGGGCACCCGAGAAGAGCATGCCCGGCGGAATCCTCTGCCTATCGGCGAATGGGCGCAACCTGGGCAGCGCGATTGTATGGGCGTCCGCCCCACTGAGCGGCGATGCGAATCTCGCAACCGTGCCTGGTGTGCTGCGCGCCTTCGACGCGCTGGATTTAACCAAAGAACTCTGGAATAGCGAGCAAAACTCAGCACGGGATCGCGTGGGCATGTTCGCAAAATTTTGTCCGCCGGTGGTAGCCAATGGCAAGGTGTACCTGGCGACGTTCAACGATGGCTCGCGAGCAAACAAGCTGAACGTTTACGGTTTGCTGCACTGAATGGCCACGGATGAATACAGAAGCCTTGCGATCTCAAGCGCCGGCGGCCGATCTCTTTGTTTCCAGAAAAGACCCGCCACCATCTCGGAATTTGGCCACGGCGCGGAAGCCGAGCACCACAAACAGCACCATGACGACAATTTGAACGACTAAGAATGGCGGCTCGGACCCGGTGGGCGCCAGTGCTTTGAGCGGTGGCACTTTCATAAATAACTGGGCAAACAGCACGAAGACGTTGAAATACAAAGCAACAATCGCGCTGATTACATAAGTCTTGCGCCATCCACCAACAAGATCATACCGGTAGCGCGCGGCAATCGCCAGCGCCAAAGCCAGGAGTGACAAAATGCCGACCGCGTAGGACGGCTTGAATCCATGAAATGGAAAAAGGAAGCCGGTGACGCTAGTGGCCACCGTTGTAGTCAAAAACCAAGCGGTCCAGCCGGGGAACGCTCTTGCGGTAAGCCAGCCGTAGAGCACAACCAAGCCCGAAGCAATTCCTATCAGGCTCAATAAAACGTGAAAAGCGGTAAATGCGTTCAATAACATCTGCACCTTCCTTCATTGAATACTGTGTCACATTCGTTTGTGGCAAGGTCTACGGCACTAAGCGAGCATCGAGCGTAATCTCGGTATCATACAGCTTGGAGACAGGGCAGTTCTCCTTCGCAGCGTTGGTGGCGCGGATGAACGCTTCCTGCGTGGCGCCGGGGATCTTCGCTTCCAGCGCCAGATGACTGTGCGTGATGGCGAACCCTTCGCCTTCCTTCTTCAGCGAAATCGTGCAAGTGGTATCGATGCTGTCCGCCGTTAAGCCCTCGTTTTGCAGCATCAAAGAAAGCGCCATCGAGAAACAGCCGGCATGCGCGGCGGCTAGAAGCTCTTCTGGATTGGTGCCCGTTCCTTGTTCGAAACGAGTCTTGAACGAATAAGGTGTGCTCGAAAGCACGCCGCTGGCGCTCGAAATCGTGCCCGCGCCAGACATAAGATTGCCCGACCAATGGGCTTTCGCAGTTCGGTCCATGTTTGAAAAACTCCTTTCAAGATGATAAGCGAATCAATCGAGGCGGGTGATCGCGCTGATCATGCGTTCGGGAGTTTGCGGCTCGCGGCGGTAAGAAAAGAAATGCTCAGCCAGACAAAAGGTGCAAAGAGCGGAGTTGAAGATCTGACCGGCAGGGACGCCGGCGGCTCTCAGATGTCGGAAATTCGCTTCGGGCAGGTCTAAGTGACGCTTACCGGTAACCGCTGGCCACTCGGGAAAGAGGCCGCTGAAATGAAAAGCTACTTCGGGCCCGACTTCATAACAACATTCTCCAATGCAAGGGCCTAGCGCGGCATGAATGTCCGCCGGACGCGAACCGAAATCCATTTCCATTTTCTCGATTGCACGTGCGACAATCGCCGCCGCCGTTCCTCGCCATCCGGCGTGCACCGCCGCCACGGCGCGCCGCTCGGTATCCAGCAGGAGAATCGGTAAGCAATCGGCTGTCCTGACGCCAATCCTTCGGCCTGCATCGTCTGTCACCAGCGCATCGCCTTCGTGTTGGCGGTCCGTTAAGGCATGCGCGTTCCAGACATGGGCGGAATGGATCTGGCGCAGCGTAATATCCACTTCGGGATTGGCCATGCGCGTGCCAAACCCGTGGCTTTGCCAAAGAAAACGCTGAAACTCCGCGCAGCGATAGATGCCGTCCGCGCCCAGCAGGAACGACGCGCCGCTCACTTGGCTATGAGTTGATGCACACGGTACCACTCTAGCGTTAAGCGTAGACCTTCGGCAAAGGTGAAGCGCGGCGCGTAGCCGAGTTCCTTGACCGCCGCCGTTGTATCGGCCTGCGAATCGCGCACATCTCCGGCGCGTGGTGGCCCGTATTTAGCGGGAATCTTCACCCCTTCAATCTGCTGCAATTGCTCCCAGGTTTCGTTGAGCGAAATGCGGCTGCCGTTGCCGGCATTGAACACCCGGCCCGACACGCCTTCCACCTCCGCCGCTTTCAGCAATAAACCGACCACGTCATCCACGTAAGTAAAATCGCGCGTTTGTTCGCCGTCGCCAAAAATCGTCGGACTGCGTCGTTCCAGCAGGCAAGTCATGAATACCGACAACACACCTGAATACGGGCTCGAAGGATCTTGCCGCGGGCCGAAGACGTTAAAGAAGCGCAAAGACACGGTGGGTAAGTGGAAGCAATCGGAAAAGACCGACGCATAATATTCGCCCACCAGCTTCTGCAGCGCGTAGGGAGATTTGGGCTGCGGATTCATCGTTTCCACTTTGGGCAGCACGGCCGTATCGCCATAAGCGGAGGACGACGCCGCATACACAACCCGGCCCACCTTACCCTCAGCGGCCGCTCTGAATAGGTTGAACGTTCCGTCGATATTGACCTCATGGCTGAGGACTGGCTGATCGATGGATTTGGGCACCGACGGGACTGCGGCCAAATGAAAAACCCGGTGCGCACCGGCAACCACCGGAGCAATCTCATCATAATGGCGAAGATCCAGCTGATGGAAAACGATCTGGCTCTGCACCTCTTTCAAATTACTCAGCGTGCCGGAAGACAAATTGTCTATCACATGCACGTCGCGCCCTGCCGCAAGCAGAGCTCGAACGAGTGCGGAGCCTATAAAGCCAGCGCCGCCGGTAACAAGGTAACGGTTCATAAAGTTTGTAATTGTGCTCCGGCGGACTGCGCCGCCTTCAAAGTTTCAATGGCTCGTGCCGCGACATAACGCGGGTTCCGGCTAAAGTCAAACGCTTCCAGGGAAACCCAGCCTGTATACTTCATTTCGGACAATTTGCGGAGAAGGTTTAGGAAGTCGTAATCGCCCATGCCGGGTTCCCGGCCGTCCATTTCATTCACGTGAACATGCTTGATGTGGTGACAATAGCGGTCGAGTAGAACAGTGTGTGGCTCGGTTTCATCCACAGCGTTGTGGACATCGAACATCGTTTCGACGGCCGGACTCGCAATCTGCTCGACAACGGACGCTGCCTCGGCCAGGCTGGTGATCACGTCTGTCTGGGCGAGGGAAAGCGCCTCCACCAGCAGCGTAACTTGACGCGCTTCGGCATGCGGCGCAACGCTGGCCATGCCGTCCGTGAAGAATTGGACCGCCGCACCGGGCGAAGATCCCGCTGCGCTGCTGCGCTGTTTGGGCGAACCGAAAACCACCACGGGACGCTGGCGCGCGCCGGGCGTGGCGAGATCCGCGCATAGATCGATCAGCCGCTTCACATAATTCCAGCTGTGCGCTCGCAGTGCGCCGTCGTTTGTAGAAACCTGCAGCCCAGGCGGAGCGGCCAGCAGCCAATGCAGGCCCACGAATTCAAGAGCCTCCTCGGCTATGGTTTTGCGGATTTCAGAGCGGATTTGAGCGGAAAGGGCGGCGGGATCTTCGGCCAAAGTGAACGGCGCGATCTCGAAACCCTCGTAGCCAAGCTGGCGCACTTCACGGCAAACTTCGGCCACGGGCTTCTTTTGGAAAAGCTCATTGCAAATGGCGAAGCGATATCCCGGCGGCACGTTTTTCATTTTAGCGGGAGGCTGACCGGGAGGTCAGCCGCTGGCAGGAATGCCCGCCCTACCGGTGCGGCGGAATGTAGAAAGTGTAGGAGTGAAGGAGCCATGGCGGCTCTGGGATACTCAAAGTGATTATGTGTGGGGACGAAGTCCTGTTGGAATCGAAGCTCTCGCTGCCTTTAGTGGGTCGCGGGAAAGTGCGCGATATGTACGATTTCGGAGATAGTCTGCTGTTCGTCGCCACCGACCGCATCTCGGCTTTCGACTGCATTCTGGGTAGCGGCATTCCGTGTAAGGGCCGCGTCCTGAACCAGATGTCGCTGTTCTGGTTCGATTTTCTGCGCGATGTTGTACCGTCCCACGTCATCAGCGCCGATATCAAACGCTACCCGAAGATGAGCGCGCGCCGGAAAGCCTTGCGCGGCCGGTCGATGCAGGTGAAAAAAGCCGACATGGTCAGGGTCGAATGCGTGGCGCGCGGCTATTTGGCCGGTTCGGGCTACCGTGAGTACTGTTTGCAAGGCAAAGTGTGCGGCATACCGCTGCCACCTGGTTTGCGCGATGGCGACCAGTTGCCCGAACCCATTTTCACCCCTGCTACCAAGGCCATTACCGGACACGACGTGAATGTCCCGTTTCGTTATATCGCCAATGTCTTGGGCGTGGATTTGGCCGGGCAATTACGCGATTTAACTTTGGAAATCTATTACCGGGCGGCTAACTATGCGCTCGCACGGGGCATTATTGTGGCCGACACCAAGCTTGAGTTCGGCTTCGTGGATAGCCAGCTGGTGCTGGCCGACGAGGTATTGACGCCCGATTCGTCGCGCTTCTGGCCGGCCGATCAATACAACCCGGGCGGCGTGCAGGTGTCGTATGACAAACAGTACGTCAGAGATTACCTGGAGACTCTACAATGGAACAAGAAACCACCGGCGCCGTCTCTTCCAGAAGAAGTGGTTCAAAAAACCAGCGCCAAGTATATTGAAGCGTACACCAAGTTAACCGGACAGCCCTTTCCGGAAACTGTGGCATGAGGATCGGAGGATCGCAATGGAAACTCTCACTAGTTTGAACTGGCTGGACATAGCCCTGGCGTTGATCATCGTTATTTCAGCAATTGCCGGATTACGAGCGGGCTTTACGCGCGTGGTGATCGGTCTGGTAGCGATTGTGGTGGGTCTGATTGCCGGATTCTGGTGTTACCGGCTGGTGGGCGAACAGTTGCGCCCCTGGATTTCCTCGCGGCCAGTGGCCAACGGCATCGGCTTCTTTCTGATTTTCTTTGGCGTGGCGTTGCTGGGCTCGCTGCTGGCCGCGCTGCTGTCGCGGCTGTTGCGGTGGGTCGGCCTCTCTTGGTTCAACTATCTGTTGGGCGGCGTAGCGGGCTTCGCCCGTGGGGCGTTGATCGTGGCTGTCTTGGCTAATGTGCTGGTGGCATTTGCGCCTTCTCCCTTACCCGCCTTTCTGCGGACGTCAAGAGTTCTGCCGTACGCCGACGGGGTAGCTTCGGTCCTCGCCGAGTTCGCTCCCCAGCAATTGAAAGATTCGTTTTCCCACCAGATGGATAACCTGAAGCAGATCTGGGCGGCGCATGAACGGCGCGCCGGCTAATCTGGGATGCTGCTCATTTTCGATCTCGACGGCACGTTGATCGATTCGGCCCGCGATCTCGAAATTGCCACCAATAGCACGCTCCTCCACTTTGGCATGGGGCCGCTCGATGCCAAGGTCATCCAATCCTACGTTGGCAATGGCGCGGAGAAGTTAGTGCAGCGCGCTCTCGGTTGGCATGCAAGCGAAGAACTCGTGGCTAGCGCATTGGAGTACTTCGTGAAATATTACCGCGCCCACTCGCTGGCGAATACGCAGCTCTATCCCGGCGTGAAAAAGCTCATAACCAATCTGGCGGCCGAGGGTCATACCCTGGCCGTGCTGACGAATAAACCGCTGAAAATCAGCACGGATATTTTGGCGGGGCTCGGCTTGGGAGGCCATTTCAGCAAAATTTACGGCGGCGATAGCTTTGCCCTGAAGAAGCCCGACCCCGTTGGCATTATCACCTTGATGAAAGAGACCGCCAATCGTACGGAAGACACCTGGATGGTGGGCGACAGCGGCGTCGATGTCCAAACCGCGCGTAATGCCAAAGTGCGAGTTTGCGGGGTGGCCTGGGGCTTCCAGCCGGAGAGTTTCAAACTGCACCCGCCGGATCTTATGGTTCGACAACCATGTGAGTTGTTGAAGGCTTTGCAGCGCGTTCATTTGTCTGGCTAGCGTGCTGCATTTCGCTCCGTGGGTGCGTCATTTCTTCGCACCTGTTACTTTATTTCCGATGCCCTGCCGTTCCGCGGCAAATCTGTTGCAGGGATTTGTCAAATGGCCCGGAAACTGCACACTTGAAACCCTATGCTGGCGAAGGACTTGCGCGAATGAGCGGTGTAGCGGCTGGACCTTTCACCGATGACGAACTGCTGCTGGCGATTGTCCATGATATTCGCGCGCATTTGCGAAAGTCGCTAACCTCAGCTCAGCGGCTCGAGCTGCAAACCAAAGATTTGTTGACGCCCGAACAACAAGCTTCTCTAGAACAAATGTTGGCGGCCGGACGGGATATGAACACTTTACTGGGGCGCCTTGTGAAATATGCCCTTGCTGCCTCATCGGCTAAGGATCAGCCACTTGGGGATGTTGGAGTCATGTTCGATACCGCCGTGCGCCGTTTAGCCGGCAAGCACGTTGACGCCGAGATTGAATCCGATTCTCTCCGCTCTTCCGGCATTCAGACTCCGGCTTCCATTGAAAGTGTCTTGGGCGAACTATTGGACAACGCCCTGAAATTCCGCCAAGGCCCCGTGAAGATTACAGTGTTGGTGCAGCAAGCGGAGGGCAACCACCTCTTTGGCATCAAAGATACCGGAATCGGCTTCGATCCGCAATTTCGCGAAAAGATTATGCGGCCATTGGAACGCCTGCATCCCGCCCACGTATATCCCGGCTGCGGTTTAGGGCTGGCCATTTGCCAGCGCACGATTGATGCTTGCGGCGGCAAACTTTGGGCGGAGTCGAAACTCGGCGATGGATCGGTTTTCTGGTTCAGCTTGCCCGCTCAGGTATAAGATCCAGGCATTCAGCCTGCCGCTGAAACGCCAGCCAGTTCTTTCACATGTTTACCGAGCGCAAAGAACTCCTGCAAATCGAGTGGTTTCTCAAAAACCCGTACCGCTCCCAACTTCCCCAATCTGGCAATGTCGCCTTCCGGCAACACCGAAGAGAGCACAATCACGCGCGTGAGTCTTGTAAAGCCATTCGCGTTCCATGTTTCGAGCAATTCCAAGCCGGAGCGTTTCGGCAACGTTAAATCCAAAATCACCACTTGTGGAACGGTGCCCTCGCTTAACCTTCGCAGAAAGTACGACTCCGCCTCCTCAGCGTCCGATACTTCGTCTATTTTGCCTGCAAGACCCGCATCCGCCAAAGCTTGTGCCATCAGGATTCGATCCTCTTTACTATCGTCGACCAGTAAGATCGTGGCCTCACTAGTTGTCATTCTTAAAGAGAGTCTAACAACTTCTGCATCTTTCTTCCCACACTGCGAGATTTCGTAACGCTCCCGCGAGCATCCCGGCGCGGAACCTTTTGCTAATCCACACAAACTAAATACCGCTGCCGATCGGCACTCAAATTGCCTCCCGATTCATCAGTTTCTGAATCCCGCTATAGGAGAGCGACACTTTGAAACAGAAGAAATACGAAGCCGAGGAGCGGCAACTGAGAGCGAAAATGTCGGAACTGCTCTCTCACCAGCGCGATCAGTGCGCGTTGAAAATAGCAGAGACGGCCGATCCGCTCGATCAGATCCAAGCTGCCATGGAACGGGATGTGCTGGTGGGTTTGCTCAACCGCGATGCGCAATTACGCGACGATGTGCGGCGCGCCTTCGATTTGATGGAGGAAGGCACCTATGGCATCTGCGAAGACTGCCAGGAAAGCATAGCGCCGGCGCGCCTGAAAGCCATTCCGTGGGCGCGCTGCTGCGTGAGTTGCCAGGAAATGAGAGATCGCGAAGTCAATGAGTTCGACGTGTTCCCAGAGCTTGTGGGGCGCGCTGCGTCAGCAGCGTAACGCAAACGCTCTTCTTAAACGGTTAGAGAATTATTTCGAGCCTCAAAGCACAAAATGCTCCGGTGGACGTTCTCCTGATCCAGGATGTTGAAGAAGCCGTCGGAGAATTAGCCGGGTCGCCCCGCTGCGGATTTCATCGAAGCTCGAGGTGTAGTTTGTGAACCTGCTGAGGCGCTGCCACTGGAGAAATTGAAAACACGTTTTGCCCCTCAAACGTGCAGCCCGGCGCAATCGGCGGCGGTGACCCACATCTCCGCCGCTGTACTTCCCGGTGCCCTGGACGGCCATATGCGAGCGCAGCGCATCCGACGGTCACATCCCTGCGGGACTATGACACGGTCCGCGAATATACGGCTGTCAACGGTGAAAAAGCACACGGAGGATCGCCAGACGGGCTAAGACCCACTGTTGTGGACGGCGTCGTTTGTTTTAACTCCGGTTACGGCTGGTGGTGTGGGAGGCGCGGAAATGTACCGCTTGCTTTCTCAATTGCCGGTCTGCCCGCGTCAGGAGCGTGGCCTCTCTCGGGAGTCGTGCCGGCTATAGTACTTTTCGAGTTGCTCAAGGCGAAGATTCGGGTATCGAAAACGAACCGCATCCTGTTAGGCTGGTTGGGACAAAGGAGACTGCCGCGTGGAAAAACAACCCAAACTAAAGACAGTTTGCAAAGAAACTTCCAGCTACAACTTGCCTGACGGCTGCTACGGCATCCGTTGGCGCGGCCAGCACAACATACAATGGCGGCTACAGCACCAATCCGGCAAACCCGACTGTCATTCCGCTGGGCGCGCCAGCGCTGCCGGCGACCATGACAGGCAGTTTTGTTTGCAACAGCGACGTGTGCCCGGAGTCGGATTATTATTTCGAGATCGCAGGACTCAAGGCCGGGGACACGATTCACGTAGCTGACACTGAATCGGGCGACCCACTAAACTTCTTCGCGGCTAACAGCAGCACAACGGTTCTCGGCAGCAACGGTTCTAGCGGCAGTTTTGATGTCACGGCGCCTACGGATGGGGAACTGTTTTTTTCGGATCCAAGACCCCGCTGTTTTCAATGAGACTTTCCAGGTAGGTATCACCGACACGAGCAAAGTACCAGAGCCGGCGACGGCTGGCGTAGCTGCGGCTAGTCTGGCTGCGGCTGCATTCCTTAGCTGCAAACGCAAGAAGGCTTGACTCCCGACGAATACGCACGCCCTCTCATCGAGGTCTTCGATGATCTCCTGCCGGAGGGTACATTTGCGGACGCCTGCGCGCTCTGCGCGTCACCTCGCTGGCGCTTCGGACACGAATCGCACGACGACGATCCCATTCCCTTCTGGGAAATGGACCTTACGGGCGACGCTGTCTTCAATACGGTGTGGGAACAGGTGCGTGCCCGCTGCGAAGCGTTGTCCGGACGCGCCCTTCGCGTGATCCGCCAGTATGCTGCCGGTCACACGTACGGCCTTGGCGGCAAGCCTCATTGCGACGACCACCGGTCCGGTTGTTACACGCTACTCTACTATTCGATGCGCGAATGGAAGCAGGCATGGGAAGGCGAAACCGTCTTTTACGATTCTGCCGGTGAGGTGATTCGAGCCGTAACACCGCGCCCGAATCGCGCGGTGTTTTTC
>Ga0302325_10005846_pt1 | contig 27835 bp, 26 predicted proteins | sample Palsa_T0_2_FD_201948 | JGI IMG/M metagenome (GOLD analysis project Ga0302325, IMG submission 201948) | Peat permafrost microbial communities from Stordalen Mire near Abisko, Sweden - Palsa_T0_2 | ecosystem: Environmental > Terrestrial > Soil > Palsa > Peat permafrost | place: Sweden: Abisko... | reverse complement strand
CGGACGTGAACACGCCAAGACCAGCGAGGAACACCGTCTTGCGGCCGAAGCGGTCGGCCAACGACCCGAACGTCAGGATGAACGCCGCAAGCGCCAGCGCGTACGCGTCGATCACCCATTGCAGGTCGGTGAAGCTGCCACCCAGCCGGCGGTGGATCGTCGGCAACGCGACCTGCACGATGAGGATGTCCACCAGCAGCATGAACGTCGACCCGCAGACCGCGATCAACGTCCACCAACGCCGATCCAGGCCGCTCCGCCGCTGCTGGGCAGGTGCGCGGTCGTGGTCGGCCGGGGTGTTGTTGGGAGTGCTATCGCCTGTCATCGTGGCTCCTCGGCATCGTGTGTGCTGCTGCCGGGGCAATGATGTGCGCGAGCAGGCGCGGCGTCATCGGCCAGGTGGCCGATTCGCGGGATGATTCGCGCCTGGGGCTGCCTCGCGCGAGGTCGTCCGGTCAGGCGTTACAGCCCGGCGGGCGATGGCCGGCGGGAAATGGCAGGCGGGCTGAGGCTCGCGTTGCGCGCGGCTCACGGGCCGTCTCGGCATTTCCCCGAAGGAGCGATCCGCCCGCCGTGTCTCCTAGAAGTCCCCTACCGAAACCCTACAAATTCCTTACCGGCCCGCATCCGCGGGCGCGTGGGCGGCGCTCGACCACCCCCGCGACGCAAGCCCGCGATCTCTCGCGGGCCTGCGCAGTTACGTCCACCCCCAATTCGGCCCGGCGGGCCGTCCCTTTCGGACTCAGAAGCTGTTGCTGTACCCCTCTAGACCGTTGCACTGCACCTCGGGGTCGACCATCAAGAGGCTGGACTGAATCGAGCAGTCGAACCGTGCGGTGTCACCGGCGACCACCTCCTGCGTCTGACCGTACCACTGAGCGTTACAGTTGCCCGCCGAGGTAGTCTCGATGGGTATCAGGTTGAAGACACGCACCACCGAGGGCGCGGGAAACGCTTCGCAATACCCGAACTGGCCGGGAGTGCCGCTCGAAGAGTAGGCCTGCACCGTCACCGTCGCATACGGGGTCTCGATACTCTCGGCTTTTCCCGCGGCACTGTAGTAGTAGTCGCACACCTGGAACCCCGACGGTGGGTTGCACTTCTGCACCGTGTCACAGCTCTCGGCCGTGTTAGACCAAATCACGCCGCTCCCTGCGGTGCAGTCGAGACCCGCCGCCTGAGCCGTCGCAGCGGTCCCCAGCATCGCGATCCCGAACGCCCCGACGACGACAGTCATACTCAACGCGACGCGCAACCGCGCCACCGCCATCGACCGACTCATCGCTACACCGACCCGTCTCCTCCGACGATGCACCAGGCTGTACGCGCGGTGTCCCGCAAGACGGTCCCGCTCGATATGGGCCTCGGTGGTCATGGCGCCTCCTTTGGGCGTGGTATCCAATCTGCCCAGCACCGTCGTGGTCGTGGTCGTGGTCGGCCGGGCCGGTGTTGGGAGTGCTATCGACTGGCGATGATGGCCGCGGCTTGGTGCGGCGTCATCGGCCAGGTGGCCGATTCGGGGGGATGATTCGGGGACGCGACACGACCGGAGTCGCCGCGGCCGTCGGCATTCTCGGCTCGCTGATCAACAGCCTCGCCCCCGCTTGTCGGCGCACTCAGCTGGCTCAAGTTAGGCAAAGACCGTTCGGGCACTGCATCCCATCAGCGTCGCATGCGGCGACCGTGGCGGCCGACACGCCACCCTCGCTCCTGCCAGTCAGGGCGCGGGCTCGACGTAGAACCAGCGTCGCCCCAGGCGGGCGAATCTGCTGTTCTCGTGCTGGCGCCCATACTGGCTGCGGGCGAAGTTCCAATAGTGAGCGACGAACTCGACCGTGCCCGCGTCGTCGTCTTCCGTGCCGCCGGTCAGGCCGCAGATCCGCAGCCGCCGCCATTCGACCGCTGGATCAAGATCCACCGACGCCGGCCGTGTCGCCGGGTGCCACGTCGCCAGTAGGTAACCGGCGTCGCGGACCGCGAACGCGCTGTAGCGAGAGCGCATCAGCTGCATTGCCGTCGGCGCGGTGGCGGCGCCGCGATGGAGCGGGCCGCAGCACGCGACGTACGTCGTCCCTGAACCGCACGGGCAGTCAAGCTTCATCGTGTTGCGAGTATCGCGCAGCGGCTGCCAAAACGAAGGCGACGATGCCTGGGTATTGCCGGCACCCAGGAGGGGTCTGCACGGACCAAAAGTCAGTCTATGGATAGTGGACCTCCAAGATGGGGGTGCTGGCCGACCAGCCTTCCGGGAGTGGGCTGGCGCCCGTGCTCGGGGAGTACGGGCCGCCCGTGATCGGACACTCGTTCAGCTTCATCAGCGACACGCTCAATCCGCGTATCGAGCAGGGGCTCGGGGCGTGGCGGCCGGCGAGCGACTTCCGTCTCTACACGCTGGTGAAGCAACTGACGCTCGATCTCGCCGCCGACGTCCCGGGCGGTATCTGGCATCGCGGGCTTGTCGGTCGGCGCTATCTGGAGAACTACTTCCGGGCCGCGCTCCCAGCCAAGCGTCGCGGTGACGGCCAGGACCTGTTCAGCGTCCTTTGTCGTGCCGAAGGAGACGTTGCGGATGTACGCCCCGGTCGGGCTGGTGTTCCGGCGGGCGATGCGTGGCACCTCGATCCAGGGACGCTATGTCCCGGCCGACGCGCTGATCGGGCTCGGCCTCTATCCCACGCAGCGGATGTCGCCGTGGTGGAATGACCCCGACCGGTTCGACCCCGAGCGGTTCTCCGCCGAGCGTCGGGAGGACCAGTCGCACGCGGTTCTCCTGGAGCATTCCCAGTGACTACGAGCCGCCACTGACGTTCGCGACTGGGCCGGTCCCCGGCGATGGTCTCCCGATCGCGCTACGAAGGCGATGACGCGCGGTCACGAAACCTGCACGTCCGCGCCGGCGGACACGCTGCCTGAGCGTGCCGCGCTTCCGGCGAGCGGCGAGGCAGCGCCGGACGAATTCAGGACGGGTCGTGGCCCCCCCAGGGCTCGCGTTCCAGCGGACAACTTTTGGGTTGCCGGTACCTTCCTTCTGAATGAACCACTTGGCGATTCCGGTACGGGATCAGGCACGCTCGCGCAGCTTCTATGAGACGTACTGCGGCTTCGGGGCGCGCCCGGCGAAGCGATATGACGATGGCGTGTTGATGCTCTACAACGCTACCGGCTTCTCGCTCGCTCTGAGACCGAGCAAGGAACCGATCGTCCGCCCGTCGTGGATGCACTTTGGTATCCATCTGCCCAGTCGTGAGGCGGTGCTTGCGCTCCGTGATCGACTTGTCCGAGCCGGCGTGGAACTGGTCGAGCAGTCCGACGAGCCGGCGTATGTCAGCGTCAAGTGCCGAGATCCGGACGGTTACATCGTCGAGGCTGCATGGGAGCCGCGGCCGTGATCCGGGCGCATTGTCAATGGCCATCGGTTTCTCCCCATTGGCGGCCACTTAATTCCCCACTGGTGGCCATCGTTTCTCCCCGCTGGTGGCCACCAGATCTCCCCACTTCAGGGGTTGGTGGCCATCGTTTCTCCCCAGCGGGGGTGTGGCCGGGCGTGGGTCAGGTCAGGGGCTTGACCCCCTTCCCGGCGGTCGCCTGGGCGAGCCTGTAGCTGTCCTGCCCGTCGGTGATCACGACGTGCGCGTGGTGCAGTAGTCGCTCGACGGTCGCGGTCGCGAGGGTCTTGGGCATCAGCTCGTCGAACCCTGACGGGTGGATGTTGGAGCTGATCGCGATCGACCGTTTCTCGTAGGCGGCGTCGACGACGCGGAACATCGCCTCGGCCGCGTCGGCGGACACGGGCAATAGACCGATGTCATCGATCGCGAGTAGATCAACGCGGATCAGCTTGCCGATCGCTTTGCTGATCGAGTCGTCGGCGCGGTGGCGTCGCAGGAGTTGCGCGAGCGTCTCGGGCGTGTGCCACGCGACCGTCTTGCCGCGGTCGATCGCGAGGTGTCCGAGCGCTTCGATCAGGTGGCTCTTCCCGGTCCCTGACGGGCCACAGACGCACAGCACCTCCGCGCGGTCGATCCATTCGAGCGTCCGCAGCGCGTTCTGTGTCGCGGCCGGGATCACGGACCGCTCAGGTTCCCAGGCGTCGAACGTCTTGCCGGCCGGGAGCCTTGAGGCGCGCCGGCGGGTCTGGATCGTCGCCTGGTCGCGGCCGGCGGCCTCCTCGGCCAGCAGCACGCGCAGGATCTCGGCGGGCTCCCACCGCTGCGCTGCGGCGGTCGCGATCACCTCCGGCGCGGCGCGCCGGAGATACGGCAGCCGCAACCGTCGCAGGAGTCGGTCGAGCTCGTCGGGCAGCGGCGGCGGGGTCGGGGCCTTGACCGTCATCGCCTGCTGCTCATCTGGTCGGCCTGTTCGGCGAGCACGAGCAGATCGAACGCGAGATCGCGGGCATCAGCTGGCGTGAGGGTGATCCCGACAGGACGCTCCAGCTGGTCGGGATCGTTGTCGGTGAGGATCACGCTGACGTCCTGCAACCGCTCCCCCTCGACCAGATCGAACTGTTCGGGGTCGATCACGGCCGTGATCGTCGAGTAGTAACTGGTCATCGCCCCAAGCCCTCCCAGCGGCGGGTCGAGCCCTGCAGCGAGTGCTGCTCGGAACGCTCAGGGAACAGCAGCAGCTCCCCACCGGCGGCCTGTTGCTGGTGGGCGAGCACAGAGGCGAGGTCCCCGTCACCGAACCGGCCATAGCTCGCGCACCGCTCGAGCGCGTCGTTCACCGGCCCTTGGCCGTGCAGCTTGGCAAGGTCGACCGCCTCTGCCATCTTGCGCCGGATCCGTGACGTGCCCTCCGCGGCGGCGCGCTTCAGCCATCGCTCGGCGCCATCGCCGATCTGAAGGAACTCCCGCTCCTCGCTGTTACGGGCGCGCGGCTTGCGCTCCAGCGCGCCGGCCGGCCTGGGCGGATAGTGCTCGTCCTGGATGCTCGGCCGGCCCGGAGTAGTCAGCTCGTGACGGGCGACCTCTCGCGGTCCCTCATGGTCGACGTGCACGACGATCAGCTGCTCGCCCTCGGCGCGGACCCAGACGCGCTCGCCGATCAGCTCGTGCGGGACCGAGTAGATCGCATCGCCGACGCTCACGGTCGCTTGGCGGTCGACCTTCCGGGTCTGCCCGAAGCACAACGTGTGCGGCAACCTCGGCAGCCGGTGCATGTGCTCGTGCTCCTGGGCGAGCAGCTCGATCGGCGCCGCGCGGGTCGACCGGTGCGGTCGCGTGTTGACATCCGCCATGAACTCCTGGCACGCGCGCTCCAACGCCGCCCAGTCCGCATACGCGTCACGGAGGTTGTGCTCGGTCGGCACGATGTCGGCCTTCGCGATCTTCACCGTCGCCTCGCTGCCTCCCTTCGACTGCGGATCCGCCGGCTCGCACGTGTGGATCGTCAACCCGTAATGACGGGACACCTCAACGATCGTCGCGTTCCGGACCGCGATCCCGCACACATGCTCGACCGTCACCGTCTTCTCGTTGTCGGTCAACGCGTACGTCGGGACCGACCCGATCAGCCGCAGCGCACGGTCCAGGCCGATCACCACGCTCGGCAGCGTCTTGTCACGCAACGGCACCACGACCCGGTACCGCGACCACGCCAACCACGCGCAGAACAACACCGCGCGCATCCCGCCGACCTCCGGCCCGTCGCCATAGTCCCACTGCAACCACAACCCCGGCTGCGGGATCCACGGCCGCGTCCGCCGCCCATTCCTGTTGCGCCACCGCTTCTTCGCCTCCGCGACCGACCGCCGGGTCGTGCGATACGACCCCTCATACCCCATCGCCACCAAGATCTCATGCGCCTTATCCACACGGACCTGCGCGTGGGAACGATCCACCAACTCATCGATCTTCCCCGCGAACGGATCGACCAACGGCCGGCACCTCGCCCGCTCCGGCAGCCCGCCCGCCGCGTCGCGCGCGGCGACCAGCCTGGCGACCGTCTTGTGATCACAGCCCGCTAACGCCGCCGCCCTGCGCAGCGACCCCGTCACGTCATACGCCTCGAGAATCTCCATCGCTTCCTCGCCTTTCTTCACAGCCGGCCTCCCGGATCGCGTTGACAACGCGAATCCGAGTACCGACACCTCAGGACAGAAACGTGGGGAGAAACCGTGGCCACCAATGGGGAGAAACGGTGGCCACCAGCGGGGAGATTCGACGGCCGCCCATGGGGAGCTTTCCATGGCCACCGTCAGCGCATCGTGCGCCCCGGCTCTCTGGTGCACCGTCGCATGATCCGCAGACGACGCGATAATGGCGCTGCTCAGCGGCCGCGAGCCGATACAGCCTGATCGTGCCCCGGGGTCGTGCGGCGAGGCCTGCCGATGTTGCCGGACGGCCCATGTGCGGAGCGGTGTGTGGCCACGCTTTGCGCGGAAAGTGTGCATCTCGCGGACGATCGCTACTGCAGAACTTGTCTATTGGCGCCGCTACTGCGCCGCCCCTGGTGTGAAGGGGCCACTCTACGGTCCTGAATCCTGCCCAGGGCATCGGCGGCTGGTGCGCTGGAGCGCTTCGGCCGTCTGATGCCAGAGCTCGCGCACGAGCTTCTCAGCCGGTTCCGAGACGGCCAGCTCGTGTGCCTGACCGGCCCAGAGGTTCACGCGCTCGGGGTCATTCGCACGACGGGCCGCGGCACGGATCGGGGCGGTCATATGGTTGAGCTGCGGGTACGCGCGGGGCGCGCAGGCGTCGTGCTCTGCCATGAACTCGTTGACGATCCCGCGCGCGGTGCGGCCGCTGAAAGCCCGGGTCAGGCGGGTCGGGTCAGAGCTCGCTAGCTTCGCGCGCTGGGCGGGGAACGTCCCGGCCTCGGGCGTGAGCATCAGCGCGGTGCCCAGCTGAACGGCCGACGCACCCGCACACAGCACCGCCGCGATCCCGGGACCATCGATGATTCCCCCGGCCGCGATCAGGGGAATCATGGTTTTCGCGGCGATCAGCCGCAGCAGGACAAGCAGCCCCAGGTCCTGCTGCCTACCCGAGTCCTCGAAATAGCCCCGATGCCCGCCGGCTTCGGTGCCCTGGGCTACGAGCGCGTCAGCACCGGCACGCTCCGCAATCCCAGCCTCCACGGGATCGGTGACGGTCACCCAGACCGCCGAGCCGGCCGCGTGCAGGCGCTCGACAGTCTCCGGATCCGGGGATCCGAACGTGAACGAGACGATCGGGACGCGCTCCCGGATCGCGAGCTCGACTTTCTCGCCGTAGCAGTCGTCGTCGAACCTGGGTTCCCCGACGGAAACCCCATATCGCTCCGCATCGGCAGCGATCGCGGCAGCGAACGCCGCGAACGCCGCGGCAGGAACGTCGCCGGCCGGGGGCGAGAACACATTCAGACCGAACGGCGCGCGGCTCAGGCTCCGCAGCTCGGCGATCTCGGCAGACACAGCCTCCGGCGCCCGATACCCGGCCGCAAGAAAGCCCAAGCCGCCCGCGGCGCCGACCGCCGCCGCGAGCGGGACCGTCGACGGTCCGCCGGCCATCGGAGCCTGCACAATCGGGACACCGAGCTCCTCCAGCTGAAAACGCATCTCGCCCTCGAAAGTTAGCCGTCCCGTCACCCTAGTGGTCCGTCTCCACTCGGTGCACCGCGGCAGAATCCCGGACTTGCCGAGGCCAGGTCCAGATCGGTCCTGTGATCAGGGCGAGGGGTGCGCGTGGTGTACGCGGCAGGCGCACGAGGATGTGATCCGAACGTCGGCGGCGGCCAGGGCCCGGTCGAGCCGCGGTTTGAGCTCCGCAGCCTCGTCGGCGCGGCTAAGCCGCTGCAGGCACTCGTGGTAACCGTGAAGGCTCCAGACGTTGTTCGGGTGCTGGCAGGCTCGGGCCAGCGTGGCGTCCAACCCAAGATCGGCGGCGAATACCGCGGCGGCCGCCTCTATCTCTCCCTGTTCGAGCAAGAGCGCGCCGAGGGCGTGGCGGGTCGGCTGCATCCAGCCCCACGGCTCGTCGTAGGGCAGGGTGTCGTCAAGCTCGACCGCGCGGCGCAGGTTGATCCAGGCGGCGCCGTAGTTGCCCATTCGGTACTCAATCTCACCATCGAGCATCGCAGCGGCCACGGCGAGGATGTCCAGGGCCCGGTTGGTGAACAGGTAGCGCGTCTCCGGCACGCGGACCAGGGCGGCCCTGAAGCGCTCGCGCTCGCGCTCGGCCTCCGCCACGCGCGATGAGGCCGCATGCGCCACTCCCTTGGCGTAGTGGGCGAGTGCCGTGGTGACGCAGTAGAGCCCGGGGTCGCTCGGAAGCGGCTCCGCGATGATTTCGTCCCACAGCCCGAAACGCACCAGCACATGGAATCTCATCGGAACGAAGCTCTCGAGCCAGTCGGCCATGGGCGGAGCCTCTACTCGCAGGAGCTCCTCGGGAATCGATGCGGCGAGGGAGTCGGCGGCCTCGAGCGCGGTCGCCCTGCGCCCGGCGAACATGGCCCCGTAGATCCTGAAGTGGTGGTCATGCGCGCGGTACAGGGAGTAGAAGTTGAGAAGCCCGACCTCTTCGACGAAGCGCTCGTCAGCGGCGATCGCTCGCTCGTTGTCCTCGATCACCCGTTGATAATCGCCCAGCAACACATCGATATGCGTGGGCATGTGCAGCAGGTGGCCCGCATCGGGAACCAGCCCACGGAGCGCGTTCGCGGCATCCAGCGCCTGTTCGGGCCGAGGCGACATCTCCAGCAGGTGGACGTACAGGTGCAGGAGGCCCGGGTGGGCCACCCCCCCTGGCCGATCGAGCGCGGAGTCCAGCACCTGCTTGGCTTCGACCGTCCGGGCACCCTCAGCGGGCCGGCCGGCCGACACGTCCCACAGCGCCCACGCCGTAAGGTTCATCAGTGAGTCGGCGTACAACGCGGCGACGTCGAGGTCGTCCCCGTAAGCTGCGTAAACCTCGCCCATTGCGCTCGCGTAACCGTCGGTCCAGCGGCTGAAGTCATCAGTCGGCTCGGGTGACGGATAGCGCTCGGTTAGGGCGCGGATCAGGGCCTGCTCAACCGGCGACGCAGCCGGCGCAAGGCCCGCGGCGCGCACACTCGCGTCGTATGCCCGACGCAAGGAGACCCGCAGGTCGAGCTCGTCGAACGCCTCCCACTGCTTGTTGTAGTTGGGACCGATGGCGTAGGCGAGTCCCCAATGCGCGAGGGCGAAACGCTCGTCGCAGGCGATGGCACGCTCAAAACAACGGACCGCTTCCTCGTGGTTGAAGGCATAGCTCCACACCAGACCGTAGTCAAACCACCGCTGAGCGTCAGCCGACGACGTCGAAGTGGCACGTCGGAAGTCCCCGAGGTCAAACGGATACGACGACGCTTCAGTCATCGGGGCCCACCGCGTGCAACTCAATTCGATAGACGAGTGTGTCCTCGTCGATCGGCCCCGCGTGCGCGGCACGCTGACGCAACGTCTCGCGATCGGGCTCGCCGGCTCGCCATACGTCCTCTGCGGTGACCGTCGCGAACGGGACAAGCTCGATGGCATCGACCTCGATCTCACCTGGGCCGACCCGGTAGCGGCCGCCCTCCTTGACCCGTGGCCGCTTCCACAGTCGGACGGACAGCGTGATGTCTCCCGCCAGGACGTCGCTTCGCAACTCGCGGCTGAACTCCACGCGCCAGCTAGCCCCAGCCGTAGATATGGTCGAACTCGTCCGCCGACCACGTTTCGCCGTGTCCGTATCCAGGCGTCGTCCGACGGCTGAAGGTGAACTTCAGCCGGGTGAAGATCAGGTGACCGCCGAGGTGGCCAGGCCTGCTCAGCTCGAGCGTGACCGGGTACCCGTAGAACCTGCCGTCCGCACAGGCCGGATCGCAGTTGTCGATCCACATCGCAGCGCCGGTCGCTACTGCGCCGGTCGCCGTCCAGCTGGTCCAGTGGATCTTCGTGCGCACGCTGCGGGCGCCGGCGAACAGGTGGCTGCTGTCGCCGCTGAACACGATGTACGGCGGCTTGACCGCGGGGTTGGAGCTGGACGCCGTGCCCGAGTAGGCGATCGCGCCAGGAAGCGTCGTGGCCGTGGCGACCACGGCGGCGACCACGGCGGCAACCAGGCCTGCTACCACGATTGCTGCGATTGTTGCGACCTGTCTCCTCACACCGCGATCCTACCCCTCCGGCTCACTACTTCCCGCCGAGCTGCGGTCCAGATCCCCGCGGCCGCGGGTGATCGCTTGCGTTTCTGGCGTTGTGCGCACGAGAATGCGAGGTGATGGAGGGGCGCTTGACTGAGCATGAGAGCGAGTCCGGCGCGCGGGCGAGCAGTGGTCTCGCACGTGAGCAGCTGAGGATGGTGTGCGATTTTGATCCGGGCGTGCATCGCGTCGGGAGTCCTGGCGCCTTCGCTTACGTGTACGGCGGCGGCTCACCGATCGATGACGCGGCGACGCTGGAGCGTATCCGCAGCCTCGCGATCCCGCCGGCCTGGATTCAGGTGTGGATCGCTGCGGACCCGGCAGCGCATCTTCAGGCCACCGGCATTGACAGTCGCGGGCGCAAGCAGTACCGCTACCACCCGGAGTGGCGCCACGAGCGCGACGACGTCAAGTTCCACGATATGGAGGACTTCGCCCGGGCGCAGCCAGCGCTGCGCATCCGGATCTCCGAGGCGCTGGGCTCCGGTGAGCGCCTGGGCCACCGCCGGGTGTTGGGCCTGGCACTGCGGCTGCTCGATGTCGGGCTGTTCAGGGTCGGCTCGGACCGCTACGCCCGGGACAACCGGCACTACGGGCTGACCACGCTGCGCCGCGATCAGGTCGCGATTCTTGGCGATGCAGCGCGGTTCGACTACGTCGGCAAGGCGGGCAAGCGCCAACAGCTCTCGATCGTCGACGCACCGTCGGTCGAGGTGCTGCAGGAGCTCGCACGCCGGCGAGGCGCGCCCGAAGAGCTGCTCGTGTTCCTCGGCGGGCATGGTCCGACCCGAATCCGCCGAGAGGACGTCAACAATTTCCTGCGCGCGGAATCAGGTGGACCCTTCTCGGCCAAGGAATACCGCACCTGGAACGCCACCGTGATCGCGGCCGCGACGCTGGCCTCAGAGCGCCCGGCGGCGACGCACGCGCCGGTGGTGGCCTCGCGGGCCGTGGCGCAGGCGCTCGGAAACACGCCGGCGGTCGCGCGCCAGTCCTACATCGACCCGCGCGTGTTCGCCCGCTACCAAGCCGGGGCGACGATCGAAGCCGGCAATCTGGCACCGGACCCGTGGGACGCACGGGCGCAAGTCGAGAGCCGCGTGCTGGCGCTCGTCACCGGCTAGAGCCTGATCCGAGATCCGGGGGCACCACGGCCGTGGACGGCTACGCGGCTGCGAATGGCCGCAGCGCCCCGGTCAGCGCCGCGAGCTCCTGGTCGAGCCCGATCTCGATCACCGGATGCGCGTGCGGGCGCAGCCACCGCAGCACCTGCAGCAACTGTGCCTCGGGCAAAGCCACGCACCCCTCGGTCGACGTTCCCATCCAGCTGTGCAGGAAGATCCCGGATCCGAGTGCGTCCGCGCCGCCGACGATCGGACCCGTGTTGAAGTCGATTACCGCGAGGTACGGGTACGCGTTGCCCTCCGTCCATAGCGCCTCCGACCACGACGCGAAGTCGGGAGTCTCCGAGCACGGCACGTGCACGAAATGGCTGTAATGCGACGAGTACGGGTCCTCGTCCCACCAATCGCCGCACACCAGTTGGTGGTAGCCGTAGTGAAGGCCGCCCGGGTTCGGCTCGGTGCCGTACATGGTGCCGCCGATCCCGAACACCCCCAGTGGGGTCGCATGGTCGCCCTCGCGCCGCTGCGCGGCGGCGATCAGGTGGCCCGAGCCGGTCTCCGCCTGCCACGGGCCGAGCACCTGCTTCCACGGCGCCGACGGCGAGCCTCGCTGATAGGTGCGAAAGCCCGCCAGGTAGCCGGGCGCGGGAGGGTCAAGCGTCGGACTCGAGACGACGATCAGCTGGTCCGCGTTGGACGGGATCATGAACCGGTCGCGACCCCGGGCCGACGCGGACATGCGGGGCGCAGCCCGCATAGCCACGAGCGCCGGTACGCGCCGCGCAGCCCGCACGGTCACGGCCCCCGAGCCGAGCGTCACGGCGGCGGCCGTCGTCGCGCCGATCGCCAGGAGGGCGGCCAGGATCAAGCGCCTCACCATCGCAGCGGACAAGATGTCGGATTTCGCAGGCGTATCCTGTCCGACAGCCGCCAACTGCATCGCGGCCGGCGAGTTGATGCTTGACAACAATCAGGAATACACGCTTGCATGCGTCGCGGAGTCTCCCATGAAGCTCGGGCTGTCGGCGAAGCGGATGAGGGCTGCAGCTCGGGTGCGGCGGGTCGGCTGTGGCGTGCTGGTCGCGCCCGCCGCCGGCGCGATCGCCAACGCCACAGCAGTCGCACGGCGCGCACTGCGTCCCACCTGTGCACCTCCCTGTGTTGGGGTCGCATTTCCCGCCGCAGGAGGTTATGCACGTCCCCCTGCAGCAGGTTTGTCCGGCTGGGCACTGATCGATGCAGTTCCCTCTGTCGCAGCGCTCGCAGCCGGTGTCGCACAGCGGCATGCAAGTGTCCTGCCGTCATTCGCCAGCGGGCTGCAGTACTGGCCCGGGGGGGGGCAGGTGTCCATGCAGGGGTAGCCGGGTAGCAGGTTCTGCGGCGGCAAGCGCGCCAAACCGTGCCGAAAACGACGGAATCAGCGCCACTCCGACAGTGACCTCAGCCACCGGCAGCAAACTCCCGACGAGCGTGCTCACGCGCTCGGGAACGCCGAACGCCGCCACCGCCCGGCGCGAACCAGAGAGATCAGCCAACTTGGCGACACCGGCGATCACAAACACACTCGCCAGAAAGAGACGGCACACCAAAAGGGCAGCCCCCATCGCAAAACGACCCTACGCCCGCGATCACAACACGTCAAGCACCGATGCTCGCACGCCCAGGAGCAGGCGCCGGTGGCTCCTGCCGGTAGGCTGCGGCGCGCATGACCGAGCTGGGTGGCACCCGCGCGCTGGTCACCGGCGCCACTGGCGGGCTCGGGCTGGCGATGGCCCGGGCGCTCGTCGGCGCGGGCGCGCGCGTGGTAATCACGAGCCGTGACTCCGAGCGCGCGCGGAGCGCCGCCGCCCACCTGGGCCCGTCGGCCGTCGGCCTGGCACTCGACGCCCGCGACGAGGGTGCCGTCGCCGCGCGGGTGGCGGAGGTTTGGGAGCGCCTCGGGGGGATCGACCTGCTCGTCAACAACGCGGGCATCGGGATGCGCACCGTCAACCCCCGCTTCATGTCGGACCCGCAGCCCTTCTGGGAAGTGCCTCCGGACGGCTTCCGCGACGTGCTCGAGACCAAGGCGGTCGGCTGTTTCCTGATGGCGCGTGCGGTCGTGCCCCTGATGCTCGAGCAGGGCGGGGGACGGATCGTCACGATCTCGATGAACGAGGCCACGATGGTGCGGCGCGGTTTCGTGCCCTACGGCCCGTCCGGTGCGGCGGTCGAGGCGCTGTCCCGCGTGATGGCAGCCGACCTGGCCGGTAGCCCGGTGACGGTCAACGTACTGCTCCCCGGAGGCGCTACCGACACCGGGATGATCCCCGACGACACGCCCGCCGACGCTCGAGAGCGGCTGCTCGACCCTTCGATCATGGGAGCGCCGATCGTCTGGCTCGCCTCGCCGGCGGCGGCCGGTGTCCACGACGAGCGGATCGTCGCCGCCGAGTTCGAGCAGTGGCTGGCCGCACGATGACGAAGCCGGCTATTCGACGCCGAGGATCCTGGCTGGATGCGGAAGTCGATAAGGCTCGGCCAGATCTCGGCATGCACGACCAACGGTCCCGCGCGAAGCTCGTCCGGTGTTCGCACCTCGAACCGCCCGGCCATATGGCGCTGACGTCCGCGAGGCGCAGGTCGTGTCGGAGGCGAGCTACGACCGGGATCCCCGTCAAGACCTCGGCGGACCGTTTCTACGCGACCCGCTGGGGCGCCAGGGCGATGCTGGGAAGCGGGTGCGCTACGCTGGTGGGGTCAGATAGCGAGGGCAACCAGAGGGCGAGACCTTCATTAACGTCCCCTTCTCGCGTAAGCCGCCTGATCTTCTGATGGCCGAGAGTCCACCTACGGGTGGGCTTTCCGCGTTTAACGGGCCGAAGCTCAGTCCGTTGGGCCCCGTCCATCACGCGCTCGACGAGCGCGAAAGGGGCGCCGGGAAGGCGGCTCAGGGCAGAATGTCGTTCAACGTCGCCGTGAACCGCTCGCCCGACTCCTCGAGCTCGCCCTCGATGTGCAGGCGCGCTGGGCCGGTCTCGGTCCACAGGTCGAGGAAGTAGCCCCAGCCCGGCAGCTCCGGATCGTCGGACCTGGCGATCGCCTCGACCCGGTAGATCTCGCGCGGCGGCAGCACCAGCGACTCGGGGCAGTCGTCCTCGACCCGACGGCACAGGTCCTCGACCGTGAGCCGATCGCCAGACGCGGCGCGGAGCTCCTCGTATTCCCCGTCCACGACGAGGCCGACGACGTCCTCCAGCGCCCGGTACATCGGCTCGGGCATCAGCTCGAGCGTTTCGACGATCTCGCCCCGCCCGCCCAACTCGTGGCTTGGCGTCAGGTTGAGCCGACTGTAGAAATAGTCCTCGCACGCCGCGCGCGCCTGGCGGCGGATGCTTTTGGACAACCCGGCGGCGCCGAGCGCAAAGACCGCCGCAGCGATCGCCTCCTCGAGCGTTCCGTGGCGGCGCGTCAGCTGCGCGGTGATCGCGCGACCGTGCTCCGTGTCGCGCGCCATCGATGACCCGTCCAACAGAATCGAGGGAGCGTCGTGGCGGCTGTAGCCCACGCAGGCCCGCACCGCAGAGTGAAGGACGATGAGGTGCTCGCCCATTACGCGCGCGCGGGCGATGGGTCGGCGGGCGTCATCCGGATCGGCCGGCTTGCCGCACTCGTAGTAGTAGCGCTGCCACGACTATGCATCCTACGAATATAGAAAGACCCCCGCCGTGTTGCGCGGTTCGCGCGGACCTCGGAGGGTGTTGCGAAAGTGGGCCGCCGTGCTTTGCGCGAAGGGTTTGCGCCTGTGACTCCCCGCGCGTTCTGCCCGGATCCGCGCAGTTGCGGGGATGGACGCATCAACACCTCCGCTATCCGAAGGAAACGATGCGTGACTCTCCTGAGCCGCTCGCCCCCTCGCCGACGAGCCCAACCCAGTTACACCACTACACCCGACTCAGCCGAGATCCCCTCGCGCCAGGTTGGCGGAAGCAGCTGCGGGGTGCGTCAGAATCTGCGAGGCTAGGCCGCACGCCGGAGTCGATCCGACGTTTCCTTCGACGCGATCGAACGTTCCGAGACATCAAGCGCGCGGCGCGGAACCCTCGAAGCGCTGGGCGCCTCGCGACTGGTTCGCTGGGCACCGGCCTCGCTTTGCATGCTGGTGCTCGCAGCTTGCGGAGGAGGCGATCGTACATCGAGCACGCCGGTCCGGACACCGACGGGCCCGCGAGCGACCGTCGAGCGGGCCTTGGTCGCGCTCGGAGACCACGCCTACAGCGCAACGGTGAAGAACGTTGTTACCGCAGACACGTCCCGCCTGCCGGCGGAGCTCGCAGCCCGGGTTGCGGCCGTCTACGACACCGGCAGCACCGGGACCGCGAATGTGACCGATCCCCGCAACATGTCGATGACGTTGCGCACGGCCGACGCCACGCGATGGTTTTCGAGCCCGGACTTGCGTCTGCCGCTGACCCCAAGAACGGGCGGCAGGTCGTTCAAGGGCACGGTGCTCTTCATGCCGAAGCCCCGAACCAAGCCTTCGGCTACCACCAGGGCACCACCGCCCGCGTCTGCGTAGTCCACGATGAACGCCACGAGCAGCTGCGACAACAGCGGGGTCAACGTCAGCATCGACACCGTGTCCCCGTCGCCTCTGAGCACTGGAGCCCAGTCCTGCCCGTGGGCGGGAAGGCGCGGCGGTCCGGCCTCGGCGGGGCGGAACCGGCCACCAGTCACCCTGGAGTCGGCCGACCCGTAGCTGATCGGATAGTGGGGCAACTCGAGGTCGAGCTGACCGACCACGGTCGCGAGCGCCGTCCGTATGCTCCCCGGGTCGGCCCCCACCCGCTCGCACCAGCGACACTCGCCGGCGTCGGCCGTCGCCGCCCACCTCGCCGCCGCCTTTCGGCCCGAACCGGTCAGCCCGAGCGCTGCCTGTACGCCCGTGCCGCTCCGGACCTCGATCCACTGTGAGCGCGTCGCGGCCCCAACCAGCTGCCGGACAGCGCGCTTCGACAGCCGAGTACTCACCGGCAGTTCGCGCTGAGCTACCTCACCGCTAACGGGGACGGCGCGGAGCAGGCCGAACCACATCGGCACCGACGGCATCCCTCGCGACCCGGCCGCACGGAGGGAACGCTACCTCGTGAGACGGCGACCCGCCCGGGCCGGCGGACGGCCCCAGCGACATCGCCGTCAGGTCCGCGATGTCGTTGGGCGTAGGCTTGGGGCGTGGCCGGCGCATCGGATTCAGAGGCTCGAGAGTTCGCGACTTCGTTCGTGTCGTTCTTGGAATGGGTGCATGCCGAGGCGGCAGCGGGTCGCGAGCGCAACGAGGTCGCCGCGTTGGTGGCCGACTTCCTGGGTGACGCTGCCCTCGAGCGGTCGGTGGTGACGCGTTCGCTGGCGGTCTTTGAGCACGTCAACTTGCAGACGGCGCTTGATGCTTGGTCGAGCGAGGCAGGGCGGACCGTGGATCTGCGCGGGATCGCGATGCCGCCTCATCACGGTCCGATCTCGCTCCAGCAGCTGGTCAGCGGCGAGGGGATGCCGCCGCTACGGCTCTCGGCGCCCCCACTGGTTGACCTCCCCAACGGGCCGGGCTCCACGCTGGCGTGTCTGCAGTTGGCGGTCCTGCTGGTGACTGACACGAACGGCCGCTATGTCGTGCTGGTTCGAGGCGCGAGCGAGCACGATCGAACGCTCGGGGTCGAGATCGCCGGGTTGTCCGTCGAGTCGGCACAAGCCGTCCACGCCCGCCTGACCGAGTTGCGCAGCCAGCTGAACGTCTACCGAGGTCACCTCCTCGACGTCGGCCTGTCACCGATGGGCGCCGTGACGCTCGAGTTCGCTGACAATCCGGCGGTCACCCGCGATGAGGTCGTTCTGCCGAACGTCGTACTGGCGCGGGTGGAGCGACACGCGCTTGGTGTCGCGGCACACCGTGAAGCGCTGCTCGCCGCCGGCCAACACCTCAAACGCGGCCTGCTCCTCTATGGTCCGCCGGGGACCGGCAAGACGCACACGACGCGGTATCTGATGGCTCAGTTGTCCGGGTACACCCGACTGATGCTTACAGGTCGAGCGCTGCACGCGATCGGCCCAGCAAGCGAGCTTGCACGAGAGCTACAGCCGTCCGCGATTGTCCTTGAGGATGTCGACCTCGTTGCCGAGGACCGGAGCTTCGGGCCGGGGTCGAGCCCGGTCCTGTTCGAGCTACTCGACGCGATGGACGGTGCAGCGCCCGACGCCGACCTGGTGTTCGTGCTCACCACCAACCGCGCCGATCTGCTCGAGCCGGCGCTCGCGGCGCGTCCGGGCCGAGTTGATGTCGCGATCGAGATCGATCTACCGGACGCCGAAGCCCGCAAGCGACTGCTCTCGCTCTACGGCCGCTCGCTACCCCTGCGACTGACTGACAGCGAGACCGACGAGATCGTCGAACGAACCGATGGCGTGACGGCATCGTTCATCAAGGAGCTGCTCCGCCGCGCGATGCTCGAATCCGTACACGAGGACCCGCCGGCGTCGACCGTGACAGCCGCGCACACAGCTCGAGCGCTCGACGACCTCCTCGATAGCGGGCAGCAGCTCACGCGTAGCCTGCTCGGCGTCGGCAACGATCCCACCAGCCTGCCAGCCGGAGGGGGAATCGGCACACTCCCGCCCCCACGCGGGCCAGGCTTCAGGCAACCCAGACCGTTCCAGCGATTCAATACCTAACCCAGCCCAGCTGGGCCGGCTCGAGACGGCGGTCGCCGCCGGCTCTCGTATCCGGCTCGGAGGGCGGCGGCAAGGCGGCAGCGCGGGGACGGGTGGAGGCAAGCGCCGGCGCTCGTATGATCTGTGTCGTGGCAAGCGCAATGGAACTGGACGCTTACGGCGCGGTCGGCCGCTCAGCGTGGCAGGACGTCGAGTGGGAGGCGCACCGTCGCTGGATCAGCGTCGAGGGTCGCTGGCTCAACGTGATTGACATCGGGCAAGGACCGGCGCTGATTTTCATCCACGGCCTCGCCGGCTGCTGGCAGAACTGGCTTGAGAACATTCCCTTCTTCGCGCGCGAGCACCGGGTGATAGCGATGGACCTGCCCGGGTTTGGCGAGTCCGCGATGCCTGTCGAGCGGATCTCGATCAGCGGCTACGCACGGACTGTAGAAGCGCTTTGCGAAGCGCTCGACGTCGAGGGCGGGGTGATTATCGGTAACTCGATGGGCGGGTTCATCGGCGCCGAGCTCGCGATTCGCTTTCCCGCCCGAGTCGAGCGGCTTTGCCTCGTCGGCGCCGCCGGTCTGAGCATCGAAAAGCTCCGCACCGAACGTACGCGGGGAGTGCGGCGTCGCGCCGAGAACGTCGTCTTCTTCAACGTCGCGTGGATCGCGACCCGCTCACCGGCTCTGACCGCCCGACCGCGGTTGCGCCGGATGATCCTCAAGCTGGTCGCCGCGCACCCCGAGCGCCTTCCCGGACCGCTGACCGCCGAGCTCGTGCACGGCGCCGGCAAGCCCGGCTTCACCGATGCCCTCGATGCCCTGTGCTATTACCCGATCCGCGACCGCCTCCGCGACATTGCCTGCCCGACACTGATTGTCTGGGGCGACAAAGACCGGTTGGTGCCGGTCAAGGACGCCGCCGAGTTCGAGCGGCTGATCCCCGACTCGCGCAAGGTGATCTACTCCGACACCGGCCACCTGCCGATGGTCGAGCGCCCGGCCCGCTTCAACGACGACCTACGCGCGTTCCTCGAGGAGGAACCCGGCGAGGAGGAACCGGCGACCGGTCGCCGCACCTTCGCCGGCTAAACGCTGTAGGTGCCCACAGTCGTCTGCTCCTGCTGTTCCACGGGTTCCTGGTGATCCCGCACTACCTCGCGCTGGTGGTCCTCGTGATCGGGGCGCTGTTCGTGTACTTCTTCGGTTGGTGTGCGGTGCTGATCACCGGGCGCTACCCGGACGCGCTGTTCAACTACGCCGTCGGCGTGAGCCGTTGGTCGACGCGCATCCAGGCCTACATGTTTCAGATGACGGACAAGTACCCGCCGTTCTCGATGGGCGACGACCCGAGCTACCCGGTGCGGCTCACGGTTGAGCGTCCCCGCGGCCTAGGCGACGTCGAGGGACCAACTAGCGCCGGTTTGATGAACTGTGATCACGCGAAGGCGGCAATGAGCAATATCTAAGAGATGACAAGGGGTCGCGATGAATAGGCCGGTGTTGTTCTGCTATGACGGCTCTGAGGGATCGAGCGCGGCCCTGTCGGTCGCCGTCGAGCTCATAATGCATCCCGCCGACGCCGTGGTCCTGGTCGTGTGGACGCCGATCGCCGTCCAACTCGCCAGAGGAGGCTCGCTGCTGACCTTCGTGCCGAACGAAGGTCAAATCGACGAGGAGGAGATCGCGGCCGCGCAGGGGCTCGCCGATGCGGGCGCCGAAGCCGCCCGCGGACGTGGCTACAACGCTTCGGGGCGGGTCGCGGAAGCGAATGAGTCGGTGGCGAAGACGATCAATGACGTCGCCAGAGAGATCGACGCTTGCCTGATCGTCTGCGGCCAACGCGGGCGGGGCGCGTTCGCCAGCGCGGTCCTGGGCAGCGTCTCGCACCAGCTATCCGCGCACGCGGAACGTCCGGTCCTGATCGCGCCGCAGCATTCGGCACAGTAGGCGGAGGTACTCAGGGAGGAGACGGGCGGGCAGCGTCGAGGTGGTGCGCATATGCAATTCCACGCCCAAGCGCCGTCCTAAGTGTGCACTCGTGCGCCCCGGCCTTCGAGGGCAGGATCGACAGCGCCAGAACGAGGCCGGTCGCGAAGATGATCGCTGCCACCGAGAAGCCGGTCGTGTAGCCGTGGACGGCCGCGGCGCCGGTCAGCCCGGGAAGGCGGGGGTGGGCGCGGGCGTAGTCGGTCGCGGCGCTCGCCGACAGCGTGCTCAGCAGCGCGAGCCCGACGGCGCCGCCAACCTGCTGGGAGGTGTTGACCATCGCCGATGCCACGCCGGTTTCGCGGACCTCGACGCCGAGGGTCGCGGTTCCGATCGCGGGCGCGAAGATGCACCCCATGCCCATTCCGATGACAAGCAGGCCTGGGAGCACGTGCGTCGCGTATGCACCTCCTGGGCTCAGCCGGGTGAAAATGAGCATCGCGATCACCCCGAGCGTCATCCCGGCCATCACGAGCGGCTTGGCGCCGGTGCGAGGCAGCACGCGGGTCTGCGCCGTGACCGAGGTGGCCACCAGCAGGCCCGTCATCGGGAGGAAGGCGAGGCCGGCGGTCAGCGGCGAGAAGTGGAGGGTCAGCTGCATGTAGTAGGTGAGGAAGAAGAACACCCCGAAGACGCCGGCAGAGGCGAGCAGGACCGAGAGGTATGCACCGCCGCGGGCGCGATTTCTGACGATGTGCAACGGCAGCAGGGGGTTCTTCACGCGGCTCTCGATCACGGCGAACGTGATCAGCAGCACTGGGCTTGCGACCAGCGCAACGATCGTCGCCGTGGCGGTCCACGATTGGGTCTCTGCGTTCGAGAATCCGTAGACGAGCGCGAATAATCCGGCGGATGCGGTAAGCAGGCCAGGCACGTCGATGCCGGACCGCTCGGGGTCGCTGTGGTTGACCAGGAGCCGTAGCGCGAAGATCCCGGTCGGTACCGCGATCGCCAAGTTGACGTATAGGCACCAGCGCCACGAGAGGATCTGAGTTAGCGCTCCGCCGAGAACGAGGCCGATGGACGCCCCGCCGCCGGCGATCGCGCCGAAGATCCCGAACGCTTTCGGCCGATCCGGGGAGCCGGCGAACGTGACCGTCAGGAGTCCGAGGGCCGACGGCGCCAGCAGCGCGCCGAACAGGCCTTGCAGCGCCCGGGCGGACACGAGCATGTCGAAGTTCTGCGCCAGTCCGCCGATCGCCGACACGATCGCGAAGCCACTCAGTCCGGCGATGAAAGTCCATTTGCGCCCGAACAGATCGCCGAGCTTGCCGCCCAACAGCAGCAGGCTGCCGAACGCCAGCGCATAGGCGGTGACGATCCACTCCCTGTCAGCTGTGGAGAAATGAAGGGCGTTCTGCGCGGAGGGCAACGCAATGTTGACGATCGTTGAGTCCAGAACCACCATCAGCTGCGCGGTCCCGAGGAGCGCGAGCACGGCCCACCGGCTGGGCTCGGCAGCTACGCGTGCATCGGGCGACAGAGTCCCCATGCTCTTTACCGTAGGCCATCGTCGAGCACCTGCCAACAGGACCGGCGGCTCAGCGCGAAATGTTTGGCTAAAGGGAGCCGATGCGGTCAGGTGGCCAGTAGGTGAAGAAGGCGTCTCCGATGATCCAGGTTCCTGGGATCGGTCCCCAGAATCGACTGTCGTCCGACAGGCCTCGGTTGTCGCCCATCATGAACCACATCCCGCGGGGCACGCTGGATGGGGCCGTCCGCATTGCTCGCTGTCTGCGCCCTGTGGTGGGTGGAACACGACGATCTGGCCGATGTGCAGCGACTTGAAGATGCGGTCGACCAGTACGCGCTGATGGGGTACGAGCGTTGGTTCCATCGAGCCGCTGGGAATCTTGTATGGCTTGACGAGCCAGGCCTGGATCGCGATCGCAAGTCCGACCGCGACCACTGCGGTCGCGATCAGCTCCGCTAGCGACCGCGCGCGACGTCGCGAGAGCACCGGCATGTAATGGGCAGATGACTTCGGCGCTCCGCCTTCTGGCTCGTCCAGCTGTGCTCGTGCCGTCGGCTACCGGCCTGTCCAACTCGGACATGAGCAGAAGGAGCAACTCCGAGCCCTGTGACCTTCGCGCCGGATGCCTGAGGAAGCTCGACCGCTGCAAAGGTGACGATCGACATCGCGCCGACAGCGATCCAGGCAATTGGGACGCGCGCCACCGTTTGCCAGGACAGACGACGAGGCGAACGAGTGGCTCGAACCGCGCTGACGATCGTGTCCACATCGCCCAGTCGCTCAAGCGCGTCGCGAACCGCCGTCTCATCGGGCACGCCGGCCTGCCTGAGGTCAGCCACGCAGTCCTCAAGGTGGTGCTCAAGCTCGCTCAGGACGCGGCGGCGCTGTAACCATCCGCCACCCAGCGACTCCGTCAGTGTGGCCAGGAACTCGGCTCTGGGGTCGCCGCTAATCTCCAGCCCCCTCGGGCGCGGGCGCAAATACGGAGTCGATCGCGCGACTCAGCTGCTGCCAGCTCTCAAACCGCTCCCGGAGAGCAGTCTGGCTCTTGGGTGACGCGGCGTACACGCGTCGGCGCCGGCCGCTCACCTTCTCCCAATGGCTGCGTACCAGCCCTTGTTTCTCGAGCTTGTGCAGGACCGGATAAAGCGTTCCCTCCGGGACCTCGAGCGCGCCACCCGAGCGAGCGCGCAGCTCCGACGCGATCGCATAGCCGTGGAGGGGACCCTGCTGAAGAATCGCCAGCAAGAGACCCTCGAGCTGTCCCTGGAAGCCATGCATACCTCGATAGTCTATGCATCGAAGCAAGAGGAGTCAACGCCAATCGTGAAGGAGCGTTCTACGCCCACCTCGTCCTGCTCCGCAGCACCGGCGTGACCGATTGATGTGCCGCCGGCCAAAGAGCCACAATTCCTCGGTCTTCGCGGTGAGCTGTACGCGATCGGCACCCCCGCGACCCCCAGCCAAGCACAGCCGGGGGCCGGGTGCTCGGCCGCGCAAAGCGACGCTGTCTGGGGGCTAAAGATAATCTGAGCCGCGCAATCGCGGATCAGGAGAGGGTGGACGATGCTCGCACGACTGTGGATGGCGGCGCTTCTGGCAGGGGCGTCGCTCAGCGCGGCCCTTCTCCTCGCGGGCGGGGCGCACGGTACACCGCGGGCGAGGGCCGCAGCGACCGCGCCCCAGTGCTCGCGCACGCAGCAACTCGCCTACGTCGCGGCCAAGTTCCGGGGGGAGAGGGGCATGGTCTGGCTCGCCGCTGCGACCGGTGGGGGACGCCGGCGGCTCTTCCGCGCGGCGACGCCCGAGCTTTCGCCCGACGGGAGCATGGTCGCGGTGACGGACTTCGGTCACTCTGCGGGACTCGGGATCTTCAGCGTGTGCGGCGGGCGGGTCGGTGAGTACTTCAGCGCAGACGACGCGATCAGCGGGATCACGTGGTCCGCTGATTCGAGCTTGCTCGCCGCGGTCGTCGATCCGCACCCGAATGGATCCGTGTTCGGGCAGCGGCTCGTGGTCATCGACGTCGCGACCGGGCAGGAGACGACCGTCGCGACCGGGTTTCTCAGCGGCTGGGGCGGGCCCAGCTTCTCGCCGACATCGCCGTACCAGCTCGCCTACGACATCGTTCCGAGGGTGAACGCGAACCCGAACGTGTGGTCGGCGGCGATCGGCCAGCCCGGCGTGCAGCTGACCCATGCCGGCACCAACGAGTTTCCGCTCTGGGGGCCGCAGGGTGTGCTCTACGAACACTTGCCCAGCTCCGGCGCTCCGGAGCTCGAGCTGATCTCCGGCGGTCGCTCGACCAAGCTGATGCGCCTGATCGGTTGGCCGGTGGCAGTTTCGAACGACGGCCTCCATCTCGCCGCCGAGGGCGCGGCCTGTGGCGTCGTCTGGCCCTTGAGCGTCAACCTCGCCACGCGCAGAGTCGTACACCAGTTCGCCAACGGCTTCGCCCCGTTCGGCATCTCTGCTTCCGGCGGTGCGCTGCTGGTCGCAGGATCGCCGCCTTCCGGCAACTGCGGCGGGAAGCGCAGCGTGATCGAGACGGTGCCGTTCGGCGGCGGCAGACCGAAGAAGCTCGCCTACGGCACCAGCCCGAGCTGGGCGGACAGCGCCGCCGTGAGCGTCCAGGCCTACCGCAGTGGACGGTAGCGCTCGCGGAGGTGGACAATTCCCAGATCGCCGACCGTCTCGACGGGTTCGCATCGCTGCTCGAGCTCGCTGAAGCGAACGCCTATATGGCGCGGGCCTACCGACGGGCTGCCGGCACGATCCGGGTGGCCGCGGTACCCGTCGCCGGCCTGGTTCGGTCCGGGCGAGTGCGGGAGCTGCGGGGAGTCGGCGCGGGGATCGAGGCGCGGCTACTCGAGCTGGTCGAGACGGGCGAGATCGCCGAGATGGCAGAGCTCGAGCGCGAGGTCTCGCCAGAACTCGTCGGCCTGGGCCGCTACCTCGGGCTTGGGGCGCGGCGATCGGTTGAACTCGCGCGGTCGCTGGGCGTACGAAGCGCCGACGAGTTGCGCGAGGCGGCGGCGTCCGGCCGGCTGCGGGCCGTGCCGGGGATCGGGCCGAAGACCGAGGCGCGACTGCTCGAGGCGCTCGCCCGCGAGCGCGAGCCGCGACCGCAGCGGGGAACGCTGCTGGGCCGCGGCTGGGAGCTGGTCGGCGGTATCGCGGCCGCACTCGGCGGGGAGGCGGCGGGCGACGTACGGCGGTGGCGTGACTCCTGCGAGCGGCTGGCGGTAGTCTGCGCCGCGGCGGATCCCGAGCCTGTGCTGGCGCGCTTCGCGGCGTTGCCCCAGATCGTCGCGCTGATCGAGCGGGGCAAGCGGCACGGGGTGGGCGTTACGGTCGACGGCGTTCCGGTCGAGCTGTTCACCGTCGAGCCCGATCGTTTCGGGACTGCCCTCGTTCGCGCCACCGGGTCGCCCGCCTACGTCGCGGCGCTCGAACCGCTGCCGGAGGCGCCCGACGAGGATGCGGTCTACAGCCGGTTAGGTCTTCCCTGGTGTCCACCCGAGCTGCGCGAGGAGCCGTTCCGCGGCGAGCCGCCAGCCCTTGTGGTGCTGGATGACATCCGCGGTGACCTGCACTGCCACACGACGTGGTCCGACGGGCGGGCGAGCGTCGAGGAGATGGCCCGCGCCGCTCTCGAGCGTGGCCACGAATATCTCGCGATCTGCGATCACACGCCCGCGGTGGGCGCCGTCCGCGGGCTTACGCCGGACGACGTCCGCCGGCAGGCCGAGGAGATCGCTGCCGCCAACGCACTCCTGGCGCCGTTCCGTGTATTGCGCGGGATCGAGTGCGACATCCTTCCCGACGGGCGGCTTGACCTTCCCGAGGACGTCCTCGCGGAGCTTGACTGGGTACAGGCAAGCGTGCACGGTGGGCAGCGGATGCCGCGACGGGAGATGACCAAGCGCGTCGAGGCAGCGCTACGCAACCCGAGCGTGCGCTGTCTTAGCCATCCGACCGGGCGGTACATCAACCGCCGTCCCGAGAACGCCCTCGACCTGGACCGCGTGTTCGAAATCGCGCTCGAGGAGGGGGTCGCGCTGGAGGTCAATGGCCTACCCGCCCGCCTTGACCTCGGTGGTGAGCACGTCCGCGAGGCGTTGCGAGCCGGCGTCCAGATCGTCTGCTCAACCGACGCGCACTCAGTGCGCGGACTCGACAACATGGCCTTCTCGGTCGCGACGGCGCGCCGAGGCTGGGCGACGTCCGCAGACGTCCTCAACACGCGATCGTTGCGCGCGATCCTCGACGGACGCCGGCCGGCCAACTGACGGCGACCCCAGCGGGAGCGGAATGCTCAGGCGTGCCCCTCGCGGTCGTTCTCGTGCTTCCGTACCCAGTCGCGGATTCCTGATGCCAGCGCGAGCGCGAGCCCGACGAGCCCGGCGATCCCGACCACCATTCCGACCCCCCCGCCGATGATCAAGAACGCGCACACGAAGACCATGAATCCGACGGCCAGCAGGAGGACAAGGCCCCCAGCTATGAGCAGCAGGATCCCCGCGGCCGAGTTCTCGAAGCGCTTCATCGCCGCATCTGGAGTCAGTATTCCAACCCTCCGCGCGTCTCGGTGTCATCTCGCGTGAGCGTGAAGCTCTTCGCGACCCTCACCGTGGTTCCGTGCTGCAGCCTAAAGGTGGCCTTGGCGCTCAGCTTCAGGCGCTTCGAGCTCGCCAGCAGCTGCCGCCCCTGCTTGGTCAGAGCGATCTTCACCGTCGCGGTTCGGGCCTCCGAGAAGGTCGCTGTCGCGCCGGCGACTAGTAGCGGTCTCGTCTTCGCCGTCGCCGCGTCGGAGCGCTGGGGCTCCGATGACCAGCCGATCGTCAGCCGCCCGGGCCCAGGGGAGCGGAACCGGACCCGATAGTCCCGGTTTCTCAGCAGCGTCGCGATCCTGGCCGGCTTACCCGACGGGACGAGAACCATCAACAGCGCCTTGCGGATCTGCGCCGCCGATGAGGTCTTGACCAGCCGTATGTCGATGGTCTTCGTCGTGGGGCTGCCCCCATCGGCGGTGAAGGTCACGGCCACGCTCACATTCAGCTCGTGGTCCCGATCAAGGGTTGCCTGATCCTCCGGGTGGAGTGTGATCGGCAGCCGGTTCAGGCCGGGCTGCACCTGCGTTGGCGTCGTCGCGGCAGCCGCGATGCGAGCGCTGCTCTGAGCGGCGGGGGCGGCGACCGTCAGAGCGATCGTGCCGGCGGTCTGGACGTCCACCGGGAGGGTGGCAGTGCCCTGTATCGGATCCAGCGAAGGCGGGTCGATGGTGAACAGATCCTGGGCCAGCTGCAGGAAGGTGGGGGCGCAGGTGCTCGGGTCGCGGGAGAAGACCGCTACCCCGTTGTCACCGGGGGACGCGACGTAGAGGTTCTTGCCGTCCGGCGATACCGAAACCTGTCGTGCGTCGGCCAAACCGGTAACCCCATCGGTCCCTTCGGTCAGCGCGCCGTCGAAGTAGAGCGCGCCCGTCGCCGAGTCCCGCGCGAACGTCGCCAGCGAGCCGTCCGCGCGGCTTGTCGCGTACAGGCAGTTGCCGTCGTTCGACGCTGCCAGGCTCCATATGTCGCTCAGTTCCGATACGCCGCCGGCGCCGTTCTCGATCTCACTCACGGGAGTCAGGCGGCCGGTCGCCGTGTTACGTGCGAGCACGCTGACGGCACTGCTCGCCGAGCTAGTCTGGGAGGGGGGCCCGGCTTCGTAGATGAAGCTGCCATCCGGCGACATCGCGATCGCGAGCGCCCCGTTGAGATCGCCGTCGATGCCGAGAAGGGTCAGGGCACCGGTGGTGGTATCGCGGCTGAGCACGACGACGCCACCGCTGGCACCGCTGTCGGCGATGTAGACGAACTTGCCGTCAGGGGCCACGATCGGATCTACGACCCCGCCGCAGCAGTCGACTATCGTCGTTCCGGCCAGGCTCAGGTTTCCGTTGGCTGGATTACGCTGAAACGCGGTGATCGCACCGCGGGAGGTGATCGCCGGAGAGTCGGCGGGTCCATATCCGTAGGTGAGCACGTAGACGCTCGTGCCATCCGGCGAGGTCGTCACCGTGACCGGGTCCTTGGCCGTCGTCGTACCGGCGAGCACGGGGTAGGACTGCTGCGCGACGACTCCTCCGCCTGCGGTGTCGTATTGCAGCAGCTCATTGTCCTGGCCGTCGACGCCGTAGATGTTGGTGCTGCCTGGACTGACGGCGATCGATGGATCGAAGAGGCCACCGCCAGAGGGCGCGCCCGGTGCGTCACCCAGAAGTGTCAGCACGCCGGTGCTCGCATCCCTGCCGTACACCGAAAAGCCGAGTCCGTCGAATCCGACGTACACCCGTGTCCCATCTGGTGAGACTGACGCCGTGGTCGCATTCAAAGTGGACGCGTCCGATGCGCCTGGAAGAAACAGCAAGAGTGCGAGCATCA
>Ga0302325_10005845_pt1 | contig 27838 bp, 27 predicted proteins | sample Palsa_T0_2_FD_201948 | JGI IMG/M metagenome (GOLD analysis project Ga0302325, IMG submission 201948) | Peat permafrost microbial communities from Stordalen Mire near Abisko, Sweden - Palsa_T0_2 | ecosystem: Environmental > Terrestrial > Soil > Palsa > Peat permafrost | place: Sweden: Abisko... | reverse complement strand
GCCGAGCGGCTGGAACAAGAGCGAAAAGAGCTCGAGCGCAAGGAAGCTGCTCGCCTGGAGGCCGAACGGCAAGAAGCTGAGCGTAAGCGTGTAGAAGCCGAGCGGCGGGAACAAGAGCGGAAAGAGATTGAGCGCAAACAGGCTGCCCGGCTGGAAGCCGAACGGCAGGAGGCTGAGCGCAAGCGCGTAGAAGCCGAGCGGCGGGAACAAGAGCGCAAAGAGATCGAGCGCAAGGAAGCCGCCCGGCTGGAAGCCGAACGGCAGGAAGCCGAGCGTAAGCGCACCGAAGCCGGGCGGCGGCAGAAAGAGATTGAGCGCAAAGAGGCTGCCCGGCTGGAAGCGGAACGACGGGAGGCTGAGCGCAAGCGCATCGAGTCTGAGCGGCGGGAACAAGAGCGGAAAGAGATTGAGCGCAAGGAAGCTGCCCGGCTGGAGGCCGAACGGCAGGAAGCCGAGCGTAAGCGTTTAGAAGCCAAGCGGCTCGAGAAAGAACGCAAAGAGAAGGAGCGAAAGGAAGCCGTCCGACGGGAAGCAGAACGGCGGGAAGCCGAACGCACCCGGGAGTTGCACAGCGCTACAGCAATCCTACTCCCCGGCACGGAAAGCGCACCGGCTGGCGCAGCGAACGATGCTTCGGTTCCAGCGGCCGAGCCGGCGATAGTCCCCCGGCCACTATACAGAAGTCCTGCAGTGCTCGGTGCAGTGACTGTCGTAGTTTTACTGGCTGGCTCGGCTGCTTATTATCTACGGTCGCGGACGACAGAGAGTTGCCAGCCGAATCCTGCGGAGCTGAGCTTCACCTATCAGACCGGCGCAAAGAATCCGGAAGCCAAACCAGTCAGTTGCGGACCGATCAATGCGCATTTCGAGGCGAAGGCCACCGATGCGTGGCTTATGGTGAGCCCCTCTCGAGGCGATAAACTCGACCGCGTCGAAATAAGTGTCGATCCGGCGAAGGTCCGTTCTTCCAACGCGAAGCAATACCATGGCGCAATCCAGCTTGTTATCGGCTCGCCTCGAGCGCGGCCCCTCACAGTCCCCGTTTCGTTAACTGTAACCGAACCCGCAAGGTTGGAAGTCAGCTCAGAGTCGCTCTGGTTTGACTATACCAACCCGCGCGAGTTGCACCAGACCAAGAGTTTCCGCGTCGTCAAGGGCGACAACTTCACGGTGACGCCGGACAAAGGGAGCCAAGCCTGGCTTGCGGCCAGGAAACTCGACGACCAAGGTACTGTTGCGGTCGTGGTAAGCCCACGCAACTTGATGTTTGGCCACACCTATCAAGGATCCATTATGGTTCAATCTCCCGGTCTCAAGGCCGCGGAAGTTAAGGTCACATTGAAAGTAATACGCCCTAAAGATGGCATCCAATAGTCTGAGCAGCCGGACCCGATTCAGTCGATGCATAATCAAGTGTTGGCGCGGATGACGGAGACAATGAAAGCGACGCTGCGCGGGATCGCTAGGTTGGCATGCATCGCGATGTTGTTGTCGGGCAGCTTCATAACCCGCGCACAGGAAGATTACGGGCAGGTCTCCCGCGCAGCGAAGCAGGACTTCGAGAGCGGGAGGTTTGACATAGCCGAGAAGGGATTTCATCATGCTGACAGAGATTTGCTGACCCCCGGTCTTTACGGCAGCCCCGAGCACATCGAGAACACCCTTATTTGGGCCGAGGCTCTAATTCTCCTTGGGCACCTCGACCCAGCGGATCAACTCTTGCACAAGCCCTGGCTGCCCGGGCGGGACCCGGCAATGAAGGGTAAGACCCTGTTCCTTCAGGGCCAAGTGGAAGGGGCTAAGGGGCAATATGACGCCGCTTTGGCCAAGTGCAAGGAGGCTCTGAACGCCACGCCTGAAGCGGCAATCGTGGACAGAGCCAGGTACCTCACCACGCGGGGCGAGTTGTTTCTGTTGAAAGCGCAACCCAAGGATTCCGAGAAAGCACTGCAGGACGCTTTAGCCATCGAGACCGCAGTCGGCGACCACGCCCGTCTTGAACATGCCTCCACACTCGCGGCTCTGGGCGACCTGGAACGCTCACGTGAGAAATATACGGAAGCTAAGGCGCGCTACACTGAGGCCATATCCATCCTGCAAGAGCCCGATGGCGAGCAACAGCCGATTCTAGCGCGCGCGCGGCTGGGATCGGCCGAACTGGCGTTGTCCGATTACAAGATGGATGAGGCGCAGGCGCAGTTGCAGCAGGCCCTTTCGTTCTGGAATAAGCTCCCCGAAAGCCCGATTTTCGCGTCTGTCCGAGACGCAGTTGGGAGATTCTATTTGGCTAACGGAAACTATGACTTAGCGAAACAAAACCTGAAAGGCGCCTATGAATCGCGACAGTCGACTTTCGGAGACCCGGACACCGCAACCAGTTTGGATCACCTCGGGCTCCTTTACCTGGCGCAGGGTGACTTGAGTGCTGCAGCCGAATCCCTGAACAAAGCCTGGAATCTTCGCAAGGTACTGCCCCCGAATCACCCCGACCTGGCGGTTAGTTCGGACCACCTCGGCATACTGTCCCGCAAGCAGCGGCAATATCCCACAGCCGAAGGATATGTGCGAGGAGCCCTCCGCATCCAAACCGACTACTTCGGCGCGGAGTCCCTGGCTGTGGCGGAGTCCCAGTACGAACTTGCTAACGTGCTAAACGAAGAGCAGAAGCCTGAAGAGGCCGAGCGCGCTTACCGTCAGGCCCTCGACACGCAGAGTAAGCGGTTGCGGGAGGACCATCCGCAACGCCTGCACACGATTCGATCTTTGGCGGTTCTCTTGCACATTGGTCATCAGGACGTTGAGTCCCAACAACTCCTTGTAACTTGGATGAAACTCCACGGTAAGACCCAGCCAGACGATCCCGACTGGCTGGAGGCGTCCACCGTCTTGGCAGAGATTCAATTGGCGCAAACGCGGTATGCCGACGCGGAGCGGACTCTGCTGAGTATTCTACCCGTCGCGAGCCGCAGTCCGCTTCTCGGCCGCATTCGGCTCGCGCTGGGAAACGCTCTCTATTACCAGCGCAAGTACAAAGACGCTGCGGCTATATACGCCATGGTTGTTGTTCCGCCACTGCCAGCGACAATTGCAGTCGCAAACATCTGGCAAAGGCTCGGGGATTGCTACCTCGCACAGAGACAGCCAAACGACGCGGCGCGGGCTTACCGGGAGGCTCTCGAGATTCGCACGCAGAAAGTGGGGCCGAGCGACAGCACCACCATTGCAAGTCTTATCTCTCTGGGCGACTCTCTCGTGGAGAGCTCAAACTTGGAAGAAGCAGATAAGTATTTGTCCGTGTTCATGAAAGACGATGCCCCATTCACTCCCGACGCAGTCAGAGTCATCGAGAAGCTGGCCCAATCCCTGCAATCGAACCACATTTCCGCTAAGGCTGAGGTATATTTGCGCCGTGCGTTAGTGTTTGCGAAGCAACCGGGTGCCGGGGGGGTAACACTGGACGGACTCCTGGAGCAGTTGGCGAAGAGTTGTGCGGACCAAGGCAAGTACGGCGACGCTGCGGCTTTCTATGAGCAACGGGCCCACCGCGCTGCAAACAAGCCCCGGGAGGTCCTGAAGTATTTGCAGCTTGCGGAACAACTGCGTGAGAAAGCCGACGGCGAGAGTAGCCTTGCGATTGTCCCAGCGCTTCAGGCACTCGCGGAGGCCAGCTTGAACCTACAGAAGTATGACGATGCCAAAGGTCTATTTGAACGCGCACAGCGCATTTTAGAGAAATCGGACCACCATGACGACCCGCTGCTTGCCGTGAGCTTCAATGGGTTAGGCAGGGTCGCACAAGAGCGGCGAACCGCGCGACGCCAAACCCCTGAGCAGGCGTCTGCGTTGTATGCGGAGGCGGCTTCGTTCTATGAGAGAGCGGCTTCTCTACTGCAGGGACGATCTAACACTCCGCGTCGAGTTCTGGCTGACGTTCTATGCAATCGTGGCTCCCTTGCGCTTGACAATGACCAGATGACCATCGCGGAGGGGTTCTTCGGTCGGTGCCGGGAACTGTTCGAGCAAGCGTATACGCCCGATGATCCGCCGCCATTCTGGCGTCTCAGTGAACTCGCTGATTTTTACGAGAAGAAGCGGAGCCCTAAAGATGCGGAAACGCTCTACTTGAACGCCGCGAAGTTGAGCGGCGAAGTCTTCGGGAAGAACAGTGTGGAGTACGGAAACCAGCTAGCCGAATTGGCCGAAGTATATTACAACGATCCTGATCGGTACCCAGACGCGGCTCCATTACGCAAGGAAGCGCTGCATATTTTTGAGGAGAACTACGGTTCCACCAGCGACGAGGTTGGCTATGCCCTTCGGTCTCTTGCTGATGTCTATAAGAAGATGAAAGAAGTCCCCACAGCGGTCACATATCTTGACCGGTCGGTCTCAATCTTTCGCAATTCCGGAAATGTCGAGTACGAGCGCATCACGCTGCTTGAGCTTGCTAAAGACTACAACAATTTGGAGAATTACCCAAAAGCTGTTGAAGCATACCGAGATGTAGCTGAACTGCTGCAACGTGAAGGATACAAAAACAGTTCCTATATAGACGCCATGATCGGCCTTGCGGTTGCGTTGGAATACGCGAAAAACCACGACGGGGGGAGAAAAACCTTTGACGAAGTGCAACAAGGTCTAAAGAAGGAGAAGAAACAGGAGGACGAGCAGAAGTTGTTGAAACAGTACGCTGACGCGCTCAGCCGGAATGACCATCAAGCCGAAGCCCTCATCCTAATGAAGCAAGTTAAGAGGAAATAAACATTGCCGCAAGGTGGTACCGCGCTCTTGGTGAGTCCCTTCCCGCGTCGCGGTTATTTTGGCGGGAAATCTCTCTCCCTCAGATTCGCGCCGGCTGTTATTTCGGTGAGCCGCACCGAAATGCCATGCTGCTTGGGCCCGGGAAGTCTGATTTGCGTACGACGCGGCTGAAGCAATTTGCCCACTTTGACGTAGTCGGCATAGGCCACATGTAAGCCCGAGCCGAGGCCGGTTTTTGATGTGTAGGTCACGTCCGCAGGCAACAGTTCAGCATCGAGAGTAAGTTCGTAAGCTTCGCCGCTGCTCGCGATTTGCAGGTGTTGCTCCGCGTTGCCGCGCGGCTTAGCCTCGACAGCGGCGGGCTTCATGTCGTGGCTTGCGATCTGTTCCAGCAGAAAAGGTAAACAATAGCGGCGAAAAACGCGCAGGTTGGTGGCTATCTCGGCTGCCTCGCTGCCCTTGATCCGCTTGCCGCCAAATCGTTTGCCGGGTTTTGGCTGACATTTTTCTCCACGGCAAAGCAACGCGAAGTCGCCCAGCGCCGCGCGAACTTCCAGGTCAGCGAGGTCGGGCGGTCCAAACTTAAGGCTAATGTCCCATTCCGAGAGCCTTCCCTCGGAATCCCACAGGCTGGCGGAGCCGCTTGCTGAGAAGTCGTACTCGCTGGCTAGGCCGCTCTCGCGGCCGAGAGCCTCTAGCAGGGATGCCAGGAGTGCCTGGCCAAATCTCGCCTTGGTAGCATCATCGGGCTCGAGCACGGACGACACATGGGACTCATTTCCAGCCGTAATCGTGACGCTTTCCTGCCTGGAAAGATAGCCATCCTTTTGGAAATCCACAAAAGCAGTTCCGAGGGAGAGGCCACCGATAGTCAGCTTGCCGTTTTCTGTCGCACGATATTCAGCGCCGTTCACGCGAACACGGCATTCTGGCGGCGAACAAGTGGCACTGAGTGCGCCGGTTGGCAGAGGCGTAGGCGTGGGGGCAGGCGGGGGAGCCAGCTTCAGAATCAATTGCAGGAGGCTGTCGGACGCTCCGCCAGCTTTAAGGCGTTCCACAGTTTCCGAAGTCGAGACGAGGCTCAGGCCACGGCTTTGGACGGCAGCCTCGATGCGGGCCTCATCCAGGACCTCCTCTTTGAGGCCTTTCAGCAAGATCATGAGGTCTTCCACAGTTAATGGTCCTCCTTTTAGGAACGGGTCTTCCCCTTTCCTAACGGGCCCATTCTTACTTTGCGGCGGAATGCCCAGCGCTGGATGGATCGAGGTGCATAGGAACAGGAGAAGGACGGGGATGCCAAACCGGTCTGCGGCTCGCGCCCGATCAGTGGATTGTACGAGTTTCAAAATCTTTGGCCTTCTGGATCTTGTCAAGCAGACGTTGGGCATCCAAACTACCCGGCTGGATTTTAAGGGCTTCGCGGACAATCCGCATGGCGTCGTCGTATTCATAGAGCTTCCGCAGCCTCTCCGCTTTCTGTAGCATGCTGTCGACGCTCCGAGTCACCGGTTTCTCGGCGACTGCGGCGGAGTCCTTGGCTGGGGCGCTGGCAGAAGCCAGCGAGTTAACGGCTTGCTGCGCTTGCGCCACTTCAGCCTGCAGATGCAGAGCCGGGTCGTTTTCGATTCTCGCCAGGTCCGCTTCGGCAGCTTGCAGGTGGGGTCGCCACTGGCTGTCCGCCTCACCGTGGTCCTTCTTGCGGCTCGCCAGTTCCATTTCTAACAGGCTGGCGTCCAGAAGCGCTTTCCGCGATACCGGATCGTTGGGGAAGCGGGTTTCGATCGCATGAAGCTGGGCCAGTTGGCGCCCAATGTCAAGCTCGTTTCCAGATTTGCCGGCTCCCAAGTTCTCCACCAGTTGCAAAGCGGTTTGTGGCTTGTCGCTCCACCAGTCCCGCAACTCCATTACCTTAACATAGCCGGGGCGGAAAACCCGTCGTTTAGCGATAAACTGCACCTGGACCCATTCCTGGTTTCTTGAATTCGGCAATCGAATCACACTGACTCGGTCACCGCGCTTCAGGTCTGTAATTCGGGTCTTATCGGAGTCTGGCGCTACATGCAGCCCCACGATACTGCGGTCTACTACCGCGGTTGCCACAGCCGGCTCGATTGGCACGGGATGGATCACCGACACAAAACCAAGGATTAGAATCACCGGGAGGCAGATCGCTGCGGCGGCCAGAAGGGCGATCTTCCTCTCCTGCGCAATCCATTTTCGTACTGTCCAGATTGATTTGGACGAGGTGGGTTGGTGAATAGTGCGAGAATCCGGCGTTCGAGACAGCGGAACTAAGCTTGGGCCTTCGGCCGGTCTGGGCGTGGCGGCGCCGGCTGTATTTTCTGCCCGCGGGCCTTCCAGTGCCGAGCACGGTGTTTGTCCCGCGGCACTGCCAGTATCGATTGGAACGATCCCATCAGTGTTGAGCAGCGCGGGTTTGTCCGACGGAGTGGATTTGGATGTGTCCGGCTCCTGCTTCACCGGCAGGTCGAGACCAGCCAAGCGGCTACCGCATAAGCGCATCGCCTCACTGAAGCGCGGGTCGGAAGCCACCGTGGTTTTCAACTCGGAGAGAATATCGCGCGCCGCGTTTTTTTCTTTCTTAGTTAGGGCTGCTTCGAATTCTGGCATCAGCCTGAGAACTTCCGAGAGGCGCCACTCATCGGGATCCTCGCCTGCCGGCGGAGTTCTCTGTGGCACGGCGGGCGATATGGTCAGCTCTGGAATCTTCTGGGTGGTCAGCAAGGGTCGCTCGGAAGGCAGTTCGATCTGGGAAAATGAAGGTGAAGCATTCTGCCGCAAACCATCCAGGATGGCGCGAATATCGGCTGCGAATTCATCACCAGTGCAGTAGCGTTGGTTTGGGTCCTTAGCGAGTCCGCGCGCCAAGACCCGCTCAAGTGTGGCCGGAATGTCGGAATTGTGATCGAATAGAGCGTCCGGCTCGTCCTCGACAATGCGTCGCGGGATGATTTGGCTCCGGAACGGGTGGGTATAAACCAGTATCTCGAAGAAGACCACGGCGGCTGAGAACAGGTCCGCCCGGCCGTCGCTGGGTCGGCCCAGGATCTGTTCGGGTGACATATAGTTGGGCGTGCCCAGAATCTGGCCCGCTACCGTCAGTTGTGAACTGGGGAGCCTGGCGATCCCAAAATCCAACAGTTTGGCTCGCCGTTCTTTAACCAGGAACAGATTACTAGGTTTGATGTCGCGGTGAATGACGCCATGCCGATGCGCGTGCGCCAACGCCTCGCAGACCTGGGCCATCAATTCCAGTTTGGTCTCCAAAGGCAGAGGCGGCCGCAACTCAATTATGCGCCGGAAATCCGCGCCCGATAACAGTTCCATCGCGATGTACGCGACCTTGTCCGCTTCGCCGAGATCGAACACCGTAACGATGTTCGGATGGACCAGTCGCGCGCACGCCCGGGCTTCACGGAAGAACCGCACCCGTATCTCGGGATCGACATCCGTGCCAGTCCGGATGGTCTTCAGCGCCACCTCGCGATCCAGGATCGTGTCGCGGGCGCGGTAGACGGTCCCCATAGAGCCGGTGCCAATTTGCTCCAATACTTCGTACTTGCCAATCACGGACATGCGCAGAAACCCAGTTTAACTGTACCGCAGCAAGACGATGGAGACGTTATCTGGCGCGCCTGCAGCCTTCGCGGCTTGCACAAGGCTGTTCATGATCTGTTCCATCCCGTCTCCAGAATCTAGAATTGAGCAGACGTCTGCATCCCCGATAACGCCGTGGAGGCCGTCACTGGCAATCAGCAAGACATCGCCCTGTTCCAACTGCTCTTCCCACACATGGACTTCGATCGTTTCCTGGGATCCGGCCGCCTGTGACAGGAGATTACGCATGGGATGGTTTTGCAATTGTTGAGCATTCAGCAGCCCGCGCTGAGCCATACTGTTAACTAAGGTGTCATCGACCGTGACTTGGGTCAGGAGTTTGTCCCGCAAGTGGTAAACACGGCTGTCGCCCACATTCGCGATGACCGCGCGAGCATCTTCCAGCAGCACGGCCGCGATGGTGGTTCCCATGCCGGCTGATTCCAGTTCTTCACCAGCGCGACGCCAGATTTCGCGGTTAGCTAAGCGGATTGCGGTCATCAACCGGTTGGCGTTTAAGGAAACATCGAAATTGTAGCCGAAGGGCCACGTCACATCGCCATCGCGGGAGGCGTCCACATAGTAGCGCAGCGCGGTAATTGCCAGTTCAGCAGCCACTTCGCCGCGCTTATGCCCGCCCATACCATCGCAGACGGCGTACAGACCCGACACCGGAACGAGCAGGATGCGATCTTCATTATGGGGTCTAACACAACCAGGATCACTGATGCCACAGGATTCTACACTCATAACCAAGTCTCCAGGTCCCCGGAATGTCAGATTGGACGATTACTTGTTGACGCTGACAACCTAGGGCCTCCAAGGAATGATAACACCCACGGCGATACGAAGAATCCATCGCTCGGACCTCTGTCATAGTTTCGAAAAGCGCGGGCTTAAGGGTGTTTTCTTTCAGACCGGAACGCGCCTGGGGCGGGACGGCTTCCCGGCGCCACGCGGCATAGTTTGCTCGGTGAATCGGCGCGGAACCACACGGCCGTTGACGGACCTTGGATCGAGCTGAGGCGTTCGTCGAGATCACCCTGGTGCGGATTGGTGGCCGTGGGAACCACCCATAAACACCTCGCGCGGTCCAGCGCCTGGCTGGCGCATGGTCATCATCTTCGATGGCAGTGTCAACGCCGGTTGAAAAACTCCCCATTTCGCCGGTTGAAAATTCCCCAGCCCCGCAAGGTGGTGCCGGTGCGCTCCAGCTTGCGGAAGTCCGTTGGTCCTCCCGTGCAAACCACTCATCGGCTCCGCTCCGCCATAGCTATCGGATGATCGGGAGAGTTATGTTCGGCTCCCGAGATCTGCCATGCCGCCCCAGCGGCGTTTTCCAGCAGTCGGCGGAATTTCGTCCCGTTCAGTTGATCTGGTTGCCGACCGTCCGGAACTTCCACGTACACTGGAAACCGTCCAGCTTCGGCTCGCAGCCCAGCAACGCTTCGACAGCCCGGCGCAGTTCCGCGTCGCCGCCACAGGCCTGGCGCAGGAGATCCGCTTGCCCGCGTCGAGTTAGAGTGCGGCGCTGTGCAGCTCTTCCACCTGGCGCTGGCGCTCGCTATCCGGCATGCGCCCCTTCACCGAATCGTCGCGCGCAGCAGTCTGGAAGTTTGCAGGGTGTGGCCGGCGCGCTCGTGCCGCATATACCGGCGGGCCAGACTGCGCATCCCGACATAAACCAGCGGGACGTTCACTTTCATCAGCCCTCTATTCACCTTTTGGTTAGTGCTTTCACCTCGAGATTCAATCGGGAAGCCAGATGCGGAACGTGCGCGGGTTCGTAATCGGCTGGATTATCAGAGAAATGCGCAAAGCCCAGCGAGCATTTCGTGTTTGGCGGAGCACTTGCTTTCTGTATGCCGGGCCACGCCTCGCAGACATAGTAAGAATGGCATGGGCACCAAGCGCCAAAGGGGTAGTATCCCTGCTTCAAGCGTCCGTAGATCCCTTTCTTTACCTCTTCCCGGAGGTTGCGGCTGAAATGCGTGGCGAAGACGGCTAGAAGATCGCCCGAAAGGCGACCGGCGACCGTCCGCAAATCCAGGTTCTCGGTGGCAGAGTGGACCTCCACGCCCGCGTCCAGCAGTCGGCAGATATCGCTCCAGTCTTCGATGTTTCTCACGCTGCGGTCGATCTTGTGGATGATGACGCCAAGATCGCTTCTCCGCTGAAGCAGGCGCAACATCTCGCTGAACACCGGGCGTCCTTGGTGCGAGGCGCTTTCGCGTTCCTCAAACCAGCGCGTGATCTCCAGCCCGTGCAGTTTGGCGTAACGCTCGATGGCGTCTTTCTGTTCGGGGAGCGAGACGCCCTTTTCGCCCTGTCGGGGGGTCGACACCCGGGCATACGCTAAGTATGCGCTCATGGTGTGACCAAATTAACTTTCTGAGAGTTCTTTCGACCTTTCCTTGATGATACGTTCGGTCGGAAAACTGTCAACGGCGCCCGCGCCAGAATGCAGCTCGCGGTAAATCTCCAGGGCGATTTCGAAGTAGCGGGTAAAATTTGTTTCCGCTTCCTTCAATTCCTGGTCGCTCAGTGTCGGATAGAGATCGCGGAAAGCCCGTCCGAGTGCATTTTCCTGGGTGTGATCCTGCATCGTTCAAACAGTATCAGCACGATGCGCAATCAAAAGGCATCAATCGTTGCCGCCGGAGGCAAGACATGTCTCCTGCAGCCCCCGCACCAGTTCGGGATTGCTACGCCGGAACGGCCCTTTTCGCAAACGGTCGAGGAGCGATTGATGCCCGCATCTATTGTTGCGGCTGCCCGAAGCTACTTGTGTGCCAATTTCCGAATAGTCTGTGCCACATAAACGGCTACAGCCTTTTGTTGCAACAATCCTTCTTCTGGACAGGCCCCGTTTGGGCAGTCCACACCAGTCGGAACGTACGCGAACGTCGAGACCTTGCCGCCGACTTCGAGTGAAAAAACACCAGCAGGAAGGTCAACGCCCTTAATCTTCACTTGGGAAGGAGGCACTGCGAAAACTTTCTGACCGTTGGATTGAGTAAAGGATACTTCCTCGTGACTGAGCGAGAGCGTTCCGCAAGTGCGCCCGCCCCTAATCAGCCCCCCAGCGCGACATGCCCCTATCTCAACCGGCTTACCAAGCTCTAGTGCCTTATTCCATGCCGAAGTGAGTTCACCTCCCTCGTCCCCTCCCGTGTAAGGGGTTGGACTGGAAGTCGCACCCTGGGCCCCCGGCGGACGAACCTCGAAGTAGAAACCTGTGCCAGCCTGGCCGCCGCTGGTAGCGAAGATCATTCCAGATGCATGAATCGAGTCTCCGACGAAGATGGCGTACCGGCCAGGGGAGAGCGAGGACTCCGCGATCAAACGGAACATGCCATTCCGCTCTATGACCGGCTCGGTATGGAAGGGAACGCCCTCCGCCAGCGGGCGCCAAAGATCGACCGGGATAACTTGGTTGTACTCAACGCCGAAAAGCGCTGGGTACAAGTTCGGCTGAGGGTTCACGGCGGTCGCTATATTGAACTGGTGGGCCTGTAGGCTACGAACAAATTCAAGTCTGGCGAAGCGAACAGATGCTATGTCGACATTTTGTTGGTAGAGGAGCAGTTCTGAAAGAGCTGCGACGGCCGATTGCGGTGGATCTCCGTCGAACCCGTCGACGGCGAAGCTGTTCCCCCCGGTACGGAGGGCCAACCCTACCACTACGCTGATCTTCGTAGGTGTGAGCGGCTGATACCGCGTGCCGTCGAGCAGAAAGCAACCATAACTCTTTGGTAGAGCAGGGCTGGACGCCTCACTTTGACTGCGCGCCTCGGTGAGCGGTTGGACCGACGCTTCAGTCATCGCCTTTAACACTGCGGAACTCAGGCCGCTCTGCTTCAGCGCGATCAGGGTGTCTGTTGAAGTATCAAACTGCGTTCGCGAAACCTTTATCTTCGAAATGATTATCGAATCATCCAGTCCGGCCTTAACCATCTTGAGGACATCTTCATTTCGAAGTTCCGTACCAGTCACGGAAGGAGGCGGCTGCTGGCCGAGGAGCCAGTGCGCTCCGCTCATGATCGCGGCCATAGCTACTAGGCTACTTATTCCTCGCATTGGTCCTCTCTTTCGTGCAGCGAACGACAATCTGCCAACACCCAGAAGTAACCGATTCAACCTGCGTTCCATGGAGTCTCCTTTGGCTTCCTAGCCGCCTTCGTTTGTACGTTCTACTGCCACCCGTAGGAGAAAATCCAGTGCGAACCGGGATTTCCATTTTGGCTTCCTCGGTTCTCTGTAAGCGTACCATCCAAACGGGTCGCTCCGGACCGCTCATTAAAACGTGTTAATTTAGCCAACCCGCCATCGCGCGACTTTTCGAAATCGAAACATGCGTCGCAGCGCTTCTGATAACTAGACCGTTCCAAAGCGTGCCGCGTATTCTTCCTTAAAGGGATCATCCCAGAAACCACGACCGTACAATTGCCGAAGGTGCGGGGCGCGTTCTCTGAGCCGATTTCTGAATTCCTCAACGCTTGGGAGTCTAAACACCCGTACCAATGTTTCCGCCACTTGCCTGTGTTCAGCATGCCGCAGGAAAACGGGCGCACGTTTCAAAAAGAGGGCGCTCCATGGATTCCATGCGAAGAAGCCCCGATTCCACGCCTCCTGGGACATCTCGCCGAACAAATACAGGAAGTAGTCGGCGGCCATTAGAGTTTCCATTGGCATTCCTTCCGCCAACCCGCCTGTCGTGTGCCGTTCTTTTAGGATGTCCGCGTGAAAGGAGATCCGCTGCCGTCGTGGCGATTCATCGATGATCGACACTACAGGCTCAGAGGCGTAACGCCAGTCCACGATACCAGGACCGTATTCGTCCGGCACGTACTTCATGGAAATCGGCCGACGGAGAATGTCTTCGATGAGATTCCAACGTTCCTCCCGTAGTAGCGCTGCCACGAACGAGACGAACAGTTCGTGGCCAAGGAACTTGAAATAGTCCTCGTCAGAAGCGAGAAAGCGGCCATTGAAGCCTTGCGGTTTGTTGTATCGCTCGAAGACGCTCCCAAACCACCGAAGCACTTCGACCGTTGCGCCATCGTCGCTCATCATTGACACCATGTCTGCGATTTTGGTGAATTCTGCGACGACCTCCTGGGTGGCGTCGAGGCCTTTTAGCAGATCGTCAATGCTGCCACCCTCCCGATATCGCTTGGGTTGGAGATTATCGAGCCTTCGTAGAACTGTTTCCAGGTCCCGCCGGAGCACGATGAGCCGATTTGGCGCCTGGTTCTCCATGGCCGCTATTGACGGAATCGCGGGAGCGGTTTGATCGGCCGATTGATGTTGCAGTGCCGCTCTAATCGCGGCATCGAATTGCTTCTCCAGCGTTCTCCTCTCGGGAGCTTTCGGCGGACCGGCGCTTTCCATTTCGTACGCGAGCACCCGGCGCATCCGCAGATCAAACGGTAACTCCTCTATTTTCCCGAATGCCCGGTTAAACACGAGAATGACCCGTTCCGTGCCGAGGGCCTTAAACGCATAGCCCAGTTCGATCAGAACATTCGGGTTGGGAGTGGGACGACTCTCGTTCCGTCCCACGATCGATATGTCGGCAACGAAGACATCAGCGCCCGTGATCTTGGCGAAGATTGTTGACGCGATATCCGGCGCACCGGGAACGCCCTGCGTGTCGCGATCCACGACCGGTTCGACCGCGATCGTCTCGTCGGCGTGAATACCGGCCACGGCGTTTTCCAGGGCGTCGCCGATAAAGCCCCTATTGGTCGAGTTTGGCAAATCCGATTGCCAGGAATAGAAAACGATCCGTTTCATAGAAATCTGCGCCCCGCCTTGCCCACTTTGCGAATCACATACTATCCGATATTCATGGCACCTTGGGGCCTCCAGGATCGAGACTAGACATCTCTTGGCCCGGAGATCTGCTGGCGCGTCGAGACGCCCACCTGGAACCCCGCCTCTTGAGTTCGGGATTTTGGGACAGTCGATTCGACCACTTCTTCGATTTGTTAGTCCTGTCCCGATTTCTCACATATAGTAGCTGTACCAAAACCGAACAATCGTTCTGTCTGAGCATTGACCAAAAGGATGAGTCCATCCGAGTCGCTGATCACCATGGCATCCGGAGCGGCCTCCAGCAGCCCGCGATACCTGCTCTCCATCTGCTCCAGACGCTTTTCCGCAACCTTGCGCACGCTGATGTCGCGGATCGCCGCCGTGACCAAGGTTCCTTCCGGACTTTCGAGCAGGCTCAGCATGATCTCGAATCGTGCGTCATCAGCAGCCACCGGGCGCAACGCTCTTCCATGGTGTGGAGCCGGTTACAGGCCGCTCCATAGAGTATCTGCCGCGTCAAAGCGTAGAAATGCTGAGAGATTAGTTTCTGTACGGCAGGCCGGCTGTCGAGCAGTTTCCCGAACGCAGAGGCTTCGACGCGCACCGCGTAGCCAGGTCACTGAACGAGATTCAGTCCCATCGCGCCTTGCCCTTGAATCAGCTCCGAGGCTCCCACAACTCCCTCCCGGCCGACCGTAGCCACTTCCACGTGCGGCCTGCCATCCGTGGTGACCAACAGCGACACCATGCAGGATAAGGGGAAGTAAACGGCATCCACATTCTCGTCCTGGCGCACCAGCCGCATTCGGAATTTCAAGAAAACGACCTTGGCATTGCGCATCAATGCGTCATAGTCTTCCCGTTCCATCCTGGCCAGGATGCCGTTCGTGGCAGGGTCGGCACTCAGCAATTTCCGATAGGGCATATTGCTCCTAGTTGAAAACGCCGGCTACAGCCGGCCGCGGCCATACTCGGCCGCCCTTCAAAATGAGTTACTAAGCCTTGAAAGCGGCGCTTTCCCGATCGGCTCCCGAACCCCGGTTGGCCGGCGGACGGCTGCGCGATGACTGCGAATCCGATGCGGTGCAGTTTCTCTCCGAGCAGAACTTATACAGAGTGGTCAACGTGCCGCCGGCCGTGAAACGGAAAAACGTTCCGCCGTTGCCCAACCCGCCCAGCGCCGTGGTGCCGTATACGTCCCCGTTGGCAGTGGGCATGGTGGGGTTAGCGTGGAAGAATGCCGTATCGAAATTCCAGTTCATGAATGGATGGCGCTGGGTGCCGTCCATGGCATTCACGTCGAAGTTGGTCCCGTTGGTCGTGCAGCCCGGCTCCAGAGCGCCGGGAGTGCCGCCCAGATTAACAGGCACGGCATACTGCTGTCCGCTAACGAATGCCACACCCGGTTGGTACGGATTGATATCGCCGGATGTTAGTGGCACGATGTCTACATCCGTAAGATGTTGGCTGACCGCCGAATGGTCGTCGTTGATAGAGATCGAAAAGTAGCGCGCATTCGGAAATTCCCCCAAAATAACGAGCTGGTAAGGAGGTATGTCCGGATTAAGTTGAAAATATATTTTGTTGTAATATGTGTCGAGGTCGCCCCATTGATGCGCGGACCCGGAGCCCGTGGAGAAGGGAATCAAATAGCAATTGCTGTTGAAATTGGCAAAAAAATTGCCTTTCGTGAAGGACCCCGGATTGAACTGAGTGGGACAACTGCTGTTTGCGGCGTACGCGCCCGTGGCTAAGCAGGCTAGACCGGCGGAGAGGAGGCATTGGCTGAGGATTCTTTTCATTCTTGGCCCTTTCTGGTGCGCTGCGAGACGGCATATCTCGAGTCTTATTTCGGATACCCAGTTGTGGCCAGTATACATCCCACCGCGCCATTTGGAGTATTGGGAAATGTGAAGAAAAATACAACGTCGCGATAATTCGGGTTCGGGAGGCCAGACTGTCCACCGATGTCCGCAGATGTTCAGGTTTGGTGGTTTTTTTCAGCACAAGAACGCCTATTTTCCAACAAGATAGCTCGCGGATGCTGGAAAACTGGGTCACAGGGTGGCCCCAAAAGACACTAAATGGGCATTTTCTGGACCGGTTTTGATCATCAGAATCTCGCAAACCGCGTCTGCATGGCCACGAGACACCGGACAAACCCGACAATTGTGTTAGAGGCGGTGGGCGAGGGTACCATTTTGGCGGCCCACGTTTCGCCGACCCTTTCGCCCCGCCTTTCCCTCTTCAGTGATCATCTCAGAACGGTCCTCGCCGTCAAGGGTTCGCTGCGCCGCGTCCAACAACGGCGCGCCCTTGACGGCTCCGGGCCTTTCTGACAACACCTTCTGGACAAGAGGGAAAGGCTCATGCCGAACGGCCTACGGGTAGGGGACCACTTCGCCGCCAAAACGGTGCCCTTTTTCGCCGCCACCGAGACAATTGGTCTGTCTGCCCTCAGAGTGCGTGGTGGGGCAGAGGAAATGTCACGGGAGCAGGCTCTTGGAGAGTCGACGAATGGTTGGCTACCGATATAGGGTTGAAATATCAGGTTGCCCGCGGATTCGCATTCCACCGACAAGGTCAGCACGGCGCCGGTGTGCAACTACAGCGGCGTGGGCTGGTTCGACTACCACCAGCTTCCGGCGGCCGGCATTTAGGCTTTCTAATCGGGCCCGGATCAGACTGGTTCGGTGAACACTCAATAGGCGCAACGAGCGTGGCTTTGTTTAGAATCAATGATTTAGAAACGTCTCCATGCAGGAGAGGAAGTTGGAAAAGTTGGTTTTTGGGGAGCCACCGCCTTTTCGCCCCAACCCCATGGGCCAGTTTTCTTGACAGCATCGCCGACCGTTCCCTTCGCCCGTATCCGCCACATTCCGCGGCTTTTTGCGCGCCGCGCGTTCTCTCTGGTTTGAAGTCAGACTTGGCGGGCGTCCGAACTCAGCCCCAAGGTTGCGGCCGGCCCCCGCGTTTTTACTTGCGAATTCTCTTGTTTCTCTTGTTGACAGGAGGCGTTTGTTGACAGGGGGGTTGAGCCTGGGCAATCGTATGTGCACATTTTCCAACTTGCCCGAGTATTAGTTGACAGGGGCGCGAACGCGCCCTGTAACACCAGACAGCGGGCAGGCCGCCAAACGGAACTCGTTGTGGGTGCTGGACATTGGATCGAGCAACCACAACTGCCGAAAAGCAGCGGCCTTTCGTCCGCGCCCACCCCCCTTCTCCGCCAAGCTGCAAGCCCAAGGAGGCAAAACGTATGCAGGGCGGAGATGAACCCAAGGTTGAGGACGTCATCAACGAGATCGCGGCGCTGCTGGCGACGGCGTATCGGCGGCGCGTCAAAATCCGGCTTATTCAGGCGACTCCCAGGCCGCTTCCGTCAACAGAGGGACTTGCTAACGCGGCCGAAACGAGCCTTCATGAACTGAGGTTGACGGGTCAGAGAAAGGAGTAAGCACAGCGATGACGAAACACGGGAAAATGCCACAGATTGGGGACCTACCAAGGATGAACGCGCCACAATTGCAAGCCGTGCACCGAGAATTGTTCGGCGCGGAACATCCGATCGCAAACTGCCAACATCTACGGCGCAAAATCGCATGGCATCTGCAAGCAGCGAAGGAAGGTGGCCTGCCGGAATCGACCCGGCAATACGCCATCGCCATAGCCCGCGGGACGGAGTTGCGATTACGCATCTCTGAAAACGCTGCCCGGCGACTGGCCCGGATCCCGCTGGATCAGACCGCTACAACGGCGGTGGTGCAAACGCACGATGCGCGGCTTCCAATGCCAGGCAGCTTGATCGTGAAGCAGTACAAAGCCGCGACCATCGTAGTGAAAGTGCTGAATGACGGGTTCGAATACGATGGCCGGCGATTCTCGTCGCTCAGTGCTATCGCCGGCGAAATCAGCGGCACGCGCTGGAACGGCTTTGCGTTCTTCGGCTTGGAGAAGGAGGCGCGTCGTGCGCGCTAACGGAAGACCGAAGGAAAATGGCAACGGCTTCACTGGGCGCGCGGATGTGCGCTGCGGGATCTACACACGGAAATCGACTGAGGAAGGGCTCGACCAAGCCTTTAACACGCTCGACGCGCAACGCGAAGCGGCCGAATCGTTCATCAGCAGCCAGCGCCCGGAAGGCTGGGTGGCGCTCCCACAGAAGTACGATGACGGCGGGTATACCGGCGCCAACATGGATCGCCCAGCGCTGAAGCGACTGCTGGCCGACGTTCAGGCCGGTAACATGAACTGCGTGGTGGTCTACAAGGTCGACCGGCTTTCACGATCGCTGCTCGATTTCGCGCGGATCATGGAAATCCTCGACAAGCACGGCGCGACGTTCGTTTCGGTGACGCAGCAGTTCAATACGACCAGTTCCATGGGCCGGCTGACCCTGAACATCCTCCTGTCGTTCGCCCAGTTTGAGCGGGAAATGATCTCGGAGCGGACCCGTGACAAGATGAGCGCGGCCCGGCGCAAGGGCAAATGGGTTGGCGGCAACCCCGTGATGGGATACGACGTCGCCCCGCAAGGCGGCTCCCTGGTTGTGAACCCCGATGAGGCGCAGCGCGTGCGTGACATCTTCGCCCTTTATCTTGAACTGGGATCGCTGATTCCGCTGGTGGAGGAATTGGACCGGCGCGGATGGCGGATGAAAACCTGGACGACGCGGGAAGGTCGTCAAGCAGGCGGCAAACCCATCGTCAAGAACAGCGTCTACAACCTGCTCACGAACATGATCTACGTGGGCAAAGTGGAATACGGCGGCCAGGTCTATCAGGGCGAGCACGACCGCATCATTGATGACGAAACCTGGAACAAGGTTCAGGGCGCCCTCAACAGGAATGGCCGGCGCGGCGGCCGGAGCGTCGGGAATAAGTACGCCGCTCTGCTTAAAGGACTGGTGCGGTGCGGAAGCTGCGATGTCGGCATGATTCACACCTACGCCAGCAAGAAGAATCGGCTCTATCGCTACTACGTGTGCGTAAAGGCCCATCAACGGGGTTGGACCCAGTGCGAGACGCGGTCCGTGTCGGCGCCCGCGCTGGAGAATGCGGTAGTGGAGCAACTTCGGGGCATTGGCCGCAATCCCGCCATGCTGCGCGAGGTCCTACGACAACTTGCCGAGCAGCAACGGAAGGATTCGGCGCAGCTAGAACACGAAAAGACGGATATCGAACAGGAACTCAAAGGGATCGCTCAGGAGATGAAGGAGGCTGTCTCGGTTGCCGGCAACGGCGGTTGTTCGGCCGATACTGCCACCCGACGCCTCGCCGAACTCCAGGATCGCGTCTCGCACCTGAGCAACCGATTGCCAGAGCTTCGCCAGCGGCTGGCGGCCATCGACGCAGAAAGCGTCAATGCCCACGACGTAGAGGCGACCCTCCATGAGTTCGATCCGCTCTGGGAGCAGTTATCCACATGGGAGCAGGAACGGTTCCCACCTCGTGGAGTATTTCCATACCGGCCAACCTCCCAATGAACGTTACAAGGTGCTCCCTCCGCCAGCAGGTGGGAACATGACCATCGTGCTTCTGTTATTACAATCGGTACCTATTCCACAAACTCTTCAGCTACAATGGCATGTCTACGCCCAGCCACAGGATTCTTATGCCACCGTTCAGAACCTCGTCGTTTTCTTTTGGGCCGATCCGCCAGATAATCTGAAGACTCATGAATTAACCGCCTCCTATTTCCCAGATAAGAGCGACAAGGACATCATTCACTCCCTGTTAGAGCGCGATGGCCGCATATTTGCTGACGATCAGCCTCTCCCACAATTCAATAAACCGGACCCGGATTTCACAGGCAACAAATGGATGGTTGTAGAGGGCGGGGGTATTTTGACCAAGCGGAAGCCGCCCTCAACCCCACAAGCTCCAAAGCCGTAAATGGGTAATATCTTCAGGCTGAATTGCCCGGACCAGAATGAATTGGTTTCGGTACACCGTGCTGGGCTGGGTTTGAGCTCGTGTTTTCAGTTCGGAATCGTTTGTGCTCGATAGAGGTGTTGGTACACCGGCCCGAATGTCGCCGAAACACACCCCAGTAGAATCTGGAATCGTGCCCGCGAGTCATCAGCCGAACTATGATGGCTCGCTTCAGTTCACGGGTTTGTATGATCGACCCCGGAACTGCCCACGAACTTTCGCGGCGGCGCTGGAACTGGCAACGTCGTGACCACCAGGTGACCTTGGGGCTATAGGCCGCTGAAGTCTTTCAACTGCATCACTTTGAAATCGATTGCGTCGTATGGCTCCCACCACGTTGGCCCCGTGCGGGTGTCAACGTATTCCATCAACTTCCGTACTGGGATGTTTCGCATCCGCTCACGAGCCTGCTCGTATGTTAAGCTCCCTTCGGCGATCGCTTCCGCAAACTCACTCGAAGTTACTGGCCCATACCATGAAGGCGGCGGTGCTGGATCGATTGGATCAATTTGAATTTTCCCAGTCAGGAAACGAAAGCGGCGGTTCCCACAATCCAGGCAGGCTTCCGGTTCTCCCATGAGTGGCGTTCGGCAAAATGCACAGTATCCCATTTGCAGCGTCTCAAGTATTATCAATGTCCCAATTTGTCTACGAATGCAAGCGGGGGTTCGCTCCCGGCATCTTCCGCCACCCGTCCAGGCCACCAGCCCAGGAGGGAAAGCTAGAACCCCGCCCGCCGGTCACTCAGCAAAATACCCAGCAAGATCCGGGAACCAACTGGCGACTAAAGTGCCGCGATGCATTCTGCCTCCAACCTCAGTAGACCCTCGTGGTCTTTGACCCACTGGAGACCCTGGTCTTCGATCAGGTTTCGAGTGGATTCTTCGAAGTCGAAGTTGAACGCCTCTGGCAGAGTTTTAAGTATGCCTGTAGCCAGGCCTTGTCTTCGGGATTCAGCTTTTCCTTCCTCGTAGTCATCGGTCCACTTCCTCGGGCGCTTGAACAGGCCAAACGTCCCCACCCGCTCACGTCACCTCCGATTATCCTCTGAGAAAGCAGCGCAGGCGGCGGCCCAAATCCACCCGGCCCGGCGGCATCGACGATCCGAGACTCCACATACTCTTTCACGCAATCGCCTATATCGATTGCCCAGGCGGCTAGGGTTCTACCCCGATGGCCATTAAAGACTGCCTGTTAGCGTCGATGCCCTCGGCTAGTGCCCTCATGTATTCGGTGCCACGTTCGGAGTTCATAAATGCAGCTTGACGACCCCAAACCTGCCCACCACTCATCCCCAATGTAGCCCTGGTCGCAGCGTTCATAAGCTGTTGAAATCGAGTCGCCGTCATCCAAGCTTGAAGTTCGGGCCGGTTTTGCTTGCACCACCCCATCGCTTCGAGCATCACGAAATTCATCCGCACCGCTTGCGGTGGGTGCGTGAGTGTAAAGACATCGACTTGACTCAACTCAGGAGCGGGGCGCACAAACAAGTAAGCCCCGACAGCGATGACAAATAGGTCAAACAGCACCCTATCCTGTATGTTGGCCTGTTCACTATCAAGGCCAATCAGTCTCAGCATAGACCTGCCATCGCCGTCTATAAAGTTAGCCAAAGCGTGATAGACGGAGTATCCGTCAGCCGCAAGTTCCTTGACCTGCCCCGCTAGGTCTCCGTTACAGCCGGTATCCAACACCTCATGAGGGAAGATGTTCTCAGAGTGTTCCAGATGCCCGTGAACGTGATGCGTCCACTCATGCGTTACAACAAAGCTGATCACCATGTTGAACACGGCCTGAAGCAGGTTGTACTCTTCGTTCGACGGCTCGACACCCAGCACCCTGGCCACCGTCTCCGACGTGCTCAGCCGCAGGCACACTTGCGACAGTGTATAGATCAGGGGAACAGTGATGCCAATGAACGAGTAACCCTCGTAACGGAAGGCCAAGGCATTGTCAATGCTAGAATCCACGTAGTCAACATGAAACGGCGGATGGTCAACGTGCTCCGGAACATTTCGCTTTTCGTTTCGGAGTGCCTCGTTGAATGTGTGTTGAAAGAGACGAAGCTGTCTCTCAAGTATTGGCTGTAACCCGCTGAGGGCGTCTCTGCCTCGGTAAAGCCGCGGGTCTGGGTCCTCGGGTCGGACAGGCGGTTTGTAGGGACACTGTTCCTGGAAAAACCTGTCGAACGCAACTTCTGGCGGAACCGGCAAACGCTTAAACCTCTATTCTCAAGTGTAAGCCATCCAGCCCACGCCAGATCCGCCCCGGAGGCACGTCCGCAAGGTCTCGTTGGCATCCCGGCTGATGGCCTTCGGAAGGCCACCTGTGGGGGCCAGAAACGATTTCCACGGCCCGCCTGGTGTCCAATGCCTCTTGGCCCTGGATAGTTTTGGGCGGTCTCCGCCACCTGTTAGCCAGCCCTGAATTGCTCCGCACGTTCATTTCAAAGCACCGGGATAATAGGCTTCGGAATGTCTAATCGCCAGCGGACGCAGTCCTGGTATCCTCCGGGCAGGGTCGCTGTCGGGGCCTAGTTAACCCTTCCAGCGGGCGTGGAATCGCCGGGGATACGTAGCTTCTGGAAATCCTCCCACCGGCTGTAAAAAAAGCTGTGGAGCCACCTGTCGAGTGTCCCGGCCATCCCCGCCGGTGTAGGCTCACTGTCCTCCATACCGCTCCGCGCGGGGCCTACTAACGCGAGCCACATATGGACGGCGTTTACGGCCTGACGCGTGGGATCATTCCTTTTCGGGGTGGCCCTGGTGATGATCAGCACCCAGAACTCCATGAGCAGTGTGAGTCCGCCGGGGTTCTCCTTCGGCTCGATACGAACGGTAAAATACAACTCGTAGGCGATGGATCTAATCTCTTTCAGATCCACAAACCAATCGTTCACGGCGGTGGGAGGGATGGAAGAGATTAGCCGATGCCACCACTCATCAAATTCACGATACGGCAAGAGGCTGAGGAAGTCCCGTTTCCGTTGCATTGCTGCCGTCCAGGGAACCTCGGCCAAATGGGTGTCGTCAGTGAGGACCAACGGCTTGGGTTTAAATGTTTTGCTCATGCGGCGGCTCCTTTTCGGCGCTTATTGATGGGCGGCACGCGGCGGCGGTCCACTTCGGGTTGGTACTCTTCCGGTTCAGTGGACTGCTGGGCCGGTCTAGACGGCTCAGGCGCAGGCGCGGCTTCGGTCGGCGTCTCGGAGTTATCGTCGCGCACGACCTCGGTCGGCTGGGTGGGCGCGGTATCAGTCTGTTGGCTGTGTTGGACCGTTGAGGGTGTTGACCGTTGAACGCCAACAGCCTTAATGGCGGCGAGCAACTTCCCGTAGCGGGCGTGATCCTTGGAAATGTCATCTTGGATATCGCCGTAGAGCGGGCCGTAATCCCGATAGAAGGTATTAAAGTGTTCTTCGGTGGCTCCAGCCAAATCGAGGCCCTCCGTGACCAAATCGAGTGATTTGTGGAGTCTCTTTTGGACTTGGGTTTTGGCGGTACGGGTCTGGTCGTAGCATTTCCTGCACATACCGGCGGCGATAAGTTCGACGGTCTTACCCGCCTCGGGGCACTTATGGAAGGGGTCGGTGCAGATTCCCGAACGGTGGCCGGTGCGGCCTCTGACTGTGGTTGCGGTGGGCATATAGTTACTGACTCTCCTTAGCGACTACTTACATTCGCAATGCTACCATCGAGGCGCGGCTATGGCAAGCTAACTCGCTCCATGACACACACTTAGGGGTCGTGTACGATGATAGACAGCACTCACGTTATTGCTACGAAAAGGCCGCGAAAAAAGTCGGAAAAAAGTTTTAATCCCGGTTCGCACCACGCCTTTTTGGGGCTGGAATCCGATGGCGCGGGTGGAGGATCGGAAGGCGTGTGCGACGTTGGAACGGATGAAGGCCGCACAGGGGTGAATTTCTGGGGTCGGGGGAACCGAGGGCCGGGGCCGTCCAGGAAAACTTCACCAGCGGCTTCGGTGGCCACCAATTTCGATTCCAAAGAATTACCCCCTCAGCTAAGCCATTGAAAACGTGCCAGATCTGGGATACCTTCCAAACATTGATCGCAGCCATCTTCAAAACGCGTGTAATGTCAGTATGCGGGCAGCTCGGCAAGGAAAAGTGAAGTGCATTTGATGGCGGCTCCGGTTTCAAATCCGGTACGGTGTCGCGGCAAGGGTGTTTGTCACGGCGACTGGCTCCGTGTCATACTGGGCGGCGACGGAGATGCCATGCCGCGAAAATACCAAAATCCAAAACTTGAAGTCCGGAAGGACGTGAAGAGGCCCTTTTACTTCATCCGAGTTTCCGTTCCGATAATCAGCCCGGAGGGCCGACGGCTTCAGAGGCAGTCCAGGACCCTTGGCTTCACGGACGAGACCACGAAAAAGGAGGCGTTGAAGGCACGGGCCGAGTTGCTGGAAGTGGTGAACTCGGGTCGGGTGTTGGTCACGTCGCAAATCAGGTTCAAGGATATCGTGCGCCGGTTCGTGGATGTGCGTGTTCCCCAACTCGGTTCCGGCACGCAGGACAAGTACCGGACCCAGATCGAAAACCATATCCTACCGGCGTTCGGTGATCTCCGCATGTGCGACATCGACCGGTCACTGGTTGAGGAATGGCTCAACGCCAAGAATGCCGATGGATATAGTTGGTGGTTCCGTACGGATCTCAAGGCCGTATTGTCGGCGATTTTCACCACCGCCGCCAACTGGAAGCTGTGGTCCGGGGAGAATCCCACCAAGGGCGTTCGGATAGGCAGGAAGCGGGAGGTCCGGGAGAAGAAGTTACTCACGGTCGGGGAACTCAGGGCGATCCTGGCGGCGGTGAACGACCGTACCAGATTCTTAATCCTGGTGCTGGTCGGGTTGGGACTCAGGGTCTCCGAGGCACTAGGCCTCAAATGGGGGGATGTCGACTTCGATTCCGGTAAGCTTCACATCCGGCGTCGCTGGTACCGGGGCGATCTCAGCGAGGAGGGTGAAACCAAGTCGGCGAACTCAACCCGAAGTCCCCAACTTGGGTCGCTGGTTCAAGAGTTACGGCGACGTTATCCTGGCCCACAGGCTCGGGATCAATTCATCTTCATCGGAGAGGATGGTGTGATGCCTGCGGACGACAGGGACCTCCTGCGGTTCGAATTCCGGCCCATCCTGAAGAGGCTCGGCCTCTACTACCCCGGCTTCGGATGGCATGCCTTCAGGCGAACGAACATTACGTGGCGGCAGAATGTCGGCAACGCAACGCCGTTGGAAGCCCAGAAGGCGGCTGGGCACGGTAGTTTGGATATGACTTTCTTGTACACGTTGACGGACCCCGAAAGGGAAACGGCCCAGGTTCAGGCGATCTTGGACAGCATCTTCGGGACGGCGGATGGGAAGCCGCAATAACCCGAACCAGAAAGAATGTGGTTCGAATGTGGTTCGGCGGCTCGGGCGTTAGAGCGTGCAAACCATTGAAGAATATGGTGGGCCCGTGGCGACTCGAACGCCAGACCTCTACCGTGTCAAGGTAGCGCTCTAACCAACTGAGCTACGGGCCCGCTGGGCGGGGAAAGCCGTATTTTAACATGGCCCACGCTCACGGCATGACCACAATGCTGCTCGGCGGATAGGGGACGGGCACCGGGGTCACCTGGCCGCTGGCCGTGTCCACCATGTCCACCACCTTCTTCTCGTCCGATTCCGCAAGAAAAAGGGCGGTCCCATCGGGCGAGATGGCCATCACCCCCGCGACCGCCGCCGGCAGTGCAAAGGTCCGCTGCTGCGCGCCGGTGGCCGCATCCAGAACATAGATGGCGCTGCCATCCGTGGCGTAGAGCAGCGAGCCGTCCGGCGAGATGCACAGCGCCGTGAAAGTGGTGGTGTAGTCGAAGGTGGCGGTTTTCTGCAAAGTCGACGTGTTATAGACCGCGATGACTTGGGGCCCGGCAATGTACACCAAAGTAGAATCCGGGCTGAACACAGAGGGTCCATAAGTGAGAGGCAGCGAAATCTTACCGGCTAAGATGTTAGTCGCGGTAGCATAAACCGCCACGCCGCTGCCGAGCGCGCCACCGTTGCTGTTATCGACGGCAAATGGCTCCCAATAAGTCTTCCCATCGGGTGGAGCAACACCCGGGCCCGTGAATAGGTATTGGCCGTGGTGCACGGTAACTGGCGCCGACAAGTAGGGGTAAGTCCCGGTCGCGAGGTTATAGACATCCGTCCCACCGTTGACCACTCCGTAAAGTTGGTCTCCGGCGACGGCCGCCGGAGCGAAGCCGCCGTAAATCCCAAGGTTCGCGACGATCCGGTTCAACTTGGTGCTCACCACGTTCGGCGTGCCGTCTTCATAATAGTAGCCGCCCACGTAGACGAGGCCGCGTTGCGGATCCGCGACCTCGCCGGAAAGCGGGCTGAGTCCTAGCGGAAAAGTGGCGGTCACTTGTGCGCTGGCTTGATCGACCACCATCATGGCTCCTGTGTTGGTGTTGAGCATCAGCAGAGTATTCGAGTCAAGATAGGCGGCGGAGTTCGGAATTCCAACCGCCCAGATGGCCTTGATGGTGGCCAGCGTATTGGGATCCACCAGCAGCACGGCGCTGGATGCCACCACGATCTCGCTTCCATCCGGCGAGAGAAACACGCTGGTCAGGTCTACCTCGGAAAAGGCCTGTGTGACTAGTATTTGCCCCGATGAGAAATCCACGATCTCCATTGTGTCGGGACTGCCACAACCGCAACTCGAGTAGATATAAATTTTGCTGCCATCCGGGCTTACACCGAAGATCGAACTGTTGGCCGGAACCACCGCGCTGTTGGTTTGTTGCAGCGTGACCGTGTCGAAGTAGGTCATTTGGGTTCCACTGGAGACTAACAGCGTAGTGCCGAAGACAAACATCGCGCCGGTATCCGGAATAGTTGCGCCGATCTTGAACGATTGGGGATTCAGGACCAATATCTTGGAGGTCGCCAAGAAAAGCTGCGAGCCATCGCTCGACAAGACCATGGGCCCGTAATTGTAAGCGCCCAGGGACACAGTCTGTACGATCGTGCGGGAAGCGACGGCAATCCTGAGCAGGTCCCCGTTAAAGAGTGAAACGTACGCGTACTGCCCCGCCGCATCGAAAATCATCGCATAAGCGCTATACGTCAGAGCAATACTGCCCAGCGTACCGCCCGACTTCGCGTCCAGAACGTTGATGGCCCAGGGACCGTCGCAGATGCAGTCCGGGTCGGCCACCGCCTGCCAGATCTGGCCCGTGCCGTGCGGCACGCCGATGATATAGCCGCCGATGGGTGCAAAGAACGCCGCGCCTAATTCGCCCTTAGCGATGTTGAAAGGAGTTATCGAGCCCGGCGTGTCGAACGAGATGCCGGACGCCACCACGTAAGCGTGCGAATCGGCACACAAGCAGGCAGGAATAAGAAATAGCACGTTGACTGCGAGCAGCTTAAATACTTTCATCTCTCCTCCGATTCTGGGCAAGTTTACCACGCCGAAGGCGACGGTGGCCCAGTCACCAGTACTAGTGGTTGTGCGACACAAAAGCGCTGTTGCCGAAAGACTTTTTTCCATCGGCGTTTATCTGCGTTCATCGGCGGCCCCTATTGGTTTTGATTTTCGAATGGGCCGGAAGAGAACACATATCCTGGCCGCCGATGAAAACAGATAAACGCCGATGGAATTTAGCTTTTCTAAGATCCGTCGGCTCAAG
>Ga0302325_10005843_pt1 | contig 27853 bp, 25 predicted proteins | sample Palsa_T0_2_FD_201948 | JGI IMG/M metagenome (GOLD analysis project Ga0302325, IMG submission 201948) | Peat permafrost microbial communities from Stordalen Mire near Abisko, Sweden - Palsa_T0_2 | ecosystem: Environmental > Terrestrial > Soil > Palsa > Peat permafrost | place: Sweden: Abisko... | reverse complement strand
CAAACGGGCGCAAAGATTATCAAAGGTCTCTCGGTAGGCGTTTCGTTCGTCGGTCATCGAAATAAGTGTAGATATGTCTATCAAGACTGTCAAGGTAATCTCTCCAGAAACACTAGACACGCCCGAGAGGCCTTAATCCGGGCCGCAGAGGTAAAAAATCAATGCTGCATGCCAGGTTTCAATTCTAAGAAAATTGAAACTCGGACGATAGAGGATTCCTTTGTCTTTGCCGCACCAGGGGTAATTACGCTTTCGTGGCAGGGTTTTGGATGGCTAAAGTTTTGAAGTTTCAACCGAAATTAAGGGACCGGAGTCACCCGGTCCTTTGATCTGTCAGAGAAACAGCAGTCGGAACAAATGGTAAATTTCAAAAACAACACCTAACGTGACAAGCGCTAGTGTATGAAATTTTTCCATCCAACTGATTAATGCTGACAGTTTTTTTAGCGTAAGCATGGTCTTTCAACTCATAGGGCCGCCATCTCGGATTAACACCCAAGTAATTGGGTGCCCCCGCATGATGTCGTCCTAGTGAAATATGCAACCATTGTGGTCGAGGGCGATAGAGCGCTCTATCGTTCCCCAACTCGCAATGATTATATCTCCAATGGATTCGTAGGTTTTTGTGCAGGTGGGGAGGTTATTGTGCAGAAGGGATTTAGTGTGCAAAGCCATTTCTAATCGACAATTTTTACGGTGTCTGGGCGCCGGCCACGCTCGATTCCGTGCGGCAATTTATGCTTCTGTGCGAACTTCTAGCCGGGGCGCGCGGCGTCTAGAAATCGCAATTACCTGGCGCGGAAACACGGACATCCGTGTTTTGCTGCCGGCAAATTCTGGGGCGCCGGAGCAGTGGCCTGCGCTGGAAACTCGATTTTCGGCGGCGCTGGCAATTTCTAACCGCAACTCACTCCAATTTAGAATTCACGCCAACCCCATGAAAACAAAGGCCGGACGATTTTCTAACCGCAACAAAAAACCCGTGTTCGGCGTTCTGTTGCGATGCACGAAAAATCGAAGAGAGATCCTTCACTTCGTTCAGGATGACGGCCGGGAGGCGTTGGAAGCAGGTCCCTCCCGCCTTCGCTGTAGCGCAACTTCGGCGGGCTGCGCGCTCGCTCGGGATGACAACGAGAACCGGGGCCAAAAACCACAACCAACGGCCAAGGCGTTGGAAGCAGGTCCCTCCCGCCTTCGCTGTAGCGCGGCTTCGGCGGGCTGCGCGCTCGCTCGGGATGACAACCGGTCTTACGGCGCGGCAAATTTGCGGGTGGCTAGCGCAGGATTCGCGCCCTTCCGTCCGACACCGTCGGGCGTCAGGACGAATTGCGCTGCAGCGCAATTCGAAGGCGCCAGAAAAGGACGGCTACGAGGAACCAGGCTGCTGCGGCGGCGACTAGGACGAGCCAGGGCTGGTGATTGGGGAGCAGGTGCCCTTCGATCCAACTCTGGTGGACCTCAGGGCGAATCGCGCTGCTGCGCAATTCGCCAACAACGATGAGGGCGAAGGCGAGGAGGCCGAGGGTGCCGGTGGCTGTGCCGCGGGCTTCGATCGCGGCGGCGTCCCGGCCGCGGAATTTGCCGTCGAGGCCGGCGCGGCGTTTTTCGTCCTTTTCGCGCGTGGCGATGAGCGTGGCGGTAGCGGGGAAAATTGCCGGGAAGGCCAGGAAGAGGCCGCCGACCGCGGGGCCGAATTTCCGGGCGATGAGGCCGGTGGCGACGGTAATCGCGCCGCCGAGCAGGAAGCGGAGGGCGTACTCCTTCCAAGTGGTGTCGGCCAGCGCGGAGAGATCGACGCGGGCGCGCATGGCGGTCAGGCGCCCGGCCGGAGGAAGAGGAACCAGAGACTCAGCGCGACGGCGAGCCAGAGGAAAAGCAACGCGGAGGTGACCACGGTGGTGGGCGGCTTGTAGCGATGCAGCAGGAACATCGCGCACCAGGCGTACACGAAAAACGCGGCGGCTCCGCCGAGCATCGAGCGGGCTTCCGTGGCGGCGTAGAGTGGGCCTCTGGTCCCCACGGTGAGCGCGAGCGTGGCGAGAGCGACGGAAGGCGCGGCGCCGAAAAGTCCGGCGAAACTTTTCGGCTTGAAAATGATGCCGAGCGCGGAGAAAGCGCTGACGAAGAGGCCGCCGACCAGAAAACGGATGAGGAGCTGGGCGAGCATGTTCGGCCTCCGCGAGGGCAGGTGGTCAGCTGATCCGCCAGCTATATTGCCTGAAATTGGGCGCTCGCGTCCGGGTTACGAGTGCTTTGTGGCGGGTCTCAAGGTGCAAGGCATGAGGCCGGAGCGGAGATCGCTTGCGCTTGATTTGGCGACGGCCGTTACTTCTTTGCGGGGGGAGCTGATTCGGCGGGTTTGGCGTTTGGGTCGGCGTCCCAAAAACCCGGCATGGGCATGATGAATTCGACGGCGATCTGGGTCTTGCCCATGAAGGTGGGCCCGAGCAGGGCGACGCGGCAGAGCAGTTCCTTGGCGGTAATTAAATTCTCGATACGAATAATCTGCTGGATTTTCACGGGAGCGGCGAGGAGGAGCAGCGCGCCGTGATCGTTCACGATTACGGTGTGCGTATTTTCGGAGACGGAATGTTTGCCGGCGTCCTGGAATCGCACCATGACGGGAACCCTGGCGCGGACGCGTTTGCTGCGGCGGCGATTGTGCGGCAGCGGGTCGGAAGGGGGCACGATGGTCATGGGCCCAACGTAGCAAACTCTCCACGGGATTCCCATGATTCAGGTGCCGGGTGTGCCGTTGGAGGTATGACCCGCCGCGCTGCGAACGGATTCACGGTGCTAGAATGGCAGCGCGTGGCGGATGGGCTGAAGCACTTCAGGCGATTCGGGGGTGGGATTGACGAATTTTCTTCATTCGCTGTTGCTGCAAATTCCGGACGAAGTTAAACCGTGGGCGGCGCTGGTGCTGGGCGCGATCATTCTGGTGTGCCTGGTGCTGTTCCACGGGTCGGGGATCCACGCGATTTTGCTGTTTCATAAAAAAAACGAGGTGAGGTTGTGGTCGGGGCGGCCGCACCACAGCGAGGCGACGCTGTTGTTTGGCGCGTCGGTATTTCTGATGCTGTCGCTGCACATTATTGGCGTGCTGGTGTGGGCGTTCGTGCTGGCGCATCTGGGATTGATCGAGCGCGCGCAGGACGCGATTTATTTTTGCGCGAACGCGTACACCACCCTGGGCTACGGGCTGGTGGACATCGACCCGAAGTGGCGGAATATCAGCCCGATCATCGGAATTTCGGGCTTGTTTACGTTTGCGTGGACGACCAGCGCCCTGGTGGGCGTGGTGAGCGGGCATAACCGGCTGCTGGAACAGCTGGTGGTCGAGCGGAATAAACAATTGGAGCTGCGCGGCGCAGAGCGAAACGCGTTGGGGGCCGTGCGCGCGCAGGAGAGCGAGGCCGAACGCGTGGCGCGGCAGAAAGTCGCGGAGGCTCACGGAAGCAGCGGATTCCGCGAGCGATTCGAGGATTGGCGCGAGGATCATCGCGAAACGGACGCGCTGCGCGAGGCAGAGCGGGCGAAAATCGAGGAGATCCGGCGCAAAGAGGCGGAGGACGAAGACAAGTTAGGGCCGGGAATTCCGCCGAGTGATTCGTGAGGGAGCAGTACGAAAATAGAAATCCTGAAAAACATTTGGGACAACGCGGCGGTTGCGCCTTAGCGTCGGGGTGGTTTGGAAGACGCGGAGGATGATGCAGGAGCGGGCGCGGCAGTCGAGGCGGAATTCGCGTTGGGAGCTGAGGCCGGTCGCGCTGCGACGCTGGATGCGGCGTTGGGGTCCGATTTTTTCGGGGGCTGGGGGGCATCGACACCGGCGGTGCTGGAGCCGAGGCCGAGTTTCTGGAGTGTGGTGGCGTCAATCTTGCCGCTGGAGTTCAGGCCGTTGGCGGACTGAAATTTCTGCATCGCGGCGACGGTGTTCGAATCCCATTTGCCGTTGGGGTCGCCGGCGAAGTAGCCGCCGTGCGAAAGAGCGGTTTGAATTTCGGAGATGCGGTCGGGCGTGGGCGCTTTTTGGAAGGGCTCGCGCTTGGCGGAGCGGCGGTGGGAGGATTTTTTCTTCTTGGCGGCTGACGAGCTATGCGTGGTTTTCGCCGCAGGCGTCCCTTGCGGCGCGGTTGCCGCGTGGGCGGACGGAGCAATCCCCAGGCTGACGAGGAGACTCAGGGTCAACGCCATGGCGATGCTGGCGACTCTTGTTTGAAGCAATTCCCTGCTGAATGCCATTCGCACCTTCATCGTTCCCTGCGTTGGGTTGCTGTTCATCCCATTATGAATGTTTTGGCGTTGGCGTTAAACCGCAACGCCTGATTTTGGGGCGTATCGGGCACCTGGCCAAAGGTCACAGCCCGAAAGCCGCCCACCCGAAGGCGACCGCTACAAAGGCAAAATCATTCCGGCGCGGGCCTCAGGCCTGGACGCCGAAAGCTTCGACTTTTCTGGCGATTACTGCGCCGCCGGGACAGCGCCCGCGAGGAATAAGGTTAGGACGCGGTCGTTATCGCCGTGGCGGAATACTTTGAACAGTACATCCTGGCCCGGTTTGAGCTTGGCCATTTCGTTTTTGTAGTCCGAAATGCTGGCGATCGGAGCGTGGTTGATTTCGGCAATGACCTCGCCGCGCTCGAATTCCAGATCCTCGGCGAAGCTGGCCGGATCCACTTCCATCACGATCACGCCGGTAACTTTGCTCATGCCGATCTTGTGAGCGATGTCGGGCGTGAGTTCTTCGACGTGGAGACCAAACTGGCCGGGAGTTTCGGAGTCTTCCGGCTGGTCTTCGGCGTTCTGCGCGGATTGCGGAAAGAGCTTGGAGCGATCGGCGACAACGAGCGAAGCCTCCTTGGCGAGTTTGTTGCGGAAGTAGCGCACGTGAACCGAATTGCCGATGGGGGTCTCCGCGATGGGATTGACGAGGTCCGAGCCGGTATGAACCGGCTGACCATTCACTTCGGTGATGATGTCGCCAGGTTGCAGGCCGGATTTATCGGCGGGACTGCCCGGTTCGACGCCTTCGACCACGATGCCGTAGGGTACGCCGAGTTCCTTGAGCAGCACGGGATTATTGCTGTGGTCCTCAGTGAAGCTGATACCGATGGAGCCGCGAATCACTTTTCCGTTGGTGATGAGCTGGTTGTAGACGCCAACGATGGTGGTAGAGGGCAAAGCGAAACCCACGCCTTCGAAACCGCGGCTGCCGGTGTAAATCGCGGTGTTGATGCCGATGATTTCGCCGGCCATGTTCACCAGCGGACCGCCGGAGTTGCCGGGGTTGATGGCGGCGTCGGTTTGCAGGAAACGCTGGAACTGGTGGCCGACGTTGGAGCGGTCTTTCGCGCTGATAATTCCGGCGGTGACCGTAGAGTTCAATCCGAAGGGACTGCCGAAGGCGAGAACCCAGTCGCCGACTTGCGCGCCATCGGAATTTCCAAGTTTGGCAACGGGAAGGTCGTGGTCCGCGTCAATTTTTAAGACGGCGAGATCGGTGTCTTTATCGAACCCGACGACGCGGCCATTGTATTTGTTCGAGTCGCCGTCCAAGGTTACTTGAATTTTGGTGGCCTGGTCGATGACGTGATCGTTGGTGAGGATGAAGCCCTTCTTGTCCACGATCACGCCCGAGCCGAGGCTGCGTTCGGCGTCGGGGCCTTCGTCCGGGGACTGCAAGAAGCGGTCGAAGAAATCCTGGAACGGATCGCCGGAACCCTTGGGCTTTTTGCCGCCCTTGGGCTTTTCCACGATTTGAGTGGTGGAGATATTCACGACGGCGGGACCGATTTTCTTGGAAATGGCGGAAAAGGAGTTGGAGAGGGCCACGGGATCGGGGAGCGAGAGCAGAGCAGCGCCGCTGGCGTTCTGATCGTGGGTGGCCTGGGCGTGGCCGGAAATCATGGTTCCAATGATGATGCCGATGCACAGGGTGAGCGCAATGAGAAGAGTCGCGAAAACCTTGCGCCGGCGCATCCAGAAATAAAGCTCCCGAAATTCGATACCCATGAGGTGCTCCTTTACGATTGCAGCCAACGATGTGGCTCGATAAAGATGCCACGGACGTATCTCAGACGCGCAGGAGGTGAACGCCGCGAAAGTAGTATAGCACCCTCCGGAAGACGCCCTGATGGGACGGAAGAAGGATGCTAGCGGGCTTATTGCGGTTCTGGGCACAGGGACGCATCGGCCCGGACGCTGGGATGCGCAGCCGCTGCTACGCGTAGAGGAGGGGCCGGTGGGCGCTGCTTCTCCAAAAGTAGGCGAGGATGATCACGCTGGCGATGGCCGCGTAGGCACACCAGAGCGAGGTGAACGCGTAGCGCTTGAGCGCCATGACCGCGAGCAGAATCGCGAGGTTCGCCGCGCCGAAGACGACCATGGCCCGAACCTTGGAAAAGAACAGCGAACCGCAGGTTGCAAGCACGTAGAGCACGGCCACGGCGGTATTATTCGTGGCTTGATTGATATACACGATGCTATTTTCCCGGACGGAGACCTGCAATGGATAAGCCGTCAAGGCCCACAGGATATAAAGTGTCGTTCCGGCACCGAGCGCAAGGAACGGCAGCATGCGCGTGCGGCTTTTGCCATCGGGCTCAAACAGCAGAACACTCAGGGGCAGCAAGAAGGGGAGAAGCCCCTGCGCATAGAGCATGAACGCCGCGCCCATGTCGTGGGTCACGGCGGGCGAGAGAATCCCATCCAGTCCGAGCCAGACGAATCCCTCGATGAACTGATGAATGGCGAATAGCAAAGGCAACGCCGCGAAAAGCAATTCGCGCCGGTGCTTTACCTTCTTCAAGGTGACGACGCCGACGCCGCCCAGAGTTGCGCTGCCCACAAAGTTCGCTGCCGCTGAAAAACACATGACTGGTCTTCTCCGCGGCGAGGATTACACCAAATTTCTGGAGGAACGCAAAACATTTTCTTGAGGCGCGGCAAGGTGCGGCGGTGCAAGATGGAGATGGGCTGAGGCGCAAAAAAATACCGGCGCGCGGGAAAGGCTCGTTCATTTCCGCGGAGCCGGTATCTGGTCTGGCAAAGTGCGGCTGCTAATTTTGCTACTCGGTATCCGGAGCTTTACTGCTGGGTCTCGGCTTTCAGCGCCTCATCGAAGGCTTCAAGATCGAGTCTGGCGCGGTCGGCAATTCCTTCCGGCGAGCCGACGCCGTCTTCCCAAGCGATGCCATCGTTACCGATCTCACTGCCGGGTTCGAGTTTTTTCTGGAGGCGCTTTTCGGCCTTGGAGCGTGCTTTATCCTGGCGCTTCATTTCCTTTTGCCGTTTCTTGAAAGTTGTCGTCATCAGGTCTCTCTCCTGGGGTAGAGGTGGGAAAGCAAACTGCGTCGCGCCCGATCAAACTGGGGCGCGTTTATTACCAGCGAGGCTCGCGTGGCTGACGCGCGACTTCGCTATAATCCTCGTTCGAAAAACGTCCTTTGCCGCCACCGCCGCTCTTGTTTCCGCCGCTTTTGCCGCGTGGCCCACTGTTTCCGCCGCGATCACCACCGCCCCCGTAGCCGCCGCCGCTATTGCCACCGCCGCTGCGGGGACCACGAGGGCCGCCGGCTTCTTTGGGGCGCGCTTCGTTGACCTTAATATTGCGGCCGCCCATGTCTTTGCCATCGAGAGCGGCGATGGCGGCGGCAGCTTCCGCGTCGTTCACCATTTCAACGAAACCGAAGCCGCGCGCTTTTCCGGTCTCGCGGTCCATCGCGACATGCACGCGAGCCAATTGGCCGAACGGTTCAAATAGGGCTTTGAGATCGGCGGAGGTGGTCTGGAAACTCATGTTGCCAACAAACAGATTCTTCATACTTTCTCCCAGCACGCCGTTTCGGCGCGGGCCAATTCGCTACGTGAGAAACGCGAGGACACAGCTTATTTCTCGAGCCGCCGAGCGTCCGCGGACGAACATTCATGACCAGACAAAGCCACGCGCGCGATTAAGCGCGGGCCAAGCCAAAGCGCCTTACGAAAGGAAACCCAATTATAACATGTTTGTAACCGGAAGTCGCGGGACGTGTGGGCGGGCCTCAGTTTCGTTTCGAGCACCGTTGGGCGCGCAGTTTCCGCGTTCAGGGGGTTAGGGTCGAGCAAGAATCCCGGCACGACGCGACTCCGGTGAGATCCCAACGCCGGCCGAAGGGCTTATGGATGCGCTGCGTTATTACGACCGATTCGACACCCGGCGACAAACGTGGCGTTGACTGCGGCCCCGCGTGGGATAGAATTAAGATCCCTTCCAAGAAACCGGCGTGCTGCGGCGGGCTGCCCCTCTTTCAGCCTTCAGGACCGTGCCGGAATAACACTTCCATTTCCAGATCGCGCGAGACGAAGACGAAAAAACTTCGACCGCCTAGCGGCGGCCGCTACAAAGGCGATGCGCCGGTGGACGGGCGCACGGCGTCCAGGCTAGACGGAACGTCCGCGGGGCCGTGGGCGCAAGTGTTGTGCTGATCGGGGCAAATCAAATCAAGGCTGAGAAGGTGAGCAATGGGAATTGCGAAGAAAACAAACGGCAATGTGGCGCCTGAAAATCCCGCCGATAAACGGCTCTGGCCGCGTTATCCGCTTTCGACCGCGGTCGAAGCGGTCGACATCGGGGGAAATACTCGAATCAGAGGGCGTCTGGTCGATATTGCGAGGAAAGGTTGTTTCATCGATACGATCAGCCCGTTTGCGACCAAGGCCGCGGTTACGCTAACCATCACCAAAGACAACCAGTCATTCAAGACCGAGGCCGACGTGATTTATTCTCAGCGCGGCATGGGTATGGGGCTGATGTTCACAGCGACCGCGCCGGACCAGCTTTTGCTGCTCAAATCGTGGCTGGAGGTCTTGGGTGCGGCCGAGGCGGCAGGGCCGAGCGCGATAGCTGACGGGCCGCATCCTGGCAGCCCAAAGAGCACGGGCCAGGTGCGGGACATCGTCGCCGAGCTGATTGCGCTACTGACTCGCAAGAACATTCTGAACGATCCGGAGAAAGAAGACCTGATGCGGAGACTGACCGAGTAAACGGAGCGGAGCGCCGGAATATCCGGTTCCGCAGGAATTCCCACGCCAAATCGAGCCGAAGCGCATCGCGGTCCCGGCAGTATTGGCGACGGACCGGGCGTTGCGTGTTCGGGCGGGATTCGTCTATGATGCACGGCGTGATGCACGAGCCATTTCGGGTGATGCAGGAACCGAACTCCACGGCCGAGCAGACGATCTTGACGATGAGGGGCGCGATGACGTCGGCGTCGGCGGCGATATTCGTGGAGGCGATTGCGGCCATCACGTCGCAGCGGCTGATTCTGGATATGACCGAGGTTCCCTTTGTGGACTCGATGGCGGTGGGCTCGCTGGTACGGGCTTTCGTCTCGTGCCACAAATCGGGGCGCAAGCTGGCGCTGGTCGGCTTGGGACACCGGGTGCAGAATGTGCTGCACTTGACGGGAATCGGGCCGCTGTTCGACGTGTATGCCACGGTGCCGGAAGCTGAAGCCGCACTCGCGTAAATCGGCCCGATGCACCGCACAGCCGAGCCATAGAATTCCGCGAAGGAAGCCCACATGAAAAGCATCGTACTTTTCGGATCCACCGGAACAATCGGCCACCGAATCCTGGAGGAAGCGCTATCGCGCGGGCACCAGGTGACGGCCGTGTTGCGCGAAACGTCGCGGACCGGCGAGCACCGTGCCAACCTCGATTATCGAGTAGGAGATATTTTTAAGCCGGAGACGATTGCGTCCGCGGCGGTGAATCACGATGTGGTGGTCAGCGCGTACGGTCCTGGCACGGGCGATGCAAACCTGATCGTGAAGGCGGCTCATTCGCTGATTGACGGCTTAACGCGCGTGGAACCGATTCGGCTGATCGTGGTGAGCGGCGCGGGGAGCCTGGAAGTGAAACCGGGAGTGGAGTTGGTGGATACGCCGGAGTTCCCTGCCGCGTGGAAGGCTGCGGCGCTGGCGCATCGCGAGGCGATCAAGGTCTTCCGGGAGGCGGGATTCGCGGAATTCGATTGGACCGCCGTGAGTCCCCCGGCAATCATCGAGCCCGGCAAGCGAACTGGGAAGTACCGCACGGCAACGGACCAATTGATCGTGGACGCCAAGGGCGACAGCCGCATTTCGGACGAGGACTTTGCGGTGGCGATTGTGGATGAGATCGAAAATCCAAGATTTGCAGGGAAGAGATTTACCGTCGGCTACTGAGTATTTGCTTCTTCAACGTTCCTCGCGCTCACTCCGCCTTTCTAGCCCCTATTAGCTGCGTCGTGGCCTAAGGTGTTTCCTGTATTTTGAAACTTTTGCAATCAGCAGGGGTTGGTACGGCGTATGGTGGGTGTGCTGTTCGGCTGCGGGGGTTGTGTGTGCAACGAAACTGTGGGAATCCTCCATGGGCAGCTTCGGCGGCGCGGGCCAGCGAACTGAGCGAAACCAAGAAGCGTTAGTGTAGATCGTAGGTTTGAAGTCGTAGCCATCGGCCACGACTTCAGTTTCTAGTCAGGTCCACTCCCCAGTCTGGACCGTATCGGACAGTCTAAAGTTAGAACGTTCTAACTTGTGTGACATTTCGGTCGGGGTTATATCCGAGGGGGGAAATATGCATTTTCTACCGGAACAACTGGTGAACCTCTCAGAACCCAGCGATCGCCGCGGGCGCGTGCGACGCAACCCCTCGTCATTGGCGTATCTCGAGATCGGCACAGGCAACGGCGGAATCGTTTTGAACGTCAGTGAGACAGGGGTGGCGATCGCGGTAGCCGAATCGATCGCGGAGACGCGAATCCCGTGCCTCAGTTTTCGGCTGCCGCAACTCGACCGGACGTTTCAGACGGCCGGAGAGATTGTGTGGCGCAGCGAATCGAAGAAAAGCGCCGGCGTCCGCTTTGTGGACCTTGCGGAGACGGATCGGCGGCAGATTCGGAATTGGATCCGCGAGGAAATCGTTTCGGCGGAGATGCAATCGCCACACGAGCAGGAGCGTGAGCGGCCCACGGTGAAACCGATATTGATCATGCCGTCTCCGCGAAATGCGGGAGGGCCGCCCGCGGAATCCGATGTCGCGCGCGAGGAAGCGTCAGCCACCGATTTCGACCGCCTGTTTCCCTCGGAAGCTACGTTGAAGGCGCCGCCGTTGCGAGCCGAACCGGAAGTGCACTCGGAAATGGCGCAAGCCGCGAATGCCGCAAATGCGTTGCTGGCCAGCGAGGAATTACGGGGCGAGGCTCCGGGGCCGCGAGTGCCGCCGAATGAATTGCCCGCGGGCGCGCCGGAAACATTCAAATCGCAGGTTGATGAACCCGCGACGAGCGAACCGCCCGTGGAAATGGACTGGCGGGACGAGTGGGAGCGCTTTCATCTCGAACGCGAGAATGTGGCTCGCGTTCGGCAGATGGAACCCGCACCTGATTTGCCGTTAACGGCGCTTATTCCATCTCCGGTACCGGAATCCGTTCCGGCGAGCGATGCGGTGCGCAATCCTGGGGCGAGCGGCAAATCTTCAATCGTGGAGTCTACGAGCGATCGGGCCATGATTCCCGCCGCGGAGGCACAGAATCCGGGACCTGCGGAGGCTGCCACCGGCGTCGCGGCGACGAACGCTGATTCTTTGCCGCCTCGAATGTCCCCGCAACTTTCTCGTCGACACGAGCGGGCAGTGGAATCGCCGGCGGCCAAGATGGCGCGACAGCCACCGAGGGCCAGAAATTCGTTAAGCGTCGCCACATTGAGCATCGTGCTCTTGCTGCTGTGTTTCGCGCTGGGTTACGCGATCCAGCCGGGCGCGCTTCATTTTTCAGCCGCGAAATCGGGGGACGCGCAGCCCGAAGCCGCGCAGCCAGATGCGAGCGGGCAAACCGCGCCGGACAGCACGGCGGATTCGCCGGGGACTTCTGGGTCGAATGCCGCTAGCGATGTTCCGCCTGCAGGGAGCGCGCCACAGATCGAACGAGAGAGCGCAGGAGGACCGTCCGGGCCCGCGAAAGCTGCGGACTCAGCAAGCGCGCGTCGGCCGGAAAATCCAGTTCCGGTTGCGCCAGAAAAATCAGCAAATCCAGGACCAACAAATCAGGCGGCATCGCCGGTGAATTCGGGTCCGGCGGCGCAGGGGCGAATCGCAGGTCAAATTCCCGCGCCGAACGTGACGGTTCCCTCCTCCACGGCTGCCGCGCCAATTCCGGTCTCGTTCTTTCCGGTTACGGCTCCGGAAGGGGGAAGCCCGGCTCGGTTGGTGCAGCTACCGGAAGAAACCATTTCCGATACGGCTGCCGTTTTGATCCGGTCGCGCGAGTTTCTTTTCGTACCGGCCGCTCCTGGGCCGCAATCGACGCACGAACTGGAGCGGGTGCATGTGGGCGATCGAGTTGTAAAAGTGAATCCGAGTTATCCGCCGCAAGGCGCAGAGAAAATTCAAGCTGGAACGGTTCATTTGCGCTCGACGATCGGAACCGATGGGACGATTTCGGACGTGCAGCCCATCAGCGGCCCGACCAATTTGTTGGGGGTAGCGGCCAATGCCGTGCGCCAGTGGAGATACAAACCCTCGGACATCGATGGCAAGCCGATCGCCGTCGAGGAAGACATAACCGTCGAATTTCGCGCCGTTCGCTAGAGGAAGATATTTTCGGTTAATACACGCATTGCAGTAGGGCAACTGAAGAGCGGAAGTACAACAATCGTGGGGCAGAAACAGAAGTAGGAAGAGGGGGAACACATGAAAATGAAACTCACAAAGAGCGGACTGCTGGCGGGCGTGCTGTGCCTGGCGGCTGCGGGCCTCGCCGGCCGGGTGACGCGCGCCGATGATTCCGCAAAACAAACAACGATCTCGATTCAAGCGCCGACGCAGGTTCCGGGTTCGGTATTGCCTGCGGGGAGGTATACGTTCAAGAATTCCAGTTCGCAATCGGGCTGGAGCATCGTGCAGATTTATAACAACGATGGCTCCGCGCTAGTCACCACGATTTTGGCGTATCCGAATCCGAAGGTGGCGTCGAACGGGCAGAACGTAGTGATCTATCCCGCCAACGGCGCGGGCAGCATACCCGCGATGGAAGGCGTGATCTTTGCGGGCGACTCAACGGTTGAGCAGTTCGCGTATCCGAAATCGACGGCCGATCAGATCGGCGCCGCCAACCAGCTGCGCATTCCGACGACGGGGACCGACGACGCGTATCCGAGCGCGCTTCCGGATGCGGCCAGTTCGTGGTCCGCGCCGGTGATGAGCAACTCCGCGTCGGATCCAAATGCGGATGCAACGATGACCGCACAGAACGGCGCGGAAGCAACGCCGCACGACTTGCCGCAAACGGCGAGCCCACTACCGCTTATCCTGCTGGTCGGATTGGTTGCGCTTGCGGGCATTGCAATTCTGCGCGGAATGACTTCGCGCAAGGCGTAACAAGGCTGGAAAACCAAAGTAGGGAAATCGAGCGAGGCCCGGCGCGCTGCTGGTTGACGCGGGATCTGGCTCGTCGAGAATCGTTCAGATCGGCGCCGGGATCGATGGGTGATGAGCCGAATACTTTCACAACTTGGTGCGCGCACATCGCGCTGGCTGCGCCGGTCGGAAGACGTGAGCGGACTTGTGCGTAGACGCTGGGCGCGGGCAAACACAGGTCCCTCCCACGCAAGGCTGAAAATCGCGGAGGCGGTACTGTGGGTGATTGCGGTTTGCTCGATTGGGTACTGCTCGGTCGCTTACGCGGGCGCAGCTGTTCACCAATTCCGTCAGCGCGAGCTGCTGAACAGCGCGAGTCTGCCTGGAAGATCTTCCCATGCGGCGTTAGACGCGCAGAACAGTGGATCTGATACCGTTGCTCGGGTTGCAGCGGCTACGAACGATCCCTTCCTGCGCAACGGCCTGCTGGGAACAATCGAGATTCCGCGGCTGGACATTTCTTCCGTCGTCGAAGAAGGCGTTGACGACTCGACACTGTGGGAAGCCGTCGGGCACATTCCGGGGACCGCGCTGCCCGGTCAAAATGGAAATTCGGCGCTCGCGGCCCATCGCGACACGTACTTTCGCGGATTGGGCGACGTACAAGTCGGCGACCTGGTGGTGTTTCATTCGCCGTATGCAAATTTCCGCTACCGCGTCGAATCGATGAAGATTGTCGACGCGGGGGCGACGGATGCTCTGCCCGATTCGGCGACGCCCACCCTCAGCCTGATTACCTGTTACCCCTTCCATTACATCGGCCCGGCCCGCCAGCGATTCGTCGCAACGGCTCGTGCAGATTTCGCGTCCCAATAGATTGATGCGTCAGGGGTAGCCGCGCGAGCGCGCGGGCATCGCGCCGCCCAGGATTGGCGTAAAGCTGTGGAATTGTTACAATAGGCAGGACGGGACGATTCGCTCCAGTCACCCCTAAACCCAAAGCGTTTTTGCACGCGGGAAAACAATCGAATGGCTGGACGCACGCTTTACGACAAGATTTGGCAGGCCCACATCGTTCACGAAGAACCCGGAAAACCCACCCTTATCTTCATCGACCGTCATTTAATCCACGAAGGCACGTCGCCGCAGGCGTTTGCCGGCCTTAAGAGCGCTGGGCGCAAAGTGCGCCGCCCGGAACTGACGTTTGCGGTGATGGATCATTCGGTCTCGACCAAGGACCGTTTGTTGCCCGTGCTGGATGCCGACGCGCGCGGGCAGTTCGAGGCGCTGGAGCGGAACTGCGCGGAGTCCGGCGTGCATTTGTTCGACATGCATAGCAAGAACCAGGGCATCGTGCATATTATTGGCCCAGAGTTGGGAATTACCCAGCCTGGGCAGACGATCGTATGCGGCGACAGCCACACGTCGACGCACGGCGCTTTCGGGGCGCTGGCATTTGGAATTGGCACCAGCGAAATCGAACACGTGCTGGCGACGCAATGCCTGACGCAGTTCGGATCGAAGACGATGAAGGTGGATATTCAGGGCAAGCGGCCGCGCGGCGTCACCGCGAAGGACATTATTCTGGCGGTGATTGGGAAAATTGGGATCGCCGGCGGCAACGGTTACGTTTTTGAGTATACCGGCGAAGCGGTGCGCGGACTTTCCATGGAAGGCCGCATGACGATGTGCAATATGTCGATCGAAGGCGGCGCGCGAGCGGGAATGGTGGCGCCGGATGAGACAACATTTGCCTACATGGAGGGCCGGCCGTTCGTGCCGCGCGGCAAGGATTTCCAAGTTGCGGTGGACTATTGGAAGACGCTCGCGACGGAGGCGGACGCGAAGTACGACAGCACGTTGACCTTGCATTCGCGCGATTTGGCGCCGATGGTGACCTGGGGAACGAATCCCGGAATGGTCACGCAGGTTTCGGAGCGCGTGCCCGATCCGGCGTCGTTCAAAGATGCGGTGGATCGCGAAGCGGCGACGCGGGCGCTGGTCTATATGGATTTGAAACCCGGCACGTTGATCGAGGATATTCCGCTGGATCGCGTGTTCATTGGGTCGTGCACGAATTCGCGGCTGGAGGATTTGCGGCTGGCCGCAAAAGTTGTCAGCGGCAAACACGTGTCGAAATCCTTGAAGCAGGCGCTGGTGGTACCGGGCTCGCGCGCGGTAAAAGCCGAAGCCGAGAAGGAAGGGCTCGACAAGATTTTCCGGGCAGCGGGATTCGAATGGCGCGATGCGGGTTGCAGCATGTGCATCGGGATGAACGACGATGTGCTGCTGAGCGGGGAGCGTTCGGCGAGCACGTCGAACCGGAATTTCGAAGGGCGCCAGGGAAAAGGGTCGCGGACGCACCTGGTGAGCCCGATGATGGCCGCGGCCGCGGCGATCGAAGGGCACTTCGTGGACATCCGCAAGTGGGACAACGTGGAGAGCGTCGAATAATGGAGCCATTCATCAAGCATACGGGGCTGGTCGCGCCGATCAATCGGGTAAACGTCGATACGGATCAGATGGTGCCGAAGCAGTTCTTAAAATTGCTGACGCGCGAAGGCTTTGGCCGGGTTCTATTCTACGACTGGCGGTATTTACCGGGCGAGAAGCCGAATCCGGATTTTGTGTTGAATCAGGCGAGATACAAGGGCGCATCGGTTTGCCTGGCGCGCGCGAATTTCGGATGCGGGTCGAGCCGGGAACACGCGCCGTGGGCGATTTTGGATTATGGCTTTCAGGCGATTCTGGCGCCGAGCTACGCCGATATTTTTTATAACAATTGCTTTAAGAACGGGATCCTGCCGGTGACGCTAACCAACGAGCAGATCGACGAGCTCTTTGCGCGGACCGAGAAGAATGACGGGTATACGGTGACTGTTGATCTGGAAAAGCAAGTGGTGACGGACAGCATGGGGTTGCGTTACGCGTTTGAAATTGATCCGTTTCGGCGGGATTGTTTGTTGCGAGGGCTTGATGATATTGGGCTGAGCCTGGTGCACGAGTCGAAGATTTCGGCGTTTGAAGAGAAAAATTTGAAGCATCCGATGATGTATGACGCTGTGGATGTGAAGCATCACAGCGATACGCCCCACGCCGCACGACATAATTAGTGCTTTGGAAGATTGCCGGCGGAAAATTTCCTTCAAGGTTTTTTCTAGCGTTTCAATCGAAGCGAGATCCTTCGTCGCTACGCTCCTCTGGATGACGGCCAAAGGCGGTTTTGCGACGGAGATTGTAAACTTGTGACGCGGCTTCGCTGCGGGTTTGATTTGCGGTGTGTGGTAGACCTGGAAAGCGGCGGCGAGCCGCCGCACTCCAAAAAAACCGCAGAACGCTGGCTCGCGAGAAATCTATTTCTACCTTTCGTCTTCGCTGATGAGTGGACGGAGTTCCGGCTCTGGGGATTCTGGGGCAATTGGACTCGAGCCTTTTAGTTCTGCGAGTAGAATTCCTACAAAGATCAGGCCCGCGCCGAGCAAGATTCTCCCGCCCAGGTGTTCCCTCGCTACGATCCAGGATGTAATTGCGGCAAAGACCGGTTCGAGGCTGATCAGAATTGCAGTGTGCGTGGGCGAAGTGTATTGCTGCGACCAGGTTTGCGCGGAGAAGCCAAAGGCCGTGGAGCCGAGCGCGGTGACGAGAACCGCGACGACCAGCGTGCCGCTGGAGTGCCAGCGCGGGTGCTCGAGGCCGGCGAAAGAAACCACCGGAATCGCGATGGCTGCAAGGACAGCCGTAGTGGCAACTTGAATCACCGCGAGGGCGCCGACGGAATGGCGCGTGACGTAACGGCTGATGACGATCATATGAATCGCGAAAGCGACGGCGCATCCGAAAACGATGGGATCGCCGCGGTTGAGGCCGCCGAAACCTTCGGGCGGCACGGCGAGAAAATACAAGCCTGCCAGCGCGGCAACGGCTCCGGCCCAAATCCAGGCGTTGACGCGACGCTTGCTGAAGAGCGCGAGAAGCAGCGGAACGATGACCACGCTCGAGCCGGTGATGAACGCGGCTTTGGATGGCGTTGTGAATTTCAGGCCGGTGGTCTGAAACGCGTAACCCGCAAACATGAAAAAACCGATTTGCGCGCCGGCCCAAACCGACGCGGGGGTCAGACCACGCAGCGAGCGCCAGAAGAATACGGCCATGACGGCGGCGGCGAGCGCGAAACGGACGGCGATATACACGAAGACGGAAACGTCCGCAAGCGCGTCTTTTACGACCACGAATGTAGCGCCCCAGATGAGCGCGGTGAAACCGAGCGCGAGGTCGGCGCGAAATCGTTTGCTGACCATATTGAGAGTGAAAGATTACTGTGATTTCGCGGGAGTGGTGGTGGAATTTTGATAGACGATGCGGCCGCCGGTGATGGTCATGGTGACCGGTAGGGTTAGCAGCTCCGCCGGCGGGATGGTGTTTAGGTCTTTTGGGAATACCACGATGTCCGCCAACATTCCGGGGGCGATTTTTCCTTTTATTTTTTCTGAATACTCCGCGTACGCTGAACCGACGGTGTAATCGCCGAGACAATCGCGCATGTTGAGTTTTTCCTGCGGCTGCCAGCCGCCGGAGGGTCCGCCTTGCGGCAATTCTCTGGTGACGCAGGCGTAGATTCCGCGTAGCGGATTAATGGGTTCGACAGGCAAATCCGTGCCGAAGGCCAGATGCACGCCGTCTTTTTCCATGGTGCGCCAGGCGTAGGCGCCGAGAACTCGCTCGAGGCCGAGGCGATCCGTGGCCCAGCGCTCGTCATCGAGCAGATGAGAGGGCTGCATGGAGGCGATGATATTCATTTTGGCGAAGCGCGCGAAATCATCTAGCGCGACGACCTGGGCGTGTTCGATGCGATCGCGGCGGTCGCGCGGGCCGTTCGCGGCGAGGACCGCAGCGTAGGTGTCCAGTGCGACGCGGTTGGTGCGGTCGCCGATGGCGTGGAACGCCAACTGAAAGCCATCGCGGTCGCGCTCGATGGCGAGCGCGGTGAGTTTTTCTGGCGGGATGCGCAGGATCCCCAGCGCCTGCGGATCGTCGGAATACGGAGCGAGCATCGCGGCGGTGCGCGCACCGAGCGAACCATCGAGAACTTCTTTCAGCGCGCCGGTTTTCAGCCACGGATCGGCCGTGTCGCCGTCGCGACGCATCTGTTCGAGCCTGGGTAGCGGCACTTCGAAGGGCAGCCATTCGGTGATGCGAATGTTCAACTTGCCGCTGCGTTGCAACGCGCGGTAGACGAGGAAATTTTCCCAACCGTAATTGTCGGAGTCTTTGGCGACGATCACGGAATTGTCCTGCACGGAAGTGACGCCAGACCGCGCGATGGAATTGAACAGAGATTCGAATACCTGCGCGCGCTTGGCCTGGGTGTAACTGGGAACCAGATTCGAGACCAGGTCCATCGCCGCGTCTTCATCGAGCATGCCGGTAGGCTCGCCCGTTTTTGGATCGCGTTCGATGCGGCCGCCGGGAGGGTCAGCGCTCACGTTGGTGATGCCTGCCAGTTTCAGCGCCAAAAAATTTGCGACCGCGACGTGGCCGTCGATGCGGGCGGCGAGGATCGGATTGCTGGTGGAGACGGCGTCGAGGTCCTGACGTGTCGGAAATCTTTTCTCCGGCCATAAGGTGTGGTCCCAGCCATCGGCGATGATCCATTCGCCGGGCCCGAAATCTTTCAGGCGAGCGCGGATGTGTTGCTGGAACTCGGCGAGCGACGTGACGCCTTCGAGGTTTATTTCAAGTGGCACGTAGGCGGCGCTGGCGAGATGGACGTGCGCGTCGTTGAATCCGGGCATGGCGAATTGGCCATGGAGGTCGATGACGCGGGTTCGTGGGCCGGTCAATCTGTTGATTTCAGCGGCGGTCGCGGCTTGGCCAGCTCCGGCGTACCACACGGCGACGATGGATTCGCCGCGGCTTGCGACACCCGTGGCCCATTCACGATCACCGTCTTCCATGGTTGCGATGCGCCCGTTGGTGAGAATCAGGTCTGCAGGGCCAGCGTCAGGGATGAAGCTACCGTCCGCTAGGGCCGCGACGGATGCGGTGCGCGGGACTTTCTTGGTTGCGTGGATTTCGACGATCGCGCCGGCGCACACGGCCACGACAGCGAGTAGAAGTGCCAGCGGGCGAACCATTTACTGTTGCAAGCCCGCGAGCACGACGGTGGTGAGGAAGAGGCGTTTCAATCCGAGTTCCCTGCCGGCGGGATCGTACCATTCGTCAAGAGTATGCGAACCATTGGCCTTGCCGCCACCGCCAATCGATATCGCGGGGATGCCGAGGGACAGCGGGATATTCGCATCGGTGGAGCTGCGTTCGAGCCGCGAACGGGTGCCGAGGAAACGGTCGACGCTGCGAATCGAATCGAGGAGCGGCGAATTTTCCGGCAACTTGCCGGCAGGGCGCAGACCCAACGAACGAAAATTCACCTGTAATTGGGCGTGAGGGTCGCGCACCGCGGCCATTTCTTCTTTCATTCCGGCCTGCATCGCGTCGCGCAACGCGGATTCCATTTTCGTGATTTCGGCTTCCTCTTCGGAGCGGAGATCGACTTTCACAACGGCGCGGGCCGGAATCGAATTCACCGAGGTACCGCCTTCGACGACGCCAAAATTATAGGAGCTGCGCGGATCTTCGGGGACCGCGAAGCTGGAAAATTTCACGATGCCGCGCGCGAGGGCCGTGATGGGATTGGGCGCGCCGAAATCCGACCAACTGTGGCCGCCGGGACCCGTGATGGTTACTTCGAAGCGGTGCGAAGCGATTCCCTGGGTGGTGATGTGCTCGGTGGATGCGCCGTCAACTGCAATGACGGCGGCGAGACGCGAGCCATAGGCTTCGATCAACGCGCGAATGCCCCGCAGATTGCCTTCGCCTTCTTCGCCTACGTCGCCGGCGAGAACGATCGTCTTGTTGGTGCGCACGCGGCCTTCGGAAAGCGCGCGCGCCACGCCCACGAGCGCGGCGAGGCCCGCGCCGTTATCAGCGATGCCGGGGCCGACAATACGATTACCGTTTTTTTTCACGCGCACGTCGGTGCCGGTGGGAAAGACGGTGTCCAGATGCGCGGCGAGGAGGATGATGGAATTTGCGTCGGCACCGGCACGTTCGCCGACCACGTTTCCGGTTTTATCGAGGTGAACTTTCAGGCCGGTTGCTTCGAGAAGTTTTTGCAGGTATTCGCCACGCTTGGCCTCGCTAAATTCGGGCGCGGGAATTTCGCTCAGGGCGATTTGCTGGTCGGTGACCCAGCGCGCGTTCTTATCGATCCAGGCGAGGGCTTGAGCGCAAGTGGAATCGTCCGCGATTTTCTCGACGGAGTCAGTGGCGGCGCGGGCGGAGACGATGGCCATCACAAGAAAGATACCGCAGATGTGGAGGAGTTTCACGGGTTTCGTGGGTGAATTCTAGCTTGATTTATCGGGAGTGTCTCGGTCGGTCCGTAGTTCGTGGGAGCGAGCCCGGCGGTGCTGGCTTGGTCAAGAGCGGGGGCAGAGCGGCAGCACTCCAAAATGGCCTGGGTGCCCGTTCCGAATGCGCACACGATCAACGTGCGGGGGATTTCAGCTGCCTTGGGTTGACGGATTCGACGATGAGCAAAATTTCTACGTCGGACATGACGCGTTCGGATTGCTTGGCGGTGGCGAAGATCTTGTCGACAAGTTCATCGCGCACGGGAATGCTGCGCTTTTCGAGCCAGTAGATTACGTTGGAGCGGCCGCTGAGGGGGCCGATTTCGATAATTTGCTCGAGGCCGAACAAATGCGACGGGACTCCACTGTAGATCGAGTTGGCCAACTCGCGGTCGCCTTTCTTGTACGCTTTGACGATGGCGGCGGCGTGAACTCCGGTGGCGGTGCGAAATGCGTCGCGGCCAACTACCGGATAATTCGGGGGTATCGGCGTGTGGGTGGCTTTGGAAACGGCTTCGGAATATTTTTTGAGCTGCGTGAGGTCATGATCGATCAGACCGAGCAGGCGAAGATTCACGAGCATCAATTCCATGGGCGTGTTGCCGACTCGTTCTCCCAGGGCCAGCGCGGCCGCGTGGACTTGATCGGTGCCCGCCGCAATGGCGGCTAGAGAATTGGCGACAGCCAAGCCGCGATCGTTGTGGCTATGCCAATCCACGCGAATTTTCTCGCCGGAAGGCTTTACGACTTCGTCGATTACGAATTTTACGAGGTTGTAAGCGCCGCGCGGCGTGGCGTGGCCGACGGTATCGCAGAGGACGATGGCGCGGGCGCCAGCGCGGATCGCGGCGGAGTAGAGGGTAACGATGGTGGCGGGATCGGTGCGCATGGTGTCTTCGGTGACGTACATGACCGGAAGACCGGCGGCCGCCGCGAATTTCACGGCTTCTTCAGTGGTGCGTTGAAGATGGTCAACGGTCCAATCTTCGACCAGGCGGCGAATCGGGCTGGAGCCGAGAAACGTCGCGGCTTCGATGGGGATTCCGACCTTTTCGGAAATTTCGACGATGGGCCGGATGTCGTTCTGGTGGGTTCGCGCGGCGGCGTTAGGGCGGATTTTCATGCGCGAGTCGACGATTTCGCGCGCCAGGGCTTCGGTATCGGCGTAGGCGCGCGGACCCGCGCCGGGCAGGCCGATATTTACGGTGTCGATTCCGAGCGATTCCATAAGGTGCAAGATTTCGATTTTTTCGCTGATGCTGGGGTCGTGGACGGAGGGATTTTGCAGGCCGTCGCGGAGAGTTTCATCGTTGAGCATGACGCGGCGCCCCGCGGGGATTTCGGCGCCGGTGAAAATGTTCCAGTCGTGGATGAGATCGTTTTTCATGACACGACTTTCATTCTTGCACTTTCCCGGGGTCGAAGTGAACTTGGAAATTTGCGGAGGGCGCGGCCGGACTTATTGGTGAGGCTAATTGGAGCTTCGTTTCGGCGTAAAAAGCAGATCCCTCGCTGCGCTTCGGGATGACAGTTTTTTATACTTTTTGCAAAATTCAAACACTGCGCACGGCCTTAGAGACGATTGCGGCGGAAGATCACGCCGCGCGCGCCGTTCTTTCTGGTTAATGCTGCGAGCCGCTGGCCCCAGGCCGGGGCGAAGAGCGACTCGACGAACGCGGCCGCTGAAGTGGCCAGCTCGGCGGTGTAGCCGAACCACCAAGATTTCGGAATTTGCGGCAGGCGGTCTTCGTCTACGTATTTTACTTGAACCATTTCGAGCAGGCCGAGACGGGAGTGGCTGTGGCCCCAGCCGCTATCGCCGGGACCGCCGTGCGGGGCTTCGGCGATGCCGTAGTAGCTGGCGACATCGTTGATCATTACTGCGCCGGCGTTCAGGCGCGAGGCGACTTCCCTGCCGCGACGTTTGTTTCCGGTCCAGACGCTGGCGCTGAGCGCGAAGCGCGAATCGTTAGCGAGCGCGACGGCTTCTTCGGCGTTCAGGACCGCACGGATGGCGATGACCGGGCCAAACGTTTCTTCACGCATCAGATCCATGGAATGGTCAACGTGGGTGACGACGGCGGGCTCGAGAAAATTCGCGCCGAGGTCGGGGCGGCGATTTCCTCCGGTGAGGATCTGCGCGCCGCGCGCGGTTGCGTCGCTTAATTGCTGCTCGACTTTTTCGAGCTGGCGGAGGCGAATCATAGGCCCGACTTCCGCATCGGGATCGGAAGCGGGGCCAAGACGCAGGCGTTTGGTTTTCTCGACGCACCGTTTCGTGAATTCCTCGGCAATGGGCGCTTCGACGTAGATGCGTTCGATGGAGATGCAGGTTTCGCCGCAATTCATGAAGCCGCCCCACACGGCGGCGCTGGAGGCGATGTTCAGATCGGCATCGGCGAGAACGATCATAGCGTCGTTGCCGCCGAGTTCGAGTACGGAGGGAATCAATTTTCGTGCACAAGCCTCGGCGATGCGCCGGCCTGTGGCGACGCTGCCGGTGAAGAACACTTTAGCGGGGCCGGCTTCAATGATCGCGGCGCCTAGATCCCCGTGGCCTTGCAAGACTTGGACCAGACCGTGCGGAAATTTTGCTTCGGCGCATAGTTCGCCGACGAGCGCGCCCGACCACGGCGTCAGCTCGGAGGGCTTCAGGATTACGGCATTGGCGGCGACTAGCGCGGGGATGACCTGCGCCATGGGAATCGAAAACGGATAGTTCCACGGGGAAATGATTGCGATCACGCCGAGCGGACTGAATTCGAGCCAGCCGGATTTCGCTTTCATCGGAAAGCTATGATGTGGAATTTTTTCCGCGCCGAGCCACGCGGGAGCGCGCTTGGCGAGGAAATCGGCGGTGTCGAGGGCGAGCAGCACTTCGGCAAAGATTGCTTCGACGCGCGGCTTCCCCGCTTCGCGGGAGATCACGTCGGCGATTTGATCGCGGCGGGCAAAAATGGCGTCGCGGAGTTTGCGGAGCATGGCGCAGCGCGCACGGAGCGGCTGGGCCGACCATTCCTTCTGAGCGCGGCGGGCGTTTTCAAAAATTGACGGCAGCTGCGCGGGCTGCGTTGCCTCGAAGCGCTTGTTGATTTCCTGGTTGGCGGGATGGATGGAATCGATGAATCGATTCTCGATGAGGGGAGGAATCACGGACTGTGACGGCGAAAGCATTTCTGTGGTGATTGTAGCTGAAAAGTGGGGGGTGGGTGGCCTTGGCGGTGCGTGGGCCACAAATCGAGCACGGCGATTTGGAGACTGGGCAAGAAACGAAAGTCGAAGAGAGGTCCTTCGTCTTGCGGGCGCCGCGTTCCTCCGGATGACGGCCAACTGCCGTGGGGTGGCGTGCTGAGGATTGGCGGCAGAGCCGGATCAATCGTTGGCGCGGGCGGCGGTGGAAAAGCGGCGGCAGAGCCACCGCACTCCGATATACGTTGTGGCCCGCAGAGCATTTGATCGAGATGCTACAAGACTCAGAGGTGCGGAGATGAATCGAGGACTACGGTTTGGCGCGGCGGCGTTGCTCGGTGTTGGCTAGCGAGTCGGCAGGGTCGGGATATTCGATGGCGACGAGGTAGAGGCCTTCGGGAGGGACTGTGGGGCCGGAGCGGGCGCGGTCCTTGGCTTCAAAGAGTTTTGGGATGTCGGCGGGTGCCAGTTTGCCCCGGCCAACTTCGATCAGGGTCCCGACGATTTTGCGGACCATGTAGCGGAGGAAGGACGTTCCGCGGACGATGTATTCAATTTCGTTGCGGCCAATTTCGCGGCGAAATTCGGAGGAATGGATGACGCGGACCATGTCGCGCTCCTGATCGTCTTCCTCCGAGCCTGATGATGCCGCGAAGGTGGTGAAATCGTGCTGGCCGGTAAATTCGGCGGCAGCGGCGTCCATGGCGGTTTCGTCGAGGGGCCAGGGATAGTGGAACGCGTGCCGGTAATCGAAGGGAAGCAGGACGCTGCCGCGCGCGATGCGATAGCGGTAAGTTTTTGCTTGCGCGAGCCAGCGCGAATGGAAAGTTTGGCTGACTTCCTCAGCGGTGACGATGCGTATGGAATGCGGGAGCATGGCGTTCATGCCGTTCTGGATTTCCGTTGCGCCAAGATTCGAATGGGTTTTGAAATGCGCGACCTGGCCCAGAGCGTGGACGCCGGCGTCGGTGCGGCTGGCACCGTGGACGGTGGTACGTTCTTGGGCAATTTTCTGGAGGGCTTGCTCCAAGGCGCCCTGGATCGTGGGGATTCCCGGCTGGAATTGCCAGCCGTGAAAATCGGAGCCGTCGTAGGCGATGGTGAGTTTTATGTTCTGCATTTTTCGTGGGCGATTATCTCACACGAGAAAAATCCAATGCAGCACAGATAAGAGAGGAATAATAGGAGCATGGCTAACTGGGGCAAAGCGGCGGCGGAGCCGCCGCACTCCAAAAAAAAAACTTATTGCGAGTGAGCGCGGGAGAATCGGGAGCCGGGGCGGGAGGCGGTGTCGCCTGCGCGGCATTGCGGACATTCGTCGGGCTCGTAGCTGGGGACATCGAGTTCGAGGAGGGCGCGCGACGGGACGTTGAGTTCGAGGCGGCCGCCGCTGCGGTCGATGATCGCGCCGGAGGCAACGACCAGGCCACCTTCCTGTTCGACTACGCCGATGGTTTCGCGGGTCGAACCGCCGGTGGTCCACACATCTTCGATGACCAGAGTTTTTTCGCCGGGCTTGAGTTCGAAACCGCGGCGGAGGGCCATTTGGCCCGAGCGGTCGCGTTCGACAAAAATGGCGCGGACGCCGAGGCCACGCGCGACTTCGTGCGCGATGATCAGGCCGCCCAGGGCGGGTGAAACAACGCAGGAGACATGGTGATCCTTGAACATCGCCCCGAGGGCGCTGCCGAGTTTTTCGGCGTGCTGAGGATGCTGCAGGACTAGGGCGCACTGAATGTAGGTGGCGCTGTGACGACCGCTGGATAGCTCAAAGTGGCCGGTGCGAATCGCTCCTACGCTTTCCAGCAGTTTTATGATTTCGTCGCGTGTCATAAGTTACCGCTCGCCCCGCCTCCGCTTTTACGGCCCGCGAATCACCGGGCAAGCAGCAGTGCGCGTAGCGTAAACGCGGACAACCGTAGTGTCAACACTTGCTAATGACCAGCGGACGGGTGGCTTCATAGTTTATACTGCCGCGCATCTATGACGCTTGCGTCGGGAACAAAACTTGGCCCTTATGAGATTCAGTCGCTGCTGGGGGCTGGAGGTATGGGCGAGGTGTATCGGGCGCGGGACACGCGCCTGCAGCGCGACGTCGCTGTAAAAATCCTGCCGAGTACGTTGGCGAACGATCAGGAGCGGTTGCGGCGTTTCGAGCAGGAGGCGCGGGCGGTCGCGGCGCTGAATCATCCGAATTTGCTCACCGTGTTTGACGTTGGCTCGGCCCCCTTGGCGGGGTCCACGGATGGAACGGGGTCCGGGGCGAGTGGCGCGGCGGATTCGCCGTTCATCGTCTCGGAATTGCTGGAAGGCGCGACGCTGCGGGAGCGGTTGGCGGATGGGCCGCTGCGCGAACGCAAGGCGATCGATTACGCGATCCAGATCGCGCGAGGTCTGGCTGCGGCGCACGAGCGCGGGATCGTGCATCGCGATTTGAAGCCGGACAACGTATTCGTGACCAACGATGGCCGCGTGAAGATTTTGGATTTCGGCCTCGCGAAGCTCACCGAAGCGGCTCCCGCACAGCCCGACGCGACGCTGGACGTGGCCACGCAGGCGGGCGTGGTGATGGGGACGATTGGATACATGTCGCCGGAGCAGGTGCGTGGAAAGCCGGTCGACGCGCGCAGCGATATTTTCGGTTTTGGCGCGGTACTGTACGAAATGCTGGCGGGACGGCGGGCGTTCAAGGGCGATTCGTCGGCGGACGTGATGAGCGCGATCCTGAAAGAAGAGCCGCCTGAGTTGACGGCAATGAATCCGGAAATTTCTCCGGTGGTGGGGCACGTGGTTCACCACTGCATGGAGAAGGACCCGCAGCAGCGATTTCAATCGGCGGGCGATATCGCGTTTCAGTTGAATGAACTGAGCGCCGCACGAACGTCTTCGTCGATGCCAGTGGCGGCCGAGCCCCTGGCGGCCACGAAGACATTGCGGCCCTGGATGCTCGCGGGAATTGGCGCCATCGCGGCGGCTCTGTTGGTGGCCGGGACATGGTACATAGCGCGATCGACGGCACACTCTACGCCTCCGCGTTTCACACAGTTGACGTTCGAGCAGGGCCGTGTAGATTCCGCCCGCTTCCTGCCGAACGGGCAAGGTTTCGTCTCGGCGTCGCGCTGGGCTTCGGATTCAACGTTGGCGCTCTACACTGGGACTCTGGACAGTCCGGGATTGCGACCTCTGGGAATCCACGTGGACTCCATCGCCTCGGTATCAGTGACTGGAGAGCTGCTGGTAATTCAGGATATGAAGCAGGTGGGCCCCGGATATGTGCGCACGGGCACGCTGGCGAGGATGGGGCTTTCCGGGGGCGCGCCGCGCCCGGTGATGGATTCGGTTCAATATGCGGATTGGGCGCCGGACGGGAAGGATTTTGCGGTGGTCCGTTTTAACCCGGAGAAGCATGTCTATCGCCTGGAATATCCGGTAGGCAAAGTGCTGTATGAAACGCCGGGCTGGGTGAGCCATATACGTTTCTCGCGCGACGGCAAACGGATCGCTTTCCTCGATCACCCTAATTTCGGGGACGACGCAGGATCGGCTGCGGTGGTGGATCTGGAGGGCCGCCACAAGCAACTCAGCGGGGCGTATTCGGTGGCGCAAGGGCTGGCGTGGTCTCCCAAGGGCGACGAAATCTGGTACAGCGCGGTCGCCAGCGGCGGAGGCCGATCGCTTTTCGCCACTTCCCTGCAAGGGCATGTCCGCCTGCTGCTGTCTGCTCCCGGAGATATGGCGATCCAGGATGCGCTTCCCGACGGGCGGGCGCTGCTGGACAGCATCAGTTCCCGCCGGGTTCTGATGGTTTTTACTCCCGAATATCCGCAGGGCCGGGATTTTACGTGGATGGACTGGGTGTACGGCGCGCGCTT
>Ga0302325_10005842_pt1 | contig 27856 bp, 26 predicted proteins | sample Palsa_T0_2_FD_201948 | JGI IMG/M metagenome (GOLD analysis project Ga0302325, IMG submission 201948) | Peat permafrost microbial communities from Stordalen Mire near Abisko, Sweden - Palsa_T0_2 | ecosystem: Environmental > Terrestrial > Soil > Palsa > Peat permafrost | place: Sweden: Abisko... | reverse complement strand
GATCAGCTGCGGCTTGTAGCGGCTCTGCGCGCGCTTGATCTGGTTGCCACGTTCGTAGTAACGGAATGACTCGCCGTAGTCGGCGCGGTCCTCGAGCGCCTTGCCGAGCGCAAAGCACAGATGCAGCCGATCGACCTCGGAGGTCGCTGGCTCCGATTCCGCGGCGCGCATCTCCGCCAGTTCCGCATCCCCGAAGCTGTAGGTCTTGAGATTGGCAAGGCTCCACCAGGCATCCCCGTATCCGGGGCGCGCGGCCGCCGCCTCGCGATACGCGGCAATGGCCGGCTCGCGATGTCCGAGCGTCTTGAGCGTATGCGCGATGGAGAGGTGCAGCTCGGCCGGCTGCGCGGCCCCGGGCAAGAGCTCACGATAGATCTCGAGGGCGCGCTCGTGCTGCCCGAGGCCCACGCAGGTGGTCGCATACAGCGCGCGGTAGGCGCGATTCTCGGGCTCGGCGGCCAGCAGCTTTGCGGCCTCATCCTGGGCCTGGCGGTGCAGGTGGCGCTCGATCAGCAGCTGCGCGTAGTCGAAGCGCGCGGCATGGTAATCGGGCGCGCGCTCGAGCACCGCCTCGAGCAGTATCTGCGCATCATCGAGTACCTCGCGCGCGATGCCGATGCGCGCGAGCAGACGCATGGCCTCGATGTGATCGCCCTGCTTGAGCAGGAACGCGCGGATGAGCTGCTCGGCTGCCCCCGCCTCCCCGTTGGAGAACAGCGCGGTCGCCTCCACCACCTCGGCAGGCAGTGCTTTCAGTGTCGCGACGTGCGCGGCCGCCGCCGCCGCGTTCGCGGCCTGCCCGGTCATCCGGTACAGGCCCTCGAGCATGCTCCAGCTGCCCGGCAGGGCCGGATTGAGGTTCACGCCTCGCAGCAAGGCCTCGATCGCCTGCGGCGCCTGCTTGAGCGCGACATGGCAGTAGCCACGTTCCTGGTACAGACCGCTGAAGCGCGGATGAAGGCGCTCGAGCTCTTGAAGCGTCGCGAGTGCCGCGGAGGTCTCGCCGAGATGGCGTTGCGCCATGGCGCGCAGGTACAGCACGTCGCGATTCTCAGGCACGCTCACGAGGAGGGCTTCGGTCGCCTTCACAGCGTCCGCGAAACGCCGCTCCTTAAGCAGTTCGCGTGTGCGCCGGACCTCGAGCTCGACCACCGAGGGACGGTTCATACGTGAGGCAGGCGGGGCATGGGCACATGATGCGCTCGCCCCGCGCTTGCTTGCTACGCGCCAAGCGCTCTTTCAGAAGCTGTAGCCGACCGCTGCGCCGATGACCCGGGGCCGTAGCGGTGTCTGCTGGACGATGAACTGATCGGTGCTGATGAACACAGCGGCGTTCGAATTGCTCAGGTTCTCGCCGTACACGTTCAGCCACCAGTTGTCTTTCGCAACGCCGAGGGATGCGTCATAGGTGCTGTAGGCCGGCAGATCGAAGCGCCCCCTGGAGTTGGTCACGGTCTCACCCGGCCCGAAAGTGGGATTGGCACCGGCCTGTGTGAAGGAATGGCCGTGGTGGGTAGCCCCGACCTGAACGTAGGGGGCGTAGCCGCTGATGTTCCACTCGTAACGCGCACGCACGCTGAACTGAATCGGCGGCGCATTGGCGGTCGGTGAGCCGATCTCGCCGTAGGGGCTGCCGATATTGGTGCAATTGGTACCGGTGGTGCTGCAGAGCTGCGTGATCACCTTGCCGTAGTTCACGCTGGCGGGATTCTCGTCGATCAGCGCCGGAGAATTGGTCTGGCGGCTCTGGTTCCAGGAGGCCGCCCCCTGCACGGTGAGTCCTGCGACCACGCGGGCCATGAGTGAGGTCTCGATGCCCTTGATGAGGAAGTTCTGGCCGTTGGTGTCGAAGAAGATATTCCCGGTGACACCCGGGTCGAAGAACGCGACCTGGGCGTTGTCCCACTCCTCCCGGTACACAGCTCCGTTCCACTGCAGGCGATGGTCGAAGAATTCCGTTTTCCAGCCGACCTCGTTGTTCGTCAACTTGTCGGATAAGTAGGAGCGCGGTACCGCGAACTGCGGCACGCCGTCCGGCCCCGGTGCGTAGGCGAAGAAGCCGCCGTTCTGGTTGAAGCCGCCAGGGCGGAAGCCTTGCGAGAAGGTGTAGTACACCATGGCGTCGCGTGTCACGTGCCAGGTGAGGTTCGCGCGGCTCTTCCAGCCGGACTCGCTGTCGCGGAGATTCTCCGCGTTGAGGTTGTAGCTGGGGCCCCCAGGGCCGACATGGCATCCAGTCGGCGACACACCCGACTCGAAGCAGTCGAAACTCGACAGCACGCTGCCGGCCATGGAGTTCTCGAAGAGGAAGTGACGCGTGCCGGCGGTGAGCGTCAGCACCTTCGGGATCAGGTCGAAGTCGACCGAAGCGAAGAAGGCCGTCTGCTTGGTCTCGCGCAGCTGATCCTGGTAGAAGGACGTGTTGTTGCTCTGCACCCCCGGGTTCACCACGGTGCTGCCGGGGAAGGTGCCGACGTTCGACAGGCAGCCGGTGTTGCCGTTGCCCGGCGTGCCGGGGGTCGCGTTCGTGGTGCACGGAGGCATGGTCTTGTACAGCCAGGCCGTCTGGTCGTACAGCACGTTGTTTTCCCAGAACGCCCCAGCGATCGCGCGCGCGCGCCACTCGTCCGGCGTGCTCAGGCGAAACTCGTGCTGCTGGTGCGTATTGCGCTCGGTCTCGTGCCAGGTGGCGCTCGGGGAGAAGCAGGTGGATTTCAGCGACGGATCAACCACGAACGTCCCGGCACCGGGGGGACCGTAGCACTGGTAATAATCGGCAAATACCCCGCGGGCGTAGTTGGTGTAGTCGCCCACCTGATCGACGTTGCGCACCAGGTAGCCGCCGGTATAGACGGCCTTCAAAGGGCCGATCTTGCCATTCACTGTCCACGCCGTGCTCTCGAACTGGTCCTTGTCGTACGAGGGGTTAAACAGCGTGACCTCGAGCGGCTGGAGCGGGGCGCCGTCGGAGGCATTGGGCTGCTCGTAGAACACCCCCTTAGAGTTCATGTCCTGATACGTCTGGCTGATCAGCACGTTCCAGTCGTCGTTGAACTGGTAGAGCCCCTCGACCCGTATCCCCTCGTAGGTGACCGGGTTGATGGCACTGCCGATCACGTTGGCGTTGTTGATCGAAGGCGCATTCGGGGGCACGCAGAAGCCCGGGAACTCACCGGTGCTGGGCGGCTGGCCGTTGGGACAGGCGCCGTTGACCGCCGGATAGTCCGCGTAGTGAATGCCGACATCGGTGTTCTTGCGCGTGAAAGTCGCCGGCACGTTGTCGATATAACCACCGCGCTGATCATCGTAGATCACCGCGCGCACGGCCATCGTGTCGGGGATCAACGGGACGTTGAGCACCGCCGTCAGGTTGCTGTTCTGGTCCCCGTGAGCGGTGGTGCCATAGCCGCCGCTAATGCTCCCCTCGGTGACATTGAGCTTCGGCTCATTGGTGATGTAGCGGATGGCACCGGCCTCGGCACCGGCGCCGAACAGCGTGCCCTGCGGACCCTCGAGCACCTCGATGCGATTCAGGTCGGCGGCGTAGATATCGAGGTTGCGACCGGGCAGCTGACCGGACTGGTTGTCCAGGTAAATGGCGACGTTTGGCCATACGCCCGTCGAGCCGCTGCCCTGGCTCGCCTGCGAGCCGGCGCTCAGGCCGCGCATGAAGACTTCGTTCTGCCCCGGCCCGTTGCTCGCCGTGGTCACGTTCGGCAGATACTTGATGTAGTCGTCGAACGTCTGGATGTTCAGCTGCTGCAGCGTCTGTGCGGTGAAGGCCTGCATCGCGATCGGCACGTCCTGCATGTTCTCGCTGCGTCGCTGCGCGGTCACGGTCACTTCAGCGAGCGCATCCGAGCTGGCGCCGGAGGCCTCGGCGGCGGTATCGGTGGAGGTCGTCTGCGCGGACGCGGTAACGGCGGCGCCTGCGAGGATGGCTGCGACCGCGTATGAGATCTTTGAGTTCATTGTTTGGTCCGACTCCCCGGTGAGCAGGCAACCCGAATTAGATCTGACGTCCCGCGAGCTGCGTTTGCATCACGGCCTCAGGCATGCGTTAAGCGCGCACCCGAGGGCGGGACGCAAGCGGCAGCTATTCAAACACGCGCGCGCGCGCGACGTCGCCGCCGCCGACGCGATGCGGCTGCAGACGCCGCGTCGAGGGCGAGAGGCCGTAGACGTCCTTGAACTGACGCGAGAAGTGCGCGCAGTCCGCAAATCCCGCCTCATTGGCAATGTCGGTGACCGAACGGTCCGTGTTCTCGATCAGCCAGGTGGCATAGCGCATGCGCAGCTGCCGATACAGCGAGGCCGGTCCCATGCCGACATGCTGGCGGCACAGTCGCTCGAGCTGGCGCGCAGACAGCCCGAGCTCGGCAGCCACCGCGGCGACCGCGATGGGCCGCGCCAGGTTCTGCTCCATGAGCAGTAGCGCACGGCGCACCCGCGGCTCTGTCACGCTCTCGGACAACGGCGGATGCGGCTGCGCATCGCTCCCCGAGCGCGGGCGGTCAAACAACAGTACCTGGCTGGCCTTCTGCGCCACCGCGCGGCCGAGGTGCTGCTCGATGAGATAGGTCGCAAGCGCCGCAGCTCCCGCGCCGCCGGCGCAGGTGATGCGCGGCCCATCCGCCAGGAACAGCCGATCGGCGATGACGTCCTGCCCGGGAAATGCCTCGAGGAAGTCCTGATAGTGATACCAGCTCACGCAGGAGCGCCGCCCCTTCATGAGCCCGGCGCGACACAAAATGAAGCTGCCCGTACAGATGCCGATCAAGGGTACGTTGGTGGCAGCAACCTCGCGCAGGTAGCGCATGGTGGCTTCATCGACCTGCGGTCCCGCGTGCAGAATCCCACCGATCACGACGACGTAGTCGAGCGTGTCGGGGGCTAACAGCGCGCTCGTCGGCTGGAGCATGACATCGCAGCTGGCTGAGACCGGCTCGCTGCGACTCGCCATGATCGACCATTGCACGTGCAGCGGGCGGCTGCGGTCGCCCTCATCGGCGGCAAGCCGCAGGTGATCGACAAACACGGCGAAGGCCGAGAGGGTGAAGTGATGTGCGAGCACGATGCCGACACGCAGCGGCTGGCGCACGGCGCGCTCGATGGGTCGATGTAATACGCCTGAGTGGTGCATTGAACGCGCACTCAATAATTATTGGTTCCCCTGTGCTTTATATTCACTCAAGGTTGCATAAGACGCAAGAAGCGCTGGCTACGCGCTACCGAACAGTCGCAATAACAATGGGATAGCGAGTATTGGGCCGGATTGAATGAGCGTTCAGCCGCAACGCCAGCGGGGCAGCCGGAAGCGCCGGCGCACAGGGCGAGGGACTGGGAGCCAGGGCTGCGCGCGCTTAGCGCAGGACCGCGAGACGCGCGAGATTTCCCTGCACGGTCGAGTCGTGACACGCGCGGCGGGCGTACCAGCGGCGAGCCGCCTCGAGCAGCGCCATGCACATCTCGACGGCCTCGGACTCGCGCGGCGGCAACTGCACAACACGGAAGGCCCGGAAGCCCCGGGGCGGCGGAGTACGTACGCTGCGGGCCAGTTGCAGCCGACGCAGGGCGCGCATCGGTACCCGCTCGGAGCCCAGCTGTCCGACACGCTCGCCGATGCGACGGCTGAGGCGCTCATACTCGAGCCCCTGCGCGTCGCGCTCCGCGCCCGGCGGGCGCACCCATTCCTCGCACCAGGTGCTCGCCTGCTGAGCCGAGCAGCGCAGCTGCGGGTCCGCGAGCGCGACGGCGAGGCGCGGCAGGTCAAGCGCCCCGCGCAGCGCCGCATCCCGGGCATGCGCATCAAGCAGTTGCTCGATGTCCGTGAGGTAGCTCGCGAACATGCGCGAACTCGATGGCGCATCGGTTGCGCGGGCCGTGAGGGCGGTTAGCACCGCGCGGGGACTGTCTTCCGACGTGAGCTGTTCGGACATGAGATGCGAATCCGGTGAGGTGCTGATTATCGTGCCGGTACCGTCGGCGCCGTCCGCGATATCTCCGGGGCCTGCGCGCTTGCGGAGGCGATGCTCGGTACTGGTGTGGGCGCCGGGACCGGGGTCGCTGTTGCACGGCGGCGCGCAGTACGCTTTCGGGTGCTGCGCACAAGCGTGCGCCCGGGCGCCGGGCGCCGCGCACGAACCGTGCCAGCTTTCCGACGCTGCAGCGCAGCGGGTGCCGATGGCCGCGCGCGCCGGCGCGGACGGCGAACGGGCCGTAAGGCGCGGGCCTTTTTGGCAGGTGTCTTTTTGGCGGGTGCCTTTGCTACGTGCCTTCTGCGCCGTGTCACACGAGCCTCGCCGGCAGCGACGCTGCGTTCGGGCTCGCCGGTGCGTTTCTGCGCGCGACGTGCGTGTTTCCAGGCCTTACGCGCGGCCCCTGCGTGCTTGCGCGCGCGTCGCGCCTCGCGCTTGGCTTCTTTCAGGCGCTTGCGCGCGCGCTTGAGTTCGTCTTTGGCGATACGCACGCGCTGCTTGGCAACCTCCGCCAGCAGGCGCGCCCGCTCGAGGGGTGCCATGGGGACGTCCGGTTCGCTGCTTGTCTTCTTCATGTGTCGGCCGGCGAGCGAAAGAGCATCAGTCTCACACAAGCCATCCCCCGTTGCCAGCAAGCCGCCGCGCTTGCCTGGAAGCTGTGCATAAGTTGCAGCGCTAGTGACAATAGCGACACAAGACCCGGGCACGACCTGTGCCGCAGCGCAGGCACGCGAGTGCTCTGGGAGGCTGGGTCAGTCCCCGCCGTCGGCGTTGAACATTGTGGCGGTGACGCGATTGCGTCCGGAGTGCTTGCTGCGATAGAGAGCGGCGTCGGCGATCTTCAGAACACGCTCGGCGAGACGCCGCTCGCCGGCCGGCACGCGGTCGAGTCCACACAACCCGAAGCTTGCGGTCACGGCGAGGCTCTTGCCCTCGCTTGTGAACGGTGGCTCAGCGATTGCCTGACGCAGTTTACGTGCCACCTCGAGGGCCGGTTGATAGCCGGTCTCAGGCAGTACCACGGCAAACTCTTCCCCGCCGATGCGTGCCACCCAGTCGACCCCGCGCCGCAGACCGCGCTGCACGCGTGTGCCGAACTGCCGCAGGATCTGGTCGCCCGCGGCGTGACCAAGCGAATCGTTGATGTTTTTGAACAGGTCGATGTCGCACAGAATCAGCGAGAGGGCGCGCCCGTAGCGCGAGGCGCGCTCGATTTCGCGTGGGAAATGCTTGCTGAAGAAACGCCGGCTCGCCAGTCGCGTCAGGTCGTCGGTGGCCGACAGCTTGCGATTCTCCGCGAGCGTGACGCGCAGCACCGCTTCGAGTTCCGCGATGCGCCGTGCGACGGCGAGGCGCACGTCGATCTCGCGCTCGGAGGCGCGCCGTCCAACGCAGTCATCCGCGCCGGCCGTCAGGCCGGCGGCGCGCTCGGTGTCCTCGTCCAGGGTCGAGACGTACAGAATGAAGGCGGCACGCTCGCCCTGGTGCGCACGCACCTTGCGCACCGCTTCGAGGCTGTCGGTGACCACCACCTGCCGATGCTCGCTAGCAAAGCGTTTCAGCGCCTCTTGCTCGTCGGGTACGCTCTCGCACTCGAACATGTCGGAGGTGATCCGGCGCTCGAATTCGCGGCATAGCTGCCCGTCCCGGAAGACGAGCATCGCCCTCGGCGGCGGCACCACGCGTAGCATGACGGCGATGGTGGCCGTCGTCTCCTCGTGGGCGTCCGTCGGGCGCTCGGCGCGCCGCTCTAGAATGCGCTGAATGACGGTAGTCTGACCGCCGGATGACACTGACCCCCCAATGCCTCTGCTGTCGCCTGCCGATGCGGGAGACTACATTACTAAGTCCGGCAGGAGAATGCGCGGCGGCCGCTTTAGCGGTAAAGGTCTCGCCATGATCGTATGATTGGCTCATGGAGCCGCCCGGCATAACGCGCCATCGGCGCCCGTTCCTTGCACCCCTGTGGCTCGGCCTGCTCGCCGCGCTCGCGGTAGCCGGCGTGGCCTGGGCGCTGTATCGCAGCGCCACCATCACGGTAGTGTTCCTGGTGCGACCACCGGAGAAGGATCCCGGCAGCATCGCTGACCCGCCGGTCTCCCCCGAGGGCGAGGAGCGTGCTCAGCGTCTGGCTCGCATGTTCGGAGCGAGCGGCGCCGCCGGTGGCGTCGATGCCATCTACGAGAGCGATGACCGCGGGGCACACCAGACCGGCGTGCCGCTTGCCGAACAGTTGCATCGCGTACCAGTGGTATTTAAAGCCGCTGACGCCGGCACGGCAGCCGTTCGCGCGGTGCACGCGCACGCCGGTGGCACGCTGGTGGTGATCGCAAGCGCGGCGGCGCTCGCGCAGATGGTGCACGAGCTCAGCGGCACCGAGCTTCCCGCCTCCGCGCCCGATGAGCCCGATTTTGTCTACGTCGTCAGCGTGCCCACCTACGGTCACGCGCATCTGTCGCGTATCAGGTTCTGACTTCAGCTGCTGCTGGGCTCGCGGCGCGGCGTGCTGCTGGCGCTCAGCGCTATCGCCCGGCGGATGAACTCCTCATGCAGCCCGATGCGGAAATCCGCTAGCACGGAGGCGCGGATGTAGCGCGCCTGGTCGATGAGATACGTGCCGCGGCGCACGCCGATCCCGAGCGGGCCCTGCATGTCGTACATACGGATCACGAATTTGTCGACATCGGAAAGCAGCGTGAAGGGCAGCTTGTACTTCTCGCGAAAAGCGCGATGACTCTCCGGCGTCTGAGGGCTTACGCCGGCAACATCCAGTCCCACCTGCTGCGTCTCGCTATACAGATCACGGACGGAGCACGCTTGGCGCGTGCAGCCAGGAGTGAAATCCGCAGGATAAAAGTACAGGATCAGCGGGCCGTGGCGCAGCAGCGTACTGAGCGAGACGCTCTGTTCGTTTTGGTCCGGGAGCGTAAATTCCGGCGCCCGCCCGCCCATCGCCAGCATCTGCTTTGCGCTCCTGCAACCCTTCCCGTTACCTGCGACTGAATCATAGCCGCATACCGGCCGCGCAACGATGCTAGAATCGCCCGCCTCGCGATGGGGCGGTAGCTCAGCTGGGAGAGCGTCGCGTTCGCAATGCGAAGGTCGAGGGTTCGATCCCCTTCCGCTCCACATCCCCGCCCTGTATCGACATCCATGGGTCTGCATGCTCGTCCATGGCTGTCGCACTATCTTGAATAACTTCAGTAATTTATAGTGTATCTGCGCTTACGGACATCTTGCCGGCCAATCGCAGGGCGGGCTCTGAACCGGGGTATCCCGTGGGGTATCCTCAGTTTGTAAGGACCCGTACCCCAATCCTCTATGAGTCTCACCGAACCTGAGATTCGCGCTGCTAAAGCGAAGCCAAAGCCCTACAAACTTTACGACGCAAAGGGGTTGTTCCTTTTAGTGAAGCCGAGTGGCGCTCGACTGTGGCGCTTTAAATACGCGTACTCGGGAGTTGAGAAGCTTCTTGCACTGGGTGCTTACCCCGGCGTCCCCTTGAAACGCGCGCGTGCAAAGCGCGACGAAGCACGCACACTTGTCGCCGATGCCGTAGATCCGAGCGCGAAGAGAAAGTCTGAAAAGTCTGCGCAGGCACAAACCTTCGCCGCTGTTGCGGAGGAATGGCTAGAGACCAAACGGAAGATACTCACGGAGAGCAGCTGGGCGCGAGACCATGACCAGCTCATGAAACTGGTCGGTCCATATCTGGGGAGTCACCCAATTGCGCAAATCGAAGCGCCCGAACTCCTGGCGGTTCTCAAGCGCCTAGAGCGGCGGGGAGTCCGCGACACGGCTCATCGCGTGCGCGCGGTGTGTGGACGCGTATTTCGGTACGCGATTGCGACCGGACGCGCAACGCGCGATCCCAGCGCCGAGCTCAGAGGAGCGCTTGCACCTAGAGCGACTAAGAACTACGCCGCGATCACGGAGCCGGCGAAGGTGGGCCAGCTGATGCGTGCGATCGCGGAATACGACGGGCAGCGCACGACACATGCCGCGCTTCGCCTTGCGCCCTATGTGTTCGTGCGTCCGGGGGAATTGCGCGCGGCGGAGTGGAAAGAATTCGACCTTGAGAGCGCGGAGTGGCGCATTCCGGCTGAGCGCATGAAGAGGGGGGAGACACACATTGTGCCCCTGTCTCAGCAGGCCGTTGAGATCCTGCGCGAGCTGCAGCCCCTTACGGCCAGCAATTGCTATGTGTTTCCGGCCATTGGTAGACAGTCCCGGCCCCTGAGTGAAAACACGCTGGGTGCGGCGCTTCGGCGCATCGGGTACAGCAGCGACGAGATGACGGCACACGGATTTCGCACTTTGGCGAGCACGCTATTAAATGAGCAGGGCTGGCACCCCGACCTCATCGAGCTGCAACTCGCACACAAGGAACGCAACATGGTGCGTGCCGCGCACAACCGTGCGCAGCGTCTCGGCGAGCGACGCAAGATGATGCGGGCTTGGGCGGATTATCTCGACGGCCTGCGCGCGGGTGGGGAGATCGTTCCGATTCGCGCGCGCGTGAAGCCGCCATCGTAAGCGCAGTACGCGCCGAGGGACTCTATATATACGTATACGCGCAGCGATTCAGCCGACGACCGGCCCCTTCACCGCGGTAATAGGGGTTCGGGTCCCTTGGGGACGCCAATCAATCAATAGCGCCAATCTAGAACGGTCCAACAAGGTTGGACGGCGGGCATAACGAGCGCGTGACATCGCATTCCTCGGCTTGCGGGTAGGTAAGTCCAGCGTGGAGGCTCGGCGCGAACCGTAGCAGGCTGCATCCAAACAGTGCTGCGGCAGCGGGTGCACCGAATTGACGCACGGCCTCTGCGGTCCGTTCTGTGGGGAACCGCCGACACCGTAAGTGGCCACCTGACGACTGAAATTTCACAGGGTTTCGGTAAATTGCGCGACCAAAAAGGAAGATGCGGAACCTTTGACGTTAGAGATCGCGACGAGGTGACTTGTGAAGATTCGGTTCGGCTATGAGTTGGTGTACAGCCTTCCCCAGCAGACGCCCATAATTTTCACGCTGCATTGCCAGCCCCAGGGAAACCAGCAATTGGTGCGGCCGGACATCATGCACACTGAGCCGGCAACTCCACTCTTTTTCTATCCCGACGTATTTGGCAATACCTGCACGCGATTGGAGGCTCCCGCGGGACCTTTGCGCCTGACCGCGGATGGGATTATGGAGGACGGCGGTTCGCCAGAACCCGCGCACTGGGCGGCCGCGGAATACGCGGTCCGCGATCTTCCTTCGGATACCTTGCAGTATCTCCTGGCGAGTCGCTATTGCGAGACGGACCTGCTGATGGACGAGGCATGGCGTCTGTTCGGGCACCTTTCTCCGGGATGGACACGGGTACAGGCGATTTGCGATTTCGTCAACCGCGAGGTCACTTTTGGCTATCCGTTCGCGCGGCCCACTAAAACCGCCCTTGAGACCTTCCGGGAACGGCAAGGCGTGTGTCGCGATATTGCGCATTTGGCCATCGCCTTTTGCCGGTGTCTGAACATTCCTGCGCGTTACTGCACCACTTATCTCGGAGACATTGGCGTACCGCCGGTAGATGCGCCCATGGATTTTGCCGGCTGTATGGAAGTGTTCTTGGGCGGCACATGGCATGTCTTTGATCCACGGAACAACGCACGACGAATCGGCCGCATCATCATTGCGCGCGGACGTGATGCGGGCGATGTGGCGATCAGTACGGCCTTCGGTGCGGCGTGGCTACCAACTTTCCGCGTATGGACTGAGGAAATCTCAGACATCGCCGCAGCGCAGATACTCACCTCCGACCGCGGGCCGGCAGATCGATCCGTGTCAACGCTGCGGCGAAACTGTCCGCGCGGTGAGGCTGCTTACAAATGCTCGTCACGAAGTGGACCACCGATGGCCGCTAAAACGCTCGCGATGAAAGTCGCGATCAAAGGTGCCAGCGCGGTATAAAGAGCCGCGGTGGCTGGGGACTTTCGGCCTCGTGCGCGACCGGTCTCGCCCGCACCTAGGGCGTAGCAAGGCGGGCGACTTCGGTATTGTCCCGGAGCGGCAGACCGAGGATCAGCAGCGCAGAGGCGAGATGTCCGAGCGCCGGACCCACGGCGAAGAACACCGTGAGGGCCGCCAGAGCCTGCGGCTCGTTGGGGCCGGCGCCGCGGAAGCCGAACCGGGCGAGGATGGTGAACGCGAGGCCCACGGATAAAGCCATCGCGGCATTTGTGGTCACGTTGAAGCCGGACGACAGAAGGCCCGCCGTCTCCACTCCTTTGAGGGAGCGATGCCTGTCGGCGACGTCAAATCATGGCGTGGAAGTGGCGCTGCAGGCGGATGAGTCGACATAATCGAGGGAAACCTGATGTAGGGCTTCCGCCAGCTCCCGGCTCAGAAGTTGATCACCCGCGAAATCGAGACCCTGTTGCTCCTACTGATCGCGATTGCCGCGGTCGGAGTCGTGGCGAAGCGCCTGCGCATTCCGCCGGCAATTCTCCTCGTGCTGACGGGCATTGCGCTGGCGCTTATCCCGGGGTTGCCGGCGGTGCGGCTCGCGCCAGAGCTGGTGCTGCTTCTCGTGCTGCCGCCCCTGATCTACTCCTCTGCGGTCGCCATGAGTTGGCGGGAGTTTCGCTTCAATCTGCGCCCAATTTCGCTGCTTGCCGTCGGCTGTGTCGTGTTCACGACGGTGGCCGCCGCCGCGGCAACGCATTGGCTTCTCGGTCTTTCGTGGCCGGCGGGGTTCGTCCTGGGCGCGATTGTGTCGCCGCCGGATGCCGTGGCGCCCTTGTCGATCGCTCGCAGGATGCAGCTCCCCAGGAGAATCCTCGTCATCCTGGAGGGCGAAGGCCTGGCCAATGACGCCACCGCGCTGATTCTATATCGATTCGCAATTGTGGCCGTGAGCGCTGGAGCCTTTTCCCTCGGAAGCGCGGCTGCTGAGTTTGCCATCATCATCGCTGCTGAGTCGCTATGGGGAGTCGCCGTCGGCTGGCTGATGTTGCGCCTGCGTCGCTGGGTTGCGGACGCGCAGATCGAAATCCTGCTATCGATCTTGACGCCCTACGTCGCCTATTGGCCGCCTGAGCACTTGGGCGGTTCGGGCGTGCTCGCCACCGTCGTTGCCGGGCTCTATGTCAGTTGGAATGGCCTCAGCATGATTAGCGCGGCGACGCGGCTCCAAGGGGTTTTTTTTTGGGACGTCCTCGTATACCTGATCGAAGGCATCGTATTCCTAATGACGGGTTTGCAGGCTCGCGCGCTGATGACGGGTTTGGACGGCTATTCAATGTCAGTCCTGGCGGGCTCGGCCGCGGTGGTCACCGCCGTTGTGATCCTGGCACGCTTTGTCTGGGTTTTCCCTGCAACCTATCTTCCGCGCTGGCTAGTTCCCGTGATCGCGCGCGCGGACCCGTCGCCGCCGTGGCAGTGGCCATTTGTGCTCGGCTTCACCGGCGTGCGCGGTATCGTATCTCTCGCGGCCGCGCTCGCCATTCCGTTCGTAGCAGACAGCGGCCGGCCATTCCCCGACCGCGATCTGATTCTTTTCCTTACTTTTTCGGTGATCTTGGTGACGCTGGTGGGTCAAGGTCTGATGTTACCCGCGTTAATCCGCATGCTTGGCCTGGCCAACGCTGGCAAGCTCGAACTCCGAACTGACAGGACGGGGGAGCTGCTGGCACGCCGACTCGCCATCGAGGCCGCGACGGAGCGGCTCGACGAGCTCGCCGCGGACCGCGGTCTGCCGGATGAGCTCGTGCGGGAGCTTCGAGCAGAATATCAACACCGCCTTCTGCATTTCGAGCAATCGCCGGAGCGGGCAGAGGATTATCGGCACCCCGCGGCCTCTCTTCCGGACGAAATAGAGTTGCTGCTGATTACTGCTGAGCGCGAACGGATCAACCAGCTCTATCGCCAAGGGGCATTGAAGGACGAGGCGCGACGCCGGCTCGAGCGGGAGCTGGACTTGCATGAAACCACTGTCAGCAATCATCAACACGAGGAGTAATGGTCAGGCCAGGGATGCCGCGTCATCGGAGTTCGGGGCCGCCACCGATGCAGTGTTCGCAACAGCCTGCCGGCGAAGGGGCCCATCGTAACGCGGGATTTTTTCAGTGTCCGACGCTGATCGGGTATCGCGAGAGTGGAACCCGGCTCTTCGAAGCGGAGCTGGTACAAGCGTACTTTTTGCGTGTCGACTCTGCGAACCGGCGCGGTCACTCGGCGATCGGCCCGCTCGAGATAAAACCGGACACCCCCGATCCGGCGATGGGCCATCGGTTACACCAGCCTGATCGGGCGCTATGTATCCTCGATCTGCGCCTGCTTTGCGCAGGGGATGGCCGGCCGAGGGATTGGCACATTAAACTCACCGCTAGCAGCTGCCCCCGTAGCTCAGTGGATAGAGCGACCGCCTCCTAAGCGGTAGGTCGTCGGTTCAACTCCGGCCGGGGGCGCCAGACCCTCCTAATCAAGCGGTATCACGCGCGCCCACCGTGCTCACAAAAGCTTATAGAAATAGGCACTGCGCACGCCTTTTGGTACTCTCGCGCCACTCACGCCGTATCAGCCTAAATCGGTGGGTACGGCGGTGACGGTGGGTACGATGGTGGGTACGCGAGAGGGCGGTGGGTACGACGATGCCGATCCGCGATTTACTGACCGAAGGCCGAATTCGCAGCGCCAAACCGAAAAGCCACCCCTACAAGCTCCGCGACGGCGGCGGGCTCTTTCTCCTGATCACACCGGCAAACGCGCGGCTTTGGCGCTGGCGTTACAAGGTGCGCGGCCAAGAGTCGATGCTGGGGCTGGGCAGCTATCCCGCGACTTCCCTAAAGGTCGCGCGCGCAAAACGCACTGAACTCCGGGCAGATCTCGAGTCCGGCAAAAATCCGTCGGCCGAGCGGCGCGCCGAGCGCGCCAGCAGCGCCAATACGTTCGAAGCTCTCGCACGGGAATGGCTCGCAAAACAGCCGTTCGCACCGAAAACCATGGCGAAGGCCGTCTGGACGTTCGAGGATCTTCTCTTCCCATACATCGGATCACGCCTTGTTTGCGCATTGACGGCCCCCGAGCTACTCGACGTCTTCAGGAGGCTCGAGCGGCGCGGCAAGCACGAGACGGCGCACCGCGCCAAGCAACGCGTCGGTCAAGTCCTTCGCTACGCGATTGCGACCGGCCGCGCCGAGCGCGATCCCACGGCGGACCTGCGCGGCGCTCTGGCGCCAATCAAAGTGATCAACCGAGCCGCCCTCACTGATCCTCGCGACGTCGCGCAGCTCCTTCGCGCTCTCGACGGATACCAGGGGCATCACATCGTGGAGGCTGCACTTAAGCTCGCGCCTTTGGTATTCGTCCGCCCCGGAGAGCTTCGCGCCGCGGAGTGGTCCGAGATCGACCTCGAGGCGGCCGAATGGCGAATCGCCGCACATCGGATGAAGATGCGCCGACCGCACCTGGTGCCGCTCGCGCGTCAGGCAGTCGTCATCCTCCGCGAGATCGAGCCGCTGACGGGCCGAGGGCGCTACGTGTTTCCCTCGCCGCGCTCCGTGCAACGGCCGCTAAGCGACAACGCGGTTACTGCCGCGCTTCGCCGCATCGGATATACGGGTGAGCAGATGAGTTGGCATGGGTTCCGTGCGATGGCGTCGACGCTGCTCAACGAGCTCGGCTTCCCGCCGGACATTATCGAGCTGCAGCTCGCGCACCAGGAGCGCGACGAGGTGCGCGCGGCCTACAATCGGGCGCAACGCCTTGATGAGCGTCGCAAGATGATGCAAGCGTGGGCCGACTACCTCGACGGCCTTCGCAGCGGCTCGAACGTGGTGCCATTTCGGCGCCCGGCATAGGCATATAGGCGTACGCGTGACAGCGAGCCGGACGCCCCAAATGTGTAAAGGAAGGGTTTCGGTTCGCTGACATACATGTTGGCGAACTTGGTCGCAGCAACGGACAAATTGTCTGCCCAGTCTGGGCTGCGGTTTCTTCTCCGCCGGTAAACGCGAATGCTGCGACGCCGTGGATCTTACTGCATCGAGCCGTGATCATGCCCCGCCATGGCATCCGTCCCGTGATCCGCTACCTGCGCATCGAACCACTCGTGCAGGGCCGAGACGAGTTTTGGATCGCGTGACGAGTACTGAATCTCGGCGCCGGTCGGAAGGTCTCGATAGCGCACGTGGAGTTCTCCGGGAACGGCCGCCTTCAGGGCGGCGAGCCCCGGCATCTCCGCGCCATGAACTACCGTCGGTGCGCCGAAGTCTCCTCGGCCGAACCTGTCTGCGATGTCCTTCAGATGCCGACGAATGAGCACAGTCTGCTTTGTATCCCCAGGGCTTTTCACAACCACGCGCTGAACGCCGCCTTCCCGCGTCTTTGTGAAGATGTGCGTGGTCGCGTCCATTTCAAACGGCATCACATCGGCACTGCGTTCCCGAACAGCCTCCTGAGGGGACGGATTCGCCGTCTGGCTAAACGCTGGCGCGACTGCCAGGAGCAGCAGACCCGTCAGAGTGCACACGATCATGTTCATAGATGGAACTCCCGCAACGGCAGCACCCATCGGACCCGGACTGGTGCTCGACAGTTCCTTAGGGACTGCAGGGTCAAAACAGGGGCGTGCTACCTTTTGCCGCTGAGGCGGCCGAGACTCCCAGGAACGTGTCACTTGCCAGCGACGTTCACGACTAGCGCTGCAGGTCGCCCTCGCTCGGTCCGTGCAGGCGTGGGCCTCCTTACCCGTGCACAACGCGTCGAGATGGTCCGCCATGCCTGCATCATCCTGCGGCGTTCCGGTAAGCGCTACGGTGCGCGCATGTGCTACGAGCTGCGACGGACAGAGCAATTGCGATCTACGAGCGTCACTGTGCGGACACCCCCGGCGGCGTGCCTCTCAGACGCACCACAGGTCGTGACTCTGCCCAGGCTGTGACGTCCGACTCGAGCCACGCCACGGAGTTTTGGCTCAGTTGCCGGCGCTTGGGGAACTTGCCTGCCAGCTCCAATCGATAGATGGTCATTCGAGACAGTCCGGTCAGCTGCATCACTTGGCGGATCCGAAGGAATTTCATAACGAAGTTCCTACTTGAGGTGTCGCCCTATGCCTTGCGAGCGCATGCGCGCCCAAGCTGATCATGAGACCGCGCTCAAATGAAGTCACTCCGAGTTTCGGGGTAGTTGTGTGCTACGAAGGCGCTCATCGAAGGATCGATGGGACGCCATGCTTCACTGAAGATGAGGGGCGGTCCCTCGAAGTCGGCGTGCAGGCGCAGGCTTCAAACCACCGCAAGCTGCGCCGGTTAAGAGCCGGGGTGGTGAACGTTGCTGGAAAAGGCGGAGCGTAACTCCGTCAGGTGAGATTCAAGGAGACGAACGCGAGTGAACCGCTGATGAAGTGTCGAAACAAATTAGACGACGCCGAAAGCGGGGGTGAACTACTGCCCCGCGACAGAGAGGTTGAGGGGCGACCTGCTGACTGCTCAACCGGCGTCCGGCATGAAGGCGGCGTGACCTTGAATCAGGCTTCGGTGAGGAACGTGGGAACCTGTTGTCCCGATGCGAAGGGAGAAGCTCAAGCGGATGGTCTTCGCAAGAGCGAGCGTACCGAGGCGGGGCACAGGGGCGGAGGCGCTCGTAGTAGGGAGGAAGGTTCTGTAATGGAACTGGACCGAAGGGGCGCCGTTGTGCGGCCTTGTTAGGCGGGCAACCCGCAAGGGGAGGACCCGCGTGGATAAGGCGAAGCCGTTTTGCATTGCCAAGGGCGATGTGTGGGAGGCGTACAAGCGGGTGAAGGCGAATCAGGGCGCGGCGGGTGTCGATGGGCAGTCGATTGCCGAGTTCGAGGAGGACCTGAAAGGGAACCTCTATCGGATTTGGAATCGGATGTCCTCGGGTAGTTACTTCCCGTCGCCGGTGCGTCGGGTGGACATACCGAAAGGGGACGGACGGACGCGGGCGCTGGGGATACCCACGGTCAGCGACCGGATTGCCCAGATGGTGGTCCTGCGATATCTCGAGCCTCTCGTGGAGCCTGTGTTCCATGAGGACTCTTACGGATATCGACCCGGACGATCGGCGCATGACGCCCTGCGCGTGGCCCGGCAGCGATGCTGGCGCTACGACTGGGTGTTGGACCTCGACATCAAGAGCTTCTTCGATGAACTCGACTGGAGTCTCTTGATGCGCGCGGTGCGCCGACATACGGATTGCAGATGGGCGCTGCTTTATATCGAGCGTTGGCTCAAGGCGCCTGTGCAGCAGTCCGACGGCACTCTGGTGAGCCGAGAGAAGGGGAGTCCGCAAGGAGCGGTCATCAGTCCGATCCTTGCCAATCTCTTTCTCCACTATGCGTTCGATCGGTGGATGCGGGTGAACTACCCCGGGGTACCGTTCGAGCGCTATGCGGATGACGCCATCTGCCATTGTCGAAGTGAGGAGCAGGCGCGTGTACTGCGCGCGGCCCTGGAAGCTCGATTTGCGGCCTGCAAGCTGCAGCTGAACTGCGAGAAGACTCGGATCGTTTATTGCAAGGACGCTCATCGGCGTGGCAGCTATCCGCAGCAGCAGTTCGACTTTCTCGGGTATACGTTCCGTCCTCGGCGCGCGATGACCCGTCGGCGGGAGCTGTTCGTCAGCTTCATTCCTGCGGTCAGCGCCCGTGCCGGCAAGTCAATGCGTAAGCAGATCCGCCGCTGGCGGCTGCACCGGCGCACTGATTTGCAGTTGGACGATCTCGCGCACTGGATACGGCCTGTGCTGTCTGGGTGGGTGCGCTATTACGGGTACCTGTATCCGTCTGCCTTGCTGCAGGCATTACGGACACTGGACGCCTTCCTGGTCCGGTGGGCGCGTCGTAAGTATCGACGTCTGCGTGATCACCATACTCGTGCATGGGTGTGGTTGGCACGTGTGCGTCAGCGACAGCGCTACCTGTTTGCGCACTGGACTCTGGTATCGGCGGCTGCTGCACGATAGGAGCCGGATGAGTCGCGAGGTTCACGTCCGGTTCTGGGAGGGCGCGGGGCTGCAATGCCCCGCGCTACTCGACTCGCGAGCGGGCTCGATCGATCGCGCGGTGTCGACGAACCAAACTTCTGCAGTATCGGGGTGAAAGACCCCCGAAACTCGGCTTGCCTTTTCCGCAATATGGGGGTTTGCAATACTCCAAGACTTCCATATAATTGAAAGTATGAAATCAAATGAAGCGATCGCAGCTCTGAGTGCGTTGGCGTCGGAAGCGCGCCTCGCGGTGTATCGATTGCTTGTGAAACGGGGTCCCGAGGGCTACACGCCCTCCGAGCTCGGATCGCGCTTGGATCTCCCGGCGCCAACGCTGTCGTTCCACCTTAAGGGACTGCTGCACGCGGGCTTGGTGATCAGCCGGCGCGAGGGGCGCAATTTGTATTACAGCCCGAACTTGGAGCGGATGAACCGTCTCGTGGGTTTCCTGACGGAAAACTGTTGCAGTCTTGCGGACGATTCTTGCAGCAGCACGTGCCAACCTCAGGCCATGCCCTCCCAATCGAGGAAAAGAGCATGAAGCGCTTGCACGTTCACGTGTCGGTAAAGGACCTTGAGGCCTCGGTGCGATTCTATTCGGAGCTCTTCGCAGCCAGTCCGACGGTCCGTAAGCCGGGTTACGCGAAATGGATGCTGGAAGATCCCCGAGTGAATTTCGCCATCAGCCAACGCGACGGCAAGGTGGGGATCCAGCACCTGGGGATCCAGGTTGAGGAGCGCGCGGAGCTCGTAGAAGTCTATGAGCGTTTACAGCGCGCCGAGCGGCCGGTGCTCGAGCAGGGCGAGACCACCTGCTGCTACGCGCAAAGCGAGAAGAGCTGGATCGACGATCCACAAGGCATTCAGTGGGAGACCTTTCTCACCACAGGCGATAGCACGGAGTATGGGTCGGAGGAGATCCGGCCGAAGTCTGAGAAGGCCGCCGACGAGGTCTGTTGCGCCTCGGGTGGCTGCGCTTCGAAGGGTGCCGCGCTGGTGTGACCGACACAGTGCACACGACTCCGGCTTCCGCAGAAGATCTGATTACGATCCGCTCACTGCTTGAGGAAGCAGGGTTACCGACCAGTGATCTAGACTCAGCCCGGCCTGAATTTGTGGTTCTGCGCGCCGACGGTCGCGTGACAGCAGCGGGGGCACTGCAGCACTTTGGCGATTCAGCGCTGTTGCGCTCGGTCGTTGTCGCCGCCGCGCGACGCGGACGTGGTCTCGGCCAAACGGTTGTCGGGGAACTCGAGCGCCGGGCACGCTCCGCGCACATCGGGCAGCTGTTCCTACTTACCCAGACCGCTTCGGACTTCTTTGCGCGTCTGGGCTATCGCATCATCGAGCGCGCCTCAGCGCCCCCGGACATGCAGCAGAGCGAAGAGTTTCGATCCCTATGCCCGGCGTCGGCGATCTGCATGTGCAAGGTGTTGCACGAGCGAGCAAGCCCAAGTGATTGACCGACCGTACAACGTGCTGTTTCTCTGCACCGGAAATTCCGCGCGCAGCATCCTCGCCGAGGCTTTGGTGAATCACTCGGGGCGCGGGCAATTCCGGGGTTTCAGTGCAGGAAGCCATCCGAAGGGCGCTGTGCACCCCATCGCGCTGGCGCTGCTAAAGCGCATGACGCTGCCGACCGAAGGCCTGCGCAGCAAAAGCTGGGACGAGTTTGCGGAGCCCGGTGCTCCGCCGTTGGATTTCGTGTTCACGGTTTGCGACAACGCTGCCGGGGAAGCCTGCCCGTACTGGCCTCGGCAGCCGATGACCGCCCACTGGGGTGTACCGGATCCGGCGGCTGTCGAAGGCACGGAGGCCGACAAATGGATCGCCTTCCGGGAGACCTTGAGGCTGCTCGACAACCGGATCAAGATCTTCACGAGTCTGCCACTGGCCACGCTCGATCGGATCAAGCTGCAGGAGCGTCTGGACGCGATCGGCAGGACCGCAGCGCCCAACGTCAGCGAATGAATCTCGCCAGGCGCCTTAGCGCCGAAGGAATCGGCTCGCTGTTCCTGGCCGCCGCAGTGGTGGGCTCCGGGGTCATGGCCGAGCGACTAGCCGGTGCAAACGCGGCCGTCGCGCTCTGGGCGAACACGGGAGCCACGGTGGCGGTGCTGGCGACCCTCATTTCACTCTTGGGTTCGATCAGTGGCGCGCACTTCAATCCTGCGGTATCGCTGATCCAAGCGGTGCGCGGCGCGCTCTCCTGGCGGGACGCAGGTGCCTATTCGCTCGTCCAGGTGCTCGGCTGCTGTCTTGGGGCGATCCTTGCTCATGCGATGTTCAACCTTCCTTGGCTGCAGTCGTCTGCGCACGTGCGCACCGGTACGTCCCAGTGGCTAGCGGAGGCAGTCGCGACGTTTGGGTTACTCCTGGTCGTCCTGGGACATCGACGAGCAGAGGCTGCTCCCTGGATGGTCGCCGCGTGGATCGGTGGAGCCTACTGGTTCACCGCCTCGACATCTTTCGCCAATCCCGCGATCACCGTCGCACGCTCGCTCTCCGACTCCTTCTCGGGAATCCGGCCCGCCGACGTGCCTGGCTTTGTCGTCAGCCAGCTTGTCGGTGCACTCGCGTCGCTCCCAGTCGCTAAGTATCTGTTCGCGTGGGATAAGTCACAGTCAGATCACCCGTTGCGTGGAGCTTTCTGACCTGACACTGTCGCAGCGCGTATCAGTCGATACCAACACGGCGCACGCGATTCCAACACACGAAAAACTTTGTTGAGTTTTGGGGGTGTTTTGGTTCGAGTGCAGGATAGCCTCACGGGTGCGGCTGTATCACGATCACGGATGTGCCGAAGGATGCATTCATCATTTGTCGCGTGACCGGTGAGATGAAAGCGCTCGTGCGCAGGCTCGCCGCACGCGATGGGATCACCGAGTCGAGACTCGTAAAGGAGCTCCTCAGCACGGTGCTTCGGACGTCGACTCGGGATGAGCTGCCGACGCCGTCACCGCCGGAGAAGGGCAACCGCGATGCGCGCCTGAATCTGCGACTCACCCTTGAGGACCGGATGCTGTTGCGCGAACGAGCGGCTGCACGCGACGTGCCTGCCGCCACCTATGCATCCGTCCTGATCCGTTCACACCTGCGCAACGCCGTGCCCCTGCCCAAGGAAGAGCTGGCGGCATTCAAGCGCTCTGTGGCAGAGCTGAACGCGATCGGTCGCAACCTGTACCAGATCGCCCGGGCTGCGAATCAGGGTGACAGGGTCGCCACTCCGGGACGCCAGGAACTGGCTTTGTTGCTCAAGGTGGCGGAGGGCTTGCGCGATCACGTGAAGTCGCTACTGAAAGCCAATGAGGCCAGCTGGCGTGGGCGTGCCCAGGCCAGTCATTGAGGCGGAGATGCGATGAGACCATTGCTGGATATGCCGCATGCGGCATATCGAGGAGCATGCCGGGTTCGGAGCTATGCCGCATGGACGTTCTTCCTCTCTCTTTTGCCGGTCAGGTGCATTAGCGCATTCGGCATAGTTTGGTGTTCTCTCCGGTGGGTTCGTAACTCACTGGGGAGGATGTATGACCACCTTGGACCTGATCGTCGACGCCGGTGTTTTGGAGCCAGTCCAGCGTCCGGCTGCCCGGATAGCGCTCGGCCCCTTTGGCCGATGGCTCACCGCGCGAGGACTCGGTGTGCGGGATATCACCGAGGCAGTGATCGATGCGTACGCGAACGAGGCGCCGGCACCCGAACGAGGCAGCACGCGTGCGAGTCTGCTCGAGCTGCTTGCCGTCCTCCGGGAGTCCGGAGCCTGCCGGCCCGTCTCTCTCGATGCGGGAGGCGCGCACCAGCAACTGCTGAACGAGTTTCGCCGGTATCTGGTCACGGAACGCGGACTGGCCGATCGAACGATCGAGCATTACACCGAGGCTGCGCGGGCCTTCTTGCTGTCGCGCACGGCAGACGATGCGCGGGCGGTGAGGGAGTGGACCGCCGCGGACGTACTCACGTTCGTGCAGCGGCGCGCCGTCTGCCGCCCACCAGTGCACATGCAGCAAGTCTGCGTGGGGTTGCGGGTGTTCCTGCGCTACCTGTGCTTCCGGGGATGCACGGACTGCGATCTCAGCAAGTGCGTCCCGCGGATCGCGCGCTGGCGCCTTGCGACGCTGCCGAAGTCGCTGTCGGCAGAACAAGTCGATCGCTTGCTCATTGGCTGTCGGCGCGACACGGCGGCTGGTCGACGGGCTTACGCCGTACTGCTGTTGCTCTCCCGCTTGGGGCTGCGCGCAGAAGAACTCCGCCGACTGACCTTGGACGACATTCATTGGCAGCGTGGCGAGTTGACCGTTCGCGGCAAGTGCCATGACCCGCAGCCGATGCCTCTGCCCCAGGATGTCGGAGAAGCACTCGCGGCTTACTTGACCCACGATCGGCCGCCCTCCTGCAGTCGCAACGTCTTCGTTCGTCTCACGCCACCGCATGACGCATACGAGGAGCCCGATGTATTCGGGCGCATCGTCATGCGAGCGATGCACAGGGCCTCAGTCGACGCCCCAAGCAAGGGCACACACATCTTTCGGTACACCCTCGCGACCGAGATGCTCCGGGGCGGCGCTTCACTGCGGGAGATCGGACACTTGTTGCGCCATCGCGATGAGGACACGACGCGCCTATACGCGAAGGTCGATCTGGTGCGCCTCAGGACGCTCGCACTCTCCTGGCCGGGAGGTGTGCTGTGAGCTCCCTCCGGGATCGATTCCGCGACTACCTCTCCCTGCGACGTGGGCTCGGCTTTCGCTTGGTGGAGGCGGAGTGCTATCTGCGCGACTTCTGCTCCTTCATGGAGAAGGAGCGTGCAACGGTTGTGACCTCGGGCCTGGCGCTGCGCTGGGCGACGGCGCCCACGAGTGCACGCCCGACCACCTGGGCGGGAAGACTCACCGTCATCCGGCAGTTTGCGCGCTATCTCAAGGGCTTCGAGCCCACCACCGAGATCCCTGGCACGCGACTTCTGCCATTTCGACCGAAGCGCTGTCAGCCGTATCTCTACTCCCAGGAGGAGATCGAACACTTGATGTCGGCGGCTCGCTCCATGCCCTCGAGGCAGCCGTTGAAGCCGCATACCGTGGCCACGCTCATCGGCCTTCTCGCCGTTACCGGGATGCGGGTCAGCGAAGCACTCAACGCGCGCCGCGAGGACGTCGACCTCGAGAACGGCGTCATCACGATCCGCGGCAGCAAGTTCACGAAGTCCCGTCTTGTCCCGCTGCATCCCTCTACGGTACGGGCGTTGAGCGAGTACGCCGCGCGTCGGGATCTGTGCATTCCGAAGCGCTGGCCGCGCGGTCCGTACTTCCTGCTGACCGGCCGCGGCGCCAAGTTTGCTGTCTCCCAGGTTCATCTGGCCTTCGACGCGGTCTCGCGCACGGTGGGTCTGCGCACATCGCAGATGCGCCGTGGGCCGCGCCTTCACGACCTGAGGCACCGCTTCGCAACCGAGACGCTGCTGCGATGGTCGCGCGCCGGCACCGAGATCGAGCGCGAGATGCCAACCCTCACGACGTATCTCGGTCACTCGAACCTCTCCGATACGTATTGGTATCTGTCCGCCCACCCGGAGCTGATGAAGCATGCGGCGCTGCGCCTCGAGCGCCGCTGGGGAGGGTCGGTATGAGCACCGCGACCCTGCCGGTATTGCTGCAGAGCTTCTTCACCGAGCGCCTGCTCACGCAGCGCCAGGTCAGCGCGCACACGATCGCCTCTTACCGAGACACGTTCCGTCTGCTGTTGCGCTTTGTGCAGCTCGAACGGCACAAGCGCCCCTCGGACCTCGACTTGTCGGACCTTGATGCGGATCTGATCGGGCGCTTCTTGACCAGTCTCGAGCAGCAGCGACGCTGTAGCGCCCGGACCCGCAACGCGCGCCTCACCGCGATCCGCTCGTTCTTCTCCTACGCCTCCTACCAGGAGCCGGGACTCTCGGCGCACATCCAGCGCGTCCTCGCCATCCCGTACAAGCGTCAGGTTCGACCGATGGTGGCCTTTCTCTCGCACGAGGAGATCGAAGCCATGCTCGCCGCACCCGACAAGAGCACCTGGCTTGGCAGGCGCGATCACGCGCTCCTGACCCTGGCGTTCCAGACGGGACTGCGGCTCTCCGAGCTTACGAGCCTGGACCGGGCTGCCATCACCTTCGGCGCCGGCGCCCACGTTCGCTGTCGCGGTAAGGGCCGCAAGGACCGCTCGACACCGCTCACCACGGGAACTGCGGCTGTCCTCCGGTCCTGGCTCAAAGAGCCGGTACCTCAGACCGAGGTGCTCTTCCCGAACGCTCGCGGTGGGCGCCTGAGCGCCGACAGCGTCCAGCACCTGGTGCGCAAGTACGTGCAGGTCGCGGCCGTGCGCTGTCCGACTCTCAGGGGCAAGCGCGTCTCGCCCCACGTCCTGCGCCACAGCGCCGCCATGGAGCTGCTCGCCGCCGGCGTGGACTCCTCCGTCATCGCGCTCTGGCTCGGGCACGAGTCGGTGAACACCACTCAGATCTACCTTCACGCTCACCTCGCGTTGAAGGAAGCGGCACTCGCTCGAATCACTCCGCCGAACGTCCGACCCGGTCGCTTCCGCCCCGATGACCGGCTCTTGGCTTTCCTGAGCGCACTGTAGGAGCTGCGGACTATGCCGAGTGGCACTAACCCATCGAGCACACGACACACGAGAAATCAGCCACGGGAGCCACGACCATGAAAGCCACTCGGCATAGTTCCGAACCCGGCATGCTCCTCGATATCGCCAGCTACGCGCGACGAGGGCCTGGCGCCCGGTGGTCGCCCCAAGAGCTCGAGCTAATTACCTACACGGCCAGACGGACCCCCGAGGTCATGGTCAAGGTCTCGGGTGGTGCCACGAGCTCGCAGGGTGCGCTGGCGCACCTCGCGTACATCGACCGCCGTGGCCAGCTCGAGATTGAGACCGACCAGAGCGAGATCGTGCAGGGAAAGGAGGCCAAGGACACCCTGGTCGACGACTGGGAGCTCGATCTCCTTGGCGCGGAATCCCGGTCACCCTACAGGGGCATCCCCGGTTGCAAGCCGGCAAAGCTCGTTCACAACATCGTCCTATCGATGCCGGCGGGCACCCCGCCGGCGAAGCTCCTGGCCGCAAGCCGGGAATTTGCCCGGGAGGAATTCGCACTCAAGCACCGCTACGCGATGGTTCTGCACACCGACCAAGATCACCCGCACGTCCATCTGGTCGTGAAGGCAGTCAGCGAGGAGGGGAAGCGGTTGAATATCCGCAAGGCAACGCTCCGGGGCTGGCGCCGGCAGTTCGCAGCGCATCTTCGCGCCCAGGGCATCGCCGCGAACGCTACTGAGCGTGCCGTTCGCGGACAGGTACGCGCAACCGTTCGGGATGGCATCTACCGTGCCGCGCTCCGTGGCCGATCCACGCACCAGCAGGCGCGCCGCGAGCGGATCGCGCAGGCCGCTCGCAGCGGTCGGGCTGCACCTGAGCCGGGTGCGGCGAAACTCCAGGAGACGCGTCGCGCCGTTGTGCAGGGTTGGCACGCTGCAGCCGAGCGGGCGCTCGAGGAGGGTCTCCCGCACCTGGCGGAGCAGATCTGGAACCTAATCGGCGGCATGGCGCCACCCCGAACCGACGACGAGCACCTACGGAATGAGTTGGCAGCGCGTGTAGACGGCGAAAGACGAAAGGAACGCGATGCGCGAAGTCTCTGACGCCTAACAATGCAACGTTGTGATACGGAATGAACGCGCGTGAGCACCCGTGGACGCGCGTGGACACAACATCAAATAAAGTTGGTCGAACCTCATGGTGTTTTTTCGGGTGAAACTGAAAAGGTTAGGTGCAGTAACGGTGCAAATTGGGTCGAAACTTTGCTTGCAAATGTTTTGAGTTGACGAGTAGGGTGGTCGCGCACTCGTCTCACCACAAAAGGCCAACGTTGTGAATAGCACTTATTTCGGTTTATTGGCCGAATTTGGAGAAGCCAATATTCCGCTGGCGCGCGTTGCACCCAAGTACTTCGGTTTGAGTTATGAAGAGGCTCGCCGGCGGGCACCGAGACAGATGCTGCCATGCCGCGTCTTTCGGCTCGGCGGACAGAAGTCGCCCTGGCTCGTCAGTGCGCCCGATCTCGCCGAGCTGATCGACCGACGCCGGTCGCAGCTTGCGAAGGCAGCAGAATTGCCCCGCGAGAATGGTGCGAAGCGCCCTGCGCTGCCGGCGGCATGATCTCGCGCACGTTCTCGGGCTTGAGATTCGCGTAGCGCTTGAGCTCGTTCCACGAGTCGTGGAGCGTGAACTGCGCGACCTCGTGGATCTGGTAGCCGCGCTCGAACAGGCGACTAGTGGCTTCGTGGCGCAGATCGTGAAAGCGAAGGTCCTTGATTCCCAGCACGTGGCACGCGCGGGTGAAGGCCGCGCCGATGCTTCGCGGCTCGTAGGGGAAGATGTATGCGCCGCCTCGGGGCTGAGCCTCTACGACAGCCCAGGCTTCCGGCGTGTACTTGAATCGGCGGTGATTGCCTTCCTTCGCGGTCGGGTGTTTGGCGTCTCGCACAATGCCGGTACGAGCTTGCTCGTCGTTGTCGCGCCATTCCAGCCTGCAGATCTCCGCCTCCCGCCGGGCGGAGGCGAGCGCAAATTCCAAGACGGGGAGCATCGGAATCCGCGAGCGTTTATCGCGATGCGCGAAGTAGTCGCGCAACTGCTCGAGCTCTCCTGGAGTCGGCCGCCGTGCGCGCTTGCGCGCCTTGCCAATGAGGCGCAACTCCGCGCACGCATTGCGTGCCTCCTGGACGATCTCGGGCCGCACAGGAAGCTCCCTGACGCTCTTGGCGGCCCGGAGCACAACCCCGGTCCATATGAGGTCGTTGGCAACCGTCGCGGGTCCTGCACCTTTGGCGCGCCTCGAGCG
>Ga0302325_10005841_pt1 | contig 27860 bp, 26 predicted proteins | sample Palsa_T0_2_FD_201948 | JGI IMG/M metagenome (GOLD analysis project Ga0302325, IMG submission 201948) | Peat permafrost microbial communities from Stordalen Mire near Abisko, Sweden - Palsa_T0_2 | ecosystem: Environmental > Terrestrial > Soil > Palsa > Peat permafrost | place: Sweden: Abisko... | reverse complement strand
CGCCCGCGCTCGCGCCCGCGCCCGCGCCCGCGCCCACGCCCGCGCCCGCGCCCGCGCCCGCGCCCGCGCCCGCGCCCGCGCCCTTCGGCGTCAGCCTCTCCAGCAGCGCCGCCGCCCCCGCCTCGTCAATCGTCGGAAACAGCGCCCCCGCTGCATGAAGCCGCTCCCCCGCCGCCCTCTCCCCGATCCCCGCCAGCCCGTCGACCCCGACCTTGCCCTGCACCGGCTCGAGCCCGAGCTGCGCCCTCATCTCGTCGCTCTTCGCCGGCAGCACCGGCCAGATCGCCACTGACAGCCCGCCGAGCACCCCGAGCAGCGTGTTCAGGATGGTCCCGACCCTCGCGCGCTCGCCCTTCTTGTCCGCCGCCCAGGGCGCCGCGCGGTCCACGTACTGGTTCGCCGAGGACGCCATCGCGAAGACGCGCTCGAGCGCGCGGTGTGGCTCGAGGCGGTCCCACGCGGAGAGCATCTCGCGCCACTGGGCGTCGAGCGTCGCCGCGAGCTCCCGCTCGAGGGGCGTCTCCTCGGCGCGCGCCGGCACCCTGCCGTCGCTCATCTTTGCGCAGAGGCCGAGCGTGCGCGCCAGCAGGTTGCCGAGGTTCTTGCCGAGGTCGGCGTTGTAGCGCTCGATCATCGCCGCGAGGTCGAAGTCGCCGTCCTGGCCGAACGCGATCGCGCGAAGCAGCTGGTAGCGCAGCACGTCGGCGCCCGCGGCCTCGCTGCCGGCGATTTCGCCGAAGGCGCGCGCGATGCCGAGCGGCTCGACGGCATTGCGGAGGGACTTGCTCATCTTCTGCCCGTTGAAGGTGAGAAACCCGTGCGCGAACACCTTGGTGGGCGGCTCGATGCCCGCGCTCATCAAGAACGCCGGCCAAAAGATGGCGTGAAAGCGCAGGATGTCTTTGCCGATGACGTGCGTGACCTCGCCGCCGGGCGGCCAGAAGGCCTCCGTCGCCGGATCCCCTTGCAGGACCGACCAGTAGTTCGCGAGCGCGTCGAACCAGACGTACATCACGTGCTTCGGGTCGCCGGGGACCGGGATGCCCCAGGTGAAGCTCGTACGCGACACCGAGAGATCTTTGAGGCCCGCCTCCACGAAGCTCCGGACCTCGTTGCGCCGCGCCTCGGGCTCGATGAAGCCGGGCCGCGTGTCGTAGAGCTCGAGCAGCGGCTTGGCGTACTTGGAGAGCCGGAAGAAGTACGTCTCCTCTTTCACCCGCTCGACGGGCGTAAAGTGCAGGTTGCACAGGTTGCCCGGCTGGATGAGCTCCTTCTCCGTCTTGTAGGACTCGCAGCCGACGCAATACCAGTCCTCGTACGTGCCGAGGTAGAGGTCGCCTCGGGACTCGATTGTCTTCCACAGCTCTTGCACGCGCAGCTCGTGGCGCGGCTGCGTGGTGCGCACGAAGTCGTCCGCGCGGACCTCCAGCTTCGGCCAGAGGGCCTCGAACCGGTCGCTCATCCCGGACACGAACTGCGCCGGCGACATGCCCCGCTGCTGCGCCTCGCGCTCGAGTTTCAGCCCGTGCTCGTCGGTGCCCGTCAGCATTCGGGACTCGCAGCCACGCAGCAGGTTCACCCGCCGCAGCACGTCGGCGACGATCGTCGAGTAGGCCGTCCCGAGGTGGGGGACGTCGTTGACGTAGTAGATGGGCGTTGTGACGTAGGTGCGGCGCATCGCGCCAGCCGATTAGCACACAGGCCGGTTACGCCGGGTGGCTGGACGCCTTCGCCCGCGCCGGGCTCGCGACCCGCGACGCCCTCGGCGCTCGGTCGAGCGCGCATCGCAACGGGAGCACGAACACTCGCTCGATCGCGTGGCGCTCGTCGCGCGACGGCGGCTCTCCCGAGGCCGCGCGGATGAGGCGCAGGTCGCGCGTGATGGCGCGGCGCACGACGGCCCCCTCGCCCGCAGCGTGGATCGCGGCGTCCGCGTCGTGTGTCCAGCCGCCATCGGCGGGCATTGGCGCGACGAGCACGACCTCGATGTCGGCCTGCCTCACCCACGTCGCCTGGCACACCGTCGCCGTGTAAGGGCCGCGCTCCTGGAAGATCGAGGTGCGCCACTCGAACGGCGACGACAGGTCGATCCGCCGGCCGCCGACGCGGAGCTCGCCGGCGCGAAGGACGATGGGGTCGCCCGCGACGTCCGAGAGGTAGATGCTGTCGAGGGCATCCGGCGCGAGACGCGCCAGCACGCGGACGAGGCGCTCGGCGTCGGCGGCGCGCAGGGCCAGCTCGTCGCCGTCGTGCAGGTCGCTCGCCGGTGCGGTGATCGCGCGATCGATGAGGGCCGGCGCCGCGGAGGCGTCCTCCGCGTCGCGAACACGGGCGGAGAGGTATCGGGTCGCCTTCGGGGTGGTGAAGGCGAGCAGCAAGCGCGCGCGGTCGGCGCTGGAGAGCACGGTCACGCCGAACGGCTCGCTCCACCGGATCATGGTCGACGCAGGACCGCGGTCGATCCGGTGAACCCCCTGCTCGTCGATCACCAGCCATCCACGCGGCGGCTGTTGCCTGCGACCGAGGACGTGGCTCACGAGGCCTGCGAGCGCCACGAGGCCCCCCGCCGCGCCCGCGCGGACCCACGGCGCCCACGGCCCGAGAGCCATGATGACAGCCAAGAGGACGAGCGCGCACGCGATCCCGCCCGCGATGTACGGCGACCCGCGAGAGACCCGCGGCCCGAGCGGCAGCCGCATCACCTCGTCACGGCGCGGCGTTCCGGGCATCGCCACACCAAACTAGCACCGCGTGAGCACGGGCGCTCGGTACACCAGGGTCGGAAATGTCCTGCGGAGGTGCGAGCACGAGCCCGTTACCCGCCAAGTGGCAGGGGGCTTTCTTGCTCGGCAAGGGGTCGAGGCCTATGGTTCGTTCCCCCTAAGGAGGGGACTAAACATGAATTCAAATCACTTAGCGATTCGACTTACGGCGCTTTCGGTGCTGGCTGGCGCGTTCGGGATGGCCTGCAGCTCGTCGAGCAACAAGGGCTCTCCGGGACCGACGGACGCGGCGACCACGGAAACGGACGGCGAAGTGAGCGACGCATCCTCGGATGCAGCCACGACGTGTGTACCCACCGACGCCGGGCTTCTCTCGGCGTACGTCCCCCCGGTCGTTGATGCGTCATTCAGCCCTTCGGCGATCTGGGACTGCAACAAGGCGGCATGTACGGCGGCTGTCTCAGGCTGCTCGTCCGATTGTGAGTGCAACAACGCCTTCATGGGCGAGCTCGAGGCGTGCAAGGCGACGAACGCCAGCGAGATCATCGGCTGCTTCTCCGGCACCGAGACGGGTGGCGACACGGCAACACAGACCCTCACGGCCTGCCTGCTGAGCAACACGGCCTGCATCACGAACCCCTACGGCACCGATGCGGCGGCCAGCGATGCCGCGACGACGACCACCGACGCGGGCACGACGACCACCGACGCCAGCGACGGCGCGGTCGAGCAGTGATCGAGGCGTGCTCGGGGCCAGCGACGGCCTAACCCGAGCGCGGACAAGGCAGCGTTCTTCCGCTGTCATCCTGAGGCCGAAGGCCGAAGGACCCCACAGAACCGCGGTTCGCATGGGGTCCTTCGCTTCGCTTCAGGATGACAGCAAACTACCGCCTGCCCGCCCGGTGCTGGGCGACCCACGGCGATAGGCGTGCCTTGTCGTCCGCCGCGCCGGGAGCGGCGGAAGAGCCGGGCGCGCGCTCCATCTTGGAGGCCGCGACCGCCACGGCGACGGCGACGGCGTCCCGCCTCTCCGCCTTGACCTTCGGGTAGTCGAGGAGCGCGTCCCTGTTCCGCTCGATGAAGCCCGTGTCGTAGTTTCCCGCCACGAACTCGGGGTGCACGAAGAGCTTCTCGTGGAAGGCCAGGTTCGTCCGGATCCCCGTGACGACGTACTCGGAGAGGGCCCGCCGCATCCGCTCGATCGCGCGGGGCCGGTCGGCCGCCCAGACGCTCAGCTTGGAGATGAGCGGATCGTAGTAGCTCGAGATCGTGCAGCCGGGATAAGCGCCGCCGTCATCGCGAACCCCAGGGCCGGAGGGCACGACGAGGTGCTCGATGACGCCCGGAGACGGTAGAAAGTTCACCGGGTCCTCCGCGTAGACGCGGCACTCGATCGCGGCGCCGCGGGAGGTGAGGTCCCCCTGCTCGAACGCGAGCTTCTCCCCTTGAGCGACCCGTACCATCTCGCGCACCAGATCGGTCCCGGTCACGAGCTCGGTGACGGGGTGCTCGACCTGCAGGCGCGTGTTCATCTCGAGGAAGTAGAAGTTGCCGTCGTCGGCCAGCAAGAACTCGAACGTGCCGGCGCTGAAGTACCCGACGCTCTTGGCCCCCTGCACGGCGATGGCCCCCATGCGGGCCACCAGATCGCGCGACGCAGCGGGGCTCGGCGTCTCCTCGACCACCTTCTGGTTTCGCCTCTGGATCGAGCAATCGCGCTCGAACACGTGAACGAGGTTGCCCTCTTGGTCGCCGAGGACCTGGATCTCGACGTGGCGCGGCCGAATGATCGCCTTCTCGAGGTACACGGTGTCGTCGCCGAAGAACTTCTTCGCCTCGCTGCGGGCCCGCTCCCACGCATGGGCCATTTCGTCGGCGTTCGCGACGAGGCGCATCCCCTTGCCGCCGCCGCCCGATGCCGCTTTGAGCATGACGGGGAAGCCGATCTTCTTCGCCGCCGCCACCGCCTCGTCGGTCGTCTCGCAGCGCGCGCCGGGGACGATGGGGACCCCGGCGGCGGACATCTTGTCGCGCGCCGCCGTCTTGCTGCCGAGCGCGCGCATCGCGCGCGCCGGCGGCCCGATGAAGACGACGCCGGCCCGCTCGCACGCCTCGGGCAGCGCTGGGTTCTCGCTCAAGAATCCGTAGCCGGGGTGGATGGCGTCGCAGCCGGCCGCCTTCGCGGTGGCGACGATGCGGTCGACGACGAGGTAGCTCTCCGACGCGGGGGCGGGGCCGATGGGGTACGCCTCGTCGGCCATGCGCACGTGCAGCGCCGCGCGGTCGGCCTCCGAGTAGACGGCGACGGATCCGATCCCCATCTCGCGCAGCGTGCGCATGACGCGGATGGCGATCTCGCCCCGGTTGGCGACCAGGACTTTTCGGAAGGTACGCGGCATGGCTTGGCCTCGCACCGTTACCAGCCCTGGGGCCCCTCGCTCAAGGCCCTTGCCGCGGCCCGCTCGCTAGCCAAGGCCGTGCTAACGGTCTGAGCGTGCCGCCGGTCGTCCCCCCCGAGGACAGCACGCTCTCGTTCGACTTCACGCCGGCCGCTCCGCCCAAGAGCCCGGCCAAGCCGGACGAGGAGCCCAAAGCGCTCAGCGTGGCGGAGCTGGATCGGGCGATCCGGGGGTCGCTCGAAGAAGCGTTCGCGGCGCCCGTTCTCGTCGAAGGCGAGGTCAGCGGCACCCGCGCGGCCCCGAGCGGGCACCTTTATTTCTGCCTGAAGGACGAGCGCGAAGAGGCGACGATCGACGTCGTGATGTACCGCTCGAGCATCACGCCCCGGATGCGGACGCTTTGCGTCGACGGAGCCCGGGTGCGCCTGCGGGGCCAGCCCACGTTCTGGGCGCCTCGCGGGCGCCTGCAGTTCGTCGCCGACCGGATGCAAGCAGCCGGCCGCGGCGCGCTCCTCGAGGCCATCGAGCGGCTCAAGACGAAGCTGGCGGCCGAAGGATTGTTCGCCGCCGAGCGCAAGCGCGCGCTCCCGGGAGAGCCGCGGATCGTGGGCGTGGTGACGAGCGCATCGGGCGCCGTCATCCACGACATCTGCCGCGTCGCGTTCCGGCGCGGAGGCGCGCGCCTCTTGCTGGCGCCGGCCCAGGTGCAAGGGGCGGGCGCGGCGGAGTCGATCGTCCGCGCGCTTGCGCAGCTGCAGCGAGTCCGCGGCGTCGACGTCATCGTCGTCGGGCGCGGGGGCGGCTCCGCGGACGATCTGGGCGCCTTCAACGAGGAGCCCGTGGTGCGGGCCATCGCCGCGTGCCGCGTGCCCGTCGTCAGCGCCGTCGGCCACGACGCGGACGTGACGCTCGCAGACTTCGCCGCCGACGCGCGCGCGGCCACGCCCTCGCAGGCGGCCGAGATGGTGGTGCCGGACCGCCGCGCCCGCAGCGCGCTTTTGCGCCGGACGACGATGCACCTCGAGCGCGCGATGCATGGCCGGGTCACGCAGCACCGGGTCGCGCTCGCCGGGATCGCGAGGCACCTGGGGGACCCGCGCCTCGCGATCGCGTCGCACCAGCAGACCCTCGACGACCGAGTCGCCCGCCTGACGGGCCGGGCGAAGGCGGCGATCGCCCGCCGCCGCGACGCCCTCGTCCGAGCGCAGAACCGGCTCGCCTACGTGCACCCCCGCGCGGTCATCGGGAGGGAGCGCGCCGAGATCGTGCGCCTCGACGAGAAGCTCGATCGGGTATGGGCCGCCTCGCTCGCCGAGCGATCTGCCCGCCTGCACCGCGCCACCGCGAGGCTCGACGCCCTCAGCCCGCTCCGCGTCCTCGGTCGAGGGTATGCCATCGCCACGCGCGATGACGGGCACGCCGTTCGGTCGGCGGCCGACGTGCAGCCTGGCAGCGTGGTGCACGTGAGGGTACGCGACGCCCGGATCGACGCGCGGGTCGAAGGCGTCGCGCGCATCGACGCGCTCGACCCGCGGACCGACCCCGATCAGAGGCGATGATCCCGCGCCGCTTCGCCGTCCTCGGAGATCCGATCGCCCACTCCAAGAGCCCGGCGATGCAGGGCGCCGCGTTCCGGGCCCTCGGCCTTCCCCACACCTACGAGGCGATCCGCGCGACGCCGGAGGACCTGCCCGGCCTCGTCGCGGAGCTGCGCGCCGGCGCCTTCCACGGCTTCAACGTCACCGTCCCGCACAAGGAGCGCATCCTGGGCCTCGTCGACGTTTGCGACGACAGCGCGCGCGTCGCGGGGGCCGCCAACACGCTGGTGCGACGAAGCGACGGCCGAGTGGCCGCGTACAACACCGACGCGCCGGCGCTCGCCGCGGAGATCGCGGGGCTGGTCGAGGGCGGTCGGACGTTCGCCGGGACGCGGGCGCTCGTCCTCGGCTCCGGCGGTGCAGCGCGGGCCGCGATCGTCGCGCTCGGCCAGCACCTGGGGGCTTCCGAGATCGCCGTCCGGGCGCGGAGCTTCGCCGACCCGGCGCGGCGCGAGGCGTTCGCCGCGGGGGCGCCCTACCCCGTCACGACCGAGCCCTGGCGGCCCTCGGCGGACGACGAGCGGCGCACGTTCGCCGTCGTACAGGCCACGAGCGCGGGCATGCTCGGCGCGGACGTCGGCGAGGCGGTCGCCGACGTCGTCGCCTGGCAAGACCTCCCGCCTCTCGCCGTCGCCGTCGACGTCGTCTACTCGCCGCGCGACACACCCTTTCTCCGGGCGGCGCGCGGGCGGGGTCTGCGGGCCACGGACGGGCTCGGAATGCTGGCCCGCCAAGGGGCTCTCGCGCTGGAGCTCTGGCTGCGCGAAGGCGCGGCGGCCGACTGCCTGGCCGCGCCGCTCGAAGCGATGCGCCAGGCGCTCGAGCGCTAGGCCGCGCGCGGTAGTAGAGTTGGGGGCAGGTCCGTGCCCAAGAACCGGCAGCGCCTGGGGTACCGGCGCATCGTCCAGCTCCTCGTCTTTCTCGTCGTCGTCCCGACGGTGCTCATCCTGCTCGTCGGCATCGTGCTCATGTTCGTGGGGCGGGGCAGCGTCTTCAACCTGCTGTTCGGCGTGCTCACGGTGAGCTTCGTCCTCGTAGCGGTCACCGGCACGGTCCTCGTCCTCGTCTTCTTGCGACGCGAGGCCAACCTCAGCACGCTGCAGGCGGACTTCGTGTCCAAAGTCAGCCACGAGCTTCGCACGCCGCTGACGAGCATCCGGCTCTTCGTCGAGACGATGGATCGCAACCGCGGCAACGCGGCCACGCAGCAGAAATGCATCGACGCGCTCGGACGCGAGACCGAGCGCCTCACGCTCCTCATCGAGCGGCTCCTCGACTGGGGCCGCATGGAGGCGGGCGGCAAGCAGTTCGAGCTTCGCGAGCGGGAGGTGAGCGAGGTCGTGGCGAAGGCGCTCGAGGCCTTCGGGCCCCTTCGCGACCGGCACCCCGAGCTCGACTTCGCCTCCGAGATCGAGCCGCGCCTGCCGCCCGTCAGCGCCGATCTCGGGGCGATGGCGGATGCCTTGCTGAACCTCATGTCGAACGCGTTGAAGTACGGCGGCACCCCGCCCGTCGTGCGCGTGCGCGCGCGGCGGTTCCAGGACAAGGTCGCCATCGAGGTGACCGACAACGGCGATGGGATCCCTCGAGTCGAGCACCGCAAGATCTTCCAGAAGTTCTACCGGATCGACGATCGCCTCTCGCGCGAACGCGAAGGCAGCGGGCTTGGTCTTGCCATCGTGAAGCACATCGCGCGCGTTCACCGGGGGCGGGTGCAAGTCGAGAGCGCCCCAGGCAAGGGTTCGACCTTCCGCATCCTGCTGCCGGCGCGCTCGCCGCGGCGCGAAGTCGTGGCCGCACCCGAGGGCGCGAAGAGCGCATGACGATCCCCGGTTCGGGCGGGGCCGCCAGGCACCGGGTCCTCGTCGTGGAAGACGACGCGAGCATCGCGCTCGGCCTCAGGATGAACCTGGAGGCCGACGGCTACGAGGTGCTCTCCGCCGAGGACGGCGAGGCAGGGCTGGCGATGGCGCGCGCAGAGAACCCCGACGTCGTCATCCTCGACGTGATGCTGCCGAAGCTCAACGGCTTCCAGGTCTTGCAGACCGTGCGCCGCGAGGGGCTGACGATGCCCATCATCGTGCTCAGCGCGCGCACCGGAGAGGCCGACAAGGTGACGGGCCTGGAGCTTGGCGCCGAAGACTACGTGGCGAAGCCCTTCAGCCTGGCCGAGCTGCTCGCCCGCGTACGGGCGGCCCTTCGCCGCGGCTCGCGGGGCGTCGATTCGTCGCGCCGCACGGTGCATGCCTTCGGCGACGTGCGCGTCGACGCCGCGGGCCGCACCGTCACGCGCGCCGGGGCGCCCGTCGACATGACCGCGACGGAGTTCGATCTGCTGCTCTGCCTCATCGAAGCGCGCGGCACCGCGTTGACCCGCGACGCGATCTTCATGCGCGTCTGGGGGCCGAACCACCACGGGACGCCGCGCACGATCGACAACTTCGTCCAGCAGATCCGCGCGAAGGTCGAGGTCGACCCGCAGCACCCGAAGCACCTGCAGACGGTGCGCGGCGTTGGATACCGCTTCGACGGATAAGAGCCACGACTGCGGATAGGGTTCTCTTGCTCCTGTGCTAGTGGGATGGGGCTAACAGCCCATGGAACAAGCGCTCTTACGGAGCTATCTCGCGACGGTCTACGAGTTTCCGACAGCGTCCGGCGCGGTGCGAGCGTCGCTCGACGGCGACGTGGTCTCGGATCCGTCCTCGTTGCCGGAGCTTCTGCAGAGGCCTTTCGCGGTCCTGACGGCGTATAACCCGCGCTCGATGCTGCTGCCCCGCAAGGTGAACGACCAGCGACAACAGGTCATGCGCGACATGCTGATCCTCGGCGTCTACCGCGTCGAAGCGTGCGTCGCCTACGAAGAAGACCCGGAGGGAACGTGGCGGGAACCCTCGTGGCTGGTGCACGGGATGGACCGCACGGAGGCTCTCGCGTTCGGCCGCGTGTTCCGCCAGAACGCGATCCTCATCAACGGCGCGCGCCCGGAGATCGTCGTCACCGATCCAACGTGCGACGACATCGGGAGAGTGTTCGTCGGAAACTGGCGCGTCCGCGCTTAGCCTTTGCTGTCATCCCGAGCTGAGCGAGGGACCCCATTGACGCCGCCTTCCGCGCTCTCCGTGGGGTCCTTCGCTTTGCTCAGGATGACAGCAAACCTTGAGCGTCTCGGGACACCGCGCGACTCGGGGGGACACGCCGGCGTGAGCGTCGTGGGCTGCGATCGCCGCGCGGCGCGCGGGGAACGCGCATTGCTTGGGGATTCCCCATGCCGACAATCGCGTCTTCACGGACGAACGAGCAGCGCGCTCGCGTCGTGTTCTCCATTTCGCTTCTCGTGGCCGTTGCCCGCTGCGTGCCCTCTCCCGGCCCTGCGATCGGCGCCGCCGCGCCCGAGCTCGACGACGCCGGTGATGGTGCGCCAGCGGGCGCGGGACTCGCGCCGTCGAGCCAGGGGACGCCTCGCGTTGGATCCGGCGACGGCGACGCGTCGGGTGCCGATCTCGCCGCCAGCGACGCTGCCGGCTCGCCCGACGATGACAAGGCCGCCAGCTCGATGGCCGACGAGGCCTCGTCCGACGACGCCGCGCCGTCGGACGACACCACTCCGGCGGATGCCTGCCCGGCACCGCTCGCCCCGGGCAACCTGCTCATCGACGAGCTGATGATCGAGTCGGTCGCCGGGACGGGCGATTACGGCGAATGGCTGGAGGTCGCGAATCTCCTCGACTGCGCGATCGACCTGCGCGGGTTGCACGGCGAGTGCCCCCACGGGGCGAAGGTCGTCACCTTCGACGTGGGCGACGACGTGTGGATCCCCGCGCATGGTTTCTTCGTCGTGGCCGACTCGGTCGATCCCTCGATAAATCACGACCTCCCCGGCGTGGTCATCGGCTGGCTCGGCTCGCCGGGAGACGTGCTGCGCAACGACGGCACCACGGTGACGCTCAGCCTCGCGGGCACCGCGATCGACACGCTGACGTACCCCGAGCTCACGCTCACGGTCGGCGCCTCGAGGGAGTTTCCCAGCGCGTGCGATCCGTCCCAGCGGGGCGACTTCACGCTTTGGCAACCGGCCACAGCGTCCTGGTTTCCGGGCTTCTACGGCACCCCGGGCGCCCCCAACAGCGACGTTTCTTGTCAGTGAACCTGGACGCCGCGGGCGACCGGACGCAAACTTTGGATGTCATCATGGGATGGTTCAGCTCAGACAAACTGAAGGTACCGGCCGATGCAGAAGCCCTGCCGGGACGGGCGGCCAAGATCGCGGTTCCGGCCAAGCATGAGGTCCTCGACACGGCCCTCGAGCCGCCGTTCCCTCCCGGAACGCAGACGGCGACGTTCGCGCTGGGCTGCTTCTGGGGCGCGGAGAAAAAGTTCTGGCTACTGCCCGGTGTGTTCTCGACGCAGGTTGGATACGCGGGCGGGTCCACGCCCAACCCCACGTACCGCGAGGTTTGCTCGGGCGGAACGGGTCACACAGAGGTCGTCCGCGTGGTGTTCGATCCCGCGCGCGTGGCCTACGCCGATCTTCTGCGCGCCTTTTGGGAGAGCCACGACCCGACGCAGGGCATGCGCCAAGGCAACGACGTAGGGACACAATACCGTTCGGCGATCTACGTCGAAAACGCCGCGCAGCGCGAGCTGGCGGAGGCCTCGCGCGACGCCTTCCAGAAGAAGCTCGCCGCCGCCGGCTACGGCCCTATCACCACCGAGATCCGCGAAGGCGTCCCGTTCTACTACGCCGAGGATTACCACCAGCAGTACCTGGCCAAGAATCCAGACGGCTACTGTGGCCTCGGCGGAACAGGCGTCCGCTGCGGCTAGGAAACGAGGCGGCGCGCTCACTGCAATCGTCGCAAGCTGGGCACGAATGAGACGGGGCGAGCGCGCGACCCGCTGTAACCTTTTGGCGCCTGAACCGTTCTTTCCCTCGAAAGCCATCGATGCCCAGCCGATCTACCCGCCCACTGCGGCGACACCCGCGCCGCGTCCTGCGATCACGCACGCCGTTCGTTTCTGTCATTCTCGCGGCCTTGCTCGCGACGGCGGCCGTCTCTGGCCTCGCGCGCGCCGGCGACCCGAAGACACCCCTCGGCAAGTGGATGAAGCCAAACATGGGCGCGCCCCTCGCAGGCGAGGACTACGACGCGCTGAAGAAGAGCCTCGACCTCGTCGCGGGCAAGACGCCCAAGGGCGACTATCCGCAGTGGTCCGCCATGGCGACGGCCGGCTCCGCTGCTGCCGCCAAGCAGGATCTCAAGGCCGTGAAGGCGTCCTGCAAGCAGTGCCACGACGCGTACAAGGACAAATACATTAAAGACTTCCCGGATCAGCCGTTCCCCTGAGCCGGCCAGGAGCACGGCCCGCGAGGCGGGCGTGCCGGGCTGTGATAAAGGACCGGCCATGAAGGCTCCCGCGCACGCTCTCGGCGCGCTTCTGGCGGCTACGTCGCTGCTGGGCGCGGGCTGCGAGACCCAGCACAAATCCTCGACCGTGGCGTCCGACGCGGGCGCGACGGCCACCAAGTTCGTCACCGCGGATCCCAAGCTCGAGAAGGCTCTGCAGGCGGCCGCGTCCGCCACGCCGGACGACAAGGGGCCGCCGCCCGACGGGGTGTTCGGGCCGGGTCTCGCCGACCGCCGTCACCCCAAGGGTGCCCCGACGAAGGTCGACGTCGTCACCGACGGAGACGAGCCGCGCGTGATGATCGTCGCCGCCGGTGAACCCGCGCGTGCGTCCTCGTACGGGCCCGCTGGGCTCGAGCTGGCCGCCCAGATGGGCGCGCGCATCGCGCTGCCGACGGTCGACCTCTCGCTCGTGCTCGCGCCGGGGAAAAAGGACGAGGGCGGTTCGGACTGGATCGTGGCCGACCTGAAGAAAGTCGTGCCCGCGCGAGAGCAGTTCGGCGAGTTGCCGGCGGGCACCGACAAAGAGGTCGCGAGGCTCGTGGGCACCGAGCTGCGAATCAAGACGGGGGCCGACGGACTCTCGAGCGACCTCGCGATCGCGCTCCCCAAGGGAGCCCCGGACGAGCTCGGGCGGGTGGCGCGCAACGGAGCAGAGGCCCTCACGCTGGCCACGCTCGCGCCGCCGCCCAGGGCCGTGGGCGTGGGGGCGCAATGGATCGCCGAAACGCGGATGACGCTGGCCGGGGTCGACGTCGTCGCCTACCGCGCCTACCGGGTGAAGAGCGTGACGGGCGATAGGCTCCGGGTCAGCGTGGACCTTCGCGCATACGCGACGAGCTCCGATCCGCAGCTCGAGGGGGTGCCCAAGGGGGCGACGCTCGTCCAGATGAACGCCGAGGGACAGGGCGAGATGGAGATCGTCAAGGGCGAGCTCATGGCTCGCAAGGCGGACATCCAAGAGCGCGTGGTCATGGTTTTCCAGCCGGCCGACCCCGGGAAGGCCGCGGCGCCCGACCCCTTCGGCGGTGCCGCCGGAGACCCCGACCAGCAAAAGCCCCCGGCCGGCGGCGCCATGACGGCGCAGATTCTGACGCAGGCCACCCTGGTGCGCGGCGAGGACCTGCGCGCCGCCATGAGGCAGCCGTGAGAGCACGGCGCCGGCTCAGCCCTCGCCCTGCGCCCACTCGACATTAGGCGGGAAACACGGCGTCGGGGTACACTGCCGGAAGCTCGGGCGCTCATGAAGATTACCTGCCAGGCCTGCCAGGCCAAGTACAACGTCGCGGACGACAAGGTCCAGGGCAAGATCGTCAAGATCCGGTGCCGCAAGTGCGGTGCCACGATCGTCGCTCAGGGCAACGGCGCGGGGACGAACGGGACGGCCTCGCGGGGGCCCACTCCTCCGCAGGGATTCGCCGGCGACGACGTGCAGTGGCACGTGAACCTGGGCGAGGGCGACCCGCGTACGATGACGGTGCGAGAGCTCATCGAGGCGTACAACACCGGCGTCGTCACCCACGACACGTTCATCTGGACCGACGGGATGGACGACTGGAAGCCGCTGTCCGAGGTCGAGCCCGTCGTGGCGGCGCTCCACGCCGACGCGGCCAACGACGCGCCACCGCCCAGCGCGCGCGACCTCGCGTCCATCGGCCCGAACGTCCCGCAAGTGGAGAGGCCCGCGTCGGTGAAGCCGGAGCCCGCGTTTCAGTCTTCGGCAGTCGCCGAGTCGATAGCGCCCGGCTACGAGGCGCCGACGGCCATCGCGTCGTTCGCCATGCAAGCGCAGGTCGAGGCGCCGGTCGAACCGAAGCGTGCGGCGGTGAAGCGCGAGCCTCGCGCCCGCGATCTGTTCGCGAGCCGTGTCGCGAGCGAAGACGTGCAGACGAGCGCCCCCGTCGCGCCGCAATTGATGTCGAGCGTCGGTGCGGGCTCGAGCGTGGACGCGGGCAAGCTCACGGGGGAGCGAAACGAGAACTCCGTCCTTTTCTCGCTGGCCGTCCTGACGAAAGACTCGGCCGATGCTCCGGCGGCGCCCGCCAAGAACGTCAGCGAGGACTCGGGGCTCATCGATCTCAAGGCCCTCGCGGCAAAGGCCGAGTCGGTGCGGCCGTCCGCCCCGGGGAGTGCAGATGCGGCGGTGTTCGCGCCGCCGCTCGGGCTCGCAGCCTCTCCCCTGGGATCTCCCCTCGGCGCCTTCGGCGTGGGCGCGCCCGAAGAGCGGCCGAAGAGCATGCTCCCGCTTCTCATTGGCGGGGGGGCGGCGGCTGCCGTCCTGGGTGTCCTCTGCGTATTCGTCGGAATGAAGCTGGCCGGCTCGGGCACCGCGGCCGCAGCGAGCGCCGCGTCGGCGGCGCCGCTGGCCGCGACGGCCGAGCCCTCGGCGACGGCCTCCGCCACGGCACCTGCAGCTTCGACCACGGCCGACACGAGCGCGACGGCGTCAGCAGCCCCCAAGCCCAAGCCCGTGACGCCCGTGTACCACGCCGCAGCCCAAACGGCGCCCGCCAAGCCGGCCACGACCGGCGCCGCCCCCGCCGCGACGGCCGCTCCGCCCCCCGCGGCGAAGAAGGGCGGCAGCACCGACTGCGGCTGCAACGGCGACCTCATGTGCCTGATGAAGTGCTCAGCGCACTAGTCAACCCAACCAAGCATCCAGCGCGACCAGGCCGAAGAATGCGACGCTGACCCAGGCGTTGACGTCGAAGAAGGCCTTGTCGATGGCGGCAAGGCCGCGTCGGCGGACGAGGGAGTGTTCGTAGACGAGGAGCGATGCGGCCGTGACCACGCCGACTGCGAAGGCGACGCCTCGGCCCAGGGCGAGGCCGCAGCCCGCGAGCGCGGCGACCGTTACTGCATGCGCCGTGGCGCTTATCGTCAGGGCGCGCTTGCCTCCGAAGCGCGCGGGGATGGACTTTAGGCCCTCGCCCCGATCGAACTCCTCGTCTTGCAGGGAGTAGAGGACATCGAACCCGAGGAGCCACGTCAGGACGGCGACCATGAGCAGGACGATGCCCAAGCCGGGGCGGGCGCCCATGGCGATCCACGCCCCGCCCGGCGCGAGCGACAAGGCCAGACCCAGCCAGGCGTGCGCGCCCCACGTGAAGCGCTTTGCGTACGAGTATCCGAGCAGGATCACCAGCACGCCCGGGGCGAGGACGCCGGGCCAAAACCCGAGGAGCGCCGCGAGGAAAATGAAGGCGATGCCCGCTCCGACCGCGAGCGCCAGCGCCTCTCCGGCCGCGACGATTCCGGCCGGCACGTGGCGGCCGCGGGTGCGCGGGTTGCGCGCGTCGACGTCGCGGTCGGCCCAGCGATTGAACGCCATCGCGCTCGTGCGCGCGCACACCATGCAGCCGAGCAACGCGGCCCCACGAGCGACGTCGAGGGGGCGGTGAGGAACGGCGAGCGATAGCACCACGGCGCTGGCGGCGAACGGAAGCGCGAACACGGTATGCGAGAAGGCGACCAGGGAGCCGTACGTCCGCACGCGCGTCGTCAGGTCGACGCGCGGGGCTCCGTTCGACGCGTCGGTCACGACGGCTCCCTTTCGCGGCGCACGATCCAGCGGCGCGGACGCCGTACGTTCGCCAGCACGAACGCGCACGCGTCGCCCGTCACGTCTCCTTCGATCGCGAAGATCCCGGGCCTGGCGCCGCGCGCGATGCGGCCGAGGTCCTCGCGTCCCAGCGTCCGCGCTCCCTCCCATGTCGCCATCCGCAGCAGGTCCCGCGCCGCGACGGTCGGGAACCGATCGGCCAGAGCGCGCGCTTCGGCCAGGACGTCGAGCGACGCGTTGGACGCCAGGGAGTCGGTGCCGAGCGCGGGGAAAATCCCGGCGGCGAGCGCCGCCAGCAACGGAGGCAGGCGCGTCTCGATGAAGAGGTTCGAGCGCGGGCAGAGCACGACCGGGGCGCCCTGGCGCGCGACGAGGGCCAGCTCGTCCGGCCGCGCATCGGTGAGGTGCACACAAGTCACATGGGGTCCAAGCGCTCCGAGATCGTCGGCGAACGCGACGGGCGCCTTGCCCGGCCATTCGAGCCGCTCGCGCGGCAGCTTGAGGCGGCTTTCGTACCAGCCTGGGATCGGGCCGTCGCCGTGCTCGAGGAAGCGTCGCTCCGCCGCGTGCTCCGACAGGTGCAGCGTGGCCCGCTGTCCCTTCTCGCGGGCCTGCGCGACGAGGCGGCGTACGACGGTGGGATGGGTGGTGTACAGCGTGTGAGGGCTGGGGACGTACGCGAACGCCGCCTCTGGCCACGTCGTCCCCATGCGCTCCGCGACGACGAGCGGCAACTCGGCGACGCGCGCCTCGAGCGAGGCGAGCTGCACGCCGAAGACCTCGTGGAACACGGTGCCCACGAACCCACGCCGCACGAGCTCCGGCACCGCCGCGAGCGAGTTCGTGACCTCGCCGATCGCGGCGGTCCCGGACGCCTCGAGCTCGGCGACGGCCTTCTCGATGGCCGCCGCATCTTGCTCCGGCTGGATCTCGGCGCGGGCGCCGATGAGGTGCTCGACCCACGGGACGAATCCGGCGCCGCCGGGCACCGTGCCGCGAAGGGCGCTGAGCTCGAGGTGCGTGTGCGCGTTGACGAGGCCAGGCAGAAGCACCCCTCGGACCCGCTCGACGTCCACCCCCGCGTGGCGCGGCAGGATCTCCTCCGCGGGGCCTACGTCGAGGACGACGCCCTTGGCGCCAAGGACGACGGCGGCGTCGCGAAGGACGTCCCCCTCTCCGGTGACGACGGCATCGGCGTGAACGGCACGCATTTTCGTCCCTCCGACCTCCGCCTCAGGAGGGCGTCGTGAGCCAGTCGTAGCGGACATTGCGCCGGGCGGCCTTGAAGCCGGCCGCACGGATGCGCCGCTCCATCGCGTCGGCGTTCATGCAGAACGTGGTCCCCGCGCTCGACACGACGCTCTCCTCGAACATGACGCTGCCGAAGTCGTCGGCGCCGAACCGCAGCGCAACCTGGCCGACCTCGGGCCCTTGCGTCACCCACGACGCGCCGACGTGATCGACGTTGTCGAGCAGGATGCGCGCGACGGCCTGCTGCCGCAGGTAAAGCAGGGTGCCGTGGTCGCCCGCTTCGATGTGCGTGCCCCGTTCGTGCTGGAAGTCCCAGCAGAAGAACGCGGTGAAGCCCGCCGTCTCGTCTTGCAGGTCGCGGATCTTGATCAGGTGGCCGATCCGGTCGCGCGGCGTGTCGACGGTGCCGTACATCATGGTCGCGCTCGACCGCAGGCCCATCTGATGGGCGACGCGCATGACGCCGAGCCAGTCGTCGCTCGTGCATTTGGCCTTCGCGATCTTGCGGCGGACTCGGTCGACCAGGATCTCGGCGCCGCCCCCGGGCACGCTGTCGAGACCGGCGGCGTGCAGGCGCTCGAGTACCCCGCGCACGCTGAGCCCTTCGAGCCTACCGATGTGCAGGATCTCCTCCGGCGACAGTGCGTGCAGCCCGAGGCGAAACTCCTTTTTCATCCACCGAAAGAGGTCCTCGTACCACTCGATCCGCAGCTCGGGGTGCAAGCCGCCCTGCAGCAGGATCTGCACGCCGCCGGCGTCGACCACCTCCTGCAGCTTCTTGGCGAGCACTTCGCGCGACAGGACGTAGCCCTCCGGGTGCCCGAGCGGCCGGTAGAACGCGCAGAAGCGGCAACTCGTCGTGCAGACGTTGGTATAATTGACGTTTCGGTCGACGATGTACGTGACGACGTTGCTGGGGTGCTTTCGCCGCCGGACGGCGTCGGCGGCGAGGCCCAGGTCGAAGAGCGAGGCCTCCTCGAGCAGCCTCTCGCCCTCTGCCGCGCTGAGGCGCGCTCCCTCGGCCGCCCGGGCGAGCAGGGTATCCAGGGCGGGCGGCGCCTCGGATACCTTGCCCCGGTCGTCGTCCATGAAGCGCACGCGGGCGGGCGGGAGGAGCCCCGCGCGAGCCGCCTCGTCGTAGAAGCGCTCGAGCCCGCGCCGTTCCTCGTCGCCGAACTCGTACCGGATCGCGTCGTGCAAATACGAGCGGAGCGAGGCCGCCGGGAGGCCGGACCGCGCGGAGTAAGCGTCGGCGATGGCGTCGCGCCGGGCGAGCCCCTCCGCCTTCGCGGCCGTGAGGATGCGCTCCTCGTCGGCCGACACGGCGCCCACCCGCCCGCACCACGCGGCGAAGACGAACGGCAACCCCGTGTGCTCGAGCCACGCGCGACCGAGGTCGAGCACGTGCGGGAAACGGCCCTCGATCTCGAGCGCCGGATCCCCGATGACGAGCGCGCCGCGGCCGCCCGCGATCCCCGCGACGGCGTCTTGGGGAGAGCAGCCGACGAGGCGGGGCTCGCGACCCATCAAGGCGCGCAGGAGCAACCTGGCGAGCACCACGCTCGTACGCGACGACAGGTCGACGGCGAGCTCCTCGAGCGACTCGATGGGCCGTTCGGCCGCGATGACGACGCTGCGAACTGGCCCGCGCGCGCCGATGGCGCACCCACGAACGAGGCGCAGATCGCCGATGGAGGCGGCGGCCGCGACGGGCATCAGCGCCACGTCCGCCTCGTCCTCCGCCACGCACCTCGCCACCTCCGCCGGCGACGCGCAATCGAGCACGAGCTTGCCGGAGGCGGCCTCTCGCTCGAGGCCCTCGACGAGGGGGCGCGCGTTCAGGTACCCGACCGCGGCGACACGAAGGAGCCCGCCCGCGACCCGGTTACTGGCGTGTTCTCGCGTCGCGGCGCTCACGACATCACCTCGAGGTGCTTCTTGGCGTTCCGGTCGCGCACTTTGAGCGCGGACTCGGGCAGCGCGGCGCGCGCGTGCTCGCGAACGACGTTGTACAGGGTGTCGCGCTCGACCGGGACGCGGCCGGCTTCCTGGATGAGACGCACCAGGCCGTCGACGGTGAGGCCGCTGGGCGAGCGCGATCCCGCGGCGCGGTAGATCGTCTCGTGCACGATCGTCCCGTCGAGGTCGTCGGCGCCGAAGCGCAGGGCGATCTGGGCCACCTCGGGCGTCATGCTTACCCAGTACGCCTTGATGTGCGGGATGTTGTCGAGCAAGAGCCGCGAGACCGCCACCGTCCGGAGCGCGTCGATCGCCGTCGGCGCCGGGAGGTTGCGCATCCCGTTTCCATCCGGGTGGAACGCGAGGGGGATGAAGGCCTGGAAGCCGCCGCCGTCGACGCCGGTCTCGTCCTGGAGCGCGCGCAGCCGGAGCAAGTGGTCGACGCGGTGCTCGAACGTCTCGATGTGCCCGTAGAGCATGGTGCAGTTGGTGCGCATGCCCATGCCGTGCGCGACGCGGTGGACATCGAGGTACTCGTCGGCGGTGGCCTTGTCGTGCGAGATACGCGCGCGCACTTCGGGGTGAAAGATCTCGGCGCCCCCGCCCGGCATGCTGTCGAGCCCCGCCCGCCGGAGGCGCTCGAGCACCTCTCCGTACGTCATGCCGTAGTGGCGCGCGAAGAAATGGATCTCGACCGCCGTGAAGCACTTCATGTGAACGTCGGGTTTGATGCGCTTGAAGCCGGCGAGAAGCTCCTCGTAATACGCGAACGGCAACCCGGGATGCAGGCCGTTCACGATGTGGATCTCGGAAGGCGGATCGTCGAGGCGCGCGCGGAGCTCCTGCCACGCTTCTTCGTGGCTCATCGTGTGGGCCCCGGGGGCCCCCTCTTCGAGCTTGGCGAAGGAGCAAAACAGGCACGATGCGACGCAGACGTTGGTGACCTCGATGCGCATGTTCCGGTTGAAGTACGTGCGGTCCCCGTGCACCCGCTCGCGCACGGCGTTCGCGAGCTGCCCGACGGCAATGACGTCGGGGTGCCGGAAGAGCGCGACGCCGTCCTCGAACGAGAGTCGTTCGCCCGCCCGCACTTTGCTCTCGATGGCCTCGATGGTCCCGACCCGCGGCGTCGTCACGGTGTGCATCCGATGGCCTCCTGCGTGAGTACCGCTGCTTCGATCGACTCGAGCGCACCGTCGCGCCCCACGAAGACTGCGACGCGGCCGCCGCGTTCGACGCAGGCAGCCAGCTCGCGACGCTTGACCAACTCGGCCGGCTCCCAGCCGCTCTTCTTGCCGACGCCGAGCATCTCGCCTTGGGCGAGGGGCAGTCCGCGTTTGTTCGCGATGGGCCCGGCGAGCTCGTTCGCGCCAAAGCCAAGCGCGACCTGCGCGAGCTCGAGGCCGCAACGACCCCAATCAATCCGCACGTGCACGCCAGGGGGGCCGGCGACGCGCGCGATCGCTACCTCGCGCAGCAGCTCGAGCCCCGTGACCGCGTCCGAGGCTTCGGGCGGCAGGACGACGACGCGATCGCCTGCCGCAACGCTCGCGCCGTCGGCGAAGATCTTCACGTCCGCGCCGACCTCCTCGGCCCGTACGGCGTCGGCGAGGGCACCGAGGGCGAGCAAGTCGGCCTGCCGGAGTCGCTCGACTTGGGCGACCGAGACGCCCCCTGCCCGGCGCGAGGCCACGACGTCCGCCAGCCCGGCGGCGGCGATCGCTTGCTTGACGAGGATGCTCACGCCGACCCCCACCGACGAAGCAGGCGGTGCTCGACCCCCAGGTGATCGAGGATGCGCCCGACCACCGTGTCGATCGCGTCGTCGAGCGTCGCAGGCTTGCCGTAAAACGAGGGCATCGCGGGCAATACGACGGCGCCCGCGCGCACCAGGGCGGTGAGGTTCTCCAGGTGCACGAGGCCCAGGGGTGTCTCCCGCGGGACGACGACGAGGGTTCGCCGCTCTTTCAGCATCACGTCGGCGGCGCGGGTCAGCAGCGTGTCCGAGATGCCGTGCGCGATGCGCGCGGCCGTCCCCATCGAGCACGGCACGACCGCCATCGCCTGCCAGCCGGCGCTGCCGCTCGCAAAGGGCGCTTTGTAGTCGTTCAAGCCCCAGATCCGGACGCCGGCGGCCTCGGCCAAGTCTCCGCCGCACTCGAGCGCCCAGACCTCCGCCGCAGTCCGCGACACGCAAACGCCGAGCTCGACGTCCGGGCGCTCGCGGAGCACGCCGAGGAGGCGACGGGCGTACGGCGCTCCGCTGGCGCCCGTCACGCCGACGACGATCTTCTTCCGTCCGCCCGTCATGACGCCCCCTTGCCGGGCGCGCGGGCGACCACGATCGACGCGACGCCGAGCGTCAGGTCCGCCCCGAAGACGCCGGCGAACCCGACCTCGCCCAGCAGCGTCTCGTACTCCGCGCACGACAGAAACCCGGCCATGCTGCGCGCGAGGTAGCGATACGCGCCGCGGTCGCCGGAGACGAGGCCGCCGACGACCGGAAGGACGGCGCGAGCGTAGGCAAAGTGGAACGCCTTGGTCGTGACGCGCTCGGGCCGGAAGAGCTCGAGGGTCACGAAGCAACCGCCCGGACGGAGCACGCGCAGGATTTCCCGTGCGCCGACGGCGGTGTCGCCGAGGTTTCGCATGCCGAAGCCGCACATGACGAGCGAGAACGTGCCGTCGTCGAAGGGAAGACGGGTCGCGTCCGCGACGACGATTTCGGCGCCCGGCACCTTGTGCTTGCCCGCCTCGAGCATCGCGGGAGAGAAGTCGACCGCGACGACGCGCTCACCCGGCCGCGCGCGCGCGAGCAACGCCGTGAGGTCCATCGTACCGGCGCAGAGATCGAGCATGGGGCCCGGGGGGGCCGCTTGCATCCCCGCCCGGACCGCGCGCGCTCGCCAGCGACGATCGAGGCCCGCGGACAGGACTCCGTTGAGGAGGTCGTACGTGGGCGCAATCCGCTCGAACATCCCGCGGGCCGCCCGGTCGTGGACGGCCTCGACCCCGCGCCGGGCGATGACGTCCGGGATCGGTGCGGCGGTCACGGCCTGGCCCTCGCGAGAAGATCGCGCGCGACCTCGACCACGCGTGCCATCGGGGACAGTGCGGCTCGCTCCGCGCCCGGCACCAGCGAGCTGCGCCGGTCGAGCCCGAGGCTGCTCCACATCGCATCGACCCGCGCGACGACGTCAGGCGTCATGCGACAAGGCTCGGGCCACGCGCGCGTGTACCCCTCCTCGCGCCACTTGCGCGTGCCGTCGATGCAGACCTTGCTCCCCCAGAGGGCCTGGTTTGCTCCGTGATCGAGCTGGTCGATGGGACCGTCGACGAACGCGAAGTCGCGCTTGGGATCGAGGTTCGCGAGCAGGCGCCAGGCCACCTGTCCGACGTCCTGCACGTCCACGTCCTCGTCGACGACGCAGATCACCTTGGAGAACGTCATCTGGCCCGCTCCCCAGAGGCCGTGCGCCAGGCGCGCCGCGTGGAAGGGGTACTGCTTCTTGATCGAGAGCAGGACCAGGTTGTGGAATGCGCCCTCGACGGGCAGGTTCATGTCGACCACTTCGGGGAAGAGCAGGCGCAACATCGGCAAGAACAGGCGCTCGGTAGCCTTGCCCAGCCACTCGTCCTCCATCGGGGGCGGACCCACGATCGTCGACGGGTAGACCGCGTCGCGCCGGTGCGTCATCGCCGTGACGTGGAAGCGCGGGAAGCTGTCGACCGGCGTGTAGTAGCCCGTGTGGTCTCCGAACGGCCCCTCGGCGACGAGCGCTTCTTGCGGATCGACGTACCCCTCGAGGACGATGTCCGCGTCCGCGGGGACCTCGAGATCGACCGTCTTGCAACGAACGGTGGCGACGGCGCGCTTGCGCAGGAACCCGGCGAACATCCACTCGTCGATGCCGTCGGGAAGCGGCGCGGTGGCCGCGTAGGTCATCGCCGGATCGCCACCGAGCGCGACGGCGACGTCGAGGCGCCGCGATCCGAGCTCGCGTGCTTTGCGGAAGTGGCGCGCGCCCGTCTTGTGGATCTGCCAGTGCATGGCGGTGCTTGCGCGGTCGAGCTTCTGCATCCGGTAGCAGCCCACGTTGCGCACGCCCGACTCGGGGTCCCGCGTGATGACCTGCGGCAGCGTGATGAACGGCCCGCCGTCGTTCGGCCAGCACGTCAGAATCGGCAGGGTGTCGAGGTTGACGTCGTTGCCCGTCGTCACGATCTCCTGACAAGCGCCAGTGGCGACCGACCGGGGCGGCACATGAGCCAGCTCCGGCAGCTTCAACGCGAGCTGCGCGAGCTCCCTCGGACTCGACGGCGCTCGCGTGGTGACGAGCTCGGCGATGGCGCGGGCGTGGTCCTCGATGTCGTCGACGCCGAGGGCAAGGGACATGCGCCCGCGCGTCCCGAAGGCGTTGATGAGCAGCGGGAACGGCGAACCACCGACGTCCTCGAAGAGCAGCGCCGGACCGCCCTCTTTGGTCACCCGATCGGCGATCGCAGAGACCTCGAGATATGGGTCGACGCGGCGTGTGACACGCACGAGCTCCGAGCGCTGCTCGAGAGCCCGAACGAACGCGCTCATGCCGTCCCACGCCATTCCGTTCGGGCCTCCGAACCTTCAAAATAATTTGAAAGGAGCGTCGATCTTGTAGGCGCCGCTTTCACCTCCGTCAAGCGGAGGGCCGCCCTTGGCCCGGCCGCGTTTCGCCGTGTTTTCGCGGGGCTGCTATGACGCGTCCATGACGCCCGGAAAGCCCGGAGACCATCCGGAGTTCTACCGATTCCCGGCTCCCGAGGGGCGCTCGCGAGAGAGCACCATCCGCCTCGATGCCCTCGGGCGTTTCTGGCACGACGCGGAGCTCGTCGAGCACGCCGGGATGGGAGCGGCGCTAAGGTCGTGGATCAGTCGTCACCCGGACGACGGGCGCTACATTCTCACCAACGGGTACGACTGGACGTACTTCACGGTCGACGACGCGCCGTACTTCGTCCAAGGCTTGCGGGTAGAGCCAGCGAGCGTCGCTCTGCTCTTGAGCGACGGAACGGAGGAGGCGTGGGAGCCGGAGGCCACGCGCGTCGGACCCGACGGGGCGCTCTACGCCGTGGTGAAGAGGGCACAGAAGGGGGGCCCCTACGAGGCGAAGTTCACCCCCCACGCGCAGGGCTCCCTCGAGCCGCTGCTCGTCGACGCGCCGGCGGCGGCCGCCGAGCCCCGCATCGCGGTGCGCATCGGCGGACGGGTGCGCACGCTCGGCGAGGCGGACCCTCGGTCCTGAGCCGAGAGAGGCGCCGCGCGGGCGATTCGGTTAGAGTCCGCCGGGCCTCATGCGATTGCTCATCGCCGACAAGCTCCATCCCCGCGCGGTCGAAGAGCTTCGCGCACTGCCCATCGAAGTCGTCTACGAGCCCGAGCTGACTCGCGAGAGCCTCGAAAAGCGCATGCAGGGGATCGGGATCCTCGTGGTCCGGTCGACAGAGGTCACCTCCGCGGCCATCGGCGCCGCAAAGGACCTGAACCTCATCGTGCGCGCCGGCGCCGAGTTCGACACGATCGACGTCCGCGCGGCAAGTCAGCACGGCATCTACGTGGCCAACTGTCCCGGCCGCAACGCGTCGGCTGCCGCAGAGCTGGTCCTCGGGCTCGTGGTCTCCCTCGACCGGCGCATCCCGGACGCCGTGGCCTCGATGCGGGCGGGCAAGTGGGAGCGTCAGGAGTACAGCAAGGCCGAAGGGCTGCACGGCAAGAGCATGGGCGTCGCGGGCCTCGGGGCCATCGGGCGCGAGGTCGCGGTCCGTGCGCGCGCGTTCGGGCTAAACGTCATCGGCTGGGGGCGCTCCTTCACGCCGGCGCGCGCCACCGAGATGGGCATCGGATACGCCGGGTCGATGATGGAGCTCGCGTCGCGCAGCCAGATTCTCACCGTTCACCTGGCGCTCAACGACCGCACCCGCCAGATCGTGAGCCGCGCGGTGATCGACGCCCTGCCCGACCGCGCGATCGTGATCAACACCGCGAGGGCAGACTTGATGGACTACCCGGCCCTCTTCGCCGCGGTGGAGAAGCGAGGCCTCCGCGTCGGGCTCGACGTGTACGCAGACGAGCCGAAGGGAACGCGCGTCTACCCGGCGCCCGAGCGCTTTCGGCCGTACCCGTCGGGCGGCTTGGTGTACGGGACGCCGCACGTGTCGGCGGCGACGGATCAGGCGCAGCTCTCGATCGCGACGGAGACGGTGCGCGTCATCCGGTCGTTCCTGCTCGAGGGGTCCGTCCCCAACGTGGTCAACGTGTCGTCGACGGCGTCCCGGTTCCAGCTCGTCATTCGCATGATGGACAAGGTGGGCACGTTCGCGAACGTCCTCGGGGTCCTCAAGCGGCATGGGATCAACCTCGAGGAGGTCACGAACACGATCTTCGATGGCGGCGGTGCGGCGTGTGCCAAGCTCCGCCTGCAGTCGCGGCCGACGGAGGCGTGCCTCGCCGAGATCCGCGCGTTCGACGAGGTACTGCAAGTGGGCCTGGTGACCCTGCCCATCCTTGCCTAGGGATGGGAAGGTCGTATGTCCTTGCGGCGGCCTTGGCCGCCGGGTGCGCCGTGGCCGGGTGCCGGGGGCTGCATCACGGCCCGGTCGCCGGCCCCGACGCGGGCCCGCACGACGCCGGGGTCGACGCGAAGGCCGGAGCCGCTCGCGACGGCGCGGCAGCCGACGAGGCCCCGGCCGACGACTCGATCCCGCCGACGTCGAGCGACGAGCTGACGGCCCGTTCGCGCCACCTGCTCGAGGCGATCGCCAAGGACGACGCGACGCTTGCCTGGGACATCCTCTTCCCGCGGGACGGGTGGCTGGCGACGCGCGACACGGCCGATCCGGGGCGCGAATGGGAGAAGCGCGAGGCCGGGCCATTCCGCCGCGCGATCCACGCGCTGTCGCGGCGCCGCAAGGACGCGGGGGCCGCGCAGTTCGTCTCGTTCGAGCTGGGCCACTCGATGACCCGGGTGCCTACCGAGCACCATGGCTGGATCAAGCCGCTCTGGACGGTCACGGGATCACGAATGACGTTCGTCGTCGGCGGTCGGACGCGGACCCTGGCCGTCCGAGAGATGACCGCATGGCGCGGCGCCTGGTACGTCACTCATCTGTAGATCGCTTGCGGTCGGCGGCGATCTCGGCGAGCACTCGCTCGACGGCCGTCAGGTGATCGGCCCCCTCGTCGTACTCGAACCGGAGCTCGGGCGCATATCGCAGTCCGAGGCGATGGGTCACCTCGCGCCGGAGCACCCCGGCCGCGCGACGCAAGGCCTCGACGACCTCGTGGCGGCGGCCGACGTTCTCGGCGTCCTCGAGGAGCCGGACATAGATGCGGGCGATGCGAAGGTCGCTCCCCATCTGGACCCGGGTCACCACGGCGCCGGCGGCACGCGGGTCCTTCAGCCCGCTGGCCACGAGCGAGGACACCTCCTCGCGGACGCTCTGTTCGACGCGGCGCACCCGCGTCGCCGTCGTCTCGTCGCCTTTCTTCGGCCGTTTGCTCCCGCCGCTCACCCGACGCCCCTTGCTCCGGCCTTCAGCCCGCGCCGCCGGCGAACATGTCGTCGCCGATCGTGACGATCTCCGTCGAGCGATCGGTCAGAACCGCGTCGCCGGCCCCCTCGGCCTCGTGCGCGACGCGCTCGAGGACGGCGTCGCACACGGCGGCGTCGCCCGACACGACGGCGACGCCGAACACCGCGCGCTGGTGAAGGTCCTGCGCGCCGACCTCGGCGATCGAGACGTCGAACCGCGCCCGTACCCGATCGCGGAACTTCTGGATCACGCGCCGCTTGTCCTTGAGTGACCGCGCGTGGGGCACGTGAAACGTCAACCGCAGGACGCCGACGAACATCAGACCACCCTGGGTTGGCGAGGGGTCACAGCCTCTGCTTGACCTCTTCGAGTTCGAAGCACTCGATGACGTCCTTCTCCTTCACGTCGTTGTAGTTCTCGATGCTGATGCCGCACTCCATGCCCTCGGGGACTTCGCGCACGTCGTCCTTGAAGCGCTTCAAGGTCGAGATCTTGCCATCCGTCAGCAAGACCTGCCCATCGCGGACGAGACGCGCCTTGGCGTTGCGGACGATCTTGCCCTCGGTCACGTAGCAACCCGCCACCGCCACGCCCTTGACCTTGAACAGCGCGCGGACCTCGGCCTTGCCGTTCTGCTTCTCGATGAGCGTCGGCGGCAAGAGGCCTTCCATGGCCCCCTTCACGTCTTCGAGGGCGTTGTAGATGATCGAGTAGAGGCGGATCTCGATCTTGTTCTCCTCGGAGAGCGCGCTCGCCTTCCCGGCGGGACGCACGTTGAACCCGACGATGATGGCGCGCGACGCGATCGCGAGGTTGACGTCGCCCTCGGTGATCGCGCCAACGGCCGCGTTGATGACCGACAGGCGCACCTTCTCGGTGGTGAGCTTGGAGAGCGCCTCGGCGAGGGCCTCGACCGAACCCTGGACGTCGCCCTTGATGATGACGCGGAGCTCCTGTTGACCGCTCTCCGCGATCCGCTTGGAGAGCTCCTCGAGCGAGACCTTGGCCGTCGCCGGGATGAGGCTCTTGGCCATCTTGCCCTTGCGGCTCTCGGCGACCTCCTGGGCCTTCTTCGGGTCCTTCACCGCGTCCATGCGATCGCCGGCGTTGGGGACCTCGTTGAGGCCGAGGATCTCGACGGGCGTCGCGGGGCCCGCCTCCATCAGCTGCTTGCCGTGCTCGTTCGTCATCGCACGGACCTTGCCGAACCCGGCCCCCGCGAGGACGAAGTCGCCGACGCGCAGCGTGCCGTCTTGCACGAGGACGCGCGCCACGGGCCCGCGTCCGCGATCGAGGAGCGCCTCGAGCACCGTCCCGCTCGCGGATCGGCGGCCGTTGGCGCGAAGCTCGAGGATCTCGCTCTGGAGATGTATGGCCTCGAGCAGCTTGTC
>Ga0302325_10005840_pt1 | contig 27861 bp, 25 predicted proteins | sample Palsa_T0_2_FD_201948 | JGI IMG/M metagenome (GOLD analysis project Ga0302325, IMG submission 201948) | Peat permafrost microbial communities from Stordalen Mire near Abisko, Sweden - Palsa_T0_2 | ecosystem: Environmental > Terrestrial > Soil > Palsa > Peat permafrost | place: Sweden: Abisko... | reverse complement strand
GCAACCGCGACGCCGAGGGCGAACAGCGAAGCCAGCGTGCGGCGACGCCTACGCATCGCGATGTCCTCGACTGCGACCGGCCTCAGGTCTCACGCGTTGAGCCACCGGCGGGCTGGTCGCGGAAGCGACGCCGGCGAAGCGCAGCACGGATGCCGATATGGATCTCGCGTAGAAAGGCGTTGGCGCACGATTCATGTTGACCATCGACGCCCCGTCGCCCGACCACGCTCGGACCGTCGCGTGCGACAGCCTATCGGTCATGACCGGTCACGGTCGGGGCAGCGCCGGCCTCGGGCAGGTGAGAAAAGTTCCGCTTATGGCGGTGAGAAATGCGCCGCCTCAGGAGGTCAGAAACGCGCAGCTCAGGATCGTCACCCCGGCCCGCGCCATAACAAAAAAGTTACAAGTCAGTTACCTATAAGCCCCCTCAAGAAGCTCGCGTTACAAACTGTTTACTTAATTGCAACGGATCCGCTCGCGCCGCCGTCGCAGCTGCAGCACGCGACCGCTCCCGACGCCGAGGCGACTCGCCGGGCGGGCGCGAATCGGCCGGTGACCACTAGCATCGCGCCGGCAATGCGGCGACGCGCCTGGTTGAGACGGAAGCGGCTGCTCCTGGCGGCCGTGACCGTTGCGACGGTCGGGCTGGGAGTTCTCGCCTACGCGACCGACGTGTTCTACCCGCTCGAGGCTCAGTCGGTCGATGTTCGCTTCGCCATCCGCGGGTCGCGGCCATCGCTCGTCAAGGACTTCGTTGTTGTCGCAGTCAACGAGCGCACATTCGACTACTTCGGCGCCCTCCACGCCAAGAACCCGAGCATCGGCTACCAGTGGCCGTTCCCGCGACGCGACCACGCCATCGTGATCGATCACCTGCTCGCCGCGGGCGCGCGGCTGATCGCCTTCGACGTCCAGTTCACCGAGCCGACCGATCCCGTCGACGACAACGCCTTGATCGAGGCGATCGCTCGCGCCCACAACATGGTGCTCGCGACGGACGCCGTTGCGCCGGGCGGCCAGACCGACGTGCTCGGCGGCAACGCAGTGCTCAAGCAGGTCGGCGCGCGGGCCGCCAACTCGACGGTGATCACCGACTCTGGCGGAGTGCTCCGCGATATGCAGCACTCCTACCAGGGGATCGACACGTTCGGCGTCGCGATTGCCTCGAACGCAGCGGGCCACGAGATCAGCCCGACGCTCTTCGGCGGCGCCGAGCACCGGGTGCCGATCGACTATGCCGGGCCGCCGGGCACAGTGGCCTCGATCCCCTACTGGCGGGTCTACGCCAACAGGTTCCCGGCCGCTGAGGTGAGGGGCAAAATCGTGATCGTCGGTGCCGAGGCGCTCCGACTCCAGGATCTCCACTCGACGCCGACGTCCGGCTCGCAGGAGATGGACGGTCCCGAGGCCCAGGCCAATATCGCCGCGACCGCGCTCGCCGGCATCCCGCTGCGCAACGGCCCTGCGTGGCTGAACGTCGCGCTAATCGTGCTGTTCGGCTTGCTTGCGCCGCTGTCGAGCATCCGCATCCGCGTGTGGCGCGCGCTGCTCGCCTCGCTCGCGCTCGCCGCGGTCTTCACCGTCGCGACCCAGATCGCGTTCGACGACGGCACGATCATCTCCTACACCTACCCGCTGCTGACGCTGGTGCTGGCGATCATCTCCACGCTCGCCGTGGTGCTTCTGGGCGAAGCGTTCGAGCGCCAACACGCACGCGACATCTTTGCGAGGTTCGTCCCGCCTGACGTTGTCGACGAGGTGCTCGCGCGCACCGACGACGACTTCAGGCTCGGTGGCGTCGAACGCGATTGCACCGTTCTCTTCACCGACCTGCGCGGCTTCACGAGCTTCTCGGAGACGCAGCCCGCGGCGAAGGTGATCGAGGTGATCAACGTCTACCTGAACGAGATGACGGAGGCCGTCCTCGACGCCGGCGGCACCCTGATCTCCTACATCGGCGACGGTATCCTGGCGCTCTTCGGCGCGCCGATCGACCAGCCCGATCACGCCGATCGCGCGCTCGTCGCAGCCCGCGAGATGCTCGGTCCGCGGCTCACGCGCTTCAACGACTGGCTGCGCGAGGAGGGCTACGAGCGCGGCTTCCGCATGGGGATCGGACTCAACAGCGGCACCGTCATGGTGGGCAACGTCGGCTCCGCGGAGCGGGTGGAGTACACGGTGATCGGCGACCCGGTCAACACGGCGTCGCGGCTCGAGGGCCTGACCAAGAACACGCCGCACACGCTGTTCGTTGCCGAGACGACGCGCGAGCGCATGCGCACCGCACCGGACGATCTCGTGTTCGTCGACCAGCTGGAGATCCGCGGGCGGGTCGCGAAAATGGCGGTCTACACGCTCTCCGACCATGCCGATGTGCCGCACGCAACAACGGAGCAACCGTCAGGCGAGCAGTCAACCGCGTCGAGTCCTCCTCCGCCGGACCGGATCGGACGGTAGAGAGCGATGCACGCAGCCGCGGGCGAACTGGCGTGTCACAGTCACGTCACCATTAGTCACGGGGCGAGTGCTGGACTCAACCGCACACTGATAGGTACAGTGCCGCAGGCGCTATGCGTCACCCGCTAACTGCCACACGGTCTGTGACCCTCGCGCGGACCACCACGGAAGGAGCCGTGAACAGTGACACTCGCGGAGTACCCGGGTGGCTCAGCTAGCGATGCGCTGGTCCGATGTTTTTCTGGTACTGATCGTGTCGCATCTCGTTGGTGACTTCCTGCTCCAGACCGGGTGGCAGGCTCAGAACAAGTTCGGGGGGCTCGGCGGCGGCGGAAAGCCGGCGGCGCTGCTCTCACACGGGGCGAGCTATGTCCTGGCGTTTGTTCCGGCGCTGCTTTGGCTGGGCCTCGACGGACGACCGGGCGTCTGGGCAGTCGGCCTGGCTGCTCTGATCGTGGTCCCCCACGTCCTCCAGGACGATGGCCGCCTGCTGATCCGCTACATCCGCGTGGTCAAGCACTCTCCAGCGACGCCCGGGGATCGCCTGTTCGTGATGGTGGACCAGTCCTTCCACATTCTGGCTCTCTTCGGCGTTGCCCTCCTCGCCACAGCCTAAGTCGCGGAAGCGATCCTCCGCTCGGCGTTCCGGCGGGGATGGTTCCGCGGCCGTTGCGCCAGAGCCGCCGCCACGAACTCCTGGACCGCGGAGTGAGGTGGGCGCGCCACGCGCGGTGGGCTCTGTGGCAACCGTGCACGAGTCGATCCGCGCCGTCATGGCGAATCGGGGGCTCCGTCTGCTCGTGGCCTCGACCGGTGCGACATCGGTCGGCAAGTGGGGCTTCGGCATTGCGCTTGCTGTGTACGCGTATCGCACCGGAGGCGCCACGCTCGTTGGCGTCGTGCTGCTCCTGCAAGCGTTTCCCTCCGTGGTTGCGGCGCCAGTCCTGGCGTGGCTGGGGGATCGCCATTCTCGCAAGCGGGTCCTGTTCCTGACCAACGCTGCCCGCACCGCCATGCTGGCGGGAGCTGCCGCCGCGATGTGGGCGCACGCCCCAGCCGCCGTCGTGTTCGCCTTGGCGGTGCTGTACAGCATGGTCTCCACAGCGAACCAGCCGGCGCGCGCGGCGCTGATTCCGGCGCTCTCTCGTGTCCCGAGCGAGGCATCCAGCGCCAATGCGGTCGTGAGTTCGCTTGACAACGCCGGCTTTCTGGTGGGTGCCGGTGCCGGCGGCGTGATGGTCGCGGCGACGAGCACGCAGGCGGTGGTGGGGGCGTGCGCACTCGCCTACCTCATCAGCCTGTGGATGATCGGCGGGCTCCCATCCGACGCTCGGCCAACGAGCCAGCGTACGAAGCTCGGACTGGCGCGTGAAATCACGACGGGGTTTCACAGCGTCAGCGCGCAGCCTCAGCTTCGTCTGCTCGTGCTGCTGCTGGGAAGCCTCTCGGTCACGGGCGGGCTCGCCAACGTCCTGGTCGTGGTCACCGCGATCAGTCTGCTCCACGCCGGACCCGCGGGCGTGGGGTATCTCAGCGCGGCGTACGGTGCGGGCGGCGTGCTCGCCGGCGTCGCCGCAATCGCGCTGCTGGAGCGGTCGATCCCGGTTGCGGCGGTGCTCGTGGGCGCATGCGCGCTGTGCCTCCCGCTGGTCGTCGTCGGCATCGTGCCGCTCCCGGCCACGGCGCTGATCGCGTGGGCCGCAGTTGGGCTCGGCTACGCCCTGGTCAAGGCAACCGCACTGACTCTGCTTCAAAGGCTGACAGAGGATCGGGTGCTCTCGCGCGTGCTAGGGGTATTGGAAACGACCTTCGTCGCCGGCATCGGGATCGGCGCCATAGTCGCCCCGGCGCTGGTGTCGGCCCTCGGAACAAAGGGCGCACTGATCGCCTCCGGTGTCTTTCTGCCTGTGATCGCGGTACTGAGCCGGCGGTCACTGCGCAGGCTCGAGGCCGGCGCACCGGTGCCCGGCGAAAGCTTCCAGCTACTACGTGCCAATCCGATCTTCGCGCCGATGCCGATCGGCGTCACCGAGTCGCTGACCCGAGCCCTCCGCGATATCGCAGTCCCGGCGGGTCACGTTGTCATCCGCCAGGGCGACCAGGGGGACCTATGGTTTCTGATCGCCGAAGGCGAAGTCGAGGTCGTCAAAGACGGCGTGTTTCAAACGCGACTCGGCAAGGGCGAGGGCTTCGGCGAGATCGCGCTGCTGCGCGACGTGCCCCGCACCGCCACCGTGCAGACGGTCGTTCCGACGCGCCTGCTCGCGCTCGACCGCGACCGGTTCCTGACGGCCGTCACGGGGCTGCGCGAGAGCCACGAGGCCGCACAGGACATTGCGACGAGCTACCTCAATTCCGCCGGCTCGAGCCGGTAGGTCGTCGGTCAGAGTGTTCCGCTGGCTCGGCGGAGCCGGTCGGCCATGACTGACATCACCAGCTGCGCGAAGTAGGGCGTGTCGTGAACGAGGACCCAGAACATCCGAGCGGGGATCTCGACCAACTCGACGTCATCGTCCGCCACGGCAGTGAGCGCCCGCGGCTTGGACTCGATCAGCGCCATCTCTCCGAACAGCCCCGGCGCCTCCACGGTGTCATAGGTTTGATCGCCATCCTTGAGCACGACCCTCCCGCTCACGACGATGAACATCGCGTCGCCGTGGTCACCCTTTTCGAACACAACCTCGCCGGCCGAGAACGGCGCCGTCTTTCCAGCTCGGCCGAGCAGCGTGTACAGCTCCTTGTGCGACTCAACGGTCGACATCCACGGTCCCCTCGATCGCGTTTTCGCTCATCGGCCGTGATGATATGCAAGGTCGGTAGCGAGATTGTTGGCAACTTGTAGCGCCGTCCCGGCGGCGCCAGACAGTGGCGCGCGCAGCTCACCAATCCCAACGGCGCCAGCCGTCCTTAAAACCGATTTGCGGGTGGTTCTCCGGCCGGGGGTGCTGGGACCGAGCCAGCGACCTCCTGCGTTTGAGGCGAGTCAGGCGACGCCGACGCCGAGCCGCGAGCGCACAGAGGCGGTGATCGCGGCCGCGTCGGGCATGAAGGCGTCCTCGAGCGTCGGGCTATAGGGCACGGGGGTCTCGTCGGTCGCCACAATCCACGCGTCGTCGAGGTCGTGCAGACCGCGCTCTGTGACCTGACCGAGCAGCCCGGTCGACCAGCCGCCGGTTCGTGGTCCCTCCTCGACGACGAGCAGGCGCTGCGTGCGGCTGACCGAGTCGAGCACCGTGTCGAGGTCGAGCGGGCGGATCGTCCGCAGATCGACGACCTCGGCGCTGAGGCCAGCTTCGGCGAGCGCGTCGGCGGCGGCGAGTGCATCGGCGACGCCCTTGCCGAGTGCGACGATCGTCAGGTCCTCGCCGGCGCGCGCGAGGCGTGCCTGACCCAGCGGCAGCACCTCGTCCGCCGGCGGCGCCGGTCCCTTGACGGAATAGAGGCGCTTGTGCTCGAGGAAGATCACCGGGTTGTCGTCGCGGATCGAGGCCTTAAGGAGGCCCTTGGCCTCGGCCGGTGAGGATGGGCAGACGATCTTCAGTCCGGGTACGCCCTGGAACCAGGTGCCGTGGATCTGGGAGTGGATCGCGCCGAAGCGGCCGCCGCCGCCGACCGCGGAGCGCACGACGAGCGGGACACTGTGCTGCTCGCCCGAGATGTACCAGAACTTGGCTGACTGGTTGACGAGGCTGTCCATTGCCAGCCCCATGAAGTCACCGAACATGACCTCGAAGACGGGACGCAATCCGGTCACGGCGGCGCCAAATGCGGCTCCCGCGAGAGCCAGCTCGGAGATCGGCGTGTCGAAGACGCGCTCGCGCCCGAAGCGCTCGAAGAGGTCGGGCGTCGCCTTGAAGACGCCGCCGGCGGCGGCGATGTCCTCGCCGAAGAAGATGACTGACGGGTCGCGCTCGAGCTCCTCGGCCAGCGCGTCGCGGATCGCGACGCGGAATTCAAGCTGGTCCGACGCGCTCATCCGCGGAACTCGCTCGCTTGCTCGAGACCGGGATCGGGATAGGGCGCCGCGAGCGCTTCGTCGACCGCTGCGCCGATCTCCTCCTCGACCGTCGCCTCGACCGTCGCCAGGATCTCTTCGCTGACGCCCTCGGCGAGCAGGCGCTCTCGCGCCAAGCGCAGCGGGTCGCGCTCGAGCCACGACTCGAGCTCGCCGTCGGCGCGGTAGGCCCCCGGGTCCGACTTTGAGTGCCCGTAGTGGCGATAGGTGCGCGACTCGATCAGCGTCGGCCCGCCACCGGAGCGAGCGCGGTCGACGGCCTCGCGCGCTGCCGCCTCGACCGCCCAGAGGTCGTTCCCGTCAACCGACTGCGCGGGGATGTCGTATGCGCTCGCGCGGGCCGGGATATCGCCGCCGGCGGTGACCGCGGACATCGGCGTGAACTCGCCGTAGAGGTTGTTCTCGCAAACGAAGATCGCCGGCAGCGCCTCGACCGCTGCCATGTTCAGGCACTCGTGGAAGTAGCCCTGGTTGGTCGCGCCGTCGCCAAAGAAGGCGACCGCCACACGACCTTGACGCTTTGCCGAGAGCGCCGCGCCGAGCGCCGCGCCGATCGAGCCGCCGACGATGCCGAAACAACCGATCAGCCCGTGCTCGAGGTCGATCACGTTCATCGATCCGGCGCGACCGCCACAGACACCGGTGGCGCGGCCGAGCATCTCGGCCGCGAGCGCGACCGGAGACGTGCCCTTGGCGAGGGCGTGACCGTGGCCGCGATAGGTGCCGGCGACGTAGTCGTCCGGCTCGAGTGCGAGGCAGACGCCGACGGCGGACGCCTCCTGTCCGGCGTAGAGGTGCGTCGTGCCGTGAACCTCGCCCCGCAGAAAGAGGCGGTGAATCGCCGTCTCGAAGGCACGGATCAGCAGCATCCGCGCGTACGCGTCGATGTAGCGAGCTTGCCGTTCGGTGCCCTCGCTGGTGCCGGTCTTCGAACTGCCCATCAGCTTGCCGCGGCGAGCGGCTCGAGCCCGTCGTCGACCCACACGCCCTCGGGGATCAGCTCCATGCCCGCGCGTTGAGCGAGCACCTCGAGCAGCACCGCGAAGTCCATGTCGTCGTATTCGCCGCTCGCGACGACCTCGGCAAGGACCGCCTGGGCGGCGGCGGCCACGGGCATCGGCAGGCCACCGAGCTCCTTCGCCGCTGAGAAGCCGAGCTTGAAGTCCTTCAGCAGCAATGGCGGCGTGAAGCTGGGCTTGAAATCGAGATTGACGTAGGCCGGTGTCTTGTAGCGGGTGAACGTCGAGCCCATCACGCTGTCGTTGAGAAATGCAAGGAAGTCCGCGCGGGCGACGCCTCCCTTCTCCGCCAGCAGGGTGATCTCGGCCAACGTCTGCGCGACCACACCGAGCATCAGGTTGTGGCAGATCTTGACGAGTCGCGCGGACTCGCCATCGCCGACGTAGGTGACCCTGGCGCACAGCAGCTCAAGCATTGGGCGTACCTCTTCGAACGCCTCGCTCGGCCCAGAGGCGACGATCGTCAAACGGCCCGCGGCCGCGACCTTGGGATTGCCGCTGACCGGTGCGGCAATGACCGCCATCCCGCGCTCGCCAGCCGCGGCCCTGACGACGTCCGCGGCGGCGGCCGAGATCGTCGTCGCATCGACGAGCAGTCGCGGCGCGATGTCCGGGTTCGAGAGTAGGCCACTCGGCCCGAGAACGACCTCTTTGAAGTCGTCGTCCGCGGCGACCATCGTGAAGACCAGATCGCGGTCGGCCAGCTCCGCCGGACTGTCGACGACCTTCGCTCCGCGCTGCTCGAGCAGCTCGACCTTGGAGCGAGTGCGGTTGTAGATCGTGACGTCCTGCCCGGCCTCGATCAGCCGCGCGGCGAGTACCTGGCCCATGCGCCCGGCGCCAATCCAGCCGAGTTTCAGGGGTCCGTTGTCGGTCATTGCATGCTCACTCAAGGTTTCGTGCAAACGATTGCAGAAGATAGTTTACGCTGCTTACGCGGTCAAGCCCACGGGCTATCATCCTGCAAACGATTGCGAGAACGAGGTTGGCCATGGGTTTCCACAGCTACGGCGTGATGGGAGTCGACTGGGAGGAGCGCGTTCGCTTCGATCGGTTGCGCGACGAGCGCCTGGCGCGGATCAAGGCGGAGCTTGCGGCGTCCGAGCTCGGCGCGCTGCTGTGCTTCGACATGGCCAACATCCGCTACATCACGGCCACCCATATCGGGACGTGGGCGGCCGACAAGCTCAACCGCTTCTGTCTGCTGCCCCAGAACGACGAGCCGATCATGTGGGACTTCGGCTCCGCGGCGCGACACCACCAGCTCTACAACCCGTGGCTCGGCGACGGCCGCTCGCGCGCCGGCATCTCGACAATGCGCGGCGCGATGTCACCAGAGTCGGGGCGTGCCGAGGATGTCGCGCGCAAGATTCGCATCGAGCTCGAGCAGCGCGGCCTGCTCGGCGAGCCGCTCGGGATCGACGCGATCGAGCCGGCGGTCCTGTTCGCGCTCCAGCAGGAGGGAATCACGCTCGTCGACGGCCAGCAGCTGCTTCAGCGCGCGCGGATGATCAAGACGCGCGACGAGATCACGCTGCTGAACATGGCCTGTGGGATGGTCGACGCGGCCTACGAGGAGCTCTACCGGACGATGCGGGCGGGGATCCGCGAGAACGACTGCGTCGCGCTCGTCAACAAGGTGCTCTATGAGATGGGCTCAGAATTCGTCGAGGGCGTCAACGCGATCTCTGGCGAGCGCTGCAGCCCGCACCCGCACGTCTTCACCGATCGCGCTCTGCGCCCCGGCGACCCGGCGTACTTCGACATCCTCCACAGCTTCAACGGCTATCGCACCTGCTACTACCGCACGTTCGCGGTGGCGAGCGCCTCGCGGCCGCTGATCGACGCCTACAAGCGCTGCCGTTACTACCTCGACGCGGCGATCGCGCTGATCCGCCCCGGCGCGACGACCGGCGAGGTCGCGGCGATCTGGCCGGCCGCGCAGGAGTTCGGTTTCCCGGACGAGGAGGCGGCGTTCGCGCTGCAGTTCGGGCACGGCGTCGGCCTCACAATCTGGGAGAAGCCGATCTTCAGCCGGCTCGTCTCGCTCGAGCATCCCGAGGTGATCAAAGAAGGCATGGTGTTCGCGCTCGAGACGTTCTGGCCGGCGTCCGACGGCTGGTCGGCGGCGCGGATCGAGGAGCAGCTCGTCGTGACGGCAGACGGCTGCGAGGTGATCACGCGCTTCCCAGCCGAGGACCTCGTGATCGCCGGGAAGCCATACTTCACCGCCGGCGGCTCGCTCTCACTCGAACGCGACCCGCAATCGCAACTCAACACGGACCTCGACGCGACGACTCAGCAGGCGACACCGCGGGCCGTTTCCTAGATCGTGACCTCGGAGACCGAGCCGCCGAGGTAGAGCGCTTCGATCTCGGGGTGCTCGAGCACCTCGCGACCGGAGCCGGTCAGACGCACCATGCCGTTCTCGAGCACGACGCCGTGCGAGCTCAGCCGCAGCCCGGCGCGGGCGTTCTGCTCGACCAGCAAGATCGTGCGTCCGGTCGTGTTCATGTGCGCAACCGTGTCAAAGACGATCCCGCGTGTGGTCGGATCGAGGCCCATCGACGGCTCATCGAGGATGACCAAGGCCGGATCGAGCATCAGGCAACGTGCGAACTCGACCAGCCGTTGCTGGCCGCCCGAGAGGCTCCCGGCCTTCTCGCGAGCGCGTTCGCTGACGATCGGGAAGAGCTCCATCACGCTGGCGAGCCGCTCGGCGACCAGCGCTTTGTCGCGGAGCGTAAAGGCACCCATCTCGACGTTCTCCACGACAGTCATCTGCGGGAACAGGCTGTGTGCCTGGGGCACGATTGAGATTCCTCTGGCGAGCACCTGTCCCGGCGAGAGGCCGCTGATCAGCTCGCCGCGGAAGCGAATCTCGCCGCGACGCGGTCGCAGGAGCCCGCAGATCGTCGCGAGCAAGGTCGACTTCCCCGCACCGTTGGGGCCGACGATGCAGGTTATGCCGCCTTCGGCCACATCGATTGTGACGTCCCTCAGGATGTCGCCGCCACCGTAGCCGGCGATCACGCCGTCGATGGTGAGGAGCGGTGGCGGCTCGCTCGCGACGGGCTGAATCGGTGACGCGGCGGTGACGGTCGGCTTGTAACGGGACTTCTTCTTCGCCTGCTCGGCCACGGCCTCCCCGGCGATGTCGCCACCGAGATAGGCGTCGAGGACGGCCGGGTCGGCGCGTATCTGCTCAGGCGTCCCGGAGGCGAGTGTCTGTCCCTGGTTCAGCACCGTCACCCGGTCGCAGAGCGCCATCACGAACTCCATGTTGTGCTCCACGACAAGGAACGTCTTGCCAGCCTTGTTGAGCTCGCGTATCCGCTCCGCCAACTGGTTGATCAGCGTTGGGTTGACGCCGCCGGCCGGCTCGTCGAGCAGCAGCACCGCGGGGTCGGCGACAAGCAGCGAGGCCAGCTCGAGCAGCTTGCGCTGGCCGAACGACAAGGTCCCGGCGAGATCGGAGGCGAGCCTTGCCAGTCCGACGAAGTCGAGCAGCTCCATCGCGCGACCCCGCTCGGACGTCGAGGCCGCACGGCGCAGCAAGCTGCGTGCCCAGCTCTCCGATCGCTGCGTCGCGACCAGCACGTTCTCGAGCACGCTGAGGCGTCCGAAGATTCGGGTCAGCTGGAAGGTCCGCCCAATCCCGAGATCGAACACGCGATCCGGCGTCGAGTTGGTTATAGCCTTGCCGTTGAAGCGGACCTCGCCCTCGCGCGCCCGCTCGTAGCCCGTGATGACGTTGAAGAGCGTCGTCTTGCCGGAGCCGTTCGGGCCGATCAGACCGCTGATCGAGCCTTTGGGCACGCTGAGGTCGCATAGCGAAAGCGCCTGGACGCCGCCGTAGGACTTGGAGATGCCCGCGACCTCGATCAGTGCCGGGGCGCTCACCGCGCGACCTTTGGCAAACCGCTACCAGCAGCCGCCTCGGCGGTCCGCCCCCCGCGGCGGGCCCGCCAGGAGCGGATCTGTTCAGCAACACTCGGAACAATCCCGCGCGGCAACAGGAGCAGCACAGCGAGGAACAGGGCGCCGTAGATGATCAGGTAGAGGCCGTCGTTGGAGAAGATCTGCGTGAACTTCTGCTGGAGCGACTCGAGCACGAGCGCGCCGAGCAGCGGGCCCGAGAGCGTGCCGATGCCGCCGATGAAGCCCATCAGCGCCAGCGCGAGGTCAAACAGCGGGTCGAACGCCCCCTGCGGGTAGACCCCGTTTTGGAAGTTCGCGAACAGACCACCGGCAATCCCGACGGGGACCGCCGAGATCACGAACGCTGCCAGCTTTACGCGCGTTGTCTTCACGCCCATGCCGCGCGCGCGATCCTCGTCGTCGCGGATTGCCATCAGCTGGAGGCCGAAGCGCGAGCGGCGAACGCTCCACGACAGCGCCAGCGTCGCGACGACGACCACGAGTCCAACGTAATAGAAGTTCACGTTGTAGACGGGGTAGGTCCAGGGCGGCGAGACCACCTGGATGCCGGCGGTCCCGCCGGTAAACGAGAGGTTTGTCGCGAGCGTCTGGAAGATGAAGAAGAAGGCGATCGTCACGACGACGAAGACGTGACGGCGCGTACGCAGCGCGACCAGCCCCAGGGGGATCGCAAGCGCGCCGGCGACAACGCCGCAGAGCGGCAGCAGCCACATCGTGGTCCAGCCCGCGGGCACGTTCCAGTCCTTCACGGCCAGAGCCAACGTGTAGGCGCCGGTCCCGAAGAAGACCGCGTGCCCAAGCGCGAGGTAGCCCGAATACCCGGTGAAGATGTTCCACGCCGAGACCGCCGCCATGTAGATCACGACGAAGAAAGCAATCGACATCGTGCCCTCGTCGCCCGCTCCGCCCTCGACGAACGGGAACAGGATCGCGACCGCCAGAGCGACGATGGCCACCAGCCAGCCACCGCGCTGTGTCGGCAGCACCGTGACCGCGGGCGTCCTACCCGGCTCGGCCGCGGGATCCGTCCCGGCCGCCGAGCTCATTGCGCCCGTGCGGCCCTGGCGCCGAACAGGCCCTGCGGTCTGAACGACAAGACAAGGATGATCGCGGCGTAGAAGACGAGGATCGACCAGGTCGGCTCCCACGCGACAGCGACGATGTCGGCGGCGACCAGAAGGAACACCGCCGAGGCCATGGCCCCACCGATGCTCCCCATGCCGCCGAGAATCACGATTGCCAAAAGCCTCGAGATCAGGTCGTAACCGCTGCCCGGGTTGAACGCGTTGGTAGCTCCATAGACCATGCCCCCGGCGGCGGTGACCCCGACGCCGATCCCGACGGCGAGCATCCTGGTGCGGTTCACGTTGATCCCGATCAGGTCGGCGGCGGTGCGGTTCTGGAGCGAAGCGCGGAGGCCGCGACCGAACTTCGTGCGGAAGAAGATCACGTAGAGCCCGGCCATCACGACCGCCGCCAAGGCGAATCCAAAGATGTAGATGTCGGGCAGGTAGAAGTTGAGAATGTGCACCGAGCTGTTGATGTAGGGCGCACTCAGCTGGTCATAGTCGGTGCCGAAGCTCAGCGTCAGAAAGCCCTCGATGATGATCGCGAAGGCGTAGGTGACGAGGATCGACATCGACGTTCGGTCGCCTTCGCGCAGGCGCCGCATGAATCCCCACTCGAGGAACATGCCGAGCAGCAACATCGCGGGAACTGTGATCAGCAGGCCGAGGAACAGGTCGATCCCGAGATGAACCGACAACACGTAACTGAGGTAGGCACCCAGCACGACCATCGCCCCCTGGGCGATGTTGATGATGTCCATCACGCCGAAGATCAGGCTGAGACCAGCGGCCATCAGCGCGTACACGCCGCCGGTCAGCACTCCGTCGATGATCGCTTCGACTAGGGCGTCAAACGACACGCCGACGCCCTAGTCCATGGCACTCGCGCGCTAAACGGCTCACGAGCTCCATGCCGGCTTCGGAAAGGTCGGCTTCTTGGTGCCTGGCGACCCGACGGGGATCACCGGGTTCAGCACGCCCGCCTGCCACTGGAAGGTCGTCGCCTTCAGCGCAATGTTCTCACCCGACGAGTTGAACTTGACGGGTCCCTGCACGCTATTGAGCGTCACGCCGCTATGGAGGTAGGCGATGATCTTCGCGTTGTCGAAGCTGCCGACGTGCTGGACGGCCTGCGTCACGACCTGGCCGACCGAGTAGGCCTCGGCGATGTCGGCGTTGACCTCCGACGCAGTACCGCCGTACTTGGCGACGTACTCCTTGACCATCGCCTGACTGTCGGCCTTGGGCGAACCGCCGTACCAGCCGTTCGGCACCATGATCCCGTTCTCATTGCCCTTGCCGATCGCGTTGATGAACGCAGCTCCCTGGTCGGGTCCGGCGGTCGCGATGAAGAGCTTCGGATTGAAGTGCTGCTGGATGAAGGCATGGATGAAAGCGGTGACGGTCGGCACATCGGTCGAGCCGAGGACCACGACGTCCGGCTTCAGCGCCGCAACCGCGTTGGCGGTGGCCGTGTAGTCGACCTCCTCCTCGGGGATCGTCTTCGAGTAGACGGTCTTGACGCCAGCGGCCTGCATGATCTTCTCGGCCGGCGGCAGTTGCGGCTGTGTGAACGGGTCGTTGACAGTCGGGTACGCGGCTGTCTTCGGCCGCTCGCTCTTCGGCAGCGAGGCGACGTATTGCGCGAATGCCTCGAGGTTGGTGGCAACCGGAACGCTGACGTCGAAGACGTTCTTGAGACCCTGAGCAAAGACCGTCGGTGCACCGCCGGCGCCCTCGACAAACGCGTAGCCGTAGCGGTTGACGACAGACGAAGCCGGAGTCGTCAGCAGACTGCTGAACGGACCGAAGACGAGCTGGTCCTTGTCGGTACCGATTAGCGTGTTGTAGTTCGTCACGACCTGCGTCGGCGAGCTCGCGTCCGAGAGGATCTGAAGCTTGATCGGGTGCCCGAGCAGGCCACCCTTCTTGTTCTGGTCCGACGCCCACAGCTCGTAGCCCTGCTTGTAGGCCTGACCGTCGGCGGAGAAGTCGCCAGAGAGCGACAGCGAAATACCGATTGTGACCGGGCTTGCGGAGCCGCTGGCGCTGCCGCTGCTCGCGGCGATCAGTCCAGCGGTCATCAGCACAACGGCGATCGATGCGGCGCTCCTCATTTTCACTGTTCTCTCTCCTCCTACGGCACGCGTTGACTGGCCGAAGCACGCAGTTGCAAACGTTTGTTGCAAACGTTTGCGGCGACTATACAGTTGGCTAATTTCGCTGTCAACTGAGTACGTCAGCGGCCCGCGCGCGGTCTACTTCGCCGCTTGCACGGCGCGCCTGGGCCTGGGGGACGCGGTTGATCCGCGGACGATCAGCGTCGGTTCGAGCAGGACCTGGCGCGGCGGCAGGGCTGGATCGGTGATGTATGCGAGGAACAGATCGGCGGCAGCAACGCCGAGCTCGCGCTGGGGTACGCGGACCGAGCTGAGCGGCGGCTGCAGGCGGTCGATGAAGGGGATGTCGTTGAAGCCAACGATCGAGACGTCGCCGGGACAGCGCAGCCCGCGCTCGGCGAGCACGTCATAACAGCCGACCGCCAGCAGGTCGTTCGCTGCGACCACTGCCGTGAACTCGGGCGGCGCGTCGAGCAATCGGCGTAGTGCGCGCGCGCCTTCGCGCTCGGTGAACGCGTCAGCGAAGCTGACGAGCTGCCCGTCCACGCCCACGCCGAGCTGCGCCATCGCATCGCAAAACCCGAGGTAGCGCTGATGGCCGGTCGACGTCGCCTGCGGCCCGGCAAGGTGAGCGATCGATTTGTGTCCCAACGACGCCACGTGCTCGACCGCCAGCCGGGTGCCGGCACGGTCGTCGATGCCGACCATCGGCAGCGTGCCGTCCTCGAGGCCGCGATTGACCAGCACGATCGGCGAGCCGGCGAGCGCGGATCCCGAGAGCAGGTGCCCGTCAAGCCGCGCGGTCGCGGTGATGAAGCCGTCGATATGTCGAGCGCGCATCGTCTCGAGCGCAGTGCGCTCGCGCTCCGGATCGTTGTCGGTATTGACGATCAGCGTCGTGTAGCCGGCTTGGCTGAGGCGGTCCTCGATACCGCGCAGGATTGGCGGGAACAACGGATTGGTGATGTCGGGCACGAGCACGCCCACGGTGTATGAGCGGTTGGTCTTCAGCCCACGCGCAATCGGGTTCGGCTGGTAGCCGAGCTGCTCGGCCGCAGCGATCACGCGCTCCGCCGTGGCGGCGTTGACCAGTCCCCGCGTTTCGGGATTCAACGCCCGCGAGACCGTGCCCGGATGCACCTCAGCCAGCCGCGCGACGTCACGAATCGTGACCGCCTCTCGCACGCGGCCATTATGCAGTCACCGCCAACCGGGCGGGAGAAAGTTTGGCCGTGCGCGGCGAAACCGGTTTCGGCAGCCTGGCGCGCCGCGTCCGGTCCGTCACTAGGAATCGCAAGTCCGATTCGGCTCGCTGCGACAATGCGTCGCACATGAGTGTCAGCCGTTCGTTGCTCGCTGTGCTCCCGGTCGTGCAATTCGCACAACCGGAACGGGGGTGTGGACCGTAAAGGCTATGTGGTCGAGTCGGCTTCCCATCCGGTGTTGCTTGTTCCGACCACGCTGACCCGTGAATGCGTTTGTGTGGCCATGTCCGGTCTGAGTGTCGTGCGGCCTGCGGGCGAGTCGGGCCGTCTCGCGCGCAGGCTCGCCGTGGGGGACCGCGACGCCTTCGAGCAGCTCTACCGGCGCCACGGGGCGACGACGTTCGCCTACCTCCGCAGCCAGTTGCGCAACCGTCCTGCCGCCGAGGACGTACAGCAGCAGGTATGGCTGGAGGTCTGGGAGAGGCGGTCGTCGTTCGACCCCGCGCGTGCGTCGTTCCTGACCTGGGTCATGCTGATTGCCCGCAGCCGCGCAATCGATGCTCAGCGGCGCCGTCAGCCGGAGCTCTATGACCCTCAACGCGATCTCGATCGGCTCGACGAGGCCGAGGAGCCTCGCACCGACACGATGCTCGAACGCTGGCGGATCGCCGACGCGCTCCAGCGGCTGCCCCACGAAGAGGCCGAGGTACTGCGCCTGCGCTTCCGCAGCGAGCTGTCACAGACGGAGATCGCGGAACACACCGGACTCCCGTTGGGGACTGTGAAGATGCGCATGGTGGATGGCCTGCTGAGGCTGCGCGGACTGCTTGCCGACGAGGAGCGCGGATGAGCAACCTACGTCGTCCCGACGACGGACTCGAGCGCGAGCTTGTCGCCCACGCGCTCGGCGAACTCGCTGCGGTCGAACGGGAGCGCCTGGAGCAACGGCTGGCGGACGATCCCGACCTGCGCTCCAGGTTCGCCGAGGCGAGAGCGACAGTTCTTGCCTTGTCGCAGCTTCCGCGCGAGGCGTGGGAGACCGAGGAGCCGCCACCAGCGCCTGCTCTGGACCTCGACCCACCGACCTCAGCAGCGGCGAGGACGCTCCCTGATCATGCGGGTCGCCGTCGCCGGCCGCGCCTGCTCGGCGGTCAGGTCACGATGCGGCCACTGGCCACCGTTGTGGCCGCCACGGCGCTCGTCGCGCTCGGGGTGCTCGTCGGCGTTCTGGTCAAGTCGTCGTCGGGTTCGCCGACAGCGCCCATAGTAGCCAGCGCCCACCTGGCCCCAATCGCCAACGTGGATCCCTCCGCTCGAGCCGTCTTCCGGCTCGAGGCAGACCAGACTGCAAGCTTCAAGGTCAGCGGTCTCGCACCAACCGACAGCCGTCACGTCTACGAGTTGTGGCTGATGGACTCAACCCGAGACCTGGTCTCGATCGCCACCTTCCGCGTGGGCTCAGCCGGACGTGCGCAGCTGACGATGACGCTGCCCGTTTCACCGAGCCACTTCCGCTACCTCGACGTCTCGCTGCAACCGCTCGACGGGACCGCGGCGCAGTCCAAGATATCCGTGCTCCGCGGCGCGACGCCGGCGTAGACCGCGCGATCCCGTACCCACTCAGCGGCTCGCCGCGGGGCGAGGCGAGCTAGACCACCAGACGGCGGTGCTCCTCGTTTGGCGCTGGGCTGGTGTCTTCGCGGATAACCCGACACGCGCCAGCGGTGGTCCCCGCGACCCGTGAAACGGCCCCGCGGCGCCACGCATGCCGCGTTTGGCCCCCGCTCCCGTGCCGGGCCGAACTTTCCCAACCGCCACGCGGCACGGCCCGTATACGACCTCGAACGTCACACCAACGAAAGGAATCTCCGTGAAGCGAACCATTACCCTCCTTGCGTGCGCGGCGGCCGTCGCGGTCATGCCCGCTGCCGGCCTCGCCGCAACCGCCCGCACGGCGGCGGCCCCGACCCAGACGATCGCCCAGATCGCTGCGGGCAACCCGAACTTCTCCACCCTCGTCAGCCTGCTCAAGAAGGTCGGGCTGGTCAAAGTCCTGAGCGGTACGACCGACTACACCGTGTTCGCACCCACAAACGCCGCGTTCGCCGCGGTGCCCGCGGCCACGCTCAAGGCGCTCGCCGCCAACAAGACCGAGCTGAAAGCAGTCCTGCTCTACCACGTCGTCCCCGGCAGCCTGCCCGCGAGCAAGGTCGTGAAGCACAAGACGCTGACGACGGCTGAGGGCGCGTCGGTAGCGATCACCGTCAAGGGTGGGCACGTCTATGTCAACGGTGCCCAGGTGACCGAGGCAAACATCCACGCGACCAACGGCTACGTCCACGTCATCAACGCGGTGCTCATCCCGCCAAGTAAGTAACGCGCCGAGACTACGGGCCGTCGCCTTTGAGGCGACGGCCCGGGCCGCCTGCTTCGGAGCGAGCTTCTCGATCGCCGCCGGCGGGAGTGCTGCTGCTCGTCCCAGGCGGGCGCACGGCAGGCACAGGACGAAGCCCCTGCTTTTGGCGAGAAACGGGTGCGGCGCGATAGTCGGCAAGAGACCTGCCCAGACGCGTTGACGAGGGTTGAGCCAGAGACTTATGCTCCGGATCTTGGTCGACCGCCGAAGCTGAAACCGGGAAAGAGAGGTTCAGATGCCAAAGACATCGAAGGCGACCGCCTCACGGGTCCATGTGATCGAGGGAGTCGGCGAAGGCCGCTCTGAAGAGCTCGATGGCTACACAGCCGCGTTCTCGTCTTACACCGCGGACTACGACCCCGCGGAGTTCTTTCAAGGGCTTCCTGACGACCGCTGCCAGTGCCCCCACTGGGGATACGTGCTCAAAGGCAAGGTCGTCTTTCGCTATGCCGACCGAGAAGAGACTTATGAGGCAGGCGATGCCTTCTACGCGCCGCCGGGACACACACCCGTCGTTTTCGAAGGAACAGAGGTCATCGAGTTCAGCCCAACTGACGAGGCGGCCAGGACGAGCGAGGTCGTCCGCAGGAACCGGGCTGCGAGCCAGTAGGCGTTAGCCGGGCGAAGTTCCTCAGACCCACTTCTACCTCGATCATGTCGGCCGGGCGTGGATGTCGTGTTCGTTGCCCGGCAGCTCTGGCACATCAGCCCCGCCACCACCCTCACGGTGTACGCGCACCCGTTCAACAGCGCCGCGAACATCGGCGGCGTCGGTGGCACAGGTCTAACGACGTCGTCGGCAACCTCCCCTGCTTCGCGCGGCGCGGGCGTGCGCTTTCGTTGGAGGCCTACCTGCGCGCGCATCGATGGCGTTAGTTGGAGCGCAAGTCAGAGACCGAGGTTGAGGACCAGGAGAGGGTCGCCGGGCGAAGCAGTGCCGCCGCCCGACCCGGCGACATGCTCGTCGGAGTCCGCACCTGCCGGTGACGCCTCCTCTCGAAGAAAGGGAGCACCGCTGGCGCCTCCTCAGCGCGACGTGCGAGCACGGCCCGGAGGGCGGAGACGGCGGCGGTCGTCACGCTCGAAGAAGGCTGATTGGTGCTGATGTAAGTACTATAGTTACATCACACTCAGAAAGGACCCGCTAGTGACCAACCTCCGTTACGACACGCTGCTTGCACGCCGCGAAGGCCTCACCCGGGACCTCCCGCCGGGAGACAACGAAGACCTGCGCTGGGTGACGAACTCGGCCACGCTGATCTTCGGCGACCAGGACGCCGTGCTTGTCGACACGTTCACCACGATCGAGCAGAACGAGACCCTGATCCAGTGGGTGAAGGACCGTGACCGACGTCTGACCTACATCTACCTGACCCACGGGCACGGCGACCACGTCTACGGGATCGGCCAGCTGCTCGACGCGTTCACCGACGCTCGCGCCCTCGCCACGGCGGGAACACGAGCCGAGGCAAGCCTCCAAGCCGAGGACGAGTACCGCGTGGGGTTCTGGGGCCGGTTGTTCCCCGGTCAGATCCCCGAGCCCGTCCTCCCCGAGCTCCTCGACGGCCACCACTTCAACCTCGAGGGACACGACCTGGAGATTGTCGAGGCAGGGCACACCGACACGCAAGGCACGACATCGCTTTGGGTTCCCGACATCCGCTTGCTCGTTAGCGGTGACGTCGCCTACAACAACACGCACATGTACCTAGCCGAAACGACAAGGGAAACCCGCACCGAGTGGATCGCCGCCCTGCAAGCGCTCACGGCTCTCGAACCCGCTCACGTCATCGCCGGTCACAAAGATCCCGACCGCGACGATGACCCGAGCAACATCACCGAGTCGATCAAGTACCTCACCGACTTCAACCAAGCGGAACTCGCGTCAACGACAGCCCTCGAGTTGTACGAGACAATGCTGCGGCTCCACCCGCGTCGAGCGAACCCCGGATCACTGTGGGGCGCCGCGAAACTGATCAAAGGCGCACCATGACGCCCCGCGAGACGCTGATCCGATGAGCGCGAACAGCCGGCTCACCACAGGCATCCACGCACTGGAGTGGATCGAACTTCACGCCCGCCTCGGAGGAGGACCAGCCACCTCCGCGCGCATCGCGGCGAGCGTCAAAACCAACCCCGTCGTGGTTCGCCAACTGCTCGGGCAGCTACGCGCGAGCGGGCTCGTCGACTCGCACCGAGGCACACCTGCAGGCTGGACACTCGCCAGACCAGCAGCCCAAATCACGCTCCTCGACGTCAAGAACGCGCTCAACAACGGACCCGCGTTCGCACTACACGCGACCCCGCCATCACCGAACTGTCCCATTGGCTACAGCATCAGGCCCGTGCTCGCCGACATCTACCAGACAGCCGAGCAAGCCGCCAACACCGAGCTCGCAAACGTAACCATTCAGCAGGCGCTCGACGAAACCCTCACCCGCTCAAACCAGACCCACCCCGAGCTACTGAACAAATTCGCCAACACCGTGCGCGCCACCGCAAACCCATAGAAGCCGGCGACCAGGCCCCCGCGACGACGCTCCCGGCTGCCCGCGTGTGCGCGCCTTCGCGGACTCGTGTTCCTCGAGCACCGTTCAAGGCCAACTCGGTCACAGGCCACGTTGCGCGCTGTCGCAAATCTCGAAAACAACCGCGAGCGCTAACCGAGGCCGCGCCGTCCCAATACGCGACGAGCGAGCGTCCTGAGGTCTTTCACAAGGGCCAGTAGCCGCCGGTGGCGCGGACGAGGTATCCGATCAGCGGTAGCCCGTCGGGGTGGCCGAAGAACGCCCAGGTCACGCGCCTGCCGTTGGACACGTCCAGGCAGGAGTCAACTCCAATGTCGAGGACGCGGTGGCGGTAGTTGACGAACACAAGTAGCGCCATGTTCTCGATCGGGCAGCTATGGACCGCGGTGTCCACTGAGAGCGCGTTGAACTGTTTGACTAGGCCCGCCACTGTCCCGTGGGCACTGAAGCGAGTCGTCCCCAGCAGCACCTCGATCGGCTGCGTTGGATGTTCGACACCGGAGTTGTCGCCGTTGTAGCGGCACACGACCATGCTGACGGCGCCCGCGGGAACCAGCTCAGTTCGGGCCGGCGCCCAACTCGTCCGCGTCACCATCCCATACGAGCGTGCCGGACACGCATCAGCTGACCGATCCGCAGGGGATGCTGACGCCGAATCGCCCGCGATGAACGCGATGAACACGACCAAGCCGATGAGAACAGCTCGGCACCGCACCCGCTCAGCCTAATCCAACGGTCGAGCAGCCAGGCGATCCACAGCCGCTGTCCCTTTCCGTGTGGCTGTCGGGTAATTGCGGCGGAGGGGCGCGGCCCGTCGGTCGAACGACTCGTTGTTGCGAGATCGCCGGGGTCGACTGGTTTCAGGCGGTGGCAGCCTGGTGGGTGTGGAGCTTCAGCAGGTTGTGGGTTGCTGCTGCGAAGCGCCACTCGGAGCGCACCGCCTGTCTCCCTCGTCGCTGGAACCGGTTGATCCCGCGGTTGAACTTCAGCTGCCCAAACACTGGCTCGACCGTTGCCTGGCGTTTCAGGTAGATCGCGCGGCCGAGATCGGTGGCGAGCACGTTGCGCATGAACGCGTAGAGGCCTTTGTTCCAGCCCGGCCGGGTGTCGCTGGCTTTGCGCAGCCCGGAGTCGGGCGGGATCAGGACCTGGATGCCTTGGCTGACGATGTTCTCGATCTGCTGTTTGTGCCAGTAGCCGGGGTCAGCGACGACGACTCCCGGCTGGTCTGTGACGCCGAGTTTCGCGAGCTCACGCAGAACGGCATCGACCATCGGTTCGAGGTGACCGAAATCGGGTGAGGTGACGGTGATCTCCGCGGCGACGATGACCTGGCGCTCGTTGACGGCGGCTTGGGCGTTGTAGCCCTGGATCGTTCCGTGACCTGCGGTAGCGACGAGCCGCGAGTCGTGGTCGGTCGTGTTGATCTTCCCCTCCGGCACCTCGGGCGGCACATAAGGCTTGGTCGAGCTGTTGTGCAGCCGCCGGCCGGTCCGGTCGACACCACGCGCCCGGAACGCGTCATAAGCCTGGTTGGACTCGAGCGCGACCTGGTGCTCTTCCTCGAGGCGACGCTTTGACTCCAGTAGACGCTCGGTCCGCGAGCTGGCGATCGGTCGCGCCTGCCGCTCGCGCAGCTCGTCAAGCTTGTGGCGACCCTCGCGCTCCCAGCCGCGTCGGCCCTGCTCGCTCGACATGATCCGCTCACGATCAAGATCCAACGCGACCAGCGGCTCGCCACCCACGGTCTCCTCGGTCGATCCTTCGCGCTCCGCATCAAGTTGGCGCTTGGCTTTCCGGAACGCTGCGCGGCGCCCCTCACGAGTGCGCAACTGCTCCGGCAGCTCATCACCGCGGGCATCGCCGTAAAGCTCATCCTCGGCCGCATCGATCGCCGCCGCCTGCTCGAGAATCTCCCTGGCGATCCGCGCGTAACCGAGGTTCGCTTCCATCGCGGCGTTCGCTGAGATCTTCGTGCCATCGATCGCGATCACGCCAACCTCGACCAGCCCCGCCCGCCGGCACAGCCCGAGCACGCCGGTGAACAGCTCCCCGAGCGCGGTCTCATGGCGCTTGCGGAACTCCGCGATCGTCGAATGATCCGGAGCGCGCATCGCGCTCACCACCATGTAGGACACGTCCTCCCGGCACGCCCGCTCAATCCCCCGCGATGACCTGTTCCCACGCGCGTAGGAGTAGAGCAACAGGGCGAGCATCATCGACGGCTCAAACGCCGGCCGACCACGCCCATCAGCGCGATACGCACCATAGAAAGCGTCTAGCTCGAGCTCGTCAACAGCACCCAGGATCGTCCAGACAACATGATCCTCAGGCACCCAATCCAACAACGACGGCGGCAACAACAACGCCTGATCACGAAGACAACTAATGAATTTCTGGGGCATCCCAGAAGTCTCTTAACCCCAGCGGACGACACCAATTACCCGACAGCCACGCGAAATGCGAGCGCCCCCATAGGGTTGTCTGCTCGTAGGCGGACCGCGGATCTGGCATGGTCAGCGGCGTGGTGATCAGACCGCGGTTACTCGAGACGATTGCCGCGACATGCTGATTGAGACTCAACGGGTCCAGCTGCGACCGCTGACGCTCGACGATCTCGATGACGTTCTCGAGATGCAGGCCGACCCCGACGTGATGCGCTTCCTCGGCCAGCTCGACCGCGACCAGGCCCGCGAGTGGCTCGAGGTGACGACCCGCCAGTGGGCCGAGGTCGGGTACGGGCGTGCCGCGGTCATCGAGCGCGCAACCGGCCGATTCATCGGCCGAGCTGGGCTGCGCTACTGGCCGGAGTTCGGCGAGACCGAGGTTGGCTGGGTTCTGCGCCGCGACGTCTGGGGGCACGGCCTGGCGAGCGAAGCTGGACATGCTTCGCTGCGGTGGGGCTTCGAGAACCTCGACGTCACCTACATCACGGCGATCATCACACCCGATAACACCCGGTCGATAGCTGTCGCTCAAAGGCTAGGCATGACCTCGCTGCGGGAGGACACGCACTTCGGTGAGCGCGTCACGATCTACGCGATGCGCCGCGAAGACTTCGCGTGACAGATCGCGCGCGAGCCAGACTGCTCCATGTCGCGCTAGGCGACAACGTGCCGGCGGTTGCAGTAGGCGCCTGCTTTGCCGCGGGAGCGACGGTGTCGCGCCCGATCGTCGTACGGGTGGCTCGCGGGTGGGTGCCGTTGGTTCAGTTGGTGTTGAGTCGTGTGATCCTTAGTGCGTCGAGGAACGCGATCCGTTGGGCCAGGTTGTCGCCGTCGCGGACGATGAGCCATGCGTTGTCGACGCGTCGTGCGACCGCTGCGGGCGATAGCACGATGACTCGCACGCGCCCCTGGGGGAACTCGCGGTTCAGCCGTTGGGCGCGCTGCTCGTAGCGTTTGACGTATCGCGAGGCACCCGTCTTGCCGAGTCGTTGCGTGACGAGCGCCAGGAAGGCTGCGCTTACGGTCATCGACAGTCGTGGGAGCTTGATGTGTTCTTGCGTCGCGTTGATCTCGACGACTCCCGGGTGGCCGGGCAGTGCCCTCGAGTCCCACAGCGGGGCGGGTGGGCTGCCTGGTGACTCGGCGTTGAGCAGCAAGCCGACATCGAAGCTCGCGTGATGCCAGCTGTACCAGGTGCTGAGGCAGCTGAGGAACGCCGGGCCGCTGGCGGTGCGGTCGGGGGCGATCGCGGTGGCAACCTCACCCCACTGTGCTTTCACACCGCTGAGCGTCGTCCGCAGGCCGCAGTTGCCGCTGGTACTGGGTGCGGCTGGCGCTTGCCAGTAAGCGCTCGGGACCTTGAAGCCGCGGGCGGGTGCCGTTGTCACCCGGTGCCCAGAGGCTGTGTAGAACGTCTCGACAAGCGCGGTCTTGGGGCCTTTGCCGCTCCAGGGGGCGATGACGTTGCCAGCCGAGCCGAGCGGGCGGGAGAAGATGAAGACCTTCTCGCCCAGCGGCAAGCCGACCGCCGGGTGCGGCTTGAAGGTGCCGCGGCCTGTGACGCGCATCGACGCGACCGTTGGTCCGACGAGCGTGGCGTAGATACCTCCAGCGACGAGCCGCCCGCGCAAATACCTGCTGTCGTCGAAGGATCCGATCACGGGATTCGTGCTCGTCGGATACCCGCTACCACCGTGCCCGTGGTTCAGTGCGGACGCGTCCAGCGCGACGCTCCCGGCGGTGAGCGTGGGCGCAACGGAGATCGCGAACGGCTGCCCGTTGACGTAGGGCACACTGTCATGGAACGTGAGCACAGGCGGCCGCGATAGCGCGAACGGGCTAGAACCGCCGGTCGCGTTCGATCCGCCGCCGACCAGCGCGAAGAGCAGCCCAGCGACGGCTCCAGCGAAGACCACGCCGCCACTCACGGCTCGCTTCCAGCGGCGTCGTTGGCGCTCGCGTGCCTCTTCGATCACCCCGGCATCGATCCCGGCGTCAGGCGGCTGCTCGGTGATCAACGACACAGAGGCGCAATCCTAGGCCGCGGCCGCATGGTCGCTACTATGAATAGCACAATGTTGGATGTCAAGATCGACCGCGACGACCCGACCCTCCTGCACGATCAAGTAGCTGCCCAGATCCGCCGCGCGATCGCCGATGGCGAAGCAAAGCCCGGCGAACGCCTGCCACCCGCACGCGACCTCGCTGCCGTCATGCACGTCAACACCAACACCGTGCTCCGCGCGCTCCGCCTCCTCCGCGACGAAGGGCTCCTCGAACTACGACAAGGACGCGGAATCCGCGTCAGCGGAACACCCCAACGCGGCGCCGTCCTCGCGAAGGCCATCGAGCTCGTCCAACTCGGACGCCAAAACGGCTACAACCGCGCGGAACTCTTAGAGATCATCGAAGGACTGCCGTAGACGCCCGCTGGTCGCGCGATGCGGTCACGTCAGGAGAAGGGTCGAGCGTGACTGCATTCTGTGGGAGCAGGCGGGGACCGTCACGACAGGTCGGATCGGGGGCTGCGCTTGCTGTTGTCCGCGGTGGGGCAAAATGCCCCTGTCTGTCGCGAGGGCGTGAGTAGAGTTCGGCCCCGCGCGATGAGCGGAAGCCGCGGATGACGAGAGAACCTCGAACCGCCCGGTGTGGCGGTTCTCGACGGCTCGTCCGCATTCTCTTGGCCGTAACCGCGGTCGGGTTGACCGTGGGCCTCACTGCGGTGTCAGCGAGCGCGCAGGTCCCGTTCGCTTGGTCCGCGCCGGTCACGATCGACGCCTCGGCGGGTTTGTCGGCGGTCGTGTGTCCCGCAACCAGTCAGTGCGTTGCGATAGACGCAGCGGCGCATGGGAACGAGCTTACGTTCGACCCGGCGGCGCCTGCGGGAGCGGCGATCGACTCAAGCTTCGACCCGGGAACGAGCCCTCTGCGCGGGACGCTTGATTCGCTGGCGTGTGCGTCGTCAACTCAATGCACGGCATTGGATGACAATGGTTACGCTCTGACGTTCAATCCGGCTTCGCCGGGGACTCCGACACCACTCGACCTCGACGACACGGACAGAGGTCTCGCGCTGGCTTGCCCCTCGACCAGCGAATGCGTCGCCGTTGACGACGAGGGCGAGGAGACGACGTTCGATCCGTCGTCGTCGTCGAGTTCGGCCTTAGCGGAGATCGACCCTAGTGGCGTACTGAAGGCTGTTGCGTGTCCGACGACAAGCCAGTGCACGGCGGTCGGTGGCAATGGTGCCGAGGTGACGTTCAACCCGGCGAGCCCCGGAACGCCGATGGTCGGTGACGTTGCCGGCCCAAATGAGCTGTGGGCGATCACGTGCCCTTCGTCCACGCAGTGCGTCGCGGTCGGTGAGAACGGAATCGAGGCGACCTTCAACCCGGAGACGGCCGCGTCGACCAGCGAGCCGGGTGTGCACGCGGGGGGATACGGCGGCACGATGACGGGAGTGAGTTGTCCTTCGGCGAGTGAGTGCATAGCGGTCGAAAGCGGGGGCGCTGCGGTGACTTTCAGTCCCGAGTCCCCGGGCACCGCAACAAGCGACGGGATCAGTACCGTCGCGGTCGAGGATTCGATCAGCTGCCCGGCGAGCGGCGAGTGTGTGGCAGCGGGCAACCCGGACGCGGTGGGTGCGGGATCGGTCGTCGTCGGGTTCGAACCGGTACCAGCAGCATTGGCGCAGCCGGTGATCTCAGGCGTGACTACCGAGGGACAGACGCTCTCGGCTTCTGGTGGGTCATGGTCGAACGAGCCTTCGGCCTACAGCTACCAGTGGGAGCGCTGCGAAGGTCCAGGCTTACCGACGTGCAATGCGATACCTGGCGCGACGGCGCAGACCTACACACTGACCGAGGTGGACATCGGCACGACGCTGCAACTCGTCGAGACTGCAAGCAACGCGGGCGGCAGCAGCACGCCGTCGACCTCGCCGGCAACCGGTCAGGTGGTGAGCGACCTCGGCAGCCCGAGCTTCGGGATTGGTTCGGTTAGCGACTACGGCGTCATCGTTGATGTCGGCTGCCTCGGCACAGACGCCCAGTGCCCCGTGACCGTCACACTCACGATCACCGAGACATCCGAGCGCGGGAAGGTAATCGCGGTGAGCGCCGGCGCCCACGCCCGCGACAGGCGACACACGACGAAGCGCACGGTCGAGCTCGGCCACGCAAGTGCGACTCTCGCAAGCGGTGGAGGAATCTACGCGATCCCCGTCAGCCTGGACAGCGCCGGCCAACAGCTCGTCAAACAACGACACAAGCTGCCTGTGGAGGTCACTGTGACCGCCACCGGCTTCGCGGAAACCTTCACCAGCACAGGACCCGTAATGGGCACGAGAACCTTCAGGGTAGGAGCGCAAACCGTCACCTTCCATCAACCGAAGCCGAAGAGGAAGTGACGCAAAGCGCGACGGGCCCGGCAGGCGGCCTCGCATAAGACCTCACGCCCGGCCCTTGCTGACCGAGCCGCTCGCATTGCCTACGAAAGCGACAACGAAGCGAAAGCCTCGGTCGTGTCCCTTTGCCGCTGTAAATTCGCCTCGCGGTTCTGGTTCCCGGGGTGAGTTTATGCGGCTGTGACCTCCTCGTCGATGGTCTCGGGTTCGGCGTCTTGGTATTTGATTCGGTAGAGGTGT
>Ga0302325_10005838_pt1 | contig 27864 bp, 23 predicted proteins | sample Palsa_T0_2_FD_201948 | JGI IMG/M metagenome (GOLD analysis project Ga0302325, IMG submission 201948) | Peat permafrost microbial communities from Stordalen Mire near Abisko, Sweden - Palsa_T0_2 | ecosystem: Environmental > Terrestrial > Soil > Palsa > Peat permafrost | place: Sweden: Abisko... | reverse complement strand
GCATGCCGGTCAGCGCCAAGTCTCGCTTCGAAGAAGGCTTGAACATGCCGCCGATCAAGATCGGCGAAAACTTCGAATTGCGCAATGACTTTCTGGAGTTCTATTCGGTTTATGGATTGCGCGCGCCGGCCATGTTCATCTCCGATCTGCGCGCCCGCTGCACGACTGCCGACCGCGTGCGCGTGCGGCTGCTCGAACAGATCGAGAAACGCGGCGTTGACTTTATCGTCGGTCTGATGCGCAAGATGCTCGACGTGGCCGAAGCAGGCGCTTATCAGAAGGTCAAGTCCCTGCCTGACGGCAAATTTCGCAGCGTGGTTTTCAACGATGCGATCGGATGGACGCCCGCGCTGGTGCGCGCCTGCTTTCTGACTCTGACCAAAAAGGGAGATCGGCTCACCTTCGACTTCGAGGGCACTTCGCCGGAGAATCCGTCTTCCTACAACGTGCACACGCAGGCGGTGGTTGGGCACATCGCCAATTTCATGTACGAGTATTTCTTCCATGACCTGCCGATTTCCAGTTCCACGTTTGCGCCCATCGATTTTATTTTTCCCGAAGGCATCATTCTGAATCCCGACAAACTCGCCGCCACCAGTTGTTGCGTTTATATCGGCATGCAGGCTCGGTGCGCTACGCACAGCTGCTTTGCCAAGATGATGTATGCGACAAGTTTGTGGACGCAGGTCGCCTCCGCGCCGGGAAGCCAGCATACGGCCCAGATCTGCGCCGGTCATTCGCAATGGAACCTGGCCGTGTCCGACATCCTCTCGTTTTCACTCAACACTCAGGGGCAAGGAGGACGTGCTGCCAACGATGGCATGGACGCCTATGGCTTTGCCTGGTGCGCCTTTGGACGTGCGCCCGATTGCGAGCAGGTGGAAGGGGAATTGCCGATCACAGTCACGCTCTCGCAACATTGGAAAGATTCTTCTGGGGCCGGCCTCCACCGAGGAGGCTCGGGGGCGGTGCAGCAATGGATGATCCACAAAGTACCGCATCTGCTGTCGCTGTGCATGGGGAATGGCAGTAAAGTTCCGCTCGGCCAGCCGCTGTTCGGCGGCTACGCGTCCGCGCCGATTCCGGGCATTAGCGTCTGCAATACCGACATGCTGGCGCGCATGAAGGCGGGCGATCCGGAACTGAGCCTCGAGCACCGCGAGCTGTTCGAAGATCAATCGATTGGAGGCGACTGGACTTTTGAGTTGATCGCCCGGACGCCCAAAATGTATGCGGAAGGCGATTTGCTTTTCGGGTTCAGCGGAGGCGGGCCCGGATACGGCGATCCGCTCGAACGCAAGCCGGAAGATGTGGTGGAAGATCTAAAGAAGAAGATTGTTTCGGAGTGGACCGCGAGCAAAGTCTATAAGGTCGCGCTGGATGCCGAGGGACGCAAGTTGGACGTCACGCGCACCGAGGAACTCCGGAACGCGGAACGCACCGCGCGACTCGCGCGAGGCAAGAGCTACGACGATTTCATGGTGGAGTGGAGGAAGCTTTCGCCTCCGCAGGATATTTTGCAGTATTACGGAACCTGGCCCGACGCGAAATCGACCGGGCCTGTGTTTCGTCCGTAGGAACGAGGAGATCACGGTGGCTGAAGCAGCGACGCCGCGCGCGATGATCCGGGCGATGGTACAGGGCACACGCCCCGCTCGGCCATTGCTGCTGCCCGTCGTCTTTTCGCTCGGGGGGCGTTTGGAGAATGTGCCACTGCGGGCGTTTCTCTCCAACCCGACCAAAATTGCCAGTTCGCTGCGGCAGCTCCGCGCCGCCTTGTCACTGGACGGTGTGACTTGCTATTTCGATCCGTATATTGAAGCGGAGGCCCTGGGTTGCGAAGTTCAATGGAATACGGAAGGTTCAAATCGCACGATCCGCGCCGCGCCGATCAATGTCGATGCGCTGCGTCAACGCTCGCCGACTCCCGATCAAATTGGGCAGCGCGGTCGCGTCTCTTTGGCTTGTGAAGTCGTGCGGCGCCTCAAGGTGATGTTACCGGGCGAACCTGCCTTGGCGGTCTCGGTCACCGGTCCGTGCGCTCTGGCGGTGCAGCTTGCGGGGGCGGCGTCCGCTCGGGGGCCCGCGTTCAACGAAGCCGGATTTAGTGAAGCCACGGAGTTTGCCGCCGACGTGGCGGTCGCATTGTGCAAGGGCTTTCTCGATGCCGGTGCGAATGTGATCTTTTTGCGCGAGGATGTGGCCGCGATTCCAGACATCAAGCGATGGGGCGATTTATTGAATCCGGTCGTCAACGTCATCCGTTTTTATGAAGCTCTGCCGGTTCTGCTTCCGGCAAATCCGTCCGCCACAGCCGCCTCTAGCGCCGTGAACGGCGCATGTGAAGGGCTGATTTGCCCGGGAACGATCGACCTTCCGGCGCCCGCACTCTCGCCACAGATCGCGGCCTCGTACTCGGCCTACCTGCCGATCCAAGAGCTGCTTTTGTCGGAGGCGAGCGACGCCGCGTTGATTGATTTCCTGCAAACGCCGGCGCCGGATCTTGGCCTTGGTTTATTGACTACGCAGGACGACATTTCCGCAGGTGCGGACCTAAGACGCCTGGCGAACCTGTTCAGGAGTGTGCACGGTGGATCGCGAGTGGTCGCTTGAAAACCGGAGGGGTGGCTGATTCATGTTTGGTAACCGCAAGCGAATTCTGATCGAATTCGGGGACTGCGATCCCGCGAACATCGTTTTTTTCGCCAACTATTTTCGCTGGTTTGACGATTGCACGACTGCGCTTTTCCGGGCCGCCGGACTTCCGGCCCGCGAACTTTTCCGCGCCCATGGCGTTTTAGGGATTCCCGTAGTCGAGGTCAATGCCCGGTTCATCGCCCCCTCCACCCACGGAGACGAGGTCGACGTGGAGTCGAGCGTGACGGAGTTGGGGAAGAGCAGCTTCGTAATTACCCACAGTTTTTTCCGGCGCAACAAACTCTTGCTGGAAGGGCGCGAGACGCGGGTCTGGGCGGCGGCGCATCCGACGGAATCCGGGCGTTTGAAGGCTGTGCCCTTGCCCAGGGAAGTGGTTGAGAAGCTCTCCGGGAAGCGCCGCGCGACCCGGCAAAAATCCCCCCGGACTGCGCGATTCCGGCCCTAAGGTCCGGAACGACGATCGAATGCGCCGCGAGCGGTGGATTTTTATCCTTAACATTATTGCCAGGAAGAGCGCGAACAGCCTAAGATGTCACGAACATAACGAACCTTCGCTCGATTTGTGAAATCGTCCTCGACAGCGCCCGATTCCGCGGTCAACGGCTCTGACAGCCGCTTTGACCGTCAGCTCGCGAAAATCCTGGAGCACGCAACCGTTTTGTTCGCGGAAAAAGGATACGAGGGCGCCTCCATGCGCGATCTTTCGCGGCTCAGTGGCATGTCGCTCGCTGGTCTTTATTATTACTTCGACTCCAAGGAGAAGCTGCTCTACTTGGTTCAGCGGCATCTTTTTCTTTCCGCCATCGATCTGGCGCGCGAGCGCCTGAAAGAAGCGGACGATCCGGAAGAGCGGATACGAATCTTCATTCGTTCGCACCTCGATTATTTTCTCGCCAAGCCCGAGGCCATGAAGGTGCTGTCGCATGAGGACGACGTGTTACGCGAAGAAATGGGATCGGGCGTCACCGATCTCAAGCGTCAGTATTATCGGTCTTGCGCAGACATCCTGGATGCGCTCCAAGCGGCCAAGGGGCTGCACTGCAATTCCCGCGTGGCCACGCTCTGCCTGTTCGGAATGATGAATTGGCTTCCCACCTGGTATAACCCGAGAATCGATGGAGGCGCAGAGATCATGGCTCGGGAAATCGGAGATGTTTTTCTGCGCGGCATTTACAGGACGGGCCCGGTGGCGCGGTCCGACGATCAACTCCCCGCGTCCTCCATGGGAAGGCCGACATAATTCTCCGCCAAGGTTTTCGCGGCGGCCTTCGAACTGGTTACGTAGTCGAGTTCGGCGAGTTGGCGGCGCCGATCGAAAGGAGTTTCGTCCGGGAAACGGTGCAGCATGGAAGTCATCCACCAGGAGAAGCGCTGCACTTTCCACACCCGCCGCAAGCAGGTTTCGGAGTACTGGTCGAGGAGATCCTGGCTGCCGGTCTTGTAGAAGCGATCCAGCGCCCGCGCCAAAACTCTGACGTCGGCGACCGCGAGGTTCAGACCTTTGGCTCCGGTCGGGGGCACGATGTGGGCCGAGTCTCCCGCTAGAAAAAGCCTGCCGTACTGCATGGGTTCGACGACAAAGCTGCGCATTCCAGTCACGCCTTTTTGCAGGATGGGCCCCTCGGTAAGCTTCCAGCCATCGGAGGCGAGGCGAGTCTGAAGTTCCGACCAGATGCGCTCATCGCTCCAGGCATCGATGCTTTCGACCGGACCGCATTGCAAATAGAGGCGGCCGATGTGCGGCGTTCTCATGCTGTGCAGGGCGAAGCCGCGATCATGATAGGCGTAAATAAGTTCCTCGGTGGAGGGAGGCGCTTCGGCAAGGATGCCGAGCCATCCGAAGGGATAGGCCCGGTCATACTCGGTGAGCACGCCCGCGGGGATGCTCGGCCGGCATATGCCGTGGAAGCCGTCGCATCCGGCGATGAAGTCGCAGGTAAGTTCAACGTCCGCGCCATTTCTCCGGTAGCGGATCTTCGGCTGGGGACCATCGATGTTGTGCACGCTAACGTCTTCCAGTTCGAAGAATACTTTGCCGCCGGTTCGGATCCGTGCGTTGTTCAGATCTTTCAGAATTTCGTGCTGGGCATAAATCGTGATGCCCTTTCCGCCGGTGAGTTCCTGAAAATCGATGCGATGGCCGCGGCCTCCGAAACGCAACTCGATCCCATAGTGGATCAGGCCTTCGGTTCTCAACCGCTCGGCCACACCCATTGCGGTCAGCAGATCAACGGTGCCTTGCTCCAGCACGCCGGCGCGAACCCGCTCCTCGACATATTGCCGGCTGCGATTCTCGACCAGGACGGAATCGATTCCCTGCAAAAACAGAAGATGAGAAAGCACCAGACCCGCTGGGCCTGCGCCGACGATCCCGACCTGCGTGCGCTCTGCCATCGGCACTGGACTGGACACCTCTTAGAGGACCGGATCATCGCGATCCCGGCAACTGCAACTGGAGCGAGTCGATGCAGTGGTTCAGAGTGGCTGCGTGCTGCCGTACTTCCTCTTGATGTTAAGCCCGGCCGGGCCTGAGCCGCGCTTTCATTAGAAAGTGAACTTAGCCGAAAACTGAAGCTGCCGAGGGTTGAACATGGTTCGTGGTGTGCCGAACAGGGAGCTCGGGAACGGCGCCTCGGCGAAGCCCGTGTAAGGGCCGCTATAGGGCACACAAGTCACCTGACCGCTCTCAATCGCAACCGAGGTAGCATCTTTATAATGATGCGGCACCGGACCGTTAAGGGCGGTCGAGCCGCCGCAGAAATCCGGTGTCCCGCCTCCGTATACGGAAGTTACCTCGTTCACGTTCTGCCGATTGAACACATCAAAAGCATCCGCGGCCAGCAACACCGCCGTGCGTTCATTAAAGCGGATGGAGCGCGTTAAGCGCAGATCAAAATTGTAATAGTGGTCGCCGCGATAGGAATTGCGAGGGGACAAACCCACGCGATCGGTGACCGGATTGGTGTCGCCATTGATATCGTTACCCACAAATATCGTGAACGGCCGCGGCGACTGCAACTCGCTAATCATGCTGAACTCAAAATCCCGCAGAAAACTATGTTTGGGGGCATCGGCGGTGAAATTCCCCACGAAGCGATGGCGCACGTCCTGCACCGAGTTGGCGCGCTCCAAATTGCGGTCGTAGAGATCCTGGGGCGTGCTCACGAAGGTCGCGAAGGTGCCATCGTCCTGCGTGTGCGAGTAGGTGTAATTGGCGTTGAAGCGGAAATACTGCCCGAATCGATCGGACACCGAGAGCGTGCCGGCGTTATATTCCGAATTTCCGCTTCCGTCCAGGTAATACATCAAGCCCGCGTTCTGATACAGCGCTCCGCTGAAGGCCGCTTTGCCATCGGGCTCGACATTGTTAAAGAAAGGACCATTCGGACTGAAGGGAGGCCCCGGAAGCACGGAGGCTGGAGGACAAGCCGTGGCGGTATTGCTAAGGCCTGCGGACGGGCAAACGTTCAGGTTCTCCGGACGAACCTGCTTGTGGGCACGAAGAAATAGAACGCCCGCGCTGACCACCAGGCCCTTGCCGAGTTGCTCGTCAATTTGCAGGCTGGCCTGCTCGGAGTAGGCGTAACGCATGTTGCGGTCAATGCCGCCACCGCTGTTGGTAACGAAAGTGCCTTCCGGGCCGGTGCTGAAGTTGGGCGGAGTCTGACCGGTCAGCACTAGGTTCTTCGCCGCCGCGGCCGGGAAGGGAACGGTGGACCCGTCCGGGTAGGGAAGGCCAAGCGCATCGAACGTGAGCTGGTTCAACACCCACGGGGCCGTGGAGTTGCCCTGTCGTACCCAGGGCTGGGGCGCGTTCGGAATCACCACCTCGCGCTGCGGATAGGTGACGAAGAAGAACGTCATGTTGTAATGATCGTCGAAGACGCCATAGCCGCTGCGGATCACGGTGCGCTTGTTGGGAGAATAAGCGAAGCCGACGCGGGGCTGAAAGCCGCGAAAATCGTGATTGACAATCTGGGTTAACCCCGTCTCGACGTCCCAGCGCAAGCCATAGTTGAGAGTGAACTTGGGGTTGACGCGCCACTGGTCCTGTACGAACCATCCAAAGTAATTGTGGTTCAAGTGAACATAGAAATCCTGGGGATCGACGTAGGCATTCTGAAAGTTGGTGGGGATGGGCGGGGGAAGGCTGCCCTCGGTGATCGGGCCACTTCCGACGGGCGCACCCCAAAACACGATGGGTACACCATTGAGAAGGCTATCGTCGCCATTGGACGCGGTCGGGCAGGGCGCGCCGGGCGCCTGCGCGATGTGGGCGGCAGGGTTGACGTAGTTGGCAAAATCCACCAGGCAGTTGTCACCCGGCAAAATAATACGCATCGGAGTAAAGCCCGGCCAGATCACGAAGTTCTGAATGAAGTTAGTGTCAACACCAAACTTCAGGTAGTGCGTGCCCTTGACCCATGCCAAGCTGTCGGAAGCCTGCTGGCGGTTTTCGTCGACGGCGTCGAAAGTTCCGAAGTTGTGGCCGAAGGAGAGCTCATTGGGCAAATCAAGATTGGGCTGGCCGGTGACGGCGGGGAAGTTGTAGTGCCGGTGGGCGTACTGAAAAAGAAACGTGTTGACGAGATTCTGCTTGACCAGCGAATTGACCGTGCCCACCAGCGACTGATCGCGCAAAAAAGTGTTGTGACCGTCGCTCGGCGCACCGATGCCGCCGCCGTCGAGTGTGTCGCCCACCAGCACATTCAGGTCGCGCGCGTCTACGATGCCGTAGTGAACAGTAAGCCGGTTGTTGGTACTGATTTGCTGATCAAAGCGGGCGAACCCGTTGTCGTTGTCGAGCGTCTTCAAAACGTTGAGATTCTCCGCGGGCAGTCCCAAGGCGATCTTCGCCGCATCGAATGTCCCGAGGTCGCCAATCAGAGTCGCCGGATAAGTCGGCGATTCTCCCAGTCGCTGGCCTTCGTAGTTAGCGAAGAAGAAAGTCCTGTTCCTCTGGATCGGGCCGCCGAGGGTGGCTCCGAATTGGCCCCTGCGAAATTGATCGTCGGCCGCGGTTTGCAGGAGCGACCGCGCGTCCCAAGCCTTGTTGCCGAGATAACCGTAGACCGAACCATGCAAGTCGTTGGTGCCCGACTTGGTGACCACGTTGACGATTCCGCCGAGAGCCCGTCCAGACTCCGCCCCAAAACTGCTATTGACCACGCGAAATTCGCTGACCGCCTCCTGCGATGGAGTGGCGCGCTGCGAACCCGTCGCTTCGTTGATGTAGTCGGCGCCGTCGACGGTGACGGAGTTGCTCAGGTCGCGCATGCCGCCGAACGAGATGCGCGTGACTTCTGGCTCGGTAAAAGTCGACTGGATGCTGGTTCTGCCGGTGGCGACACCGGGCGTAAGCAGTGCGAAATCCACGAATTGCCGTCCGTTTACCGGCAGCGATTGAATCTCGGGCGTACCAATCACCTGGCTGATTTCAGTGCGGCTGGTTTCGACGGGCGGCGCCTCGGTGGTCACCGTGACCGTCTCGCCGGCGACTGCCACCTTCAGCGATATGTCAAGCGTCGCGGTTTGCCCGACGGTCAAGTCAAGCCCGGTTTGCACGGACCTGGAGAAACCGGCTGCTGCCACGGTCACTTCATACTGTCCCGGCGGAAGATTGGGCACGACGTAAAAGCCGCGCCCGTTGGACGTCGTGGCGTAGCTGCGGTTGGTTCCCTGATCGCGCAGCGTGAGCGAGGCTCCCGGGATCACTTGCCCGGTCGGATCGAGGATCGTTCCGCTGAGTTGAGCGTAGCTGATGGTCGCTTGACCGAATGCACGGGGCGCGACGCAAGGAAGAATTACCGCAACCATTCCCACAGCCAGAATCAGACGACGTAGTCTCATTGGCTTCTGCTCCTTACGAACTTGCCGCCATCAATTTAGCGCTGCCGACCCCCCCACGCGTTTCCCGCTGTCACTGACTGCGAAGCATGTCGAATCGGCGATCGGAAATTTCAGGCCTTTCGAACGGCACGCACGCTCGACTCCCATTCGGGGCGTAGCATCGTTCGAAAGCGAGAAAGTGTCCAATACATATTTTGTAAACATCTGATACCTGTTGGGTATTAGACCAAAAAAGTTATAAAATGCGGGCCGTGGAATTGCGTCACGTCCGTTACTTCATCGCTGTCGCCGAGCATCTGAACTTCCACAAAGCCGCATTGCATCTCCACGTGGCACAGCCGCCATTGAGCCGGCAAATTCGGCAGCTGGAAGAATTTCTAGGGGTTACTCTTCTGGTGCGCGACAAACGCAAAGTCGAACTCACCAAGGCGGGCCACGTTTTTCTGGAGGAGGCGCGAAAGCTGATTCTGCAAGCCGGTCATGTTGCCGCCGCCGCGCGTCACGCGCAGAAAGGCGAATCGGGAACTGTCCGCATCGGCATCGCTTCAGGGTTGGGAGGCGCGGTCAGCAAGGTCGTGTTTGAACATCGCCGCCGTTTCCCGGCCATCGAAATCGAATGCCGCGATCTTTTTTCCAACTTCCAGAACGAAGCTCTCCGCAAACAGGAGATCGACATCGGCTTCCTGCGCCCGCCCGTCGATCAGACATATCTGCATTGTGATTTACTTTACGAAGAAGAATTTGTGGTCATCCTGCCCAAGACGCATCGCCTGGCGAAACGACGCTCGTTGCGATTGAGGGACATTGCCGATGAGCCACTGATTATTTTCGACCGAAGTTTTTCCAGCGGTTTGTACGACAAAATCATGGGCCTTTTCAACCGGCAGGGCTTCACGCCCCACCTGATCGTAACCCACGTGGAGGCGCATGAAGAAGCCGGCGCCATCATGGTGGCATCCGGCAAAGCGATCTTCGTGGGCGCGGGTGCGATCGTCAATCGTTCCGTCTCCGGCCTGGATCTGGTGTCGGTGCGTCTGAACGAAGCCGACGCAACAATCGAAGTCTATGCGGCGTGGCGCAAAGACGAAGAATCGCCCATAGTTCTGGCCGTGCTTGATTCGGTGAACCGGGCGTTGAGCCCGCCCGGGCACGCGACGGTTGCCTAGCAAAACTCCGACTAAAATTCCCAACTCCGTGTACCCTGTGTACGCCGCGGCCAACACCTTTTCCAGGCACTTTAATCACTGCAGTTCAGCCGCGCTGGACTTTCTAACTGCGGCGGAGTGACCGGGTTCTATCCCTGTGCCGGTTCGCGTACAAAAAGGGCGGCGAGGAACAGAACCGCGCTTCCGCCCGCGGCCAGCCACATGGTCAAGCCGAGACCATTTTTTTCCGCCAAGGCACCCGCCAGCAGCGGGGCTCCAGTCGCGCCCATAATTTCACCGGCCAGAGTGGTCAGGCCGATCGAGGTAGCCCGAAATTGGGCAGGGACGCTTTCCGTGGGAACCAGCACCATGACCAGGCTCGCAATGCCCTGGCCGGTGTTGGCCGCGAAAACAATCGCCGCCAGCAACAGCGGGTACACATACAAGGCGGGAACCAGAAAAGCCAAAGGCACAACCGCGGATGCCGCGGCCATCAGCAATAAGACAGGTTTCCTTCCCACTCGATCGGAGAGCGACGGCAGAAGAAATCCTAGAAAAAAGCTGCCCAATCCGCTCGCGCCCAGCAGAAATCCGGCAGTCGTCGCGGGCTGATGCCGAACTTCAATGATGTACAGCGGGGCGAATACATTCAACGCGAACAACCACGACATAAAACCCGACGCCCCAAGGCAACATAGCCAGATGTTGCGATAGCGCAGGATGGAAAGGTACTCTCGCAGCGAAGGTTTCTGATGTGTCGCCCCTTCGACGGAAGGCTCTTTGACGAACTTCCAGATTAAGAAGCCAGCGAGCAATCCAGGAATGCCCGCCACAAAAAAAGCCGACCGCCAGCCCCAGCGGCTGGCCACTTGTGTGGTCAATACGGGCGCGGCCGCCAGTCCGACCAGAGCGGCGGCACTCACGACCAAACCAATATTGCGTCCCCGTCGTGTCGGTTGCGACGACTCTTCGATCAACGCGGTCATGATCGACCACGTCGGACCTTCCGCAATGCCCATCAGTGCGCGGATGAGCAACATTTGGTGATAGCTATGCGCCAGTCCGGATATCCACGACAGGGCGGAGAAGGCCAGCACTGCGGGAATCAACACGGGCCGGCGGCCCATGCGGTCCGACAGCGCGCCGAACAAAAAGGTCGACGCCGCCCAGGTGATGGCCAGAACCGAAGCCAGCGTGCCGATCTGCTCGCGGTTGAGATGAAATTCTGGCGCAAAGTATGGGGCCAAATAAAGTTGCGACATGCGGTCGAGAAAGACCGTGCCCCAGGTAAAGAATAAAATTGCGACCAGAGTACTTTCGTAGCGCCTGCTGGAGCGGACCGGTGCGTTCATGGGGTCGCATGATACCAAGAAAGTTCTCGGCTCTGCGTTGGAGAGCTTGCGGTTTTTCTGAGAACTGAGAACCGGGAGCTGAGAACTGGATCTGTTTTTCGGATGCACAACGTGATCTGTTCTTGTTAGTCTTCTTCGCATGAAAGCGCAAACGCTGAAATGTTTCTCGACTTTGATTGTTTTCGGCTGCCTCGCTGGGATGACTTGGGTGCAAGCACACGCGCAAGAGCTTGCCCGAGATCACACCATCGGCACACTGGACGTGGTCGCAACCTTCCAGGGCCCCATGCCGACCGGAGTGAGCGTCGCCAACAACGGACGCATCTTCGTAAACTTTCCCAAATGGGGTGACAACGTCGAATACACCGTCGCCGAGGTGAAAGATGGAAAGACGCTGCCCTATCCCAATGCGGAAATCAATCGTTACGCGGACGACGACAATCCTGCGGACAAACTCGTCTCAGTGCAGAGTGTCGTCGTTGATCCCACCGGCGATCGTCTTTGGATTCTCGACACCGGCAGCCTGGCATTCGGGCCGGTCAAGCCGGGCGGCGGGAAGCTCATCGCCGTCGATCTCAACACGAATCAAGTTACGAAAAAAATAATCTTTCCGCCGGACATTGCCCTGGTCACGACTTATCTGAACGATGTGCGTTTCGATTTGCGTCGCGGCGCTGAGGGTATGGCCTTTATCACCGACTCTTCCACGCCCGGCCCGAACGCTCTCATTGTGGTCGACCTGGCCACCGGAAAAAGCTGGCGTCGCCTCAACAATCATCCCTCCACTCGACCCGACCCGGCCTTCGTTCCGGTTGTTGAGGGAGAGATTCTTCAAATGCGTTTGCCCGGACAACCGCCGTCGAAGTTTGCGGTGGGTGCCGACGGCATCGCGATCAGCCCCGACGGAAAGACGCTGTACTACTGCCCGCTTAGCAGCCGGCATTTATACAGCGTGAGCGTCGACGCGCTCGCGGATCGAAGCAAGACGGAGGCGGAGGTGGCCGCGACGGTGAAAGATCTCGGCGAAAAGGGCGGCGCAGGCGACGGCCTTGAATCGGACGCCGAAGGCCGCGTCTATCTGAGCGACTATGAGCACGACGCCGTGCGACGCAGAACGGCATATGGTGAGATCGAGACGCTGATTCACGACCCGCGCGTGCTCTGGCCCGATACGCTCTCTCTCGCCGCCAACGGCTATCTCTACTTCACCGCAAATCAGATCGAACGCAGTCTCGGGTTCCACAACGGACAGGATCTGCGCGTAAAACCGTACTTGTTGTTTCGCTTCCGAGTGGACGCGAAACGGATCGGTCGTTAGGTGATGGTCGATGGTCGCTCGTCGCCGGCGAACCGTGACCGGAGTGGAGCTGCGAACGACTACCGACCCAAAGACCGTTCATTCCGGATCGCTCCACGAGTGCTCCAACCCCTTGACGAGTCGCCACAGGGCGCGATTTAAGGGCACCGGCACGCCGAGCCTCTCTCCGTAGTCCGCAATCGCGCCATTGATGAAATCCACTTCTGTAAGACGCTCGGCCATGGCGTCGAGAAGCATGCTTACGTTTCTCTTGCCCGGAGCGTTCGCGCCTTCGACGATCATGGCGCGCATGTCTCCATGCAACGTGATGCCCAGTGCCCGAGCCACCGCCTCGCCTTCTCGCAGCAAACCTTCATACAGAGCGGAAGTAGGCGGAAACCGCTCGGCCGCGCCGTGATGCAGACGAGTGAGAGCGCCCACGGGATTTACCGCCGAGTTGAAAATCAGCTTAGCCCACTGCGCGCCTCGCGCATCAGGCAGCGGAATCACCTGCAAGCCGGAACGATTCAGCAACGCCGCCAGTTCTTCCACCCGTCCGTAGGGAGTGCCCGACGGTTCGAAGGGCCCAATCCACAAGTTGCTGTAGAACTCAAATCGCGCGTGGCCCGCGCCGCGCATATGAGCCGCCATGGTAGTCGCTCCGCGTATCACGTAGCGAACGTGATCGGCAATGATCTCTTCGTTGCCCAGTCCGTTTTGCACGGAACACACCGGCGTGGAACCGGAGAAAATATGCGCAGTTTGCTCAATGGCTGCACGCGTGTGCAGACTTTTCGTCGCGACGATTCCAAAATCGCAAGCCGGAATCTCGCCCGGCCGCGAGGTCGCGTGCAGCTCTACCGTAAATTCGGCAGCGCCGCTGATACGCAATCCGTGCTCGCGGATTGCCCGCGTGTGCTCCTCCGAAATGTCGTAAGCGTGGACCTCGACGTCGTCGAGTCGCGCCAGATGTCCACTGATCACGCCTCCCAGCGCGCCACATCCTACAATGCAGATCTTCACGGCCATAACTATACCGTCAAAGTGAGAGTCCATAACATTCGCTCGACGCCGAGCTCAACGTGAGGAATTCTCCATTGACGTGAGTTTGAATTGTGGTGGTATAACTTCCCAGGAGTCATTTGCGTGGTGGAGACGGAGTGAGCACGGTACGAGAAGTCACCTATCAATTGCTGCGCGATCTGGGCATGACCGTAATTTTCGGCAATCCGGGATCGACGGAACTGCCATTTCTGCGCGACATGCCCGCTGCCTTCCGCTACGTTCTCGGCTTGCACGAAAGGTCCGCAGCGGGCATGGCCCTGGGATACGCGATGGGCACGCGGAAAGCCACATTCGTAAACCTGCATTCGATTGCCAGCGCGGGCAACGGCCTCGCGGCAATCCAGGACGCGTGGTATCTGCACGCGCCGCTCGTAGTCACTGCGGGACAGCAGGACCGCCGTCACCTGCTCGCGGAGCCATTTCTCGCCAGCCGCGCGATCGAAACCGTGAGGCCTTACGTGAAGTGGGCCTACGAACCGGTGCGCGCGGAAGATGTGCCGGCAGCCATCGCGCGCGGATATTACCTCGCCATGCAGCCTCCCATGGGCCCGGTCTTTATTTCCATTCCCATGGACGATTGGATTCACGAATGTGAGCCCCTGCAAGTACGCGCGGTGACACGGACGGTTCTGCCCGATCCAACCGCCCTCGACGATTTGGTGCGGGCGCTCGATGCCAGCCGACACCCCGCTCTGGTCGTGGGTTCTCAGATTGAAGAAGATGCCGGATGGCACGAACTCGTGGCGCTTGCCGAGCATCTCAACGCGGATGTTTACGAAGAGCCCATTCCTCCGCGCTGGGTCTTTCCGCGCAATCATCGTTTGTTTCGCGGAGGCTTGTTGCCTGCGCAGCAACCACTGGCCGAACAACTCGCGGCCCATGACGTGGTCGTAGTGCTGGGCGCGCATATTTTTCGCTACTATGCGCACGTTCCGGGCGTGACGGTTAAGCCGGGAACAAAGCTCTTCCAGATCACCAATTCGCCGCTCGATGCCGCATCGGCGCTTGCCGGGAGCAGCGTCGTGGGCAACCTTGCGACCGCCGCCGGGTATCTGCGCACTCATGTTAAGGCGAAGCAAAACGCCGACGACTCAGCGCTCACAATGCCGATTCCGCCTCCAGCGGAGAATCCCATCACGCCCGCGTATTTGTTCAGCGTGTTGAATCGCGTAATGCCGCGCGACGCTGTGATCGCCGAAGAATGTCCGTCGGCGAAGGGCGATCTTGACCGCTGGCTGACGACGGACAAACCCGGTTCGTTCTATTCGGTGCCAAACGGCGTCTTGGGATTTGGCTTGCCTGCGGCTGTCGGCCTTCAAATGGCGCATCCAGAGCGGCGTGTCGTCTGTCCGATCGGCGACGGCTCGATCCAGTATTCCATTCAGGCGCTTTGGAGCGCAGTGCAAAGTCAGGCACCGGTGATCGTAATCGTTTTGCAGAACTCCGACTATTCGGCGCTGAAGGGTTTCTGCGACTTTACCCAGGTCGGACGGAATGTTCCGGGAATGGAGATCCCCGGCATCGACATGGTAAAAATCGCCCAAGGCTACGGCATGAGCGCGCAGGCTGTGGACCGCGCCGAAGAGTTGGAGTCCGCGCTGCGAGCCGCGTTTGACTCAAACAAACCGCGCTTGATCAATGTCAGTGTCGCGAAAGGCGGACAGAAATGTATGGGAATGGATCAGTCTGTGAATCCGCCGAAGTATCGGTGAGAGTCACCGCGCTACGAAGGGAAGGATGAAGGCAAACACGAAGGAAAATCCGGATCGGCAACAATTCGATCGCCGCCAGTTTCTCAAGACGACCGGCATGCTGACCGGTTGGGTGGCTGCGGGAAGTTCGCTGGCCGCCATTGCGCCCGCTCCGGCGCGCGCCTGGGCGATCGATCTGACGGTGCTTGCCAGTGCTGAGGGTGCAACGCTCATGGCGGTCGCGCGCACAATTGCTCCGCACGACAAACTCGACGATGCGGCCTACGCGCTGGTCGTCCGGGCCATCGACGCAGACGCCGCTACGGATGAAAGGACCCGCAAAGTGCTCCGGGCGGGCGTTTCCGGTCTCGGAGGTGATTTTGCGAGAAGAGACGAGAGCGCCCGCGTGACTGCGCTCAAGAAAATCGAATCTTCCGAATTCTTCCAGACCATGCGTCTGAAAACGCTGCAAGTGCTCTATGCAACGCCCATGGCCTACGCCTACTTTGGCTATGAGGGTGAGGCTTTTTCCAAGGGAGGATATTTGTCCCGCGGCTTCAACGATCTGCACTGGCTGCCCGAAGTGCCACTCGAAGACGGCGGTCCGGTGGTGTCCTGACGCGCGGCGGGTTCGACTTTCAATATGGCGACGATTGATTTCAAGGACGACACTGCGGTTGTCATCATCGGCTCCGGCGCTGGAGGCGGCACGCTGGCGCACGAACTCACCAGCCGCGGCATCAAGGTGGTGCTGCTCGAGGCCGGTAAGCGGCAGTCGCTGGATTCGTTTTCGCAGGTGCCCGGCGAGGCCTTCTCGCAACTAACCTGGCTCGATCCCCGCACCCAGACCGGCGACTGGGGTGTTGCGCGCGACTTCCCCACCATGCCCGCCTGGCACTGCAAGACGGTCGGCGGCACCACCGTTCATTGGACCGCATCCGCCCCACGGCTTCGTCCATGGGAAGTACGCGCGCAGAGCACCTACGGAAAAATCGCCGGCACCTCGCTAATCGATTGGCCCATTGCCTACGACGAGTTAGAAAAGTATTACAAACTTGCCGAGTTGCGGATGGGCGTCACCCGGCGCAACGATATGCCCGGCCTGCCTGCTTCCAACAATTTCAAGGTGATGTACGCGGGCGCGAAGAAACTCGGCTACAACCAGGTGCACACCGGCCACATGGCGATCAATTCGGTCACCTACGACGGCCGCGGTTACTGCATTCAGCAAGGCTTCTGCGTGCAAGGCTGCAAGATGGGCGCAAAGTGGAGCACGCTCTATACCGAAATCCCCGATGCGGAAGCGACCGGCAATCTCGATTTGCGGATTGAATCCACCGCCACCCGCATCGAGCATGGCCCCGACGGACGCGTGAATGCGGTCGTCTATCGCGACCGAGAAGGCAAAGAGCAGCGCCAAAAGGCCGGCCTGGTGTGCGTCGCCGGCAATGCCATTGAAACCGCCCGACTGTTGTTGCTTTCGGAGTCGGTAAAATATCCGCGCGGCCTGGCGAATTCTTCCGATCAAGTCGGGCGCAATTACTGCCACCAGATCACGGGCTTCGTCTGGGGAATCTTCGACAAGCCCATCTATTCCTGGCGCGGAGCCACTCTTGCCGGAGTGGTGGAAGACGAGGTCGTCAACAATCCCCAGCGCGGCTTCGTCGGCGGATACCGCATCGAATTGCTAGCCCTCGATTTGCCCACTTTGCCGCTCGTCGGATTGCCGTATGGTTGGGGGCGCGATTTTGCCTCCATCATCGACAACTATCGCAACCTTGCCGGCCTGTTTATCAACGGCGAAGATCTGCCGCGTCCCGACAATCGCATCACGCTGAACTCGAATGTCAAAGATGCCTACGGCCTTCCCGTTGCCAACGTTCACGTGGACGAGCACGCCAACGATCGCGCCATACGCAAACATGCGCAGGGCCAGATGTCGAAGATGTATGAAGCCATCGGCGCGAAACGCGTGGTACTGGGGCCGGTTCCTCCCGCCACCCACAATCTCTGTACCGCGCGCATGAGCGCCGATCCGCGCGATGGCGTTACCAATGCGTGGGGCCAGACGCATGACATCAAGAATTTGTTTATCTCCGACGGAAGCGTTTTGAGCACGCCGGGCGCTGCCAATCCGACGTTGACGATCGTGGCGCTGGCGCTGCGACAAGCGGAGTACATCAGCCGGCAGATGAAGGCGGGGGAGGTATAAACCTGGAGGCATAAACCCGTATCGTGTGGTGGCGGGGCCGCGCCCGACCAGGCAAAGCCCCCGTCGCCACACGGAACAAAGCCCACGACCACAAGTGTTATACGGTTCGGCTTTGTTTATCCGCTTGCACGTTCGGCGCCTAATCCGGTATTTGCGCGTACAACGACTTCGTCAAACTTCGCTTCCGCCGACGGTTCGCGGCTGAACAGCGAACCTACAATCGCCGCCAGGAATCCCAGTGGCACGCTGATAATCCCCACGTTCTCCAGCGGGAACCACGGTCTAGCCTGAATCAGGTGGCGCGCGGTCGCTCCGGGCGGATCGATGCCCATCATGTTGGGGCCGACGAGGATAAGTCCGAGCGTTGCGCCAAGTCCTGCAGTTAAACCGGCGATTGCGCCCGTGGTGGTGAAGCGCCGCCAGTAGAGAGAAAGTGCCAGCACCGGAAAATTCGCCGATGCTGCGACCGCCATCCCGAACGTCGCTAGAATCAAGACGTTCGAGCCCGGCCCTAAAGCAATCGCAATCAGGATGGCGGCTGCGCCCACGGCCATCGCGGCAATGCGCGCCACCAGCACGCTTTCTCCGGACCTGCGCTCCACGCCGCGATGAATCACATTGGTCCAGACGTCGTGCGCGAAAGAAGTGGACGCGCTGATCATCACCCCCGCCACCACCGCCAGGATTGTGGCAAAAGCAACGGCCGATACCGTTGCCAAAAAGACGTCTCCACCTAAAGCGTGGGCAAGTCGCGGTCCGGCCATATTGGTGCCGCTGTGGGCAATGATATCGTCGGGTCCGAGGAGCACCGCCGCGCCGAGTCCCAGAATCGTAGTCATCACGTAGTAGCTGCCGATTACGATCATCGCCCACATCACGCTGTTGCGCGCCGTCTTCGCGTCGGGAACGGTATAGAACTTCACCAGAATGTGCGGCAGCCCAGCGGTTCCGAAGGCAAAGATCAGGCTCAGAGAAAGCAGGTCCAGTGGGCCATGCGGCGGACGGTAGTGTAAGCCGGGCTGAAGAAAGTCCTTTACCACCAATTCGCCTTTCTGGTGATAGGCGACTTGGCTGGCGGCGGTGAACAAATCGAGGAAGTGAAAATGAAATTGCCGCAACACCAGCGCCGTCAAAACCACGGTGCACGCCATGAGCAGCATGGCTTTGACGATTTGCACCCAAGTCGTCGCCAACATGCCTCCGAACACGACATACACCATCATGAGCACGCCCACGCCGACGACCGCCGTGTTGTAGCCGATGCCGGAGCCGGCGAGCAGCAGCGCGACCAGCGCTCCCGCGCCCACCATCTGCGCGATCATGTAAAGCGTGGCAATGGTTAGCGTGCTCAGCGCAGCCAAAGCGCGCACGGGGCGCGGCCGCAAGCGGTAGGCCAGCACATCCCCCATGGTGTACTTGCCACAGTTGCGCAGCGGTTCGGCGACCACCAACAATATGGTTACGAAGGCGACGAACCCGCCGACCGCATAGAAGACGCCGTCGAACCCTTGCAAGGCAATGAGGCCGATGAGCCCGAGAAATGACGCGGCGCTCATGAAATCTCCAGCCACGGCAAAACCATTTTGCCAGGCCGTGATCCGCCGTCCCGCGGCGAAGTAAGCGCTCGCGCCGCGCGACCGTTTCGCCGCCCAATACGTGATGCCCAGGGTGCTCGCCACGAACGCGAAGAAGACCCCGAGGGAAATGGTCACTCACCGGCCCCGCGAGGTTTATCGATTTGCGCACGGTCGATTTGCGCCAGCACCTTTCTCGTGAGGCGGTCGAATTTTCCCGACGCAATCAGGTAGAGGCCGGCAATCGTCCATCCCAGCACAAATTGCACGAGGGCGAACAGGCAGGCAGTGGTGACGGCTCCAATCACCCTGATGGACGCCAGTTTTGGGGCGTACCCCACGAGAATCGTAAACCCGATAAAGTTTAGAAGAAAAAACAAGAACGCGGGGACGATAAACATCCTTTTGACCGCGAGCAGGTGTTTGAAATCCCTACTGGAGGCGATGCGCGCGCAATCCATCTGCGAGAGTGACGGCAACGGCCAGTTTTCCTCGGGGGAGTTCATGATTGGCGAATCGTTTTGCGCCGCGCGCCGTCACTAAAACGGATAATGCCTGGGCGTCGTTTGGATCGTGATCCAGCGCAGCTCGGTGAATTCATCGATCGCGGCCCTCCCGCCAAAACGGCCGTAGCCGCTCGCTTTGACGCCGCCGAAGGGCATTTGCGCTTCGTCGTGGACGGTTGGGCCATTGATGTGGCACATGCCCGAATCGATGCGCTTAGCAACTTCCACGGCGCGCGCAATGTCGCGTCCGAAAACGGCGGAAGTAAGCCCGTACTCGGTGTCATTGGCCAGGTGGATGGCCTCGTCGACCGTCTTGTAACGGGTGATGGAAACCGACGGGCCAAAAGATTCCTCGCGAAAAATCTGCATTTCCGGAGTCACATGATCGACGATCACGGGCGGCATGATCGTGCCCTGCGTTTCGCCGCGCAGAAGAACCTTGGCGCCGCGCGAAATCGCGTCCGTAACCAGTGCGTTCACCCGCTCTACGGTGGGCTTCCCCACCACCGCCCCAAACACAACGTCGCCTGTGCGCGGATCGCCACAGGGGAGGCTCCGCACTTTGGCGACGAACTTCTCGGCAAAGGCATCGGCGATTCTCTCGTCCACCAAAATGCGTTCTGTGGACATGCAGATCTGCCCCTGATTCATAAACGCGCCGAACGCGGCGGCATCCACAGCGGCGTCGAGATCGGCGTCGTCGAGAATGATGAGCGGCGCTTTACCTCCCAGTTCGAGAAGGATCGGTTTGAGATGCTTCGCCGCCATCACAGCAAGAATCTTTCCCACGCGCGTCGATCCGGTAAAGTTGATGCGGCGCACCGCGCGGTGGGCTATGAGAGTTTCGACAATGGCGGAGCCCCGGGCCGCGTCGTGCGTGAGCACGTTGACTACGCCGCGATCGAGCCCGGCCTCGCGGAGCACGGTGCCGATGAGGCGATGCGTGGCAGGGCAGAATTCCGACGCTTTGAGGACAACAGTGTTTCCGCAGGCGAGCGGCAGCGCGATGGCCCGCACTCCGAGAATTACCGGCGCGTTCCAAGGCGCGATGCCGAGCACCACTCCGACTGGCTGCCGAAAAGAAAACGCCAGGCTGCCGGGAATCTCAGAGGGAATCGTTTCGCCCGAAACTTGCGTGGTCATCGAAGCGGCTTCGCGCAGCATTTGCGCGGCGAGATAAATGTTGAAGCCGGCCCAGGGACGGGTGGCGCCGATTTCGTCCATCATCAACGCAGTAAAATCCGGCGTCCGCGCTTCCAGCAAGTCGGCCGCGCGGAGCATCTTTTTGCGCCGCTCGTGGGGACCGAGGGCCGACCAGGCGGGAAAAGCCTCGGCCGCGGCTTCGGCCGCCGCAATCGCGTCGTCGACGCCGGCATTGGCCGCGCGGGTCGCGACTTCACCGGAAACCGGATTCTCCCGCACGAACGTGGAAGCATCGGCCGCCGCCGCGTCGCGATCCCCAATCAGAAGTTGCGCCTCGGTGATGGTCATTTCCGTTTCCCCTTTTTCGATTTCGTCTCTCGACTCTCGTCCATCTCTCGGAAAACTTCCGCCGCGATATGGAAGGCGGAGTTCGCTGCCGGAACGCCGCAGTAAATCGCACTTTGCAGCAGCACTTCCTTGATCTCGTCGCGCGTCACTCCATTGTTGAACGCCGAGCGAACGTGCAGCCGAAATTCCTCCCCGCGATTCAGCGCGACCATCATCGCCAACGTCAACAGACTGCGCGTGTGCCGCGGAAGTCCGGGACGCGTCCAGATCTCTCCCCAGGCATTGCGCGTAACAAAGTCCTGAAAGTCGCGGCTCAAGTCGGTGGTCGCGGCGACCGCCCGATCGACGTACTCGTCTCCCAGCACCGCGCGCCGAACTCTCATGCCCTGCCGGTAGCGCTTCGCGTCATCCATAAATGAAGTCCATCAGCGGCATTCTTCTAACCGAGATTAACCGAGATCATTAACTGAGATCTAGGATGCGTCCCCTCACTCGGTGAGAAAAGAACTCACCGCTGCCGTAAAAGCGTCGGGTTGTTCGACGTTCGAAAGGTGGGCGGCGTTGAGTTCAAGTTTCACCGATCCACCGATTCGCTCGTTTAGAAATTCCGCGTCGGCGGGCGGGGTGACCGGATCCTGCGCACCATAAATGATCAAAGTCGGTGTCTTGATCTGGCTAACCGTTTCTCGTAGATCCATGTCGCGAATCGCGGCGCAACACGCGGCATAGCCTGCTGGCGGTGCGGTTTCGAGCATAGCTTGCGCCTTTGCCACGCGCTCCGAAAAAGCGGAGCGAAATTCTGGCGTGAACCAGCGCTCGATCACAGCGGTAGCGACCCGCTTCATTCCCTCCTTGCGGACGCTGGCGATGCGCCGATTCCACGTCTCCGCGCTGCCGATGCGGGCGGCCGTATTGCAAAGTACCAGTCGATCGAACCGGTGGGGTGCATTCAGGCCAAGCCAGATGCCAATGATTCCGCCCAACGACAAACCGCAGAAGTGTACTCGTTCGAGGTGCAGAGTGTCGAGCAGGTCGAGTACATCGCGGCCCAGTTGGTCAATCGTGTAATCGCCAGCGGTCACGGTAGACTGGCCGTGCCCACGCGTCTCATAACGCAGAACGCGGAAATGCCTCGTCAGTTGCGCCATCTGGGGATCCCACATGGAAAAGTCGGTGCCCAGGGAATTGGAAAACACAAGCACGGGCCGGGCGCTGCCACGCAGTTCGTAATGTGTCCGCAGATCTCCGAATTGGGCAAACGGCATGGCAACCCTCTTGGCTTGCTAGTTTTCGACTTAGCTTCTTCAAGCTTCCTGGGGACGACTCGCGGCGATCACGCGATCCGTGAACTCCTCCGCCGCTCCCAGATAATTCGCGGGGGCGAACAGCTGGTCCAAATCCGCTGCCTTCAAATGCTCGGTCACGGCGTTCGTTTGAGCGATTACTTCGCGGAGATGTTTTCCCGACAAGCGCGCTTGCTGGCTCGCCGCTTCCACGAGCGTGTGGGCCCCGGATTTTCCGATGTGACTGGCGAGAGCCATGCTGACAGCTTCCGCATAAATCAGTCCGTGCGTCGCATCGAGGTTTCGGCGCATGCGCTCGGTGTCAATCTCCAAATCAGGAACGATTGCGGCCATCTGATGAAGCGATCCGCCCGTGAGACGGAAAATCTGCGGCAGCGTTTCCCATTCGGCTTGCCAGTTGCCCAATCCGCGCTCGTCCTCCTGTACCATGGCGCTCAACATCGTGCCGACCAGGCCCGGCACGCGTGTGGCCGCCGCCAGTACCACAGCAGCACTCACCGGATTCCGTTTGTGCGGCAGGGTGGAAGATCCGCCGCGTCCTTCTCGAGCGGGTTCAAATATCTCCGCAATTTCGGTTTGCATGTGGAGAGAAATATCGCGGGCGATCTTGCCGAGCGTGCCGGCGCACAGGCCCAAAGTGGTGGCGACCTCAGCGACGCGGTCGCGATGCCCATGCCACGGGGCAACCGGAAGCTCCAACTGAAGCTCATTCGCCAGCGCTTCGGCGACACGCAAGCCGTCTTCGCGCAGGGCCGCCAGCGTTCCAACCGCACCCCCAAACTGCAAGACCAGCGCCCGCTTTCGCGTTTGTCGCAGGCGTTCGCCGTGGCGATTCATCGCGTCCAGCCAGCCTGCCACCTTCATACCGAAAGTTGTCGGCAGCGCGTGTTGCATCAGCGTACGGCCGGCAATCGGCGTAGACCGGTATTTCTTTGCCATTTGGATCAGGCTCTCGCGCAGCAATTTCAAATCGGCGTCGAGCAGGTCGAGCGCGTGCCGCATCTGCAACACCAGTCCGGTGTCGTTCGCATCCTGGCTGGTTGCGCCCCGATGGACGAAGCGGGCCGCCTCCGTATTCTCTTTCGCGACCAGCGCCGTAAGTTGCTTGACCAGGGGAATGGCGGGATTCAGCGATAGCGCGGTCGCCGCTGCCAAACTCTCCGCGTCCAGCAGACCGGCTGCGCACTTCGAAGCGATGGCCTCGGCCGCCGCGAGAGGAATCAGCCCAATTTCAGCTTGCGCCCTGGCGAGCGCGGCCTCGAAGTCAAGCATGCGCTGGAGACGAGCGCCGTCGGAGAAGACTTCGTCCATCGCCGTTGAGCCGAACAGTGGATCGAGCAAGGCCATGCCGATGGATCACAATCCCAAGTCGAAGAATACCGTTTCGTGAGTCCCTTGCAACACGACATTCCATTCCAGGTGACCGCCGCTCGCCGCGTTTGCGATCAGCGTTGAACGCCGCTCCGCATCGACAAGGTTCAGAATGGGATCGCTGCCGTTGGGCTCGTCATTGGGAAAATACAAGCGGGTCACCAACCGCTTCAGCAGCCCTCGCATTAAGACCGATATCACAAGATGCGGAGCCTGCTCGCGGCCGTTTGGCCCAGGCACCGGACCGGGCTTGATCGTGACAAACTGAAAGCAGCCCGCGTTATTCGTTGGGACGCGTCCGAATCCCGTGAAACCCGCTTCGAGGGGCTTATCCTGCGAATCCTCGGGATGCGCGTACTTGCCGTGACGATTCGCTTGCCAGATTTCGAGCAGAGCGTCAGGAACGGGCGCGCCATCCCCGTCCAGCACTCGTCCGCGAATCGTGACCCGCTCTCCCGCCACGCTTTCCGCTGCGAGCGTGGACCGGTTGAGCCATTCGAGACCGATCTTGAAATAAGGCCCTACTGTCTGCGAAGTGGTGGCCTGCAGGCTCAACTATTCCTCCATCGGGGTGGCATCGCGGCCCCGTAGAACGATATCGAAACGATATCCAAGCGCCTGCCTGGGCACGGTAGTTTCCCAGTCGAAAATGGAGATCAACCGATTGCGCGCCTTCTCATCGGCAGTGCAATTGAAGATGGGATCGAACGGCAACAGAGGATCGCCCGGGAAAAACATTTGCGTCACCAGCCGCGTAGCAAACGCCGGCCCAAAAAGCGAAAAGTGAATATGCGCCGGACGCCAGGCATTGTAATGATTGTGCCAGGGATATTCTCCCGGCCGAATGGTCACAAAACGGTAACGTCCGTCGGCATCCGTGACGACTTGCCCGCAACCGGTAAAGTTGGGATCGAGCGGCGCATCGTGTTGATCGACTTCATGCCGATAACGTCCCGCGGCGTTGGCCTGCCAAATCTCGACCAGCGTGTTCGCGAGCGGACGGCTGTTCTCATCCAAAACGCGCCCGCCCACCACGATGCGTTCCCCGAGAGGTTCACCGTCGTGCTGGCGCGTGAGATCATAAGCTGCGGGCGAAACCGACTCCGGTTCAAACGACGGCCCCGTAATTTCCGACAGCGTGTAGGGAATCTGCACCAAAGGCCGCGTGGGAGCGCGCTTTGCCGAGGACGCATACGGCGGATGAAGATGATTGGGCTGGGTGCCAGGGTAAGGCGAACGATAGCCAGTGAAGGGCTTCATAGCAATCGGGCAATGGGAACGAAGCGAATTTACGCAAGTGTCTTCCGAGTGTCAAGCCGCCCAGATTTACGCCCGGCGAACTCTTGCCGAAACCTTCCCGTCCCCGCCTTTTTTCGCTCGGCGAATCGCCTCCCTGCCCTTCTGACCTCGATAATGCTTCGAGATCTTTGCGTTCCCCAGATTCACCTATTAAGTTGCGGAACCGCTGGCGTAAATCCGGAAGAGACCGCCGAGGTCCACCGCATGAGGAAGCAGCAGCATAAGGGGCCCTGTGACTTCGCCGAGGGTGTGGGCATCAAGGCGGAAGGAGAGTGGGAAGCGCACGCTGTCGCGGCAAAAATCTTCGCAGCCGACAAGCCAAGATTCACCCAGAATTCCCAGAAGTGTGGATCTCATCCCTCTTTCTGCGATTCGCTCCGAGATTTGATTCGCACGCTTATCTCAACGCTCAGCCCGGGTGAGACGAATAGAAACCCAAAATCCACCGCGATGAAAAACAGGCTCGGTCGGAGAAGTTTGCACTCATCCTGAGCCGGAGTGTAGCCACGATATTTTGTCGAGAGAGCCGCTCGCAATAGGTCTCCACTACGGTTGCTTTGGGCCACGCGGTTTTGACGTTCGGAATAATAAGGCAAACCACGGCAACTCTTTCGCCACGCGACTTTCGCCGGATCAAACCTCTTAACAATTCCCCTTACGCTAACTCCCCAGTTGTTGGTGCTTGGCGATGTTGCGACAGGTATCGGAGCGTTGCCTTAGCCATTCTCTAACCTTGACGGCTGAGTCAGCGCGTCAAGTCCGAGATAGATCCCATACAAGATGGGGATGTGGAAGGCCGCACCCAAGTAGTCGCCAGCCGCAACCAATAGCGCCCCGTCAATGAAAAATGCCACCATTCCCACGACAAACGCCCATTTGTGCCCTTCCGCGGCGCAGGAGCCCACAATAAGCAGCACGGCAGCCAACCCGCCATTGACAAGCAAATGAATCCTGCCGATGCTATCCGAGGATCGGGCAAGGCTCTCGATCATCGCGACGACACCGAATCTAGTCAAGTGACGAAGATGGCTGCCCATCGTTGTGAACGAAAGTCGCGGCGCCTTTTATCCCTATCATTATTCTCACCGCCTCCTGCGACATCAATGACAAAGTCATTTTGTTGGAGATGGGCGCGGACGACTACATTACCAAACCTTTCAGTCCGAGGGAGCTCCTGGCACGGCTGAGGGTAGCTTTGCGTTTTAGTTATCCGCCTGCCAAATCTAGTCAGGTGGTTTTTGACGGCGTTGTGGTTAACTTCGAGAAAATGGAGGTGACCCGAAACGGTGCCCCGGTGGTTGTCACTGCCCGTGAGTTTAAGACTCTGCAGTTTTTCGTTCAGAATCCCGACCGCATCATCACACGCTCAGAGTTGTTGAACAAAGTTTGCGGTAATGAAGACGGGGAAACCGGCAGCCGTTGCATCGACAATCACATTATGAAACTCCGGCAGAAGTTGGAAAACGATCCAAGGCATCCGATACACTTCCGAACTGCACACCGTATCGGGTATAAGTTCGCACTCTAGCCCGCATTATTCATGAAGGTCATAACGAACGACGGCGAGGGGTGCAAGTTGGGATATGAAGCGCGGTAGTTGGGGTTGGTGGAGCTGTCGAGCGAAAGAATTGCAGAGTTTCGAGATTCGGACAGTCCAATTTGCAAGATGGGTAGACAGCGGTGCCGTGACCGTTGCCGGTGTGGATTCGGTTGAGTTCTTAAACTGCGGAAACGAATTTAGCCGGTCGCTGCGCCGAGCGCCAGAGCCACACGACGGAAAGCCGGTAAGAACGGGAAGGAAGTCGGCAGGTGGACGACGACGCGTCGAACCGAGACCAAAACTCGAGCGCCCAGCTTCAGCAGTCGTTCCCGCAATGTTCGAACTTGGGCCCGAGCACAAGCGGTACCGGCGGCGCGCAAGCGCAACTCCTGCATCAGAACATACGCAGCGGCGGTGAGTAGAACACGAAACTGGTTGGCCCAGAAACTGCTGCAACTGGTTCGGTCGATCTCGAGATCATGCAATTCTTTTATGCGGTTTTCTATGTCGCCGCGCTGGCAATAGACCTGTTCGTAAATCCACTGCGGATTCTGTTTCATGTTGGTGATGACGAAACGAGGGTTGTCTTTGGGCTCTTTGTCGGCAGCGCAGACAACTTCGGCTTTGATGATGACGCGGCGGCGCCGTGGCCACTTGCTGGCCTTGTACTGGGATTCTCCGTAAATATGTTCGGTCTTGCCACTGCGCAGCGACAGCCGGCGCGCTCGCCGCATTCCTGGTTCGGCGACCCGCTTCAACAACGCATTCTTGGCCATCGCGACGACATATTCGAGTTGGGGCTGGGCGTCCAGAAACTCGAACACGGCGGGACTCGCGAACCCTCCATCCAGGCGCACGCGAATCTGCGCTCCTGGAATATGGCGACGAATCATCTTCACCAAACGCTGCAGAATAGCCACCGCGCCCTTCGCTGCGGTTACGTTGCCAGGTCGTAACACTGCAGCGCAGAGATATTGTTCGGTTTCGTCGTTGAAACTGACAAAACCCATCACTGGCAGGTAGCACCAAGAGTCATAATGATGGTTGAAAAACGACAACTGTTGCGCGCCGTGCGTGGGATCATCGGTCGGGTCCAGATCGATCGTGACGCGATCCGTGCGATGACGCAGTCGCTTGGCGTGGCGCTGGATCACGTTCTCGGCTAGAAACTCACCCGCACGATAGAGTTCCTTGATCCCAACCCCGTTCTCGAAACGCGATAGCGTCGGCTGCGAAGCCAGGTCCAGACCCTCGATCGGATCGCGATCCAGTAGCAGTTTGTGAATCGGATCCTCGGACAAACGGGCCGAGTCATTGGCGTCTGGGTAGCCACAGGCGATCGAGAACACGCGTTGCGCCACCAACTCGCGTAACGAATGATCCACCTTGACGGCTTGGCGCTCGTCGCGAAGGCACGAAGCTAGTCCAGCCACCAATCCATAGCGGCGATCGGCGGCCTTCAGCAGCAAGGCTCCGCCGTCAGAACTCCCTTCGCGCTGATCGAACTGG
>Ga0302325_10005837_pt1 | contig 27869 bp, 23 predicted proteins | sample Palsa_T0_2_FD_201948 | JGI IMG/M metagenome (GOLD analysis project Ga0302325, IMG submission 201948) | Peat permafrost microbial communities from Stordalen Mire near Abisko, Sweden - Palsa_T0_2 | ecosystem: Environmental > Terrestrial > Soil > Palsa > Peat permafrost | place: Sweden: Abisko... | reverse complement strand
GTTCGGCGCCCGCACCATCATTCCGGCCCGAGCCCTCGACCGAACTCGCAATGGAATCGGCGTCAGCCGATTTCACAGGATCCATTTGAAGATCGCCAGGTGCACGATGCCCGCTGCGAAGCCGAGCACCGCCCCGTGCAACAGGAGCAGCCACTCGTCCTGTCGCGTCGCCGTGCGCAACATCTCGCCGAAGTCCTCCGGGGCCATGGCTCGCATTCGTTCCCGGATCAGCTTACGGATTGCGCCGCTGCGATCGCGCACGAAGTCCGGATCGCCGAGCGGGGTCATCATCTCCTCGACCTGGGCGCCGGCGAATGAGCGGCTGACGGCGTCGTACTCCTTGCTCCCGAATGCGACGCGGACAGCGGCCCGCGCCGGTCCGCTCGCCCGATCGATCGCGGGCAGCATCGCGGCCTCGATCACCGCCCGCGTCCGGTCCGCACGCGGGCCGTTGAGCATCTCGTCGCGGAAGTTGGCCATCGTCAGGATCTCATCGGCGACGATCCGTGCGTAAACGTCCGCGACGTCGTGCTGGCGACGGATGAACAGGCCCTGCACGCGCAGCGGGCCGATCTTTCGCGGGCGCGCGGGCTCGTAGATCATCCACAGAGCGACCCAGTTGGTCACATAGCCGACGATCACGCCGAGGATCGGCAGGAGCCACCAGAAGGTCACGAAGTGGGTGAACGCCGCGACCGGAATGCCGAGCATGAACCCGAAGAAGAAACCGAAGTTCTTGATGAAGGTCAGCTCGCGCTGGCCCATGTCGAGGAAGACGCGGTTCGCGAGCTCGGGATCAAAGCGCCTGATCACCATCAGCTTGATGTCGCACAGCTGGTCGATGTTGCGTCCGATCTCGGCGGTGACGTAGCCGACGATCTCAGGGAAGTGCTGCTGTACGCGCGCGTGCACCAGCTGCTTGCCCCGCTGTGGCAGGTCGTTCCACAGCCGTGGATGCTCGCGCTGCATGATCCTGTCGACCATCTCTGGCATCTCATCGCGCATCGCAGCGACGATCTGTTCGGTCATCTTTTCCGGCTCGAGCTGAGCCCAGAAGTCGCTGGGGCTGCCGAGCTTCGCGATCCCGGTGTCGACCGCGAGACTGCCGACCTTCGAGGCGCGGGAGGGAACGATCCCTTGCCAGCCGATCCCGCCGACCATGAAACCCGGGATCTGCTGGATCCGGTAGGGGAGCTTTCGCGCGATCGTGATCATCGTCTTCGAGCGGATGCCCCTGAAGTGGACGGGGTAGAAGAGCATCAGGACACCCGTCCAGTTGGTGATGTAGCCGATCGCGCCCATGAAGAACGGGATCGTGATCAGGGCTACTGTGCTCTCGCTCACGGTGAAGTGAACGTACCCGGTACCGCGCCGGCTTGCGAGACCGCACGCCGGTAGGCTTGGCCAGCGTCATGCATCTATCTACCGGAAACCAGTTTATAACGGCCGTGACCGGTGCATCGAGCGGGATCGGAGAGGCTACGGCGCGCCGGCTGGCGCGCGAACCCGGGACTTCGCTGGTGCTGATCGCGCGACGGGAGGAGCGCCTCCGCGCGCTCGCCGAGGAACTGGGCGGCGCGACCGTGATCGCGCTCGACCTGACCGACGCCGACGCGCCGTCGAGGGTCGCCGAGGTGATCGAGCGCGAGCACGGCGCGCTGAACCTGCTTGTAAACAACGCCGGGGCCAGGTGGGCCGGGCGGTTCGGCGACACGGGCTGGGAGAACGTCAAGCGCCACATGGAGCTGAACTTCGATGCTCCCGTGCGGCTGACCGAGGCGCTCTTGCCGCTGCTGCGGCGCACCGCCGCCGGCGCGCGGAGCGACGCAGCCGGCCGGCGCGTAGCAATCGTGAACGTCTCCAGCACATCGGCGCGGATCGCGAGAGCGAACGCAGGCGCCTACTCGGCGAGCAAGTTCGCGCTGGCTGGATGGAGCGATGCGCTGTATCTCGAGGAACGTGAGCACGGCGTTCACGTCGGACTCGTGTTGCCCGGCTTCGTCGCCACCGAGGGCTTTCCCCAGGCTGAGCTGGTCGCCCGCGCGGCGACGCGTTGGGCTGTCTCGCGCCCCGACCTGGTCGCCGATGCGATCTTCGAGGCCGGGCCGGGGGGCAAGCCCGAGCGCTACGTTCCGCGGCCGTACTGGCTCGTGGCGGCGGCGCGGATCCTGCTGCCCGGCCTTGTGCGGCGCGCGACGGGGGGAACGGGGCTGCTGACGCCGGAGACGCGCAACTGATCGGGGTGGAGGCACGAGGGCTGTAAGCTACAGCAGCGTAACATTGCGCCGCACCCCGACTCTGGAGTACTTACATGACCGCAGACGTACGCCGCGTAGCAGTGCTCGGCGGCAGCCGGATCCCATTCGCCCGCCAGGACGGGCCGTACGCGAGCGCGTCCAACCAGGACATGCTGACCACGACGCTCGACGCGGTCGTGACCCGCTTCGGCCTCGAGGGCGAGGCGCTGGGTGAGGTTGCCGCCGGTGCGGTGCTCAAGCACAGCCGGGATTTCAACCTGACGCGCGAGTCGGTCCTCGGCTCACGCCTCGCTCCCGAGACGCCCGCCTACGACGTCCAGCAGGCCTGCGGCACCGGGCTCGAGGCGACGATCCTGGTGGCGAACAAGATCGCGCTCGGGCAGATCGATGCCGGGATCGCCGGCGGCGTCGACACGACCTCTGACGCTCCACTGGCGCTGAACGAGGACCTGCGCCAGATCCTGCTCGAGGTCAACCGGGCGAAGTCGAATGCGGCCCGCCTCCGCACCCTGGCGAAGATCCGCCCCCAGTACATCGTCCCCGAGATCCCGCGCAACGCCGAGCCGCGCACCGGCCTGTCGATGGGCGAGCACTGCGCGATCATGGCCGAGGAGTGGGGAATCGGCCGCGAGGAGCAGGATGAGCTCGCGGCGCGCAGCCACCACCATCTCGCCGCCGCTTATGACAGCGGGTTCGAGGATGACCTCGTAACCGGCTATCTCGGGCTCGAGCGCGACCAGAACCTGAGGCCCGACTCTTCGCCTGAGAAGCTCGCGAAGCTCCGGCCGGCGTTCGGGGGTGAGGGCGGGACGATGACGGCCGGCAACTCGACGCCCCTGTCCGACGGCGCCTCGGCCGTGCTGCTGGCGAGCGAGGATTGGGCGAAGGCGCACGACCTACCGGTCCAGGCCTACATCACGCACGCGCAGACCGCCGCCGTCGACCACGTCCACAAGCGCGAGGGCCTGCTGATGGCCCCCGCCTACGCGATGCCCAAGATGCTCGCGCGCGCCGGGCTGACGCTCCAGGAGTTCGACTTATACGAGATTCACGAAGCGTTCGCGGCCCAGGTACTGTGCACCCTGAAGGCATGGGAGGACGAGACGTTCTGCCGCGAGCGCCTCGGGCTCGAAGCCCCGCTCGGGCAGATTGACCGCGAGAAGATCAACGTCCGCGGCGGCTCACTCGGCGCCGGTCACCCGTTCGGCGCCACCGGGGGCAGAATCGTCGCCAACCTGGCAAAGATGCTCGATCAGCGCGGCTCGGGCCGCGGCGTGATCTCGGTGTGCGCAGCGGGTGGGCTGGGTGTTGTGGCAATCCTTGAGAGGTGAGGGCCGGATGCCCCGCCGGTTAAGTGAGGCTGGATCGCCGAACACAAAATCAGAACGCGGGGCCGGATGCCCCGCCGGTTAAGTGAGGCTGGATCGCCGAACACAAAATCAGAACGCGGGGCCGGATGCCCCGCGGAGGAGACCATAGAAAATAATGACTGACCGTTACTCGCAACTGATCAACACGCCCGTCGGGCGGATCGTGTCCAAGCAGGTGGGTCTGCCGACCCCGGTGAAGCTCGAGCGCTATACGCCGGGCCAGCCGGTGATTCGGGGTCCGGTGCTGCTCGGCGGCGCGCCGGGAGGGCGGCTTGGCGAGGCGCTCGCCGGCGTGCTCGCGGACGCGGGCGCGAAGGTCTCGACCGCGAACGTGGCGGAGATGAACGGGGACGAGCAGACATTCAAGGCACTCGTCTTCGACGCGACCGGGATCACTGACAGCGGCATGCTGCGCGAGGCGTGGGCGTTCTTTCATCCCACGATTCGCCGCGTCCGCGCCTGCGGCCGTGTGATCGTGCTCGGCACGCCGCCGGTCGACTGCTCCACGCCGCGTGAGGCGACGGCTCAGCGGGCGCTCGAAGGTCTCGTCCGTTCGATCGGGAAAGAGGTCAAGAAGGGCGCCACCGCTCAGCTGATCTATGTTGCCCCCAAGGGCGAGGGCGAGCTGGAGGCGACGGTGCGATTCTTCCTTTCGCCGAAGTCGGCGTACGTTTCCGGCCAGGTGGTGCGGATCGCGCCGAGCAAGCTCCAGAACGCGGGCGTGTTCGACTGGGAGCGACCGCTGGCGGACAAGGTGGCGCTCGTCACGGGTGCTTCTCGCGGTATCGGTGAGGCGATCGCCGAGGTGCTCGCACGCGACGGCGCGCATGTGGTCGGGCTCGACCTGCCCGCCCTGGGCGACGACCTCAGCGCCGTCATGGGCCGGATCGGCGGCTCGTCGCTGACCCTCGACATCACCGCCGTCGACGCCCCCGGGCGGATCGCGGACCACCTGGTCGAGATGCACGAGGGCGTCGATATCGTCGTCCACAACGCGGGCGTGACGCGAGACAAGACCCTCGGCCGGATGGTCGAGGACCTCTGGACCTCCGTGATCGAGATCAACCTGTCCTCTGAGGAGCGGATCAACGATGAGCTGCTCGAGCGCGGCGCGATCCGGGCCAACGGCCGGATCGTCTGCGTCTCCTCGATCAGCGGGATCGCAGGCAACGCCGGCCAGACGAACTACGGCACCTCGAAAGCCGGCGTGATCGGGATGGTGCAGTCGATGGCGCCGGTGGTCGCGAAGCATCGGCTGACGCTCAACGCCGTCGCCCCCGGCTTCATCGAGACGAAGATGACCGCCGCGATGCCGATCGCGCTGCGCGAAGCCGGCCGGCGCATGAACAGCATGTCGCAGGGCGGACTTCCCGTCGATGTCGCCGAGACGATCGCGTGGTTCGCGAACCCGGCGTCGACTGGCGTGAGCGGCAATGTCGTCCGCGTCTGCGGCCAGAGCTTGTTGGGGGCGTGAGGCGATGACCGACCGTGCCGATCGCGGCGCCCGCGGGTGTTGGGGCGCGACTGGATGACCGAGCGATCCCTCTCGAGCCCTCCGGGGATGCTGCCCCTGTTCCTGCGCGCAGGGGCGGCGCTGGTGCCCGGGGCGTCGGCGCTGCCGTTCATCGCGGGTGGGGGCAAGGAGATCCCCGACCTCGAGCTCGTCCTGACCGGCGTCGAGGTGGACCGCGATCGGCTCGCCGCCTATGACCGTGTGTGTGGCTTCTCGCTGCGCGACGATCTCCCGAGCACCTTCGTCCATGTGCTTGCGTTCCCGCTGCATCTCGCGCTGATGACCGACGGACGCTTTCCCTTCCCAGCCGTCGGCCTCGTGCATATCGAGAACCGGATCACGCAGCACCGTCCCGCCCGCCTCGGCGAGCGGCTGTCGATTCGTGTCCGGGCGACGGAGCTGAGGCCCCACCCCCGTGGCAAGCAGTTCTCGATCCTCTCGGAGGCGCGGGTCGGCCAGGAGCTCGTGTGGGAAGAGGAGTCGGTCAACCTCCGGCGCGGCCCGTCCGGCACCACCACGGCGCCGCGGGATTTGGCTCTGCCAAATGCCCCAATGGAGTCGGCGCCAACCGACTCCACGGCGCCGCGGGATTTGGCTCTGCCAAATGCCCCGATGGAGTCGGCGCCAGCCGACTCCACCCCCACTGCCGCCGAGTGGCGCCTGCCGGGCGACCTCGGGCGTCGCTACGCGGGCGTGTCCGGGGACCGCAACCCGATCCACATGCATCCGCTGAGCGCGAAGCTGTTCGGTTTCCCCGCCGCGATCGCGCACGGCATGTGGACGAAGGCCCGCTGCCTGGCGGCGCTCGAGAACCGGCTGGCGGACGCGTATACGGTGGAGGTTTCGTTCAAGCGGCCGATCCTGCTCCCAGGCAGGGTTGCGTTTGGGGAGCTCGAGGCCGCTGACGGCGAGATCTCGTTCGGCGTGCGCGATCTGCGGAAGGGCACGCCGCATCTGGTCGGAACGGTCCGGCCTGGCTAGCGGGTTTCCGTAGGGTCGTGATGAGTTGTCGACAACTGTCGTGGGGTTCTCATCACGCCAGATTCTGGTGCGGGCCGAATTGGGCTAGCGGGGTTCCGGCTTCTGTGACAAATCCGTCAGCGGGGGGCGTCTGCCGGCGGTAACGTTGAGTTTCTATGCACGACGGTCTGACCATCCTTGGCGCCGGTGGCTGGTTCCCGGCGCAGGGTCGGCAGACCGCCTGCGCGCTTTGGCGGCGGGGCGGCGAGGCGATCATGATCGACGCCGGCACCGGCCTGGGCCGGCTGATCGAACGCCCTGACCTGCTCGAGGGCGTGGAGAAGCTCGACATCCTGCTCACTCATTTCCACCTCGATCACGTATGTGGCCTCGCCTACCTCCCGGCGCTCGGCATGGGGATGCAGACGACGATCTGGGGGCCGGGCAGCGAGCTATACGGAACCCCGACTCCCGAGTTGCTAGCGCCGATGTCGCATGAGCCGTTCCATCCCGTCCCGTTCGAGGAGCTCGAGATCGACGTCCGCGACCTGCCACCTGACGAGCTCGACCTTGGTGGGGTTCGCATCTGGCTGCGGGCGCAGCATCGCCACTCGGCGCCGTCGTTCGGACTGAGGTTCGACGACGAGCTCACGTGGATCACCGACACGGCGTACGACCCTGAATCGGCTGCCTTCGCCGCCGGGTGCTCGCTCCTGGCCCACGAGTCCTGGTGGTGGCGACAGCGTCCCCGCAACGAAGACATCCACTCGGCAGCCGGGCAAGCGGCCACGGTCGCCCGTGACGCCGGAATCGACGACCTGCTGCTGATGCACGTGCCTCCGTTCGACGCCGACCTGCGGCCGCTCGTTGACGAGGCACGTCACCTGATCCCGCGAGCGCGTGTTGCTGCGGATGGCATGCACCTCTCGCTCGGGTCGGGTCAGGTCGGCAGCGCGGCTCTGGAGCGCTCCCGCCGCGGCGCCCGCGGGCCTGAGCCGATCGCGAGCGCGGTGCCGACTGCTAGCAGCGCCCAAGTGACAGGGTCCTCGAGGAAGTCGGCGTAAAGCAGCGTGTGGAAGACCAGCGCAATGAACGCGGCCGCGATTGCTACGCGCGCCGGCTCCGAGCGAGCGCCGCTCACCAGCCGGAACACGGCCACGATCACCAGCGCGAGGTAGGCAAGCTCGCCGATCAAACCCTGCTCTGCGGCGATCGTGACAGCGATCGTGTGCGACGCCGACAGCGTCTGGGCGTTGCCGTGGTATCGCACCTGGTACTCGTGCTCGAACGATCCCGAGCCGTAACCCCACACAGGCCGCTCAGAGAACAGGTGAGCGCCGCGGGTCACGAGGTTGGCGCGTCCGCTCGAGGCGCCGTTCAATCCCTGGTTGAGGCCGAACGTGGTCGGTGAGATGACGATCGCGGCCGCTCCGATGGCGACCACGGCGGCTGCGATGACGACGGCCCGCCGCACCTGCCAGCGGAGCGCGGCGATCACCCCCAGCCCAAGCAGCAGCGCGAGCTGGCTCGAGCGTGACAGCGTCAGCAGCAGCCCTCCCCACAGGGCCGCCAGGCACAGCGTGGCGCCGATCTGCTCGCGGGGCCGGCGATCGAACAAGAGCACGGTTGCGAGGCCGATCATCACGAGCACGAGGAAGCGCCCGAAGATGTCGGGGTCGAAAAAGACAGAATTGACTGTGAAATACGTGTGCAGGTCGTTGCTGATCACGAGCTTCGAGTTCAGGAAGATCGTCTTGGTCGCGTACTCGACGAACCCGATCGCCGCGAATGCGAGTGCGAGGAAGACGATCACCGTGAAGCACAGGCGGACGACGCGGGGCGTCCAGGCGAGCCGCGACAGCAGCACGAACAGCAGCGAGAACGGCACGTAGAAGAAGACCATGTTCTGGAGCGCCGACTCGAAGCCGGACGAATACACCGACTGGACGGCGTAGAGCACGATGTACAGCGCGAGCAGCCGCTCGAGCCAGCCGGCCGAGCCGGGCTTGGCGCCGTCCGCCCGTGCTCCGCTCTGCCCCGACTTTGCCGCGCGGGCGCGGGCGGTGCGCGGGACGAGCGTGTTCTCGGGGACCGAGGGATCGACCGCTCGCTGCGGAGCCGGGGCGCGCAGCACCCGGACGATCAGCGCGATCGAGCCCGCCGCCACGACGAGGTACAACGGCACCAGCAGGTTCGAGGTTGTGCCTGAGGACTCGATCGGGACGCGGAAGGGGAGCGCGGCCACGGCTAGCACCGCGAGTACCGTGGGCCGTCGCACCATGATCATTGCCAGCGTTGAGATGAGTGCCAGCAGGATCACGGCGCCGACGAGTGCAAGCGGCGGATGACGATGGACGAACGCAAGCTGAGGCGAGCGCCAGATCTCCGCCAATAGCAGAACCGGCGCGACAACCATCGCGCCGGCTATCGCCCGCGCCCTCGCCCGTGGATCCTGCGCGAGCAGGGCTGCGGCCGCTAGGGCTGCGACGATCACCACCCCGAGCTTCGGCAGCGGTCCCGTGAGCGCGGCGAACGCGGGCATCGGCGGGCGCCAGTTTAGTGGTTCGGCACGAACCACAAGAACAGCGGGCCCTCGGCCGATCGGCGATGGATCCTCTACCCTGTCCGCGCGTGTCCACGAGGTTGACCAGTTCCATCCGTGCCCTCGCGCTCGTGGGCATGGCTGCGGCGGCGCTGGCCGGGTGCGGCAGTTCGTTCAAGCCGGTGGCGGGCTCCGACGTTCCTGCCGCCTCCTCCAAGCCGCTGGGTAACGGCGTGATCGACCAAGCGCCCCTGCCCCATATGGAGTGCATCCGCGCCGCCGGCCTTCCGGTCCTGCAGACCGGCCTGACCTCGCTCCAGGTAGGAGCGCTCCCGGCCGGCCCGACGATCGAGTTCGCGCCCGACCCGAATGCCGCGGAGGCCGAGCAGATCGAGGGAACCGCCCAAGGTGCTGAAGTGATCGGCGCCGCGCTCCTGTATGTGCATGCCGCGCCAGACAGCGAGCTGGCGAAAATCGAGGCATGCCTGGACCAAGGGGTCGCTGGGTAGCTTTCGTTTCGCGACGGCGGGCCCACCTCTGTAACGAGGGCTCGCCGCACGGTGTAGTACCCGTGGAGCGCCGTCCGGACGCGGGGCCGGGTGGGTCTCTAGAATCAGCGTCTGGCTTGCGCCGTGTCCGTGCCCGTTTGGATCGATCCGCGCGTGGTGCTGCTGGCTTTGCGTGCTGGTGTTGAGTCGTTGGGTCGTTGCGCTGGCGGCTTGCCTGGCGACGGCCCAGAAACCGTCTCGTGTCCCTGCTCTTGCGCTTCGTTTCCTACGTGCCGCCCATCGCGTTCGTGATGACCCTCAATTTACGCGGCCGCGTGCGGGCCGGCGCCCGCGGACCGCGTGGGCATATGGTCGAGGGCGCGGCATGACGACCGAAGTGTCTCGCGGCCGCGTTCGGCTCACGGCGCCGCCGGGCGCGGCGCGCGCGGAGTCGGGAGGGCCCAGGGCTTCGCGCTCGACGCCGTGGCAGCTGTATCTCGCGCTGGCGCTCGGGTCCGTGCTCCTCGGATCACTATCGGTGCTGTACCCGTCGACTCCTAGCTATGACCCGTGGGGCTGGCTGCTGTGGGGCCGTGAGATCCTCCATCTCGACCTCGATACGATCGGGGCGAATTCGTTCAAGCCGTTGCCGGTGCTGTTCACGTTCCCGTTTGCGCTGTTCGGGAAGGCGCAGCCGGATCTGTGGCTGGCGGTCGCGCGATCGGGAGCGATCTTTGCGCTGGCGATGGCGTTCAAGCTCGCGGCGCGGCTGACGATCTGGTTTGGCGCCGGTCCCCGTGATCGCACCGGTCTCGCGCGAGTGGCTGCATACGGCCCGGCGTTGCTGGCCGGGGGGATCGCCGTGCTCAGCATCGTGATCAGCCCGGAGTTCATCCGCGACGCGGCGCTCGGGTACTCGGAATGCCTGGGGGCGGGCATGGTGCTGCTCGCGATCGACCGGCATCTCGAAGATAAGCCGCGCCAGACGTTCATGATCGGTTTCATCCCGGCGCTCGACCGGCCGGAGATCTGGGCGTTCTGGGGGCTCTACGGCCTGTATTTGTGGCGTCGTGATCCGGGAGCGCGGAAGCTGATCGTGGGGCTGTTCGCGGCGATTCCGTGCTTGTGGTTTCTACCTGAGCTGTGGGGGTCCGGTCACCTCTTCCGTGGGGTCACACGCGCGCTCCATCCCCGTCACTCGGCGGCGACGTTCGCGAAGTGCCCGTTCTGCACAGAGATGAACGCCGCGACGCAGTTCTCCCCCACGCGGGTGGAGATCGTCACCGCCCTGATGGCCGTAGGCGCCGCGATCGCGATCTGGCGGGCGTTGCGCCGGCGGACCTCGGCGCTGGGCGCGAGCCTGCGTGAGCTGGCGCATCGCCCGGAGGGGATCGTCCTGGCGCTGGCCGTGATCGCGGTTGCCTGGTTCGTCGAGATCTCCGCGATGACGCAGTACGGATTCTCGGGGAACGACCGCTACCTGATCATCGGTGGCGCGTTGGTGGTGGTCGTCGGTGGCGTCGGCTGGGGCCTGGTGGCGTGGAAGCTCGGTGAGCTCCTCGTTCGGTCGGTCGGTCGGGCGGCCGGGGCGGGGGGCGCGTCCGGGGCGGCGGGGGCGGCCGCCCTGTTCGTGGTGACCGGGGTGTTCCTGTTCACTCCGACCTGGGTCGCCGCAAAGTTCAGCCCGCATAAGCTCAACCACGCGCTGCGCTACCAAGCGGAGCTGCGCGAAGATCTCAGCGCGGTCATACAGAATGCCGGGGGCGCGAAGAAGGTGCTCGCGTGCGGAACGGTCGAGACCGACAATTTCGAGGTCCCGATGGTCGCGTGGTACCTCGGTGTCGCGGCAGACGACATCCACGACCAACTGAAGAGCTCGATCGCGAACGAGGGGGCGCTCAGGCATCCGAACGTCATTCTCCAGGCCCGCGATACGGGCACGGCGCCGCTGCTGCCGAAGGTTCCTAAGAGCGAGCGCTACACCGAGATCAGACAGCGCACGTTCCGGCTCTTCGAGCACTGCAAGTAATCTGGGCAACCGATGACCACCGTCACCGCTTCAAGTCCGCCTTCCCCCGCCCCGTCCGGGCCACCGCCTCCGATTCCCGAGATCCGGGTGCCGGACCGGCTGCGGCGAGTCCCGTCGTGGCTTGCGATCGGGGTCGGTCTGCTGCTGCTGACGGCGGTCTCGGTGTTCCTGCGCACGAAGTACATCGACGGTCAGCTGTGGGACGACGAGGGGCTGACGATCGGGATCGCATCGCACTCGCTGTCGGCGATCCCAGGCGTCCTTCGTCACGACGGCTCGCCGCCGCTCTACTACCTGATGCTGCACGTGTGGATGCAGATCTTCGGATCGAGCGAAGTCGAGACGCACGCGCTCTCGGATGTCTTCTCGATGCTCGCGATCCCGATCGGGATGTGGGCCGGGTGGAGCCTGTTCGGCCGGCGTGCCGGCCTGATGGCCGCGGTCCTGTTCGGCACCAGCTCGTTCCTGACTTACTACGGTCAGGAAACGCGGATGTACTCGCTGATGGCGCTGCTGGGCCTGATGGCTACCGCGGGATTCCTCCACGCTTTCGTCTATCGTCGCCGGCGCTACCTGATCCTGTTCGCGGTCTCGCTCGCGCTGATGCTCTACACGCACGCGTGGGGGCTCTTCTTCTGGGCCGGCGCCGTGATCGCACTAGTGCCGGTTTGGCGAGCGAGCGACGATCGTCGCGGCCTTGTGCGTGACGCGGCGCTCGCGTTCATCGGCGCCGGGATCCTGTTCCTGCCGTGGCTGCCGAACTTCATCTATCAGGCGATCCACACTGGCGCGCCTTGGGATTCGGCGCCGCGCTTCGGTGCTCCGGTCCAGCTCTCGCGCGACCTGCTCGGCGGCGACCGCATCACTGCAGTTCTCGTGCTCGGCACCGGAATCGGGATCGCCTCGCTGTTCGCGCGCAAGTACCGGCGCACACCGGAGGCGAACGCGATGCTAGCGATGCTCGTGCTGCCGATCGCGACGCTCGCGCTGGCGTGGATCGCCTCGCAGGTCACTCCGGCATGGGTTTCCAGGTACTTCGCGCCGACGCTTGGCCCGATCCTGCTGTTGGCAGCGTTCGGAATGGCCCGGGCTGGTGTCGCCGGTCCGCTCGCGCTGGCCCTGTCGATCCTGTTCCTGGTCAACCCGGCTTCGTACGTCCCGAAGTACAAGAGCGACATGCGCGACGTCGGTGGCGAGATGGCGCCGCTGCTCCATCCCGGTGATCTCGTGATCAGCGGCCAGCCGGACCAGATCTCGGTCACCTGGTATTACCTACCGGGGGGACTCCGATGGGCAAGCACGATCGGGCCGGTCGCGGACCCGCGATATATGAACTGGGTCGACGCGCTCCAGCGGCTGCAGAACGCGAACCCGAGGACCACATTCACGAAGCTGATCGACAGCGTGCCCGTCGGGCACCAAGTCCTGTTCGTGCGCCCGCTGACCGAAGGCGCAGATAATTGGAAGGCTCCGTGGACCTCGCTCGTGCGCCGGCGCTCGGCGCAATGGGGCGAGCTGTTCGCAGCCGACAAGCAGCTCAAGCTCATCTCGTGGGCGCCTCACGCCTACCCAGGTGCAACAGTCCTCGGCGACAGTGCCGCGCTCTACAAGAAGGTCTCCTGAATAAGACATGACTGATGATCAGCCCATTCCCTCCGACGACGAGACGGGCGGCGAAGCCGCCGTGGCCCCGCTGCCCGTCGCCGGTATCACTTCCGATCGACCGGTGGTCGTCCTCGGCGGTGGTCCCGCCGGCCTCACCGCCGGATATCTGCTCGCCAAGCAGGGTCACCCCGTGATCGTGCTCGAATCGACCGATCAGGTCGGCGGTATCGCGCGCACCGAGGTTCGCGACGGCTACCGCTTCGACCTCGGCGGCCATCGCTTCTTCACGAAGGTGAAGGAGGTCGACGACCTCTGGCACGAGATCATGAAGGAGGAGTTCCTCAAGCGTCCGCGCAAATCGCGGATCTACTGGAACAACAAGTTCCTCGAGTATCCGCTCGACGGGATGGACGTCATCCGCAAGCTTGGGCCGATCGAGCTCGCGCGCTGCGGCCTCTCGTACGCGTGGGCGGCGATCAAGCCCAAGGGCCGCGAGGACACGTTCGAGGCCTGGGTCTCGAACCGCTTCGGGAAGCGTCTCTATCAGCACTTCTTCAAGACCTACTCGGAGAAGCTCTGGGGCGTGCCCTGCACCGAGATTCGCTCCGAGTTCGCCGCCCAGCGGATCAAGGGGCTTTCCTTCTTCGCCGCCGCGAAGTCCGCATTCGTCGGGAACAAGGGCAACAAGATCAAGTCGCTGATCTCAGAATTCAATTATCCCCGCTACGGCCCCGGCCAGATGTGGGAGCAGATGACCGTTGACATTCGCGCCCATGGCGGCGAGGTGAGGATGAACGCGCCCGTCACCCGTCTGCGGATCGACGGCGGACGCGTCGTCGAGCTCGTCGCGGGTGGCGAGACACTGACCCCTTCGCACGTGATCTCCTCGCTGCCCCTGCGCACGACCGTCGGGATCGCCGATCCCGAGGCGCCCGTCGACGTGCGCGATGCTGCGCGGGGGCTGCGCTATCGCGACTTTCTCACGGTCGCGCTGGTCATCGACCAGCCTGAGCTATTCGACGACAACTGGATCTACATCCATCAGCCGGGTGTCAAGGTGCTGCGGATCCAGAACTTCCGCTCGTGGAGCCCGTGGATGGTCCCCAACGACACCGATACCTCGCTGGGCATGGAGTACTTCTGCTTCGAGGGCGACGAGGTGTGGAGCATGTCCGATGACGATCTCGTCGCGATGGCCTCGCGTGAGATCGAGCAGCTCGGGCTCGCCCGCGCGAAGGACGTCAAGTTCGGCTTCGCGGTCCGCGTCCACAAGGCCTACCCGATGTACGACGTCGAGTATCCCGAGCGTGTCGCGACGATCCGCGGCTGGCTGGAGGGGATCCAGAACCTGACCCAGGTCGGGCGTAACGGCCTCCATCGCTACAACAACTCCGATCACTCGATGCTGACGGCGATGCGTGCGGTCGACAACATCCTGCTCGGCACCAACCACGACATCTGGGCCGTGAACGCCGAGAGCGTGTACCACGAGGAAGACGTGTCCGACGAGCAGCCCTATCGCGAGGCGCCAGAGACGCCGGCGATGGAGCAGCCGCTAGCGTCAGAGCGGTAGAGATGCATCGGATCGGGCGCCGCGTCGTGGCACCGCTCGTGGTCGTGGCGTCGCTCTGGAGTCTCGCGCCTGCAGTCGCTGTGGCCCAGAGTCCACTGAGCCCCGGCCTCCCCGCGCTCCCGACGCCGACGACGACCACGGCGGCGCCGGTGACGACGACATCCTCCTCGGGGGGGAGCAGCTTCAGCGGCTCAGACGCGATCGCGATCGCGATCGGCGCGGTCGCCCTCCTGGTTGGGATCTCATACTTCATCTGGCGCGACGCTCGCCGCCGGGCGCCGAAGCGCGGACACAACGTGACCACCGCCGGCACCACCGCACGCGCCGGTACAAAGCAGCGCCCGAAGCAACGCAAGCCGAGCCCGGCAGAGCGGCGGCGGCGCAAGCGGGGTCGGGCGCGTTAGGGGCGGCGCGGCGGTCGGGCGCGCGAAGAACTCGAGGGAGTCTCCTAACGTGCCGTACGGCGTGGTTGGCCTGTTCGGGCTAGCCGCACCCGTTACGCGGTGATCGTCGGCTACAAGCGCGTTCAGGCGGCCGCCGTCGATTGAGTCTCCCGCGTGGATGTTTGGATGGCCGCGGCTCGCGGGTAGCTGTACCGAGGAGTACATCCGAGAGCAAAGGAGCCGACCACGATGGGCGATGGAACGATCGACAACGCGAAGGGCCGTGTCAAGGAAGCTGCCGGCGATCTCACCGATGATCAGTCACTGAAGAACGAAGGCAAGGTCGACAAGGCGGTCGGCACGGTGAAGGACAAGATCGGCGAGGGCGCAGACGCCCTCAAGGAGGCGATCAATCGGAGCTGAGTCCGGACGGCGGCAGGCGGCATCTCGCGGCCGGCGCGCTACAACGGCGGCGCGCCGGACTGGCCGAATGTCTGCCCGGTCACCGCATACTCCAGGCCGCCCCGACCCACGCCGGCAAACAGGTACTGGGCGCACATCCACCGCAGCGTGCTCCGCGCTCCGTCCGAGTACCAGACCACCACGTTTGCCGTGCCCTCGTTGGGATATGGCATGTAGGTCGTCGTACGCCGGTGGGCATGGTGACGGTGACTCACCCGGCTTCTCCCCCATTGCTTGTAGTCGAACGAATACCAACCTCCGCCGAGGAGCGATCCGCCACGGGTGGAGGGCTGGAAGAAGCCGAACTGATCGGCTTCGCCGGTACGGACGACGTATGTTCCGGCCGGTTTCGCGAGACGCTTGGGCAGTTCGTCGGCGAGATCACATCTCGAGATGAACACCGGATGTCCGTAGACGAGGGCAAGGCCGCTTCCACCGTTCTGTAGTGGGATCACGAGCCGAGCCTTGAGAATGTGCGCCCGAGGATGAGCCGGCGCGACGTAGAGCCGGTCGGCCCGCTTGGTGACATGGCCGAAGTTGAGATACGCCGTCTTGATCGTGCCTCTTTCCGCAGGTGGCGTGGCCGGAATGAGGAACGGCTCATTGTCTTCGCTCTGCTGCTGTACCTGGCGGTTCTGCAGCTCGGACTGCTTGGTCGCGCGCGCCTCTTGTGCGAGTGCATCCTTGAACTGGCTGAACGCGAGCCAGACGCCGATACCGGCGAGGACAACTGAGACCGCCGTCACCAGGTCACCCGGCTTGAGTCCGTCAATAAACCACCGGGAGAACCGGCGCAGAGCTGGTTTCTTCGGCTGGGACTCAGGGCTCAACGTGCGGAGGCGATCGCAGGTGTGTCGACCCTTTCGCCGGGCTGCGATTGAATCCTCTCGCTGTGCGCGGTGCTTGCGCGTAGACTTGCGGGGCTGCTGCGACTGGCGCAAAGAAGGTGGAGCACCACCGGGGAGCGGCAGCCGAGAGAGCCGCGCGCCTGGGCATGTTCAGCGATTCGTTGGAGGTGCCCGTGAACGTTCTAGTGCAGAGTGAACCGTCGCTTGCCGGCGCAGATCCGTCGGTGGCACGTCTGATCCTGGAGGAGCAGGACCGCCAGTCCGGGACGATCTGCCTGATTCCGTCCGAGAACTACGTTTCGCGTGCAGTGCTGGAGGCACTCGGGAGCGTGTTCACGAACAAGTACTCGGAGGGCTACCCGGGAAGGCGTTACTACGAAGGGCAGCAGGTGGTGGATCGGCTGGAGCCGCTCGCGGTCGACCGCGCGATGCGGCTGTTCGGCGCCGAGCACGTGAATGTGCAGCCGTACTCGGGCTCGCCGGCGAACCTCGCGATCTACCTCGCCTACCTCGAGCCGGGGGACACGGTGATGGGGATGTCGCTGCCGATGGGCGGGCACCTCACGCACGGCTGGAGGGTGTCGGTGACCGGAAAATGGTTCCGCTCGGTGGCCTATGGCGTTGCGCGCGACTCAGGCAGGGTTGACCTCGACGAGGTTCGTGCATTGGCTCGCAGGGAGCGCCCGAAGCTGATCTTCTGCGGTGGCACCGCGGTTCCGCGGACGATCGAGTTCGACGCGTTCGCCGAGATCGCGCGCGAGGTTGACGCGGTTCTCGTCGCCGACATCGCGCACATCGCCGGGCTGATCGCCGGAGGCGCCCACCCGTCTCCGGTCGGCCAGGCCAACGTGATCTCGACGACCACCCACAAGACGCTGCGCGGTCCGCGCGGCGCGATGCTGATGTGCGACCGGGAACGGGCAGCAGCGCTTGATCGCGCGGTCTTTCCCGGCCTGCAGGGCGGCCCGCACAATCACACCACCGCGGCGATCGCGGTTGCGCTCGAGGAAGCGCTGCGCCCGGACTTCGCCGCCTACGCACGACAGACGGTGGCGAACGCCAAGGCGCTCGCCGAGGAGCTCTGCGCACGCGGCTTCGACCTCGTCTCCGGCGGCACCGACAACCACTTGATCCTGCTCGACCTGACCGGCAAGGAAGTGCCGGGAAAGCTCGCCGCGCAAGCACTCGACCGGGCCGGGATCACGACGAACTACAACACCGTCCCCTACGACCCGCGCACACCGTTCGACCCATCCGGCGTCCGGATCGGGACCCCGGCCGTAACGACCCGCGGGATGACCGAACCCGAGATGGACCTGGTCGCCGGCTGGATCGACGAGGGCGTCAAGGCGGCCAAGCACAGCGACGAGACGGTGATCAAGCGGATCGCCGGCGAGGTTCGCGAACTCGCCGCCGCCTTCCCGATACCCGGCGTGTGCGTCTGAACAGCCGGCAGCCTCACCGCCGCGATCCAGCCAGGTCGGGCAGCTTCGAGCGAACGGTTCGTGCCGCTCGTTCGTAGCCGATCAAGCGCTCAGCACCAGCCTGGCGAACAGCTGCTCGAGCGTGACGGCAGGGTCTTCGCAGAGCCCGGTGTGAACCGGGCCGGGCTGGATGATCGTGCTCGCGGGCGCGACGAGCAGGCCGAAGCGCTCTCCGGGCGGCAGCGCCGCGACCGGGCCCGCAGCGCGGTCGCCTGCGGCGACCGAGGCGCGGTGGTGAAGGGCGGAGTCCAGCGAGGGGAGGTCCAGCTCGGGCGCGAGCGCGAGCAGGCGCGACTCGTCGATTCCCGCGCGTGCGCCGAGGAAGCGCAGGCGCGGGCTGTAAAGGACCAGGCCCACGTTCAGGCACTCGCCGCGCTGCGCGTCGGGTACGACGCGCCAGAGGGCGTACTGGTATGCCTCGCTCACGCGGGCCACCAGCTCAGCGGGGCGGCGTGAGTCATTCGGCGGTGGCCTCGGCAAGCCAGGGCGCGGCCTGCAGCCTAGCCTGCAGGAACTCGGTGTAGGCAGTGCGCGGATGGGAGACCAGCCAGCTCTCGGGCACCATCGACACCGCTCCTTCGATTGCCGCCATCGCCGGCCCTGCGAGTCGCTCGTGGGCGGCCTCCAGGGGGCCGGCGTCTCGGGCGAGCACGTGGTCGCGAAGTGCCGGAAACGGTCGTGGTGCATCAGCCGCGAGGTCGTGCGTTCCGTGCTGCGTGTACAGCGCCGCGCCGAAGTCGATCAGCCACATCTGGCGGTGCCAGTCGAGCAGGTTGGGATTCCTCGCAGTCCGGTCGACGTTCATCAGCCAGCCGTCGAGCCAGACGACGTCGGCGGCGAGCCCCGGCGGCGCCGGCGGCTCGAACGGAACCGAGCCCGGTAGGAAGTCGACGCCGAGATTGATGCCCGCGCTTGCGCGTAGGAGCTCCTGGATCTCCGGATCGGGCTCGGCTTCGGCCAGTCGTTCGTCGACCGTGACGATCGCGAGCTCGGGGACTCGCAGGCCGAGCCCGCGCGCGAGCTCGGCACCGATCACATCTGCGACCAGCGCAAGCGGTCCCTGACCGGCGCCCGTCCACTTGACGACATAGATCCCATCGTCGTCCGCCTCGAGCAAGCCGGGCAGCGATCCTCCCTCACGCAATGGCGAGACGTATCGGGTCGCGGCGATCTGAGGCAGCGGCACGAGCGCGGCGAGCAGGTGCTCAGGCGGTGTACGAGGGTGGTGGCTGCGGGTCGCTCTGCGCGCCCGCGATCTGCTCGAGTAGCCCTGCCGGGGTCGTTCCACCGAGCACGCGGAGACGGTGCATCACGTATGGGTCGTCGCTCGGACGGGCCCATCCCGGCACGACGGTTGTCGAGCCGACGAAGCCGGCCGCGCGAACAGCCGCGATCACCGTCGCGTCGTAGTCACCGGACGGATAGCAGAACCAGTTGACCGGAACGTGGAAGCGGCGCTGGATCGTCCTGCGAGCGACCGCTACCTGGTCGTAGAGCTCGGCGGGGTCGAGCGTGACCAGATCCGCGTGGCTGATGCCCTGCGTGTCGAGCTCCCAGCCGCCCGCAACCATCGCGTGGATCTCCGCGTCCGTGAGGCCTCCCTGCGAGGGTGGCAGCCCAGTCAGCTGCATGTTCTCGTTTCCGACCCAGCCGAGCTTGCGAAGGATCGGAAAGGCCTCGGTGTACTGGGAGTGGTATCCGTTGTCGAATGTCAGCACGATCGGTTTCCCGGGTCCCAACGACACGCCGCGCGTCCAATACGCGTCGAGTTGATCGAGCGTGACCGCGTGCCAGCCGGCGGCCTTCAGCGCCTGCATCTGTGCGGCGAACTCGCCTGCCGGAACGTAGAGGCCCGGGAACGGCGCGCCCGGGGGCGGAGCGGCGATCACGTGGTACATCAGGACCGGAACCGGCCTCGTGCCCGGAGCTCCGCCGCGCGCGGTCGGCGACACCGTCGAGATCACACCAGCGGTGGTGAGGACGTGACTCGCGGCGGAGACCTTCGCGCTCCCAGCATGTCCACGCCGGCCGCTACCAACCTGGGCGCGCTTGGCCACTGCCGCGGTCGGATCGCTCCCGCTGCCGCTGGCGAGTGCCACGACGATGACGACCGCGGCCACGAGAATGACCAGCATCGCGAGCGCCGACCGCCGTCGGCCGGCGCGCCGTCGCCGCGCCTGCTCCGCGCGTCGGGCCCTCAGCTCGGACGTATCCATCGCTACAAAGCCTAGCTCCCGCCAGGGCAGCTCGTACCGCCCGCCTCACCACGGCTAGAGTTACGTGGCTCCACCCGAGCTCAGGAGACTCTATGTCCGCGAACAGCTTCGACGCCAGGGCCAAGCTCGCCGTTGGCGATCGCTCCTTCGAGATCTTCCGCCTCGACGCGCTGCAAGCCTCCTACGACGTCGCTCGCCTGCCCTTCTCGCTCAAGATTCTGCTCGAGAACCTGTTACGCAACGAGGATGGCGAGTCGATCAGCGCGCGAGACATCGAGGCGCTGGCGAGCTGGAACGCGAAGGCGGAACCGAGCAAGGAGATCGCTTTCACCCCGGCGCGGGTCGTGATGCAGGACTTCACCGGCGTTCCGGCGATCGTCGACCTGGCGGCGATGCGCGATGCGATCGCAGAGCTCGGCGGCGACGCGGAGAAGATCAATCCGCTGGTGCCGGCTGAGCTCGTGATCGATCATTCGGTACAGGTCGACGTCTTCGGCACCCACCAGGCGTTTCAGCGCAACGCCGAGCTCGAGTTCGAGCGCAATCAGGAGCGGTATGCTTTCCTGCGTTGGGGCCAGGGCGCGTTTGACAACTTCAACGTCGTTCCGCCCGACACCGGCATCGTCCACCAGGTCAACCTCGAGTACCTCGCCCGGGTCGTGTTCGTCGACTCATCCGGACCCGGCACACCCGTCGCGTACCCCGACACGTTGGTCGGCACCGACTCGCACACAACCATGATCAACGGCCTCGGCGTGCTCGGCTGGGGCGTCGGCGGAATCGAGGCGGAGGCCGCGATGCTCGGGCAACCGATGTCGATGCTGATCCCGCAGGTGATCGGTTTCGAGCTGACCGGCCAGCTCCCTGAGGGCGCGACGGCGACCGATCTCGTGCTGACGGTCACCGAGATGCTGCGTCGCCACGGCGTCGTCGGCAAGTTCGTCGAGTTCTACGGCCCCGGCCTCGCCAACCTGCCGCTGGCCGACCGCGCCACGATCGGGAACATGTCGCCCGAATTCGGCTCGACCTGCGCGATCTTCCCGATCGACGCGGAGACGCTGCGATACCTCGCGTTCTCCGGACGGCCGAAGGAGCTGATCGATCTGGTCGAGGCGTACTCGAAGGAGCAGGGGCTTTGGCACGACGAGAGCTCTGAAGAACCGACGTTCACCGACACGATCGGGCTCGATCTCGCGGATGTGGTCCCGAGCATCGCGGGCCCGAAGCGGCCGCAGGATCGTGTGTCCCTGACCGACGCGAAGACCGCCTTCCGGGCGGCGCTCGACGGCTATCTGCCTGAGGACTCCGCAGAGGACGAGGCGATCGAGGAGAGCTTTCCGGCGAGCGATCCCGTTTCGTCGCACCGGCCGAACGGAGTCGGTCACGAGCCCGGCAGTCGCGTGGGCTCTGCGCAGGTCGCCGAGCGCGAGAGCACTGTCGTACCGGTGACGCTCGCGGACGGCACCGAGACCGATCTCGACCACGGCCGCGTGGTGATAGCAGCGATCACGAGCTGCACGAACACCTCGAATCCCTCGGTGATGGTCGGCGCCGGCATCCTCGCCCGCAACGCCGTCCAGCGTGGATTGAAGGTCAAACCCTGGGTCAAGACCTCGCTTGCACCCGGCTCCAAGGTAGTGACCGAGTACCTCGACCGCGCGGGCCTGACCGAGTACCTCGAGGCGCTCGGGTTCAACCTCGTCGGCTACGGCTGCACGACCTGCATCGGTAACAGCGGACCGCTGCCGGAGGAGATCTCCGAGGTGGTCAGCGACGCCGACCTGGCGGTCGTCTCGGTCCTGTCGGGGAACCGCAACTTCGAGGGCCGGATCAACCCGGACGTGAAGATGAACTACCTCGCTTCGCCACCGCTGTGCGTCGCCTACGCGCTCGCCGGCACGATGGATATCGACCTCTACGAGGAGCCTCTGGGCGAGGACGACCACGGACAGTCCGTGTACCTGAAGGACATCTGGCCGACCGCTGCCGAGGTCTCGGCGACGGTCCTGGAAGCGGTCCAGTCCGACATGTTCCGCAAGAGCTACGCCGAGGTATTCGACGGCGACGAGAGATGGAACTCGCTCGAGGTCCCGACGGGGGACAGCTTCGCGTGGGAGGAGAAGTCGACGTACGTCCGTCGTCCACCCTTCTTCGAGGGCCTGTCGCCCGAGCCCGAGCCGATCCGGGACATCGAGCGCGCGCGCGTGCTCGCCGTCCTCGGTGACAGCGTGACCACCGACCACATCTCGCCCGCCGGGTCGATCAAGCGCGACGGGCCCGCGGGGCGGTATCTGATCGAGCACGGCGTCCAGCCCAAGGACTTCAACTCCTATGGCTCGCGCCGCGGCAATCACGAGGTGATGATGCGCGGCACGTTCGCCAACATCCGCCTGCGCAACGCGCTCGCCCCGGGGACCGAGGGTGGCGTGACGCTGCACCTTCCTGATGAGGAGGAGATGTCGATCTACGACGCCGCGATGCGCTATCAGCAGGAGGGCACTCCACTGGTCGTGCTCGCAGGCAAGGAGTACGGATCCGGATCCTCGCGCGACTGGGCGGCCAAGGGCACGAGCCTCCTCGGAGTGCGCGCCGTGATCGCCCAGAGCTTCGAGCGCATCCACCGCTCGAACCTCGTCGGGATGGGCGTGCTGCCGCTGCAGTTCGCCGAGGGCGAGTCGGCGCAGTCGCTCGGTCTGACCGGCCACGAGGAGTTCACGATCGCCGGACTTGTCGGCGCTGACGAGATCCCTCGCGAGATCACCGTCGGGGCGAATGACCGTGAGTTCGCGGTCACGGTCCGGATCGACACTCCGCAGGAGCAGCGCTACTACCGCCACGGCGGCATCCTCCAGTACGTGCTTCGCGAGCTGCTCGGCTGAGAGGCCCAGATGCCCGCGCCTGAGCTACTTCAGCAGCTGCTGCTCGCAGCCGGTCCGTCCGGCCACGAGACCGACCCCGCCCGTGTCTGGCGCGCCGGGTGCGCCACGTTCGCGACGGAGGTCAGCGCCGACCGCGTGGGCTCCTCGCTGGCGCGCGTTTCTGCCGGCCCGCCCGGGGGTGGCCCGGTGCTGGCCGTCGTCGGCCACATCGACGAGATCGGGCTGCACGTCACCCACGTTCACGAGGACGGCTACCTGCATTTCGGGCAGGTAGGAGGCTGGGACCCGGTCGTGCTCGTCGGTCAGAGGGTCTCGGTCAGCACCAGGGAAGGCGCGGTCCCGGGTGTCGTCGGCCGCAAGCCGATTCACCTGTTCAAGGACGAGGACAGAAAGCGAGTTCCCGAGCTCAAGGATCTGCACATCGACATCGGCGCACGGAGCGCGGAAGAAGCGCGCGAGCTGGTGCGGATCGGAGACGTGGCGGTGATCGACGCCGTGCCCGTCGAGCTACCGAACGGGCGGCTGGTGTCGCGAGCACTCGACAACAGGGTCGGCTGCTACGTCGCCGCTGAGTCGGCACGGCTGGTGGCGGCCGCCGGGGGAGCTCCCGGCGATCTGGTTGCGCTTGCCGTCGCTCAGGAGGAGACGACGTTCGCGGGCTCGCGGACGAGCACGTTCGCGCTCGAACCAGACCTCGCGATCGCGGTCGACCTGACCTTCGCGACCGATCAGCCGGGCATCGAGCTGGGGCCGATCACGAAGCACGCGCTCGGATCCGGTCCGGTGATCGCGAGAGGCACCTCGCTGCATCCGCAGATCTTCGAGCTGCTGTACGAGTCCGCTGAGGCGGAGGGGATCCCGTTCACCGTCGAGTCGCTCGGGCGCGGGACCGGGACCGACGCGGACGCCATCCACCTCAGCCGGTCCGGCGTACCGACCGGCCTCGTCTCGGTTCCGTGCAGGTACATGCACTCTCCGGTCGAGATGGTCGCACTCGATGACGTCGACGCGGCGGCGCGCCTGATCGCCGCGTTCGCGCAGCGGCTCGAGCCGGGCATGTCGTTCGGTCGCTGAGCGCCACGCAAGCGTGCTGATTCTGTTCGACATCGACGGGACGCTCCTGGCCGGCGCCACTCAGGCGCATCGGGATTCGCTGCACGCGGCGCTGCGCGAGGTCCATGGTGTCGTGGCCCCCGAGAAACTCGGGCCGTCCGTAGATGCGGCCGGGCGCACGGACGGGGAGATCGCGCGCATGACCCTGCTCCTGGCCGGCGTGCCCGCCAAACAGATCGACGAGCGCGCCGACGATGTGCGCGAGGCTTGCTGCCGCGAGTATGCGCATCGCTGCCCACGCGACCTCTCGAGCACGGTGCTACCGGGCGTGCCCGAGCTGCTGAGGTCGCTCGCGGGTGAAGCGGGCGTCCGGCTCGCGCTGCTGACGGGGAATTACGAGCCGGTCGCCAGGCTCAAGCTGTCGCGAGCCGGCGTCGGTCATCACTTCCCCAGCGATCAGGGTGCCTTCGGCTCGGACTCCGAGGATCGTGCAGCGCTTCCTGCGATCGCCCGGCGCCGCGCAGGAGACGCGGGTCTGTCCTACCCTCGCGATCGCACGATCGTGATCGGCGACACGCCGCTGGACATAGCCTGCGCGAGAGCGGACGGGGTGCGTTCCGTCGCCGTGGCGACAGGTCCCTACGGCGTCGAAGGACTACGAGCGGCAGATGCCGTCGCCGCCGACGGCCACGAGCTGATCGGCGTGTTGCGCGAGATCCTCACGGTTTCGGCGTCGGGTACTGCACGCGCATGGCCCGGTCCCAGATGAAGTCCGGAGTGAATTGCCGCTGCCTGATCGCGAGATGAGCGGATGGCGTGACCGGGTAGCGTGCCTTCGGCCGATCGCTCGAGATCGCCTGCTCGATTACCTTCGCGACGTCGTCGGGGCCGCCGCCGAGAAAGCGCAGCGGTCCCCGGTACGCCGCCTCGGTGAACTTGGCGACATGCTCGTTGAACTTCGCGTACGGGCTGTCGGGCGGCGTCGGGACGCTCGCGGACGCCGTCTCGGCGAACTCGGTCACGATCAGTCCGGGCTCGATCAGGATCACGTTGACGCCGAAGCCGCGGACCTCGAAGCGCAGCGCGTCGCTGATCGCCTCGACCGCGTACTTGGTGGCGTGGTAGAAGCCCCCGCCCGGGAAGGTCATCTTGCCTCCCATCGACCCGAGGTTGACGATCTTGCCCCAGTGCTGGTCTCGCATCCCCGGCAGGACGAGCTGGCACATGCGAACGAGCCCGAACACGTTCGTCTCGAACTGCCGGTGGACGCTCTCGATCGGAACGCTCTCGATCGCGCCAGACTGGCTGTAGCCGGCATTGTTGATCAGGACCCCGACAGCGCCTTCCGCGTCGGTGACGGCCGACACGGCGGTGATCATCGAGTCCTCGTCGCAGACGTCGAGCGCGAGTATCTCGCAACCCTTTTCGGCCAGGTCCGCGATCGCCTCCAGACGACGCGCGGTCGCGTACACCTTCCACCCGGCGCCGACCAACCGCTCGGCAGTGGCATGGCCGATGCCGGTCGAGCAGCCGGTGATCAGGGCAACCTTGGAGGGCACAAGGGCAGTCTATTGCCAACCCGCAAGCCGCCGACGGCGCCCCGTGTCTCGCTCGGTCCCGGGCGGCTTGCAAGCTAAGTCACGCCCAGCCACGTTTGTCGCGCCGACGCGGCTGCGTGGCGTGACCTAACCGCGCACTAATTTCTTGTATGTGATCCGCTTCGGACGGTCGGCCTCGGCGCCGAGCCGCTCATGCCTGAAGCTCTCGTATGCCTCGAAGTTGCCCTCAAACCAGCGCACCTGCGAATCGCCTTCGAACGCAAGCACGTGCGTCGCGATCCGGTCCAGAAACCAGCGATCGTGCGAGACCACAACTGCGGAGCCTGCGAACGCGAGCAGGGCCTCCTCGAGCGCGCGCAGCGTGTCGGTATCGAGATCGTTGGTCGGCTCGTCGAGCAGCAGCAGGTTACCGCCGCGACGCAGCAGCTTTGCGAGGTGGAGGCGGTTGCGCTCCCCGCCTGAGAGCTTGGCGACCTTCTTCTGCTGGTCTGTGCCCTTGAAATTGAATCCGGCGACATAGGCGCGGCTGTTCACCCGGCGATCGCCGAGCGGGATCTGCTCCTCTCCGCCGGAAACCTCCTCCCACACCGTCTTGCCGGGATCGAGCGCATCACGCGACTGGTCGACGTAGGCGAGCTCGACAGTGTCGCCGATGCGCAGCGAGCCGCCGTCGGGCTGCTCCTGACCGGCGATCATCCTCATCAGCGTCGTCTTGCCGGCGCCGTTCGGGCCGATCACGCCGACGATGCCGCCACGCGGGAGGCTGAAGTCCAGCCCGTCGATCAGCAGCCGCTCGCCGTAGGCCTTCGTCACGCCCTGGGCCTCGACGACCACCTCGCCGAGGCGCGGACCGGCCGGGATATGAATCTGGACTTGATCGAGCTTGACGTTGCGGTCCTGGGCGAGGAGCGCCTCGTACGCGTTCAGGCGCGCCTTTGGTTTGTCGCGCCGGGCGCTCGCGTTCATGCGCACCCACTCGAGCTCGCGCTCGATCGTCCTGCGACGTGCGGTCTCCTGCCGCTCCTCGACCTCCAGCCGCTTGCGCTTCTGATCGAGCCAGCCCGAGTAGTTGCCTTCGTAGGGAACGCCTCTGCCGCGATCGAGCTCGAGGATCCAGCCGGCGACGTTGTCGAGGAAGTAGCGGTCGTGGGTGACCGCGACGACCGTGCCGGGGTAATCGCGTAGGTGGGTCTCGAGCCACGCCACGGACTCGGCGTCGAGGTGGTTGGTGGGTTCGTCGAGCAGCAGCAGGTCGGGCTGGCGGAGCAGCAGCCGGCACAGCGCCACCCGCCGACGCTCTCCGCCGGAGAGCTTCGAGATCTCGGCGTCCGGAGGCGGGCAGCGGAGCGCGTCCATCGCGATCTCGAGCGTCGTATCGAGGTTCCAGCCGTCGACGGCGTCGATCCGCTCCTGGACGGCCGAGAACTCGTCGGCGGTGTCCTCGGAGTAGTTCATCGACAGCTCGGTGAAGCGGTCGAGCAGAGCGCGGACCTCCGCGACACCGTCCTCCACGTTGCCGCGGACGTCCTTGGCCGGGTCAAGCTCCGGTTCCTGCTCGAGCATCCCGGCGGTCGCGCCGGACGCGAGCTGGGCCTGACCGTCGAATTCCGTGTCGAGACCCGCCATGATCCGTAGCAGGGTCGACTTTCCGGCTCCGTTGTAGCCGAGCACGCCGATCTTCGCGCCTGGCAGGAACGAGAGCGAGATGTCGGTCAGGACCTGCTGCGCCGGTGGGTAGCGGCGCGAGAGCCTGTGTGTCGTGAATATGTACTGGGCGGGCATCGACGACCAAGCATAGGGTTCAGGAGATCGAGCCTCCGGGTCGATAGCGGTGCTGTAGGACAATCAGGCAGCCCGAGAGGTTTCGATGGCACGTTGGTCAAGGATGGCGTTGCTCGTGTTGTGCGGATGGCCCGCGGCGGTCGCGGTCGCGCTGGCGGCTGCTTCGTCGACGCCGGTCGCGGCGGCGATCGCCTCCTCCACGCGTGCCGTGCGCGTGGGTCAGCTCCCGCCGCTCCCGGCGCGCGCGAAGGCGCTCGGTGGGCTGGCAGGTCCGACGCGCCTGAGTGTCGCCGTCACGCTGCGGCCGCGCGATCCGGCGGCGCTGGCGGCGTACGCGACCGCGGTCGCGACGCCCGGGTCCGGCGTGTACCGCGACTATCTCAGCGTGGCGCAGTTCGCGCAGCGCTTTGGGCCCTCGACGGCGCAGGTCGCCGCCGTCGAGTCAATGCTGCGGGCAGACGGCGTTCGTCCGGGCGCGGTCAGCGCGAATGGACTCGCGATTCCCGTCAGCGCGACCGCCTCAGAGCTCTCACGAGCGCTGTCGGTGTCGTTCGAGAGATATTCGCTGCCCACCGGCCGGACCGCGTTCGCGAATACGGCGGCCCCGGCGCTGAGCGCGAGTGTCGCCGGGCTCGTGCAAGCCGTGGTCGGGCTCGACACGCTGACGGCTCCGCAGCCGGCCGGGCTGATCCGACCCGCCCGCCACACGCGCGTGGCCGGAGGGTCTGCCCCCCAGGTCGTGACCGGCGGCCCCGAGCCGTGTGCGTCGGCGGCCGCCGACGCTCCGGGCGATGCTGCATACACGGCCGATCAGCTTGCGTCGGCGTATCGTTTCTCGGGTCTGTACGGGGCGGGGGACGAGGGT
>Ga0302325_10005836_pt1 | contig 27869 bp, 26 predicted proteins | sample Palsa_T0_2_FD_201948 | JGI IMG/M metagenome (GOLD analysis project Ga0302325, IMG submission 201948) | Peat permafrost microbial communities from Stordalen Mire near Abisko, Sweden - Palsa_T0_2 | ecosystem: Environmental > Terrestrial > Soil > Palsa > Peat permafrost | place: Sweden: Abisko... | reverse complement strand
GGCCGGAGCAGGCTACCCCGCGGTACCGGCGGCTCGGACCGCGAGGACGACGATCACGAGGGCCGCCAGTGTCATTACCCCCATCTCGCGTCGGATGATGGAGAGGACGATGGACTGCTGCTCTTCCTCGGGGAGCTGCCCGACCTCGGCGGCGGATTCGAACCCGCGGGAGTCGAGGATCATTTCCGCCGAGGAGATCCGGAGCTGCTCGCCGACGAATGAGACGGCGAGCGGGAGCAGGCCGTAGAGGAGGTGCAGCGAAGGCGCCTTGTGGCGCTCGAGCTCGAGGATGCCGCCGAGCACGGCCTCGATCAGGAGCACGACCTGGCTCGTCCGCAACAGGCGCCAGAACAGCCGACTCGGCTCTACCCGCCACCACCGCCAGGCTCCCCACAGTCCGGTGGCGGCGCTCAGCGCGATCACGGCCGACCCGACAACGATGTGAATGTCCTTCATTACGCCTCAACAGGTGAGCGAGCGGTAGCCGCCGCGGTACCAGATCAGCGGCTCGCCGGCGCTGTGACCCATCGCGATCACTTCGCCGACCGCGATCGTGTGATCGCCGCCGGCGATCAGATCGCGCAAGCTGCAGACGGCCCAGGCGAGTGCCCCGGAGATGATTGGCACGCCGTGCTCGAAGGTGTGCTCGACGCTTTCGAGCTTCTCCTCCTCCGGGACCTTGGAGGCGAATACCCCGGCTAGGTGCTCCTGCTGGGCTGCGAGCACGTTGACCCCGAAGCGCCCGGCTTCGCGGACGATCGGGAGCGTCCGCGCCCCCTCTTGGAAGCACACCAGCGCCAGCAGCGGATCGAGTGACAGCGAGCACAACGCGTTCGCGGTCATCCCGCCGGCACCGCCGGGACCGGCGCTGGTGATCACGGCTACCCCGGTGGCGAAGTAACCGAAGACCTCGCGAAACAGCTCCGGATCGGGCGTTGAGACCATCGAGCAGGGGTTATAGCGGGCGCCGTCGCGCTTGGAATGAAGGACCCGAGCGGCGCGCGACGAATCCAGAGCTCGACCCCCGGCGCCGGCCATGAGACGTTCGCTTGAAGCTCTTGTGGCGCGTTCGTCCCCCGGCGGCAACCAGGCGGCCGGCGCCGGGGCGCTCGACACGCCGCCTCCGCGGTCCGCCTACCCGTTGCGTACCGCCACCACATCGAGGGTCCCCGACTCGCCGAGGGACTGATCGTCGAGGATCGACGAGCGCAGGATGTACTGCCCCGGTGCGAGGTTGACCAAGATCGTCGCGGTCGATCCTGGCGTCAGATCAGGGGTCGCAGCCTCGTTGTGGTCGCCGAGCGAAACCGCGAGATTGTGGGTCCGGGTCCCCAGGTTGCGTACCACTATGGTCAGCCTGCCAGAGTAGGCACGGACGGTGTCTGGAGTGATCCGGTACTCGGTGAGCGCGACATGAAGCGTGCGGCCGCCGCCGACTCGGATCGTGTGGGCGCAGCCGGCGAGGGCCGACGCCAGGACGAGCGCGAGAGCGACGCGGGCGGGAGCTGGCATCTGCAGGCGAGACATCAGAGGTCGATTGTTCCGTATGATCTCGGCCCGCATGAGCCGGTCCGTCAAGGTCCTGCCGGTCTCGGGCGCCATACTGGCGGTCGCGCTTCTCGCCGCCGCGTGCGGAACGCAGAACATCAGCGTCCCGAAATCGAACAAACCGCTGTACGCAGGCGCCGTCTTGTTCAACCAGCGGTGCGGTGGATGCCACACGCTGTCCTACGCGGCCACGCGCGGCTCGGCGGCGAATATCAAGACTCGTCTGATCACGAACGGCCCGAACTTCGACCTTCGTTGCGAGCGCCCGGCGATCCGCGTTCTCTACGCGATCGAGAACGGCGGCTTCTCCGGCGCGACCATGCCGCAGAACATCGTCGTCGGCAAGCAGGCGCAGGAGGTGGCGATGTTCGTGTCCACCTACGCGGGTCGAAGTGGCAGTCGCGGTGTCGGTCAGCCGACCTGCGACTCGACTCCGATCGGATCGATCCCGTCGCCGACGGCACCCGTCGCGACCACGGCCGCGCCGACCACCGCCACGACGACGACCGCCGCGCCGACGACCGCCACGACGACGACCGCGAGGACGACGACGCCGGCCGCGAAGGCGAAGAAGGCCGCGAAGAAGAAGTCCAGACGCAAGTAGTGGTGGTCGCGGTCGACGACTCCTGCGGAGGCCCCGCGTTCTCGACATCAGGCTGATCCGCCGCGACCCGGACGCGGTCAAGAGCGCGCTTGCCCGGCGAGACCCGGCACTGGTCGAGGCGGTCGAGCGGCTGCTCGAGCTCGACGACCGGTGGCGCGCGCTCACCGCCGAACTGGAGGAGCTCAGAGCCGAGCAGAACCGCGCCAGCCGGGGTCGCCGTGGCGCTCCGACGCCCGAGGAGCGCGAGCAGCTCGTGCAGCTCGCCGCACGGGGTCGCGAGCTCAGCGATCGAGAGCTCGCCGTGCGCGCCGAGCGCGACGCGATCCTCGCCTCGCTCCCCAATCTGCCGGCGCCGGACGCTCCCGACCAGGACGAGGTGTTGCGCGAGGTGGGAGAGGCGGGCGCCACGGGGCGCGACCACCTCGAGCTGGCGGGCCCTCGAATCGACATGGAGCGTGCGGCGCGGCTGTCGGGGTCGCGTTTCGCCTACCTCCTCGGCGATCTCGCGCTGCTCGAGCTGACGCTCGCGCGCTACGCACTCGAGAAGGTGCGCAAGGAGGGATTCGAGCCCGTGATTCCGCCGGTGCTGGTGCGTGAGGAGGCGCTCTACGGGACCGGCTTCCTGCCCGACACCGAGCAACAGATCTACCGGCTCGCCGACGACGAGCTCTATCTCGTCGGCACCTCGGAGGTACCGCTGGCTTCGCTGCACCGGGACGAGATTCTCGCGCCGGATCAGCTGCCCGCACGCTACGCGGGGTTCTCGTCCTGCTTCAGGCGCGAAGCCGGCGCCGCAGGCAAGGACACGCGCGGGATCTTCCGCGTGCACCAGTTCGAAAAGGTCGAGATGTTCTCGTTCCTGGCGCCCGAGGAGGCGGCTGCCGAGCACGAGCGGCTGCTGGGCATCGAGGAGTCGATCCTGTCCGAGCTCGAGATCCCGTACCGCGTGGTCGCGATCGCGGTCAACGATCTCGGCGCGTCGGCAGCCAAGAAGTACGACTGCGAGGCGTGGCTTCCCGGTCAGGGTCGGTACCGCGAGCTCACCTCGTGCTCGAATACAACGGACTTCCAGGCGCGGCGGCTGGACATCCGCTACCGCGCCGCAGACGGCAAGCTAGCCCACGTGCATACGCTCAACGGCACGGCGGTCGCGGTCGGCAGGACGATCGTCGCGCTGCTGGAGAACGGGCAGCAGGACGACGGCACGATCGTGCTCCCGGAGGCACTGGTCGCATACGGCGCTCCGCGGGTGCTGCCGGCCGCTGAACGCGGAGGTGGCTAGCCGTCGTGAGTGACGGCTAGGTCGAGCTGCAGCGCTCGTGACCGGAGCAGGACGACGGCGGCGCGCGGCGGTCCGCAGGGCGCGATCCTCGCGACCAAGCGGAGCCCGAACGAATTGCGTGGCCGCACCATCATCGAGTGACGCTCGTCGCTGTCGGTGCTTGCGCGGCGGATCAGGAAGAGGAAGTCCTCGAGCGCTCCAGCCTCCGCATCCGCCGGACCGAGGAACTGAGCGACGGGCCTGCTTACCGCCTGCTCCTCGCTCACGCCCAGGAGCGTGGCCGCCTCCTCGGAGAGGGTCTGCACCGTGAGCAGCGAGTCGACGACGAGGAACGCGTCGTCGGCACCCGGAAAGGCGTCCAACCTCGTCTCGAGCAGCAGACCGATCCCGAACGCCCCGCACGCCGCCGCGAGCGCGGACTCCTGAGTCGGCGACACGGCGGTCTCATCACGGATGCCCGGCCAGTCGGGCGTTTGGTCGCGTGTGCCGCTGATCAGCCGCAGGGACGGCCGTTGCGTCGTGATCATGGCATCCCTCCGCCAAGAATTCGGGTTCTGTCCTCCCATCCAAGCACTGAAACGGCGATGGACGACGGAGGTTGGACAGTTGAACAGGAAGATTCGTCTGAACGGAGGCTTCGCCGCGGCGTCAACTTTGGCTGCTCCGCGTAGAGGGCTTACCTCTCCACCCCGACACTACTGTACGTAGCTGCGCTGCCCCGGCGAGGAGGGATCGACGCTTCGCGCGGGTTTGTGATCCCAGTCGTTGAGCGAACTGATGACCCGACGGCGGGTCAGTTCCAGAGGACGTCGAGGCCGTAGCGATCGAAGATAGGGTCGCTGCCGACGAGCGTCATGGCCTCCGCCGTTGCTTGCGCGACGAGGATGCGATCGAAAGGGTCCGCGTGATGGGCGGGGAGTTGCCCGGCCGCGGTCGCGTGCTGAGGGGAGATCGAGAGCTTCCCGAACTCCGAGTCCAGCAGGAGCTGAAACCCGTCGTGTGGCCAGTCGAGTTTGCCTCTTGTGTGTTTGATCGCGATCTCCCAGAACGAAGCAGCGCTGATGCTCGCCTGGTTGCGTGAGTCGCTGAGAGCCGTGATCATCCGAGGCGCCGTAGCGACGCGATCGGACGGGCGAAATCGACCGGCCGACCAACGGAGAGGGAGGGATTCGAACCCTCGAACGAGGTTACCCCCCGTTACGCGATTTCCAGTCGCGCCCGTTCAACCGCTCCGGCACCTCTCCTGGCGCGCCAAGCGTAGCGGCACCACGCTGGCAGATGCCCACGTCGGGAGAGCTGCTGGATGCCTATCCGCCGCGGCAGGGAGCGCCCTGCCGCGGCGGATCACTCAGTCGCGAGCCCTAACTCCCGATGGCCATCTTCGGGGCGCTGCTCAGCCGGATCGCAATGATCGAGCTGCCCGACGCATTCCAGGCGGAGGACGAGGAGCAGTCCATGGTGATCGTTCCCGTGCCGGTGAACGTGTGCGTGATCTGCATCGTCACGTTCCCCGAGCCGGCGAAGAACGAGCCTCCGACTACGTTGCTTCCGTACGCGATGTCGGCGTCCGCGCTGATCGAGCACTGGGCGTCGGCGGTCGGCTCGAACTGGAACAGCGAGCCTGGAGGGCTGGTGTCGCTCAGGTTCGTGTCCGCGAAGATCGCGTACACGCCCGCCGGGATGTTGTCGACAGTCATCACTCGCTGCGAGGGCTGTCCGACGGCGACGTTGTCGGGTCCGTCTCCACGGTCCCACTCGAGCGCAGAGCCGGCGGCACTGCTGCCGCTCGTAGCGCCTCCGCTCCCGAGCGCCTTGAGCGCCTTCGAGCTGAGTTTGCTCGGCCCGACCGAGCCGTTCGCGAGCTTGACGTTTCCAATCGATCCGTTCTGGATCTGGCGACCGGTGATCGTGTTGGGGTGGATGTTCTGTGCTCTGATCACCCCGTTGCCGATCTGCGAGCTCGAACGGATCAGGACCGTAGCCGCGGTCGCCGTTCCTGCGCAGGCGACGACCAGCGCAATGAGTGCGACGACCATCGCTGGGCTCGGTCGCGTTGGTCGAAGCTTGGCAAAGCTTGACAAGCGTCTCATAGAACTCCCTCTAGCCTCGTGGCCCGCCTGCCCTGCCGGCGGGCGCGACGGTACCGGATTGGATCATGGCGAAATATACCCGTGAGATCGGTGGCATACACCAGGTTGACGCGGCGTTGCACAGGGTTGGGGGTGCGTGTCCGGTTAGGTCGCGTATCATGGCCGATCTGGCTGGAAGGATCGAGAGGAGACCAAGTCGTGGCATTCGAGGTTGGAGATCGTGTCGTCGCCGAGAAGAGCGGCCGTCGTGCGCGAACGCAGACGTCGGGGCTACGCAGTGGGCGTCACGGCATCATCGAAGAGGTGCTACGCGGCGATCCGCGGCCGCGGTATCGGATCCGTTGGGATCTCGGCGACCAGAGCATCTTCTCGCCGGCGAACAGCGGACTGCACCCGGATCCCGACTTTCACCCGACGGGTAAGGGCAAGGCGGGTAGAGGCAAGAACTCCTGATTCGCCCGCCCGCGCTCCTTCGGGGCGACGGTCGCGGCCGGCCTGACGCTATAGCCTGTTGCGCGAGCTGACACCGGTAGCACTCACATCTCTGTCGCACGGCGCCGGGTGCGGATGCAAGCTCCCAGCGGCCGACCTGCTGCCGATCCTGCGTGACCTGCCGGTGTCGCGCGATCCCCGGCTGCTGGTCGGCTCGGCGACCGGTGACGACGCCGCCGTCTTCCAGATCGCACCCGACCTCGCGCTGGTGCAGACCGTCGACTTCTTCACGCCGATCGTCGACGACCCGTTCGACTTCGGGCGGATCGCCGCCGCCAACGCCCTGTCCGATGTCTACGCGATGGGTGGGTCGCCGCTGACTGCGCTCAACCTCGTCGCCTTTCCGCTCGAGCGGCTCGGCGGCGAGATCCTGCGCAGGATCCTTGAAGGCGGTCTGGCGGTGGCCGAGGAGGCCGGCTGCGCGATCGTCGGCGGCCACTCGATCGACGATCCCGAGCCGAAGTACGGGCTCGCGGTCACGGGCACCGTCGATCCCGCGGCGATGCTGACGAACGCCGCCGCGCGGGCGGGGGACGCACTCGTGCTGACCAAGCCACTTGGGGTCGGCGCGATCGCCACCGCACACAAACGCGGTCTTGCCGGCCCCGACGAGCTCGCCGGAGCGGTGACGATCATGGTGCAGCTGAACGCTGACGCGGGACGGCGAGCGCTGGCCGCCGGCGCTCACGCGGCGACCGACGTGACCGGATTCGGTCTGCTTGGGCATCTGCACGGCCTGGGACGAGAGAGCGGCCTCGCCGCCGAGGTGCGCGCAGAGGACGTGCCGGCGCTGGAAGGCGCCCTCGCGCTGCTCGGAGACGGCTCGGGCGTCTCTGGCGGCGGACGTAGCAACCGCTCCTACGCCGACTCCTTCACGACGTTCGCGGCGGGCGTGACGGAGTCGCGCCGGCGGCTCGTATGCGATCCGGCGACTTCGGGCGGGCTACTCGTGTCGCTCCCGGCCTTCCGGGCAAGCGAGCTCGAGGGAACCGTGATCGGGAGGATGCTCGACGGTGAGCCGGGCGCCATCTCGGTCGTATAGTCGCGGCATGGAGCGGCCGGGGCCGGTGCCCCAACCGGCCTTCAAAGCTGGGGAGCCGTGGCAGCCCCACGGTAGGAAGGTTCGACTCCTTCGCCGCTCCGTGGCCGGGAGATGAGATGAACGGTCCCGAATCCGATGCCGGCGCGGCGCGCGAGGCGCTGCGAGACCTGCCGTCGGTCGACCGGCTCGCGGTCAGCGTGGCGCGAGCGACCCTCGCTGAGCGCCGAGCCGAGTTGCTCGGCGGCGCCGAGGACGACGTCGACCTGGTGGCGCGCGCCGGCGAGCGCCTGCGCCCCTCGCTGCGCCGCGTGCTGAACGGGACCGGCGTCGTCGTCCACACGAATCTCGGGCGCGCCCCGCTCGCGCAGGCCGCGCGCGCCGCGGTCGCCCGGGCCGCGCGCGGCTACAGCAACCTCGAGCTCGATCTCGCGACCGGGGCTCGCGGCTCGCGCCACGACCACGTCGAGCGTGTCCTGTGCGAGCTCACGGGCGCCGAGGCGGCGCTGGCGGTCAACAACTGCGCGGCTGCCGTGCTGCTCGCGGCGGCGGCGCTCGCCGGCGGCGGGCGCGAGCTCGTGGTCTCGCGCGGGCAGCTGATCGAGATCGGGGGCGGGTTCCGGATCCCGGAGGTTGTGGTCCAGGCGGGCTCGCGGCTGATCGAGGTCGGCACCACCAACCGCACGCGGCTGCGCGACTACAGCGCGGCGATCGGCCCGGGGACGGGCGCGGTGCTGCGAGCGCACGCGTCGAACTTCAGGACGGTCGGCTTCGTCGAGCAGGTGGAGATCGAGCCGCTGTGCTCGCTCGGGGTGCCGGTGATTGACGACGTCGGCTCCGGGGTGCTCGCGGACGAGCTCGAGCTACTCGCGGAGGAGCCGCCGGTCCGCCGCTCCGTGCGCGCCGGCGCCGCGCTCGTCTGCTTCTCGGGCGACAAGCTGCTCGGAGGCCCGCAGGCAGGCGTGATCGTCGGTACTCGCACGGCGATCGAGGCGGCACGGGTCCATCCACTGGCGCGGGCGGTCCGGATCGACAAGCTGTCGCTCGCCGCGCTCGAAGCAACGCTCGCGCTCTATCGCGATCCGGAGCTGGCGCGGCGCGAGCTGCCCGTGCTGGCGATGCTCACGGCCACTGAGACCGAGCTCGAGCGGCGGGCGCGAGCCATCGCCGCCGCGACAGGCGGCGAGGTGATCGCGAGCACCGCTCGTGTCGGTGGTGGCGCGCTGCCGCTGCTCGAGCTGCCCGGCCCCGCTGTCGCGCTCGACGGCGGGCCGGACGGAATCGAGGCCCTCGCCGCGGCGCTGCGGACCGGAGAGCCGGCGGTGATCGGGCGGATCCAGCATGACCGCCTGCTGCTCGACCCCCGCACGCTGACCGACGAGGAGGCCGGCGAGGCCGCGGCGGCGGTCCGCGCTGCGCTTCGATGAGCGGCGCGAATTCGCCGCTCACCGTCGGGACCGCCGGTCACATCGACCATGGAAAGACCGCGCTGGTGCAGGCGCTGACCGGCGTCGACACCGATCGCTTGCCCGAGGAGAAGGCGCGGGGGATCACGATCGTGCTCGGATTCGCTCCGATGACGCTGCCGGGCGGTCGGGTGCTGTCGCTGGTGGACGTTCCAGGCCATGAGCGGCTGCTGCGTGTGATGGTCTCCGGCGCGACCGGAATTGACCTGTTCATGCTCGTGATCGCGGCCGACGACGGGGTGATGCCGCAGACGCGCGAGCACATCAGGGTGCTCGACGCGCTCGGCGTTCGCCGCGGCGTGGTCGCGGTGACAAAGTCCGATCTTGCCGACCCGCTGCCCGCGTTCGCTGCCGCATCCGAGCTCCTGCCCACAGCCGAGGTCGTCGCCTGCTCGGCGCGGACCGGCGCCGGGCTGGCCGATCTCGCAGCCGCGCTCGAGCGCGTCGCGGCGAGCACCCCGAGCAGGGCCGCCGACCAGCGCCCGGCGGTCCTGCACATCGATCGCGTGTTCACGATCCGCGGGGCTGGGACAGTGGTGACAGGGACCCTGTGGTCGGGGGTGATCCGCCGGGGCGAGCGCCTATGCCTGCTGCCGGGCTCCGGCAAGGCACGCGTGAGGGGTGTCCAGGTGCACGAGCAGGCGGTCGATCTGGCGGCGGCGGGACAGCGGGTTGCGGTCAACCTCGCCGGGGTCGAGCGCCGGGCGGTGGCGCGCGGCGATGTTCTTTGTGCCCCCGACGCTTCTCTTCACGTCACGTACCGGCTCGAGGTCGAGCTCGCGCTGTATCAGCGTCTGAGCGATGGCGAGCGCATCCAGCTGCATCACGGCACCCGCGCCACGCCGGCGCGGGCAGTTCGTCTCGGCGAGGAGCGCTGGCAGCTGCGGACCGAGCGGCCGCTGATCGCCGCCGACGGGGACCGCGTCGTCGTCCGGCGGATCGCCCCGCCGGACACGCTGGGCGGCGGGGTGATCGCCAGGGTCGCGGCCGGAGGCCGGCGGCGGCCCGAGCCGCCGCCCCCGCGGCCGGCCCCGGCCGCGCCGGAGGGGCCGCTGGCCGCGGTGACGGGGCCGCCGTTGGACGCGGCGGCGCTGGCGCTCGTGGAGCGCCTCCGCGCCGCGGGATACGAGCCGCCGAGCGAAACCGAGCTCGGCGACGATGCCGGCAGTCTCCGGGCGCTTCATGCCGCGGGCCGGGCCGTGCGGATCGGGCGCTCGATGCACGCGCATCCCGACGCGATCGCCGACGTCCGTGGCGTCGTCGAGCGGATCGTGCAGACGGAGGGGAAGATCACTCTCGGGCGCCTGCGCGACGAGCTCGGGACCTCGCGGAAGTACGCCCAGGCGCTGATCGAGCACCTCGACGCGGCGCGCGTGACGCGCAGGCAGCCCGACGACAGCAGGGTGCTGCGAGGCTCGAGCCCGCCGAACCCCGGAAAGTGAAACCCGTCGGACCCTACGGTTGCCCGCTGGCGAGGCGCAGTCGCCCGCGCCACTGTTCTTGGTCGAACCGAGCTGACTTGTTCTCGGCAATGAACTGTTCAAGCACGGCGATGAAGTGGCCGGGAGCTTCGAGTTGCGGCAGATGGCCGACCCCTTCGAAGATCTCGAGGCGGCTGCCCGGAATCGCCGCGTGGGCGTTCTTGCCGTGCTGGACGGGAATGATCGGATCGCGGGCGCCCCACACGATCAGAACGGGGAGTCCCTCCGCAAGGTAGAGCCGGTCGGCGGCGTTGACGCGCTGGCCGTTCGTATCCACAACCCCGTGTAGCGTGGAGAGGAAGGCCGATCGGCGGTCGCGGTCGACGAGCGACGCATAGCCGCGCGAGACTTCGGCGAGATCGGTGCTCGGACGCAGCCCGAGGAGCGCGAGGGCGCGCCCGACTCTGGTCCCGACGGTGCTGCCCAGCGCGGCCGTAGCAGCGATGAACAGATCGGCGCCGGGCAGCGCGGCGGCGCGAAGGATCGCGCTCACCTCCGGACCGAGGCCGCCGCTGGAGACGAGCACCAGTCGTTCTGTCGCCTCGGGGAACTGGTAGGAGAACTGCATCGCGATCCCACCGCCGAGCGAGTGCCCGACCAGCGTCGCGCGCTCGTGGCCGAGCGCGACGAGCAGGTCGCGCAACCCGGCCGCGAGCGACCCGAGCGAGTAGTCGCCGCCCCCGGCCCCCGACCCTCCGTGCCCGGGCAGGTCGGGTGCAATCACCGTATGGTCGAGCGCAAGCGGCTCTACGACCTCCTCCCAGTTCTTCAACGTGCCCGCCATCCCGTGGATCAGGAGCAGCACCGGGCCGCTGCCCTCCTGCACGTAGGTCAGCGGCCGACCATGGAGCATGATCGTTCGCGGCTCGACCGTGGCGCGTCGGGCGGTCATATCGACCTATTGTCCAGTACGCCGCTCTCTGGCCCCGCCGGTGGGATCGTGGTTGCCGGTCCCGCCGTTGACCGCGAGCCGGTCGAGCAGGCCCTCGAGGGCCGCGGTCTGATCGCGCCGGCGCGTCAGCAGACCCTCGCCCTCGATTGGGTCGAGATGGCGGCGGCGCCCGCGTAACCCGCCGCCAGCGGCAGGTCGATCACGGTCCAATCTGCGTTGGCGCTGTCTTCGTCGTCCGCAACGTAGCGGTCGAGCCCGCGAGCGATTCCGGTGCCGACGCCTTTCAGGTAGGCCTCCTTCCGGGCCCACAGGCGGGTGAACACCGCCGCCCGCTCCGCTTCCGCGGCGGCTGATACCTGTGCCCGCTCGAGTGGGTGGAGCAGTCCGGCGACCGCGTCAGCATCTGACACGCGCGGAAATGACTCGACGTCGACGCCGACCGGCCGCGGAGCGATCGCCACCAGGATCAGGTCGGCGCTGTAGGAGAGCGAGAACTGCGGTGCGGCGGCCGGCTCGATCAGTGACGGTCGCCCGTGCGGACCGCCGCAGGCGGGGCATGGGTCGCGTCGAAACAGCAGCTCGGCCGGGGGTACACGGAGGTGACGGGCCAGCAGTTCTCGCAGCAGCACGTGCGCGGTCAGAAACCGCCGCCGGTCGTCGGCGCCGTGGAGACGGTGGGCGCGTTCGCGCTCCGCTTCGTCGAGCAGGCCCGTCTGCACCCGGTCGAGCTCGGCCTCGGAGCAGCGCAGGCACCAGACGTCGAGCTCGCCCGCCGGGTCCGCGCAGACTATCCGCCGAACGCGATCTAGCACCGATGCCGGCTCGGCATCCGCATATCGCCCTGGGGACGCCCCGATCAGCCTGCGCACGCCTTCAGGGTAGCCTCGGCGATCGCGAGATAATCCGCGCCTGACCGAATCGAACGGCGCCGGTGGGGTTTACTCCCCGCGACGAACGTCGGCACGAGATATGGAGAAGCCGTGAACAGAACCGCACGTTTGATCGCAGGTGTCGCGGTCACAGCGTCGGCGGCGCTCGCCTCGCTGGGCGCCGCGACCGCTTCGGCCGCCTCCTGTCTCCCGGGGAGCGCGCCGCTGCCTGCGGTCCTGACGAACGCGGCGACCGGCGTGAATGCGACCGGCGCGACGCTGCACGCGACGGTCGATCCGAACGGGTGCGCGACCACCTACAGCTTCGACTATGGGACGACGATCAGCTACGGCAGTGTGACGCCGGCGCGCAGTGCCGGGGCGGGAACGAACCTTGTCTCGGCGACGGCCGCGATCGCCGGGCTCTCGCCGAACACTCTCTACCACTTCAAGATCGTCGCGACCAGCACTGCCGGAACCACCTCCGGGGGCGACATGACGCTGCAGACGGAGATTTCCTGCGCGCCGGGGGCCGCGCCACCGCCGTCGGTGCTGTCGAGCGCAGCGACGAGGGTGACGACGACCCGCGCGGTCCTGCGCGGCACCGTCGATCCGAGCGCGTGCGCGACGGTGTACCGCTTCGAGTACGGAACGACCACGGCTTATGGCAACGCCACGCCGGAGCGTCAGGCGAGTCCCGGCGCGAAAACGGTGTCGGCGGACGCATCGATCGGGGGATTGGTCCCAGACACCGTCTATCACTTCAGGATCGTTGCCACGAGCGCAGCCGGATCGGCCGCCGGCAGCGACATGACGCTGACGACGGGCTCGGCTTGCGCCGCCGGCGCGCCACCCCCGTCGGTGCTGACCAGCCCCGCGACCGGCGTCGGGCGGGTCGGGGCGACGCTGCGCGGCAGCGTGGATCCGAACGGGTGCGCGACAAAGTACCGCTTCGAGTACGGGCGGACGACCCGTTATGGCAGTTTCACGACGGCGCGGAGCGTCGGAGCCGGGAAGAACCAGTTATCGGCGACGGCGGCGATCCGCGCGCTGTCCCCGGGCACCGTCTATCACTTCAGGATCGTGGCCATCAGCGCTGCGGGAAGAACAACCGGGGGCGACGTCGCGCTCACGACCGATGCTCTGTCGCCGTCGCGCGTGCGGATCGTCAGCCGCCGAGCCGGCATCGTGCGTCACTTCGTCGCGAAGATCACGCTCCGCTGCACCAGGGGGGTCGGACGCTGTATCGGGACCTTGAAGATCTTCCGCAACCGTGGGTTGATCGGTCGCGCGCACTTCTCCATACGACCCACGCGCAGCGCGGTAATCCGCGTCGCGCTCAACCGTCGCGGCCGGAGGCTGATGAGCGCCCATGAGCGACGGCGCGTCAAGCTGGTCGCGACCGGCGGGCACAACAGAGCCGTGAGGTTCATCACCGTGACCCGGAGATACCGCGTCAGATAGACGTCGTCGCCGGGCGTGTCAGTTGAACAGGCCGCTCGTGCCGTCGTAGCGGCTGAACGAGGGAAACGGCGCGCTCGGCAGGATCTGCGCCGGATCCCCCCCGAGCCAGTCGCTGATCACCGAGGAGTACACCGAGCGGAAGTCCGTCGGCACCTGGAGGTCACCGACCGGATCGAGGCTCCTAAGCCCAGGGAACGGCGATGCAAAGCCGCCCTTGACCGAGTTCCCGGCGAGCATCAGCAGCCCGCCGGCACCGTGATCGGTCCCCTGGCCACCGTTCTCGATCACGCGGCGACCGAACTCTGAGAACAGCAGCGTCGTCACGTGGTCGCCCACCCCACGCGCGTTCAGATCGTCGAGGAAGGCGCCCAGCGAGATCGAGAGCTCGGAAAGCTGGCGGTCCTGCTCGTCGATCTGGCTGCCGTGGGTGTCGAACGATCCCCAGTTGATCGTGATCACGCGAGTGCCGAGACCCGCCCCAAGCAGGTAGGCCGCGAGCTGGAGCTGCGGCCCGAGGTTGCCCGGAGCGTATCCCGAGCCGAACGCCGGCTGACCGAGTGAATCCATCTCCGCTTGGACCTCGGTCCCGAGCTGGTAGGCCTGACGCGTGAAGGCGAGCTCGGTGTTCCCCGGCGAGGCCGCGATCCCCCCAAGGCCGGCCATTATCCGGTTTCCGTCGATCATGCCTCGGAGCCCGCCGGGTCCGCGTGGCAGCGCGAAGCCATGGTCGGGAAGCGTTTCGATCGCGCAGATCGGTGCCGAAGCCGAACGCAGCGACTTGTTGATCGTCGGTCCGATCGAGATGCCCTGAAGCGGATTGGTGCTCGATCCGTAGACGTCGAGGTAGCGACCAAGCCAGCCCGTATTGAGCGCGTCGAGATCTCCGGCGAACCAGTAGTCGGAGGACACGAAGTGCGACAGCGAAGGTGGCATGTAGTCAACGCCTGGCAGCAGCGCGAGGTTGGAGCCCGGACCACCCATGCCGTCTCCGTAGATCGCGTCGAAGCCGTGACGCGGATCGCCGTTGTCGCCTCCGCCGGCGCTGGAGACGAGCGGGTTGGCGAACGCGAGCTCACCACCGGTCGCCGGGACGGTCTGCGAGCCGACTACCCTGCCTGCGGTCCTGCCGAGGCCCCGGTGGAGCGTGGGCCGGGCGCTGACATAGATCGGGTAGTCGCTGCCGCTGGTTGGCACGACGGTGTTCAGGAGGTCATTGCCTCCCGCCATGAAAATCACCACGATCGCCTTCTGGGCCGCGTTCTGCGCCGCTTGGGCGACCGCGCTTTCCCACACCGACTCCCAGCCGAGCATCCGCGGCGCGTACACCGACGCGACTCCCGCCGCGCCGAATTGAAGCAGCCGGCGGCGAGTCAGCGCGTGCGGTGACTTTCCTTCGGGAAAGCCCGCAAGCGCCATGTTCGGAATCGACATCAGCTGACTCGGCCGCGCGTCGTACGCGTTCGCAATATCGGTTTCCTCGCACGCGATGCATCGCGAGGAGGACGGCTTCGCGGTGCTGATCACATCATCTGCCCGTCAGGACCGCCGAGGATGAAGGCTTGAAACGCGTACTGGCGGGAGAGTCGCTGAGCCTTGCTCAGAGCGGGCAGCCGCAGCGACAGGCTCTCCAGCATCGAGATCGTTCCAGAGGAGAGCCAGGGCGACCCGCAGTCGGCGTAGGCGCGCGCCAGCGCCGCGTCTGCCGTCTCGTCAGGGACATCCGCCACCGGTGACAGGAGGGCCTGGCAGGCGGTAATGAGATTGAACCGTGCCACTGCGGTCGCGGTGTTCAGCCAGGACAGGCCACCCTCCCAACCTGCCACGTTCGGTGGGTGGTACGGCTGCTGTCCCATCTTCCACAGCGCTGCGGTGACCGTCCCGTCCTCGAGCGGCACCCCGAGTGCGCGGACTACGCCGACGGCATAGACAACCGGCGGTTTGATCATCGTCGGCTCCTCGAGCGAGTCGAAGATCAGCGGGTGGCTGAGGATCCCGCGGATCACCGGCGCGATCTGCCAGCCGCTGTAGACGTACGCCGCGACCAGCGCGGACAGGGCGTCGGCCGGGATCGGCGCGGCGATGAACTCCGCCCACAGCTTGCTCACGAGGAAAGGCGCGTGGCTCGGCTGCGACAGAACGAGCTGGACGGCCGCGGGCGCATCGAACGCCGCTGATTGCCCGAGGATCGTCTTCAGCCCGGCGTCGAACAGCTGTGGTTTGAAGAAGATGGTGCCGCTGTCCAGGTCGAGGCGGTATCCCGTGAACGCTCGCGCGAGCTGCTCGACGTCGGTCTGGGAGTAGTTGGCGCTCCCGTTGGCGTCGAGGACTCCGAGCGTGAACAGCTCCATGAACTCTCGTGCGTAGTTCTCGTTCGGCCTGTACTTGATGTTCTCTTCGAGGCTCAACCAGACCGACATCGCCGCGTCCTCAGTCGTCATCTCGAGCGCCAGGTCAGCGAAGCTGGCCGTCGGGTTCGACGCGAGATCCGAGTACTGCGCAAGCCGGTCACGGTAGGTGAGCATGTGGGAATAGGGGATGTTGAACGCGATGCTGACGGCGAAGTGGCGGTGCCAGAAGAAGTTCAGGCGCTCGATCAGCGGGTTCGTGACGCGACGCATCCGGTCAAGCCACTCCAGCTGCAGCTCGTCGTACGCTCCCGTCGGATCGATCGGCTGCCCGAGCCACGTCGCCGGCTGTGCGGCCGGCGCGAGCGCGTAAGGAGTGGACATGAACCAGTCGATCAGCGCGTTCACGGGCTGACCCGTCCACGTCTGGCGGTCTCGCTGGCTCGGACCGAAGCCGGCCCGCCAGAACAAGCGGTCGACCATCGATTGGGTCAGTGTGGACGGAGCTGGAGACGGGCTGCCACCGGACGATGGGACGGGTCCAGGCGACGGGATCGAAGGGGGGGTCGGCGAGGCGCCCGTGGGCGCCGTGGTCGTTTGCGGCGCGTCGCGCCTTCGGTGGTGATGGCGATGATGCCTCCGGTGCGATCCGGATTTTTCGTCGTCGTCGTGATGATGCTTCTTTTTCGCGTGGCGCCTGGTCAGGGCCTCGCGGCGGGTGAGGGTCGACACGGCTTGAACTCCCAGTAGCAGCGCCGGACAGTATTGCCGGCTCCACTACAAGTCTTCGGTCGTGCACCCGCCTGCTTGACCGGCGGCCACGCCCATGGACGGATGACAAATCCAGAGGTCTGTCCGGATCTGTTCGAGCCGACGGCATCCGACGCGATTACGGAACGCGGTGTAACCAGCATGTGAACAGGTCGCCGTCGCGGCGCGGCCACGCGATTCGTGCGATATGAATGGCTCGTGCAAAGCGCCATCACGAACGTCGAGTGCGTGGTCATCACAGCGCTCGCGGTGGCGTTCGCGCTTACGCTGCTGCGTCGCAAGCTCGAGCGCACGCGCCCCGGGCTACATGTGGCGAGGCCGCTGGCCGTCGGCTACGTCCTCCGGCTGGTTGTGATCGCCGGGGTGTCGCTGACCGGGATCGGGAAAACCCTGCGAGGGGGGGACGAGATCACGTTCATGACCGATGCCCACCGCATCGCCGCATCGCCGTGGACCTCCAGTGCCTGGCTGCCGTGGGACCACTCCTCTTATCTCCACATAATCGTGTTCGCGATCCAGCTGAAGCTCCTCGGATCGCCCGAGGGAGCAATCCGGATCACCCAGGTGGGAATCGCGCTGGCGGGCGTGCTTTTAATCGTCGCGGCGGTCTACGATCTCGCGGGTGCCGCCAACGCCAGGCTCGCCGCCTGGTTGCTCAGCCTCGAAGTGGCCAGCCTGTTCTTCAACGAGCTGATCCACAAGGACCCGCTGATGGAACTGGCCAGTGGGCTCGTTGTCTTCGGCGGAGCCAAGGTGTGGCGCAAGCTCGAGCCGGGGGGCGTGGCCTTGATGGCCGCAGGCGGCCTGATCGCGCTCGGCACCCGGCATTACGTCGGCTGGTTCTTGCTTGCCTGCGCGATCCTGGTCTCGCTACACGCGGCGCTGCGGCAGTCCGGCGGTGGCATCCGATCGCTGGGCGTGATCTATGGGGCGGCGGCGGTGATCCTGGTCGCGGCGCCCGCCATCCTGGCTGCGTCCACGCCACAGAGCCTGCAGCGAAACCTCCAGTCGGCACAGAACGCCAACGCGACGGCGACAAAAGGAAACGGGAGCACGAACGGCAACAACCTTGCGCTCGAGCAGGTGAATTTCTCGTCTCGCGGCGCGATCATCACCAATCTGCCGCTTCGCATACGCGACGTGCTGCTCCGGCCGTATCCGTGGCAGCTCGGTGACGTCAGCCAGGGCCTCGGCCTGGCCGGCTCGCTCGTGGCGCTGACATGCTTCGCGCTGATGATCCGGTTCGGCTGGATCTGCCGGGGCCAGATCATGAAACGAGCCGGGCCCCTGCTATACCCGTTTCTGTTTCTCACGGTAGCCTATGCACTGTCGGTTGGAAACGCCGGAACCGGGTTTCGGTACCGAACCCACCTCGTGACACTGGGGCTGGCCGCGATGGTCGTGTTGCGTCAAGGCGCACTGGAGATTCGCGCGTCCGAGAGCGAGCGGACAGAGCTAGGCAGTGCTCGCGGGCGCACACTTGCCGCAGTGCAGGGGGCAGCATGACGGTGACGCGCCCTTCATCGAAGAACGGAGCTATCAAATGATCGGGTCGGGATCGAGTCCGCGGTCGTACCTGAGCGTGTTCTGGCGCTGGAAGTTCGTGTTCCTTCTGTTCGTCGTGGCCGCGCCGGCAGCCGCCTACGCGCTGAGTGCGCGCGAGCAGAAGACCTACCAATCGAGCGTTCTGCTCCAGGAGAACCTTGTCGGCCTCGACGCGACCCTGGTGCCGCCGGCGACAGGCGCCGGAGGCGGCGGGAACGTCAGCGCCGAGGTTCTCGGCGGCGAGGCCCGCGTGATCGAGACGCCGACGATCGCCGCTTTGGCGGCCCGCCGGCTCACTCCGCAGGGTAGCCCGACCTCATTGCTGAACGACATCAAGGCGACACCGAGCAGCAGCACCGGGTTCATCACCATCTTGGCGACCGCCGGTTCTCCCAAGCGGGCCGCGGATATCGCCAACGCATTCGCCGCGGCGGTGATCGCGTACCGGGGCCGGCAGGCGAACCAGCTGCTCAGCGCCAGGATCCAGCGCCTTCGGATCCAGTTGAGCCAGGTCTCCAAGCACAACACGGTCGCCCAGGCAGAGCTCCCGATCCAACTCCAGCAGCTACGAGCGCAAAAGGCCGCCCAGACCGCGAACGCTCAGATCCTCCAGACCGCGGTCCCGGATCCCACCGCCGTTTCACCCCACCTGCCGAGGGCTGTGGGCCTCGGCCTGCTGGCCGGCGTTCTGCTCGGCTTGGCCGCGGTGTTCCTGCTCGATGGCGCGGACAACCGGATCCAGCACCCTGAGGAGCTCGAGGAGCTGGCCGGAGTGCCACTGATCTCGGTGCTGCCGAAGGCGGCGTTCTCGTCCCGCAAGGCGTCGCCGCGGGCGACGGAGGCGTTTCACTCACTCCGCTCGGCGCTGATGGTCTTCAACTCCGACCGTCCGGTCTCGACGATCCTGATCGCCAGTCCGACGCGCCGAGAGGGGAAGACGACGGTCAGCACCGGGCTGGCGGTAGCGATGGCGCAGGCCGGGCGCGATGTCGTGCTGGTCGAGGCTGACCTGCGCCGTCCACAGGTCGCCGCCCGGTTGGCGATCGGCGACGAAGTCGCCCGGCACGGAGGCCTCGTCGGCGTGCTCAGCGGGCAGGTGCCGTTGCAGACTGCCCTGATCGATGTCAAGATCTACGACGGCGAGCGCATCGCCGGTCAGCTGCGCGGAAGCCTGCGGGTACTCGCCGCCGGTGGGACGCCCCCCAACCCGTCCGAGCTGATCGGCTCATCGCAGATGCGTGAGCTGATCGGCGAGCTGACCGAGTTCTGCGATCTCGTCGTGATCGACAGCAACCCGATCCTGAGCGTCAGCGATCCGGTGCCGCTGCTCGACGTCGTCTCCGGTGTGGTCCTCGTGGCGCGCCTGGGCTCTACTCGCAGCGACGCGATCGCCCGTTTCCGCAAGCTGGTCGCCAACACGAGCGCCTCGGTGCTCGGTGTCGTGGCTACCGACGCCACCCGTCGTCTCGTCCGATACCACGGCAGCGGCCACGGTTACCCGTCGCCATCGAGCGGAGCCCCGCGGCGCGATCGCGAGCAAAGTCATCACCCCGAGCAGAACGGGGCGGACGACGACACCGACGTCGTCGAGGTCGACGCGGACCCGGTAGCGCTCGGACAGGGGACCGAGTCGGCCGGCGGCCGTGCTCGACAGCCTCCCGACCCGGCGATCGCGCCGACCGCAGTCAACGCTCCCGACCAGCCTGCGCCGAGCGCAGCCGGCCCCGAGATCACCCAGACTGCCGTTCCGGACGGCTCTGCGGTGTCACCGGCCGCGGTCGCGACCGGCACCGCCCTCGTCAGGGCCCGGGGCCTGGATGGCACCGGCGTGTCAGCAGCCCCCGCCGCCGGCGGCACGGCCGTTCCATCTCAACTGCTCGGGACTGTGGGTATCGGCCTGCTGGTCGGCGTCGTGGGGTTCGGCAGGCGTCGCCGCGCGCGACCCAGGCGTGTCAGGCGCGTTGCTCGGCACTGATGGTCTTTGCAGCGGCACCGCCTGGTCGCGGGATGCTGGTTCGGCGGGCGCGGGGAGCCCCCTGACAGCCCGATCATGATCAGGATCGGCTACGCACCGTACAGCACGGATTTCACCGCCCCCGGTGACCGCTGGCGCTTCGCCGCCTACGCTAAGGATCGTGGGCTTCGGTTCGAGCTCGCCGACCCCGCTCGCCGCTACGACCTCGTCGTCGTGACCACGGCGGCAGACATCGTCACGTGGTGCCGGGACCGGCCGCCGGGCGATCGGCTCGTGTTCGACATCGTCGATTCCTACCTGGCGGAGCCGCGCGGGCCGAAGGACGTCCTGCGCGGTGTCGGCAAGTACCTGCTCGGCGATCTCCGTCGGCCCGTGCTGAGCTTCCGCTCGGCGCTCGAGCGCATCTGTGCGAGCGCGGATGCCGTCGTCTGCGCTACGGCCGAGCAGGAGGCGATCATCCGGCCTCGCTGTGCCAACGTCCACGTGATCCTGGACGTGCAGGACAGCGCTGTCCGCGAGGTCAAGCGGGACTACCGGATCGGCGATACGGTCAACCTGTTCTGGGAGGGGCTCCCCTACAACCTGTCCGCCTTCGCCGGATTGCGCGGCGTGCTCGAAGCGCTCGCGCGCGAGCGCCCGGTCGCCGTGCATCTGATGACGAGCCTGAGCTTCGGACGGCTGAGCGGACGCGTCGGCCGCGTCGACACGAGTGCACTGGCCGCGAAGCTGATCCCGCGAGCCTACGTGTACGAGTGGAACGAGGAGATGCTGAGCCGCGTGGCCACCGGGTGTGACCTCGCCTTGATCCCGCTCGACCTGGCCGACGCGTTCGCCCGCGGCAAGCCTGAGAACAAGCTGCTGCTGATGTGGCGGATGGGAATGCCGACGCTGGTGTCCCGGACCCCGGCATACGACCGGGCGATGCGCGCCGCGGGCGTAGCGATGACCTGCGAGACCGAGGCAGAGTGGCTGCGCCGGCTGCGCGAGACGCTCGGCGACGAGCGCGCGCGCCGGGAGGCCGGAGAGCGCGGCCGCGAGTTCGCCGTCGGCGTGCACAGCGCCGAGCGGAGCTATGCGCGTTGGGATCAGGTTCTCGGGAGTATCGGGCTGCGGTGATTCGCCGTCGTCGGGACGCCGCCGGGACGCCGGTCGGGATCGTCGGCACGAAGCGCCCGGTATAGCTCCATGTACGACCTGGCGCCGTCCTCGACCGAGTAGAGCTCTTCAGCCAGCCGGCGCCCGCGCGCCCGCGCCGCCGGATCGGCGGCCAGTTGAGCGATCCGCGCTGCCGCTCGCTCCACGCAGGCGTCGCTGTCGTCCTCGATGCAGACGCCGATGCCCTGATCGCGAACGATCGCGTCGAGATCGCCGATACGAGGGTACAAAGCTACTGGCATGCCGGCCGCGAGGTACTCGGCAAACCGCGTCGGGGCGCGCGCCAGGTTCGCGAACGACTCGGCGTAGAAGCAGAGCCCGATATCCCCTTCATGCAGCTCCTCCGCGACCGCGTGGGGCTCCACCTCGCGCACGTCGGCGGCAGCGCCGCCAAGATGCCGACGCGCGAGTTCGACCTGTCGAGTCAGCACGGTCAACGGGAGCGCCAGCGCGGCGGCGAAGCGGACGGCGAGGTCGAACCTGTAGATCGCCCCGATCGAGCCGCACCACACCGCATGCGGCCCGTCCGGGCGCGGCCCACGGCCGCCGAAATGCTCGACATCGGCGCAGGTCGGGATCACCGTCACCGGCACGGGCCGCGCGCCGGTCCACTCGCGGATCTGCGGGATCGTCGCGGCGGTCAGCGTGACCACCGCGTCGGCGTGACGGTAGCAGCCGAGCTCACAGCGCCGGACGAGCCGGTAGAGCCTCCCATCCGCTCGCCACGATCCTGCCACGACCCGCTCGTCGGCCCAGAATGCGCGAGCGTCGAACAGCAGCTTCCAGTCCCCGCCGCGGCGCCCTCGCCGCGAAGCGAGCGCGATCACTCCGGGAACGATGCTGCGCGTGTGGATGATGTCGGGGGGCTGCTCGCGGCACGCGCGCCGCAGCACCCTGACCCCGGCGAGGATGTCCCACAACGTGCTCAGCACCGGCGGACGCCGGTGGTATATGAGCGGCCGCCAGTCGATGCCCGCGTCTCGCAGCACCGCCGCGGTGTCACCGTAATGGCGGCGATCCTTCTCGAACGAGATCAGGGTGATCTCACAGTCGGCGGCCAGCAGCTGCAGGTAGGCGATCACCTGCGAGCGTCCGAGCGGCTCGCCGGCACCGTCGTAGGACACATAGATCACGCGCGTTTTCCGCCGGTCCGTCATCGAGGGCGGTTATACAGCACCGCGTGAGCACGCTACGGGAGCGGGTAGCCTAGCCACCACCTGCCTTAGGATGAGCCACATCCTATTCACACTCCGAGACCGCGATGACGTGATAATCCGGCGAGCAAAGGGACCTGTCACGCGCTGGCGGTCCGAGGCATCATGCGCGGACCAATCGGCAACCCAGAGCTAAGCGCTCACCAGACGCACCCGCAGGGCGCGAGCCCGGGTGTGCTGGTCGTCGGCATGGCTCGCAGCGGCACCTCGGCATCCACCGCGCTGCTAGCCCGGCTCGGGCTTGCGCTGACTGTCGACAGCGACGTGATCCCGGGCAATGTGCTCAACCCGCGCGGCGTATACGAATCTCGAACCGTGCGCAGATTCGATCAGGTGCTGCTGGCGCGCTGGTGCGAAGGCGGCTGGGCGAATCCCTGCCTGCCGGCGGGATGGGATCGCCAGCCCGGCGTCAGGATGCTCCACAGCGCCGGACGACGCCTGTTCGAGTCCGTGCACCCGACCCGGCCGTGGCTGTGCAAAGACCCGCAGTTCTGCCTCACGCTGCCGTTCTGGCTGCAAGCGCTGCATCCCAATCCAGCGGTGGCTTTGACCTATCGTCATCCGGTCGCTGTAGCCCGCTCGCTTCAGCGCGGTATGGGCTACGAGCTGTCGCGAGGACTTGCGATCTGGGAGCGCCACCAGCGCTCGGCGCTGCAGGCGCTGGACGGCCAGTCCGTGGCCGTGGTGAACTACGACGAGCTGGTCGCGGAACCCGCCGGTGGTGCGGCGACGCTCGCCGGCTGGCTCACCGCCTTGGGAGTCGTCCTCGCCGCCGACGCTCAGCGCGAGGCGGCCGCCGTGATCGGAGAAGGCCAGCGACACTGGCATGCATCCGGCGAGGATCGACGCCTACTATCGCCCGAGCAGCGCGACCTCGTCGACCTGCTCGACGCCGGCCGCGGTGTCCACATGCGCTGGTCCGCGCCGGCGCTCGGCCGTGAGACTCCCACCACCACGGCGCGGTTCGCGGCGACGCCGATCAAGAGTCTGCTGCGTCGGCCGCGCTGGTGGTGGTGGATCGCCGAGCAGACGATGCCCGAGACGCTGTCGGGACCAGCCTCGCGCCTGCGTGCTCCGCGACGCCTTCGCCAGGTCGGCAGCATTGAGGTCTCCGATTAGTCCTCCGCTGATCAGCGGCGTCGTCGCGCTGCTGCGCCGCCAGCAGGACGCGGCAGCGTGAGTGCGGCCGCGGAGCTGGCGCCGCCGCGCGAGCGCACGAGTTCGATCGGACCGATCACGCTCGTCGTCCCGGTTCGCAACGAGACCGGATCGCTGCCGGTGCTGCTGGAGGCGATCTCGGCGCAGACGCGCCGCCCGGACGCGATCATTCTCGTCGACGCCGGATCCGACGACGGGACCGTCCAGCTAGCGTGCCGTCTGACGGGCTCGGACGCTCGTGTGACGATCATCACCGCGGGAGCGGCCACGCCCGGGCGGGCGCGCAACGTCGGCATCGCCGCCGCGGCAACCGACTGGATCGCGCTGACCGATGCCGGCATCCGGCCGGCAACGACGTGGCTCGAGGAGCTCGAAGCCGCGGCGCTGGCCGCACCGAACTGCGACGTCGCTTACGGCACCTATGAGCCGGTAGCCGATTCACTGTTTGCTCAGTGTGCTGCCCTCGGCTACGTCGCTCCGCGCCGCGTAACGCCGGCCGGCGCCTTACGGGGTCCGTTCATCGCTTCGAGTCTGATCCGCAAGCGCGCCTGGGGGCGCGTTGGGGGGTTTCCCGATCTGCGCGCCGGCGAGGACACGGTGTTCATGCAGCGCCTGGCTGGGTCCGGCGCGTCGATTGCCTGGGCGCCGCGGGCGATCGTGCATTGGAGCACGCAGCCGAATCTGGCTCGGACGTTCGGCCGCTTTCGCCGGTACGCGTGTGTCGGCGCGCTCGCCGGTCGGCAGGACAACTGGCATTACGGCGTGCTGCGGATCTATCTCGGAGCGGCCGGGATCCTAGGCGTGGCGCGGCTCGCGGATCGGCGCCTCGCGGCGCTCGTACCAGTTGCCGCCGCGGCCCGCGTGCTCCGAGCGATTCTGCTGCGCCGTGAGGGCAGGCCGCTCGGATGGGCGCTTGCCCCCGAGCGCGTGGCTGGTGTCGCGGTGATCCTCGCCACGACCGACCTGGCGTTGTTCGTCGGTTGGGGCGACGGCGTGCTGCGCGCGGCTGGAATCAGGCGCGGGACGGACCTGGGTTGAGCTACGCCCAGCCGGTGGCACCGAACGCCCCGGCGGCGGCCGCGCTCGAGCAGCGCGAGGGTCTCAGCGGTCGGATGGTCAACGCGACGCTACTGAGCGTGCTCGGTCAGGTGCTGCCGCTCGGGATGGCGCTACTCGCCACGCCGTTCGTGCTGCGGCTGCTCGGGCCGGCCCAGTACGGCGTGTTCTCGCTGCTGACGGCGACTCTGACCTACTTCGTGCTCGCCGCCGGGCTAGGGATGGGGCTCGCTTCGACTCGGTTCGCCTCCGACGCGCTGGCCCGCGGCGACGAGCAGGAGGAGGTCGCCGTCGTGTGGACGACCGTGCTGATCGCATTCGTCCCCTCGGCGGTTATCGCCGTCGCGCTGTGGTTCGGAGCCGGCCATCTCGCCCACCTGCTGCATGTTCCCGCCCGGTTGCACTATCGAGCCGTTGTCTGCTTCCGCATCGCAGCGTTCGCCGGGATGGCGCGGATCGCCGCCAACATCTTCAATACGCCGCAGCTGGCGCGCCTGAAGTGGTCGACTTACATCCTCGTCGACGCGGGCGCGAATGTCCTACAGGTGGTGCTCACGCCGATCGTCCTGCTGCTCTGGCCGAATGTGATCGGCGCTCTCATGGTCGTGTGCTTCGCCGCGCTCGCCGCCGCGCTCGGCCAGCTCGCGTTGTCGGCCCGGCTGCAGCCGGCGCTGCTGAGGCCTCGGGTGCGTCGTTCGCTCGCCCGCCCGCTGATCGCGTTCGGCGGTGGCTTGGCCGTCTCGGCGCTCGCCAACGTGCCCCTGACGAACGCCGCGCAGTTCCTGCTCGCGGGGCTGGTCTCGGTACGCGAGGTCGCCTACTACGCGGTAGCGCTGTCGATCGCGAGCCTGCTGACAGTGGTCCCGCTGGCGCTCTCGGCACCGCTGCTGCCCGCCGTCATGCAGGTTCGCCACAACTTGCCGCGGCTCGCGCAACTGTACGCTCTCGCGCTGCGACTGCTGTCGCTTTGGATCGTTCCCGCCGCCGCCCTGCTGCTGTTTGCGGCGCGTCCGTTGATCAGCGTCTGGGCAGGTCCGCGGTACGGCGCAAAGAGCACCGATGCGGTGTACATCATGCTTGTCGGAGTGGTTCTGAACGTGCTCGACTACGGACCGCAGACATTGCTCGAAGCGCACGGCCGGACGCGCACGATCGCGCTCGTCCGGCTGCTCGAGCTCGGACCGGTGATCGCGCTCACGGTAATTCTGATCAAGGCGTTCGGAGTCGACGGCGCCGCTCTCGCTTGGTCGCTGCGATTCGCAATCGAGACCGTTGTGTTCACGGTGCTCGCCTATCGCGTGACGGGGCTGACCCCGCGCGCGTTGTTCTCGGGCGGCCTTCGCCATGCGTTCGCGCTGCTGGTCCTCTTTGCTCCCCCAGGGATCGCGGTGCTGCTGGGTGCAAAGGGCGCGGTCGTGCTCGGACTGGCGCTGTCATTCAGTGCCGTCCACGTCGTCTTGACCTGGCGATCGGTGCTGACCGATCGCGAGCGGGACTGGGTCCGCGGATCGCTCGCTCGCCGGCTTCCGCTCGGTCGCTTGCGCTGGCGCGCGAGGACCGCCTAGCTCGAAGCTCCCGGGGGTTGGGCGGGCGGTGCGTCGCTGTGGGGTAGGACGACGTCGGCGGCTTGCTCGGGCGTGACGTGCGGATAGAGCGTCCTGATGGTAAGGATCGCGACAGCACCGCCGAGAAGCTGAGCGAGGATGAAGGCCGGGACCGACGCCGGCGCAATGCCGGCGAAGGTGTGGGAGAACATTCGGCCGATGCTGATCGCCGGATTCGCGAAGCTGGTGGAGCTCGTGAAGAAGTACGCCGCTCCGATGTACGCCCCGACGGCTGCCGGCGCGCCGGCGCCTCGTCTGGTCCGGGCCAGCGAGAAGATCACGAGCAGCAGCCCCAGGGTTGCGATCACTTCGGAGAGGAAGTGCGCCGGGCTCGCGCGGTGCTTGGTCGAGATCGTGACCAGGGACAGTGCGAACATGCCGTTGGCGGCAATCGCACCGAGGATGCAGCCGCCGATCTGCGCCGGGATGTAGGCGAGGGCGTCGCGCCAGGTAAGCCCACCGAAGGTGGCGTCGACCAGTGAGACGACCGGGTTGAAGTGCCCGCCGGATACCGGTCCGAACATGAGGATGATCGCGAACAGCCCGGTGGCGGTGGCGGCGGCGTTCTCGAGCAGCTCGAGGCCGATGTCTCCGGGGGAGAGCTGCTGCGCCGCGATGCCGGAGCCGATCACGATCGCGGCCAGGAACGCGGATCCGAGCAGCTCGGCGAGGAGGCGTCGGGAGAGGGTGCGATCCATGATCGTCTCAGCAGCCGGTGACGTACTTCATCTCACCCGCTCCTTCTTTACGCGGCGGCGACAAGCTTCTGCGCGTACTCGCCGGGCAGCCCCACTGCCGCGACCTCGCGAGCGACCACCTCGGCGTCATACGGGACACGCTCGATCGAAACCTGCACGTCGCCGGTCCGATCGAGTTCCAGGATCGCGAACGCGGCGCGCGGATCGCCGTCCTTGGGCTTGCCGACCGATCCGCAGTTGACGAACAGCACCCCGCCGTAGGTGTGGACCCAGGGCTTGTGGGTGTGGCCGAACACGAGCGCCTGGGCTTCCTCGGCCGCGGCGAGGCGCTCGTAGAGGCTCGCGGGTTTGTCCTCGAACAGGTACTCGTTGACCTTCCGCGGCGAGCCGTGCACGAGGTGGATCCGAACGCCCCCGAGCTCGAAACGCAGATCGAACGGCAGCTCTCGCATGAAGTCCTTGTGCGCCTGATCGGTGTGCGCGAGCGTCCACGCAACGGACTGCCGGCCGAGCTCGCGATCGTGCTCGGTCACGTACGCGCAACCGCAGTCGTCCAGGTCGCGGCCGATCGCGTAGTCGTAGTTGCCGTAGATCGTCGGAATCTCCCGCTCCTCGATCGCCGCGCATACCGCGTTCGGATGCGGGCCGTAGCCGACGAGATCGCCGCCGCAATAGATCTGATCGACGCCGATCGCCTCGATCGCCGCAAGGCTCGCCTCGAGCGCGGGCAGGTTGCCGTGGATATCGGTGATTACGGCGATTCGATTCAAGGTGGACTCCCGATCAAAGTTGATCGCCAGTCTACGCATTGACAATCATCAGTTCAATCGATATATGTATATAGATGGTGATCGATCTGGAACTCGCCCCGAAGACCAAGCGCGCGCCAGGCGAGCCATGCTGCGAACCGGTCGTCTACCCCGACGTCGAACGCGAACAGGCACAGCGGATGGCAACGATCGCCAAAGCCCTCGGCGACCCCGTCCGCCTCCAGATCGTCGACGTCCTCCGCAGGCACGCCGGCAAGGTCTGCGTGTGCGAGCTCGTCCCCCTCTTCGACCTCTCGCAGCCAACCGTTTCCCACCATCTCAAGGTGCTCCGCCAGGCGGGGATCGTCGGCT